>Ga0116125_1000844_pt1 | contig 14044 bp, 13 predicted proteins | sample June2015DPH_16_1_2_FD_89729 | JGI IMG/M metagenome (GOLD analysis project Ga0116125, IMG submission 89729) | Peatland microbial communities from SPRUCE experiment site at the Marcell Experimental Forest, Minnesota, USA - June2015DPH_16_10 | ecosystem: Environmental > Terrestrial > Soil >...
GTGCCGGTCGTGTAAACATCATCTACGAGAATCACGGCGCGGCCAGTGACTTCCGCGGCACGCGGCACGGCAAAAGCTCCGCGCAGATTTTCGCGGCGCTGGTGGCTGGTCAGCCCGATCTGGGATTGCGTGTCGCGGGTGCGCTGCAGAAGCTCAGACGCCAACTCTAACCGCTCGCCTGCCGGAACGATCTTGAGCGCGGCTCGCGCCACCAGTTCCGCCTGATTGAACCCGCGCTGCCGCCTCTTGGCCTTGTACAGCGGAACGGGAATCACCAGGATGCTGGCCTGCTCAAACATTCCCTGCTCAAACCGAGCCTGCTCCAAGTCAGGCTGCAGTGCAGTCAAAGCCTCGGCCAGCATTCTCCCTAGCACGTTGGCCGCCGGGCGCACGCCGTTGTACTTCAGCAGATGAATCAACTCGCGCAGGCCGCCCGCGTAACTGCCGTACGCCACTGCCCGCCCAAACGGACGTTCAATGCGGCGGCAGGCCGGGCATCGCCTCAGACCGTCGGAGTCACGATCCGCATAGGAAGAGAGCAACCGCTCGCCGCAAATGTCACAAACTTTGCCGCCTACAGGATGGATACCGGCGAGGCAATCGGGGCAGACGGGTAAACGAGAGAGGTTGAGCTGGGGGTCACCGCAAATGCGGCAATCGGACGGGAATAAAACAGAGAAGAGACTTTCAGTTAAGCGCCTTACCCAAGGTCGGTCAACCGATGTTGCGCTGGCCGACACTGCGCTGGCCCAAGGTCGTTCGGGAGCAGACGAAGTCTCCCGCGAAACAATAGAATGCCCCGCTACTGCGGCACTGGCCTGGCTAGCCCGGATTCGGTCCTCACTACTGCTGAAGACGGCCTCCTTCGTCACCCCGCGGACGCCAACGCGCCGCGGCCAATCTTTCTCCAATGCTTGCAGTATAGCGGCGATGACCGTCGCTAGGCAACGTTGCGGTCGGAGGCCGGCGACTGTTTCCCCGGCATCATCGGTTTGCTGGGCATCATCTTCGGCGCGTTCGACTTCTGCGCGTTCGACAGCCGGTCGCTTACGGGCACAAAAACCAGCCGGTAGTCTCGCCGGAAACATTCCCCGCAGCGCACTGGCCGCAGGAAAAGCAACGGGAGGATAAATCGTTCCGTAAGGGTACGCCGGCGCGAGCGGAAACCTGCTGCGCTGCCACAATCGCTACATCGGTAGGGTCGAATCAAATGCCGGCCGGGGGAGTCGCTCATCCTTGCACCTCGAAATAACAAACTGCGAAGGGGCGGTCAACAGATTGACCCTATTTTACACCAGGAGGCACTGCACGTGTCGTGGCACCGGTTTTAGAAGCTCTGCGCCTGGTAGTTCGAAAAGTCCGCCGGCGGGGCCACGTTCACCGCCGTACTGCAGCTTTCGTCGGAGGTGAGCGGCCACTGCGTCAGGTAAAGCACCGTCTGCCCGGTGCTGTCGGCTTCCTGACGCTGCGCGGCAGCCTCGGCTGCGTCGTCGTAAAACGCTTCGCCGATGATCCACGGGATGCCTTGATATCCCTGACTCGTCAAGGCGTTAAACGCCGTTGCGAAACTGTTCCCGGTTTCATCGTAGATATGAACGTCGAACAGTTGCGGCGAGCCCTGATTTCCATAAGCGCTCGCCCCATACACCGTGCTGACCTGGCCCACGTGGGCGGCATCGGCGATGATCGAAAAGCCGAGCGTGTCGCTGCTGCCGAACTCTGACACATAATCGTTCCACAGCATTTGGTCATACTGCAGAAGCGCCGCGTATCCCAGCGGAGGAATGCCTTCATTCAACAGGTCGAGGTGATACGGAATGCCAGCCCCCGCGATAATCGGACGCAGGTTCTGAATCAGGCTCCAATTCTCCTGAAAATAGTCGTCGCTGAAGGTGGTCCATTGCGTGGGGTCATTGCTGCTCTGAGGATGAAAGCTGACCTCAATCTAGACAAATCCCGCCGCTTTGACCGCCGCCAGCAGGCCGGCGAGGTTGGTTAGGAACTGCGGAGCCAAGGTGCCGCCGGTCGAATCCATGACGGTTCCGGTGTTGATGCCCCGGGCGTGAAAGATCGGGATGCGCAGCCGCCGCTGCCCATTGCTGTACATTTGCTGCAGCTGCGCATTGATGGTCGCAGTCGCCGCGTTGTAGTTGTAGACCACGCCGTAAGGCTCCCGGTTGCAAGGCGGAGCCAGGTAATACCACCCGTAGTTCGAGCCCCCCAAGGCTGCCGCTGGCGGCGGTGGAGTTCCGGATCCCCCGGAGGAACCGTTACCGCTACTGCTCGAACAGCCCACGCCACAAATGATTAAGGCCAGGGCTAGCAAATTCAGGGCGATTAAGGCGAACGGCGCGGCGACCAAGAGGCGAAGATTCCTTCTACGAATGATAGTCACGGCTTAGATTTTATTCCCCGGAATGGGAACTGAGCATCGCCCACGGCGCAGTCCAGCTTTCGCCGCCCTGCGCTATACTATCCCCGGCGTACAGGACGCCGCCCGTCCGCGGAGAGGACTGAGTCCACCTGAGCGAATTCTTAAATCCAGGTTCTCGCGAACCTCCTTTTCGCCCGCGCAGCGGACCCCGGGCATGATCACGAAGGAGGTCCGTTATGGCAAAGCAGTTCCACGATCGTCACTCCCCGTTCGCCCCAACCTCGACCAGCTCAAACATCAAGCCAAGGACTTGCTCCGAGCCGTCCGGCACGGTGACCCAGCGGCCGTCGCCGAGTTGCGCAAACATCATCCCAAGCAAGCCACGAAGCAAACCGGCGAAGCACACAATCCCACAACCACCAAGCTGGCAGACGTAAAACTAGATGACGTCAAACTGGTGGACGCCCAGGCCGCCCTTGCCCGAAGCTACGGCCTGCCCAATTGGCCGCGGCTCGTCACCGCCTGCCGTATGACTGACGCGATCTGGCGCGGCGATGTGGATGCGGTTCGCCGCCTGGTGCTGAAGAGTCCCCAGCTTCTTCATGAATCCGCGCGCGGCATAGCCGATAGCAACTGGGGTCCACCCATGTCGTACGCGGCGAACGTCGGGCAGGACGCAATCATCGCGATGCTGCGCGAGTTGGGAGCGCAGGATCTGCAGCATGCCTTCGACCGGGCTTGCCTGCAAGGCCAGCTCGAAACCGCCCGCCGCCTGCACGCCATGGGCGCGCGCGTCGTTCCGGGCTTGGTGATGGGACCGTGCGAAACGCTGAATGCGGACGGTCTCGCCTTCCTGCTCGACCTAGGCGCCGAACTCGCCGACAAAAACGGCGACCGCCTCGCCCCCGTTGCCTTGCTTCTGCAAACCTATTGCCGCGGTCCGAAGCAAAAACATCGCTGTCTGGAACTCGTGGCCGAACGAGGCATCGCGCTTCCTGACACGCCGGTGATGGCGCTGCATCGCGGCCGCATCGACTTGTTGGAAACGCATCTGCGCCGCGACCCGCAATTGCTAACACGAACCTTCGCCCACGAAGATATCTATCCACCCGCGCTGGGATGCAGCACCGACCACTCCCTCGCTCTGCACGGTACGCCGCTGGCGGGCACGACCTTGCTGCACATCTGCGTCGATTTCGACGAGATCGATATTGCCCGCTGGCTGATCGACCACGGCGCCGATGTGAACGCCAAAGCCGAAATCGACGCCGACGGCTTCGGCGGGCACACACCGCTGTTCGGCTGCGTGGTCTCGCAAGCCTATCTGTGCCGCCTGCGGCAGGACGCCGAGTTCGCCCGCCTTCTGCTCGATCACGGCGCAAACCCTAACACCCGCGCCTCGCTGCGCAAGCGCCTGCGCTTCGTCGCCGACGAATCGATGCACGAGTATCGCGACGTCACACCGCTCACCTGGGGCGAACGCTTCCATGGCCCCGGCTATCCCGGTCACACCTGGGTCAGCCAACCGGCGATGCAGCTGATCGCGGAACGCGGCGGCCGCCCCTGAACTCTTCTTTCTGGCGTGCCCGCACTTAGCGCACTTGTCATGCGGGCAGGCCGCGTGCTAAGGTGCGCCGTTCCTTTGTTTCTGTGTCGTAGAATGCTTCGACATGTGTGTCGCTGAAATTGTTTTGATCTCACGCTCTTAAGAGGATTTTATCCATGAGCAGTCCCGCGAACGATCTCCCCAGCAAGAAGAAGCATGTGCCCTATGTGCCCGAAACCATGGAGATGAAGGAGTTCACGCTGCGGGCCATCCTGCTCGGACTCCTTATGACGATTGTGCTGGGTGCGGCTAACGCTTATCTGGGCCTGCGAGCCGGCATCACGATCGCCGCCACGTATCCGGCGGCGGTGATCGCCATGGCCGCCATGCGAGCATGGAAGGGCTCACTGCTGGAAGAAAACATTGCCCGAACCGCTGGCTCGATCGGGGAATCGGTAGCAGCGGGAGCGATCTTCACGCTGCCGGCGTTCGTGCTGGCCAAGGCTTGGCCGTCATTCCGGCCGGGTGATGCTTACTGGAAATCGACCGCGCTGATCATGGTCGGAAGCATTCTGGGAGTTCTGTTCATTTCTCTGGTGCGCCGTGGCATGGTGGAAGATCCAGAGCTGCCCTTCCCCGAATCGCTGGCCGCGTCGGAGATTCACAAAGCCGGGCAGCGCGGAGCGCAGGCCGCGAAATATCTTTTTTGGAATATCGGCTTGGGTGGAGTGGTTTATATCCTCGGAAAATTTGGCCTGTTCGCCGCTGACACCGACTTGCACGTTGGCGTCGGGAGTCTGGGGCACAGTCAGGTTCGCCTGGGCACGACCGGCAGCACCCACGTCATCGCTACCGGGGGGACGACGGTGTTCGCGGCGCCCAGCGTAAGTCCCGCCTATCTCGGCGTCGGTTACATCATTGGCCTCCGGCTGGCGTCAATCCAATTTGCGGGAAGCGTGCTGGCCTGGGGATTGATGGTTCCCCTGCTCATCTTTTTCCTTGGACCGCAGCTTAAGGCCTACATGCCCGCCGACACTCCCGACAATTGGGCGAACATGGCGGACGCGGTCTGGCGCTATATCGTGCGGCCGATTGCCGTGGGGGGAATGCTGGTGGGGGCCGCCTACACTCTATTTAAGATGCGCGCCAGCCTGACCGCTGGGCTGGGCAAGGCATTCGCCGACTTGCGCCAGACGGCCGACCAGCAGGCCAAGCTGCCGCGCACCGAGCGCTACATGAGTTCGAAAATAGTTTTCGGCTTGATCGCCGGAATGTTTGTTCTGATGTGTCTGCTATACGTGAAACTTTCGGGCCTGGTGTGGCCTGCGATTTTGGCCGCCGTGGTGATGATTCTGGTGGGATTTTTCTTTGCTACCGTGTCGGGCAATCTGGTGGGATTCATTGGCTCGTCCAACAATCCGATCTCCGGCTTAACGTTGTCGACCCTGCTGATTGCCGCGCTCCTCATGGTTGCGCTCGGAGTCTCCGGCACGTCAGGAGTGGCTGCGGTTCTCGGTGTCGCGGCCGTGGTCTGCGTTTCGTCGGCGGTAGCAGGCGAACTTTTGCAGGACTTCAAGGTCGGTTACATCCTGGGCGGCACGCCCAAGATGATTCAGACCGCGGAGCTGATTGCAGTAGTGGTGGCCAGCCTGGTGATGTACTGGCCGCTGATGCTCCTGCATGAGGGCAGCATCCGAGCCGGCGGCGTTGGATTCGGTGGTCCGGAACTTCCCGCTCCGCAAGCCGGTCTGATGGCAACCCTGGCGTTGGGCATCGTCGGGCACGATATGGCGTGGCCGCTGGTCGTGGTGGGAATTCTGTTCGGGATCGCGATGATCATGATGCAGGTAAAAAGCCCCATGCTGGTCGCGGTCGGAATGTACCTGCCGTTCGGAACCACGTTCGCAATTTTTGTGGGAGGAGTTTTCCGGACCCTGGGTGACTGGGTCGCCGAGCGCCGCGGATTCAACAGCGCCCAGAAGGCACGCGTGGAAAATGCCGGAGTGCTGGTCGCTTCCGGTCTGATTGCCGGCGAAGCCTTGCTGGGATTGGTTTGGGCTGGATTGCAGTTTGTCCCCAGCTGGGGCGCTCCGAACCACCCTCCGCAAATATTCAGCGATCCGTCGTATCTGGTGGGAGGAATGATCGTACTAGCGGGATTGGCAGCGTTGATGATCTCATTGCCGGTCACAGCCGCTGGAGATCCCAACGAGCCGGCTCCGCCAACTGCGATCATGTAGCTGATAATTGTGGACACTCCCTTCGACTTCGCTCAGGTCAGGCTCTGTCCGCCTTTCTCAGCAAGCGAGAACGCTTATCAGTCCGAACCGGACCGCAACGCCGGCAATTTCGATGACCGCAATGCCAATCTCAGAAAACATTACGGCCATTCAGCGGCGTATCGACGGGGCCGCGCGGCGAGCTGGGCGGCGTTCAGAAGAAGTCGCTCTGATGGCCGTCAGCAAGACGCATCCCCCAGAAAGCATTCGCGAAGCCTACGACGCGGGACTGCGCCTGTTCGGTGAAAACCGCGTGCAGGAATTTGCCGGCAAGGCGGCAGCTCTGGCCGATTTGGCAGGCGCCGAGTGGCACATGATCGGGCACTTGCAAACGAACAAGGCCGGCAAGACAGCGGAATTGTTCAACGCAGTGGATTCGATCGATTCCGTAAAGCTGGCCGAGAAACTGGATGCGGCGGCGCGAAGTCTAGGAAGGAAGTTAAGCGTGTTGATCGAAATCAACGTCGGTGGCGAAGCGGCAAAGAGCGGAGTCGCGCCGGATTCTCGCGAACTGGAAGAAATATTGCTGGCCGCCCCGAGGTTCGAAGCTCTTGAGTTTCGCGGGCTGATGACCGTACCTCCGTTTACGGACGATCCCGAGGACGCGCGAGCTTTCTTTCGCCGACTGCGCGAATTGCGCGACACCATCGCGGCTCGCAAACTACCTGCGGTCGGCATGAACGTCCTCTCCATGGGCATGTCGCACGACTTTGAAGTGGCAGTCGAGGAAGGCTCAACCTGCGTGCGCGTAGGAACCGCGATTTTTGGGGAGCGAACTAAAATCTGACCACAGAGGACACAGGGGACACCGAGGAACATAAAATGATTCCCCTTCATGAATCGAGGGACGGCGTCGCTTTCGCCGTCAAGGTTCATCCCCGCGCAAAAAAGAACGCCATCACCGGCGAACTTGGCGACGCGCTCAAACTTTCCCTGACCACGCCTCCGGTCGAAGGCCGGGCCAACCAGGCGTGCATTGAATTTTTCGCGAAACTTTTGAAGGTGTCGCGATCTTCCGTTACCATTGCCTCCGGCCAGACCAGCCGGAATAAAGTTATCCGGGTGAGCGGGCTGACGGCGCAGCAGGTGCGCGAGCGGCTGGGCTGATCGGTGCTTACGGGGGGTAATCCCGCGCCGACATTCGCGGACAGGAGTGTCCGCGCCATACAACCACAGGGGCAACTTTGATCTCTCAACGCTTTGAGGAAATCCGCACCGGGTTCGAACGGCCGTTCTGGGTCGCCAACATCAGCGAACTTTTTGAGCGGCTTTCGTACTACGCCGTTTTTGCTGTATTGGCGCGCTACCTGCATGAGGGTTTGCACTTCGACGTCGAGCGCGCCAGCAGCCTGACCGGGATGTTCGGCGGTTGGGTATGGTTTCTGGCTGTCATTGGCGGAGCGCTCGCGGACCGGCTCGGTTTCCGGCGCGCGCTTTCGCTGGCGTACCTGCTTCTCACCTTCGCCTATTTCATGCTGGGGTCGATCGGCTCGGCCTGGCTGGCTCCGCTGCGCGACCACGTGCCGCTAGTCGGGTTGGTCGCGTTCATCCTGATGTTGCCGGCGCTGGGCGTGGCTCTGGTCAAGCCTTCGGTAGTGGGGACGACCGCTCGCGCTTCCAAAGAAAATGTCCGCTCCATCGGCTACTCCATCTATTACACCCTGGTCAATGTGGGAGGAGTTCTAGGACCCTTGCTGGCCGGCTGGGAGCAGGATCACGGCAGCGCTCCAGGTCTATTTCGCATTGCGGCTCTGAGTGTCTTTCTGATGATGTTCCTGGTGCTGTTTCTGTTCAAGGAACCGCGCTCAGCTGACGAAGGTGAGAGAGCAAGCCTCGCGCAGGTGGGCAAGAACTTCCTCACAGTTCTCTCCAATCCTCGCTTCATGCTGTTCTTGCTGATCTTCACCGGATACTGGGTTGTCTTCTGGCAGGAATTCATTGCACTGCCGCTCTACATCTCCACCTACATCGATCCGAATGCCAACACGGCGCGGATTCTGGCGGTAGATTCGGTGGTCGTCATCTGCTTCACCATGGTCATTGGCTTTCTGACTAAGCGGCTGCACGCCTTTCACGCCATCGTGCTGGGCACGCTGATCACGAGCCTGTCCTGGATTCTTCTGATCATCCATCCTTCGGTCTGGATGGCTGTGGCCACGCTGGTCGTGTTGGCAATCGGTGAGATCGTGCAACAACCGCGTTACTACGACTACATCTCGCGCCTCGCGCCCGCCGGCCAGCAGGGAACCTATATGGGATTCGCATTTCTACCGCTCGGGATCGGATCGTTCATCGCGGGCAAGTTCAGTGGATGGCTGATGCACCACTTCGGAGAAGAGATGCACCGGCCGACACTCGTGTGGTGGTCCGTGGTCGCGGTGGGCGTCGCCACCACGCCGTTGCTGTGGATTTACGATCGGCTCGTGCGGGTGGAGGGAGCGGAAGCAGCCATCGAGGCGAAATAGCAGAGGCGAAATAGATGGCGCGCGTCGCGAAGTCGAAGGAGCCAAGTCATGCCGCCCGGTTCAGCGGTGAACCGGCTGACGTGGCCGCACAGATTCGCGCCGCGCTTAAAGGCGGCGGCTCTGCGGAGCATGCCGCTGGCGTGCAGTGGTTCTTCAAGAATGAGATCAAGTCGCACGGCTGGTACACCGGCGACTTGCGGCGAGCGGTGCGGGTCTGCCGCGGCGAGATTCTGTGTGAGGACGACCTCTCTTTTCTTGCGCAGGTCGCCGGCGAATTGTTTTCGGGCTCAGTGCTCGAAGAAAAAGTTGCGGCGGTATTTCTGCTCGAGAACTTGCACGCGCAGTTTGGCGATCGCGAGTTCCGCATGTTCGAGTCTTGGCTCGACCGCATCAGTAGCTGGGCCGATCACGACGCGCTGGTGCACGACCTGATCGCGCCTATGGTCGTAGCAAAACCGGCACGGGTGAAGCATGTATTTCGCTGGGCGAAGTCGCCGAAGCACTGGCATCGGCGCGCGGGATGCGTAGCTCTGATTCGCGGAACGCGGGCGAAAATGTTCTTCCCCGAGATCGTGAAACTTTCCGACTCGCTGCTCGCCGACGAGGACGACATGGTGCAGAAGGGCCTGGGCTGGCTGCTGCGGGAAACCGCAAAGTACGATCCTAAGCGAACCGTCCCGTATCTGATGAAAATTCGGGGACGCGCTCCGCGCCTGGTATTGCGAACGGCGTGCGAAACCCTGTCGCGCACGGTAAAGAGCAAAATCCTGACGTCTTCTTCTTGATTCTTCCCGAGTTGGGAACCAATTTATAGAAATGTGCTTTGGGGTCCTTGCAGTTCGCGAGTTCCGATGCTCAGATGGCATCAGCGCCCGTGGTGTAATGGAAACATAGCACTCTGCAAAAGTGGCGGATACGGGTTCGAATCCCGTCGGGTCCATTCTCCCTTTGTGCGTAGGCACGGATTGAGAGTTGTGCGGGAGAGCAAATGCAGAGATATCTCTCCCGGTAACTTGACAGCGCGTTCCACCGCCGCAGATACTTGTAATTGCAGAGTGCTAACTTATATCACGGTTGTCGAAGGGCTCCGGCTTGCCGGGGCCTTCTTCTTTTCAAATCGCTGAACTCGGAGCCCATGTCGGCTCGTCGTTACCCGCTCTCAGAAATAACTCAGCCAGGCATCGCTGCGCCGCTGCCGCACGCCTGCGAACCAACAGCACAGCGGATACAGCGTCAGCACCACGCAGACCCACACCAGATAAACGACGGGCAAAGAGTATCCCCACCCCGGCGGCGGAGTAATCGGAAAGTCGCGGAGGCTGGGCGATTCGAACATCCAATGCGCCTGCCCGTAGCGTGCATAGCAGACCACAACGGCAATCAGATGGATGAGGGGAATGTGCAGCAGATAATAAAACATCGGCACTTTACCGACAGTGAGCGCGGGCCGCAGCCAGCGCGGCGTCCCGGCATCCACTGCCCACAAGAAAAGCATTGCCGGGCCCAGAGTCATGAGCAAGTAAAGCAGCGATGGCGGATATTTCGTGGTATTCAGAAATGACAGCACGGTAAATGCCGCCGACTTCTGTGTCGACCAGGGCTGCGGATCGCCGTAGATATTAATGGCACGCAAAATGATGAAAGCGGCACTCAGGCCAATCCCCAGCGGCAACAGAAACGCCCGGCGCCGCGCCGACGGCCAGCTGTAAATCTGCCCGAGCCCATAACCTGCTGCGGTAACTCCCACCCATGGAATGAGAACATACGTCACGAACACGACGTGCCGCGGGGTGTTCACCAGAAAATTGAGTGAGTGAAGAATCGTCCACAGCCAATTGGACGAGTCCACCGAATCGAACAGATTGTGGGTCGCAATCATCACCACACCGAACGTTGCCACCGCCCACGCCGGCAGATAAACGAGCACCGACAACGTGATCATCGCCCAGCCCAGTGCCCACAAAACAATCAGCATCAGCACGTGATAGTCAAAGTTGAACTGCCATCCCAAACAACGAGTCACCACGGTCTCCAGAACAATCAGCCAGAGACCGCGCGTGAATAGAAACCACGACAACTCACGCTTCGATTTTTTTCGCAGTGAGAGATAGGCCCCAGTACCGGTGAGCAGAAAGAATACCGGCGCACAAAAATGCGTAATCCAGCGCGTGAAAAACAGCGGAATCGTGGTCGTGGCCGGGTCGGTGGGATTGATACCGGAGTTGCCGAAGAAGTCCCGCACATGATCAAGGGCCATGATAATCATGATGACCCCGCGCACCACATCGATCGATTCAATGCGGACGCGTTTGACGGGGATGGCTTCGGCGACGGCGGACATCCTGCGGAGTGTAACAAAAAGTCGCGGAACCGGTTCCGACCCGGGCCCAGCTTCGTAGCGCGGCAGTCGAGAGCTGCGCTCGACCGGACAGCCGGAGGCGGCTGTCCCCACATGAACCTTTCCTGGGGCGAATCATCGCGACGTATCCTCGCGACGATTCGCCCAAATCCGTCCTCTTGTTTACAATAGAAGTTTGCCCATGGACCTCGCTGCCATCCAGTCTGCGCTTCGCGAACGCAACATCGACGCGTGGCTGTTCTACGACCACCACCATCGCGATCCCATCGCTTACCGCGTGCTCGGCCTGCCTGCGAACATGATGGTGACGCGACGCTGGTTTTACCTGATTCCCGCCGAAGGCGAACCGGTAAAACTCGTGCACAAGATTGAAGCCGGACACCTCGATTCCCTGCCCGGCAAGAAGCATCAATATTCCGGCTGGCAGGAATTGTTCGACAAGCTGAAGGCAATCCTGGCGAACCACCGCGACCTCGCCATGCAGTACTCGCCCAATAACATCGTCTTCACCATTTCGCTGGTCGACGGCGGCACCATCGACCTGCTGCGCGGCCTGGGCAAGAATGTGGTCAGCTCGGCCGATCTGGTGGCGCAATTCGAATCCACCTGGAGCGAAGAACAGATCCAGTCACACTTCGCGGCTCGCGACAGCATCGATTCCATTGTGGCGGCAGCGTTCGAGGAAATCGGCACCCGCGTTCGCAACGGCGGCACCAGGGAACATGAAATTCAGCAGTGGTTTATGGAAGCGTTCGCCCGCGAGAATCTTCTGACTGACGATCCACCGATCGTCGCGGTCAACGCCAACGCTGGAAACCCGCACTACGAGCCGCACGCCAGTCATCCCGTGCCCATTCGAGAAGGCGATCTGATTCTCCTCGACGTCTGGGGCAAGAAGAACACACCCGGTGCGGTCTACTATGACATTACGTGGATGGGTTTCGTGGGCGCGGCGCCCTCAACCCGGATGCAGCAGATTTTCGATATCGTCCGCGACGCGCGCGATGCCGGCGTAAAGACCGCCCTCGACGCTGTCAACTCCGGTCGCCGCATTGCCGGATGGGAAGTCGATCGCGCTACCCGCAGTCATATCCAGAAGGCCGGCTACGGAGATTATTTTATTCATCGCACGGGACATTCCATCGGCACCGACGTCCATTCCAACGGCGCCAACATGGACGATCTTGAGATTCACGACGAGCGGCAGCTCCTTCCGAACTCCTGCTTCTCCATCGAGCCCGGCATTTACCTGCCGGAGTTCGGCGTGCGCAGCGAAGTGAATGTGCTGGTGCGCGCAAAGTCTGCCGAAGTGACCGGGAAAATTCAACGTGAGATTGTGAACATCTGAATGGCAAACTCCACCACAGAAAAAGCGACGGACAAAACGAAACCGGCGGCGGAACCGGTGAGCATGATGTCGGTGCTCGCCCCCGCCATAGGCTGGCTGATTCCGGGCGCGGGGCACGTGATCCAGAAGCGATGGATACGCGGCTTGCTGATCTTCGTATCGATCGTGACCCTGTTCGTGCTCGGCCTCGCCATGCAGGGCCGCATCTACAAAGCGAACGGTGGCGACATTCTCGACATGCTCGGCTTCATCGGCGATGTGGGCGCAGGCGCACTGTACATCGTGACGCTGGCTGCAGACTGGGGCCAGGGCGCCATCGCATTTGCCACCGCCGACTACGGAACCAAATTCATGATCGTCGCCGGATTGCTGAACTTTATTGCCGTCGCTGATGCTTATCACATCGCCATCGGGAAGAAACAATGAGCCAGCTATCAGCTATCAGCCGTCAGCTATCAGCCCGAACGCGTTCGCGAGGCTGCAGACTGCGGGGCTGCAGACAATGACAGTCACACTGAATCATTTCAGCGCAGCTGCGGTGTTTGCCCTGTTCGCCTCCATCGTATTTGGCATCACCCACCGCGAAACCACGCGCGACATGGTGCGCTACGGCCTGTATTGCTTCGTCATGTTCCTCGGCGGAGTGCTCGTGGCAGGCTGGGCGATGTGGCTGGTGCGAAGGTAGCTCTTAGCCTTTGGCTCTTAGCTTTTGGCTTGAACCTCAATCGCTCCGTCGCGAACGTTCGAGCACAATCTCTTGTGGGCGTCCACCACGACAAAGCTAAAAGCCAAGAGCCAATAGCTAATAGCGCTTTTCACCCCTGCCACACGAACGCATCAAAAATCCTCTTCGACTCATAATGCAGCCGCCGGTAAAGCTCCACCGCCCGAATGTTCGCTTCCGTCACGGTCAGCGACAGCAGAGCGAACTTTCGCTTGCGCAAATTGCCTTCCGTGGCCGCCAGCAACGACTCCCCAATTCCTCGCGAGCGATACTCCGGCAGCACGCACACCTGGGTAACATGGCCGACGTCGCTGCGCACCCGCGAGCACAGAATCAATCCGATCAGATTCCGCGCCTTGCGATCCAGCGCCACGAACGACGACTCCGCATCGAAGACGCCGCATCCCGGGAAGCGCACGATGTTATTGAGGAAGCGCAGCGATCCGCTCAAAGTGTGATATTGGTCGTTGATCTGCGCGTCGACGTGGCCGCGATACGCGGCGGTAATCACAGCGGCGGAGGGCTGGTAGTCGCCGTCAACCCACGGCCGGACTTCAACTTCAGGATGTGTCGGAACTATTTCCGCCGCACCGCTTCCCAACGTCAGCGTCATGAACAGCCGCGGATGCCGCTGGAATCCGGTCTCCAGAAACGGCCGCGAAACCGCGTTAGCCTCGTGCGCCAGCAGTTGCGCCTCCACCCGGTGAATCCCCGGGGACTGCTGCAGCGTCTCGATTACGTGCGTCAGCAATTTTAATTCGACTTCGTGAGCGTTGGGCAAGCGGTCGCCGTTGATCACGTAAAGATCGCCAACCACTCCCTTGTTGCCCTCGTACACAAAAAACGAATAGCCGAACACGCGCCCGCGATCGACCGCCGCGTACCCCGGAAGAATTTTCGCGTCCACATAGCGGAGAATCATCTCCGCCGAGCCCGAATAATCCCACGA
>Ga0116125_1000847_pt1 | contig 14036 bp, 9 predicted proteins | sample June2015DPH_16_1_2_FD_89729 | JGI IMG/M metagenome (GOLD analysis project Ga0116125, IMG submission 89729) | Peatland microbial communities from SPRUCE experiment site at the Marcell Experimental Forest, Minnesota, USA - June2015DPH_16_10 | ecosystem: Environmental > Terrestrial > Soil > Wetlands...
AATCACCGCTCGGAGCTCGAGCCGACACCCAATGCCAAGGGACGTCATCTCGCGCGCGCGGCCGATCACTTTGCGCGTGCTGGAGACGAGAACGCGGTCATCGAAAACCTCGCGAAGGCCACCGAACTCGACCCGTCCAGCGACGAGTTCGCGACGCGTCTTGCAGAACGTTACACCGTCGCCGCCCGTTGGCCCGAGCTCGTCGCCCTTTTTTCGATGCGCGGCGATCGGATCCCGGACGTCGAAAAGCGCGTGGCCGCGCGACGCGAAGCCGCGCGTCTTCTGACGAGCCGACTGGCTGACAAACAAGCCGCCAGCGATACCTGGCGCAAAGTGCTCGAGGACGGCGACGACAAGGAGGCCCTTGAGCGGCTCGTCGACGACGCGGTCGAGCGCGAAGACTACGAAGAAGCGACGCAGATGCTGCGTCGGCTGGAAAAAATCGCCGCCGAGGGTCCCGAGCGAGCTCGCATCGCGTTGCGTGAAGCCGAGCTCGTCGCCGACGGTCTGGGCGACGTCGACACGGCGGTAGCACGCTACGAGCGAATCCTCGCCGAGTTGGACTCGAGTTCCCGGCCAGCGCTCCAGGCGATCGCCGACCTCCAGGAGGCGCGCGACATGCCTGCGGCGGCCGCCAATGCGCTCGAGCGCGAACTCACGCTCGTGGAGGGGGGGGCCGAGCGCGGACCCATTGCGAGCCGACTCGCACGCCTCTACGAGCAACTCGATGACTTGCCCAATGCCATTCGTGTGCTCGAGGTCGTTCGAACCTCGGATCCGGACGACTTCGACGCATTGGGACGCTTGTGCGAACTCTGCGAGAAAACGAAGGAATGGGCCAAGCTCGCAGAGCTCTTGGCTCAGCGCATCGACGTCGAAGCCGATGATGGCGAGATCAGCCAGTTGACCACCAAGCTCGCTCGGCTCCTCGCAGACGAGCTCGATCGTGGGGACGAAGCGCTCGCCGTTTTGACCGAACTCGCCGATGGCGGCGACGACGGCATTCGCAAGACGTACGTCGAATTGGGCGATCGACTCGGATGGCGCGGTATCGTCGCCGGCAAGCTGGTCGAATGGTGGTTCGGTGCCAAGCCGAGTCCTGAGCGCACGCCGTTCCTGCGCGGAGCGTTCGAGCGATTTGCCGAGGTCGGGCGCGACGAGGAGGCCGTGCGCGTCGGCTGCGAAATCGTACGAAGTCGAGGCGGGGATCTCGACCTGGGCCGGCACCTCGAAGCGCTCGCCGTGAAGATGCGGGATCTGGACGCGATCTCGACCGCACACGATCTGCTGGTGCGCGATCTAACCGGCGGCGCAAGGGCCGAGGAGCTCGTGCGGCAAGCGGAAGTGAGGCTCAAGGCCGGAGCGCCGCGACTCGAGGCGTTGCACCACGGGGAACTGGGCCTGACCAGCATCCCCCCTGCGAAGGCCGAAGAGCTGCTTCAACGTCTCGCCGCGATCGCCGAAGTGGCCACGGACGTGATTGACCTCTATGAGCGGCAGATCGGACGTTGCAAGACGCCGTCTGACCGCGTGGCGGCACTGGCGCGCGCCGCTCAGGTAGCCGGAGCGTTCGAGCACATGGATCGAGCGCGGGCGCTGTTCGATCTCGCGCTCAGCGGAACGCCGACCGATGACGCCGTGAAGACGCTCGAGGAGGCGGCACGAGAGGCGGATGCACACATTGACGGCAACCGCATGCGCCACGAGCTGAGCGTGTCGATGTCGAGCGGCGGCCAAGGAGCCCGCGACGGTGGACGAACGCGTGGCACGCTGCTGCGTCGTGCCGCTTCAATCGCGCACGGCGAGCTGGGCGATGACGATCAGGCCTTCGCATGGCTGGGAGACGCCCTAGTCGCCCATGTCGAGGCACCGACTCTCGACATGCTGGACGGGCTCGCCAGGGAGCTTCGGGCTCCCGAGCGGGCGGAGGCCACGTTGTCGCGAGCGCTCCTGGACGTCTTCGACGGACCGCTCGTCCGCCAACTTCTCGCCCGGCGGGCCAGACTTCGGCGAGACGATTTGAAAGACAAAGCTGGCGCCGCCAGTGATCTCAAGAAGTTGTACGAATTGGGTCCCGGTGAGCCGTCGGTCGTCGACGAACTCGCAACGCTGCTCACGGAGATCGGAGACCACCGATCCAGGGTGCAGCTTTACGAGGATCAGATTCTGCGCGGAAAAGAAGTGCACGATCGGGCCGATCTGGCCCGCCGCGTGGCCGGCATGTGGGAAAGCGAGCTAGCCGATCCTCGCGAGGCAGCGGACGCTTGGCGACGGGTCCTCCGCATGAAGCCAGGAGACGCCGAGGCCGTTGCGGGGCTCGAGCGCGCCAAAGCGAACATGCTCCGCCGACCTGCACCGTCGGTTTCCAGCGACGACGTCGAACCGACCGCGCGGGCGGAGACTTCTCCGGGCGTGTCTGCCGTGACACCGGAAGCCGCGGCAGGCGGATCCGAACCCGCGGGGTCCGAGGAGAGCCCGGGCGGATCTGGCGTGACGCGAGACGCACGCAGTGGATCCGAACCCGCGCAGACTCGAGATGCGGTCGAGCCCGCCGATTCCGCGGGCGTCCTGCCCCAAGGGCCGGACGCCGAGGGCGCACGCTCCACGTTCGAGGATCGCGCTGCGACGATAGGCATCGCCGATTCCGCGGACGAACGGAAGAGGCCCCAGCGCGCAGGCGACCGCGACATGGAGACCGAACCGAGCGGTGTGTCGTCCACGAGCCCTGCTTCCTTGGACGACGACAGTCACGACCCGGCCAACGCCATCCCGATCGCGGTGGAGCAAGCGCTGGCCCCGGACGTTGCGCCTCTTGTGGACACCCAGGCATCGCCCGATTCAGCGAACTCTGCGCATGACCCGTCCGCGGCGCTCATCCATCCGATCGAAGCCGCGCATGCAGGGGCACTAGCCATCGACGCCGAAGAGGCCGTGGCCGCAGACGCCGAACAGGCCGTGGCCGCAGACGCCGAACAGGCCGTGGCCGCAAACGCCGAAGAGGCCGTGACCGCGGACGCCGAAGAAGACGTGGTTATCGCCGACGACTTTGCCGAGATCATCGACGATGAAGACGAAGTCGTCGCAGTGGAGGCCGAGGCCGCCGCGAAGAAGGAGCCATCCAGGCCCGCCAAGCGAAGCGTTCCGCCCCCGCTGCCGCGTACATAGGGCGTTCAATTCATTGGAAACGCGCTTTCGGCAGGCACTCCCAACCGGATGTCGCCATCCCCCACTGCAGCAGGCTGACCCAAGACGAACGCGTCGTTGATGTCGCCGTGCCCAAAGGGCGCCCCGAACAGCACGGGGATACCGAGCGATCGCGTGCGCTCTTCGAGCACCTCCCCGATGGTGGGCCCATCTTCACCGTCGAGCCGGCAGCGCTCGAACGCTCCGAAGACGAGGGCGGCCACATTCGCGAGATGACCGCCCAGCACGAGAGAGGTCAACATGCGATCGATTCTGTACGGCACCTCGGCAACATCCTCGAGCGCGAGAACGCTTCCGCGGGGCACCGACAGGCGGCCACCCACGGCTAGGGCATGAAGGACGGCGAGGTTGCCACCGAGCAGGGGACCTTCCGCAACCCCCCCGTGCAACACCCGTAGCCCCCGCCACTGCCGTCGAGCCGTCGGCCTCTCGAGGGCCCCGATCCACGCCGCTCGCAGACGTGGCGTCGCCCGGCTTCCTAGACCAACCACGTTCGGACCGTGAATGGATGCCACCCCCGCTCGCCATGCGGCGGCATGCAGTACCGTGATATCGCTGAAGCCCACGAGCCACTTCGGCCGCAGCGCGAACTTGCCCCACGGGAGGTCGTCCATGATGCGCATTGCGCCATAGCCTCCACGGATCGCAACAATCGCGCTGACCTCGGGGTCGAGCATTGCCCGCGCCAGCTCACTTCGTCGCCTGGCGTCGTCGCCCGCCAGATACCCGTCACGGGAAAGTGCCCCCGCGGACATCCGAAGTCGATAGCGGGCCCGAAGCCACCCCAGACCTCGCCAGAGATCCTCTCGAGAACACGGACCCGACGGAGCGACCACGGCAGCCATGTCGCCCGGCGCGAGCGGTGCCGGAAATGCCAGCTGCACCTCGAAAGCATAACGCCGTTGGACGCGGGCATAGGCTCGAAGTGCCTGCAAGAACGATGGGACGAGCGTTTCCCCGCGCCTCGACCACGCGCACTGGAGGCGCGCGCCGGGTCAGCCCTGCCCTTTGGTCTTGCGCGCAGCGTCGCGCTCCGCGGCCCGCAGCTCCTTGCGCGATCGGTCTCTCGCCCTGCTCCCACGCCGCTGCACTCGCGCCGCAGCCTCCTCGTCGCCCTTGATGGAGGCGAGCGGCCAGAGCGTGTTCTCCACCCGCGCCAGGCCCGCAGCGACCACCGCGGAGACGACCTCGTCGCAGCTCTTGTAGCACTGCGCCGCCTCATCGAGAGGCACGCGCCCGTCGAGGTTCACGAGGATGCCGTCGCGCCTGTACTGGTCGTCGATCTTGCGCGGGTCGAGCCGACGCTTCGCCTCTCCACGCGACATGCGACGTCCGGCGCCGTGGTTTATCGAGTAACCGCTACGGACTGCCCCCGCTTCGGGCATGAGCACGTAGCTGCGGTCGCGGTTCGATCCCGGAACGAGGACCGGGTGCCCCGTCTCCTGCCACATCGTGCCCGCCAAGGCGGGATGGCCGCCGGGAAATGCACGCGTTGCGCCCTTGCGGTGCACCCAGACGTCGCCATAGGACGGGTGGCTCTCGGCCTGGACGAGGTTGTGGCTGATCTCGTAGACCAGTTCGAGGTCCTCGCGGAAGACTTTGCGGAACACGTCGGCAACCTGCTCGAAGATCACGAGGCGGTTCAGGATCGCAAAGTTGCCTGCTGCTGCGACTGCGTCAAGGTAGTCGCTGAAGTGTCGCGAGCCCGGCGTGAAGTAGCCGAGATCGATGTCGATGAGATCCTCCTCTCCGCGCTGGGCCCGCTCATCCTTCGCCATCTGCAGGTAGTTGGTCGCGAGCCCGTGGCCGAAGCCGCGGCTGCCGGTGTGAACCTGCACGAACAGCATGCCCGTCTCTTCGCATTTCTGCAGCTCGATGAAGTGGTTGCCACCGCCGAGCGACCCAAGCTGTTCGAGTCCGCGCTCGGGCGAGCCCGGACCCCCCCAAGGGATATCCCATTTGTCTGTGACCGGGATGCGATGACGCTCCGTACGGCTGCGGTCGAATTCGGCGCCGTACTTGGCGACGTAGACCTCGGCGCCGCCCCGAACCAGCTCCTGCATCACCCGTTCCGAAAGCCTGCCGAACTTCACGCTTCTCCCGCCGGGACCCAGGCTCACCCGCTCGGTGACCTCGCGGTTGAACTCGAGCTTGCGATCGGGCGTCGCGCGTTCCGCCCCCACTTGGCTCCGCGCACTCATCATCCCGCACCCGATGTCGAAGCCCACGGGGCCCATCGCGACTGCACCGCCTGTCCCGTGACCGCGGTCCGTTAGAATTACGCATCCAACAGGGACGCCGTATCCGGAGTGCACATCGGGGGTGATCGCGACCAAACGAGTGCCGGGGAACCGTGTGGCATTGATGATCTGGCGGTAAAGCGTCGGATCCGCCTGCGTCAGCAGGTTTGGCGTCACGAAGAGGCGAACATCGACATCGCCGGTGTCACCGGTTTCGAGGCGGAAATACCCCTCATCACACCAAGCGGTTCGGCCCTTCCAACCCTGGTCGTGGACGAGTTCGCGCGCCCTGGCCATAACGCGACGAGCTTACTCCACCGAGCACGCTTGACCTTGGTAGTGTAGCCCAAGCGAGTCGCGATGTGGCACAACATGGCACACTATCCCCGCGATCGCTGCGGAAAACGCGCACATGAGCGGGCACGACCCATGCTGCAACGGCGATGAATGAGCCAGCCTCAAACCGAAGAAGTGGCGAACGACTCGGCACATCGCCCGGGCCCGAGCGTGTTGCCGCCCGCCGGAGTTCGCGGGGCAGTAGACTGCGTGCCCATCATGCGCCTTCGCGCCGATCTAGGTTTCCGAAGTTTGTTCACGCTGCGCCGCTCCTGGATATGGCTCCTCTTGATCGTCGGCCTGATCTACGGGTGTCGGTTGAATCGACCCGAAACGGGCCGCCTGGAAGACGGCAAATGGCTCTATGCGTACGACGAGAACTACACAGTCCTGACCGCGCGTCGCATCGCCGTCGGCGACAAGAACGTCTGGGACGCGTGGCGGCATCCGGACGACGGGGCGGACCGGCGATTTACATCGATCTTCAGCACAGCCGATCTGGGTAACGACGACAGTCGCTACGAGTGGGTGCATCCGCCAACGCCCCGGGTCATCATGGCCGCGATCATTCGCGTCGCCGGGATGAATCCGGCCCTTTATCGCATCCCGAGCGTGCTGCTCGGCCTGCTCATCGTCGGGATGGTGTGGGTCGTCGGCAACCGGATGCGCGGGCCCGGTTTCGGCCTCTTCGCGGCGACGCTGACTGCGGCCGATGGATGGCTTTTCTGTCTGTCGCGCGTCGGAATGACCGACATCTATTACATCTCCATGACCGTCGCGGCGTACGCCGCTTTCTACATTTATTGGACAACCCCGACACGACGCATTCGCTGGATCGCCATCGTCGCCGCCGCGTGCGGCGCTGCACTCGCCATGAAGTGGAGTGCGCTCGCCCCCATCACGGGTCTGGTCGGGCTCGCTGTCGCGCGCATCGCGCTCGATTGGCGAAACTCACCCGCGACTCGTGCCCAAACGGTCCGAGAGGCGGCCGCCGCACTCGCGTCGTTCGCAGTCCTGCCCCCACTCATTTACTTTGCGTCGTTCTGGCCATTCTTTGCGGCTGGCCATTCCCTCGACGAGTGGGTCAAGCTTCACAAAGCGATCATCGACTACAACATGGGCGCACCTGCATCGTCGCCGGGATCTTCGCGCTGGTATCAATGGCCGCTCGACCGCGGGTCCACCTGGTTTCTCACCCGGGCCGAGAACGGCTCCTGCCAGTACACGTACGCCTCGGGCAACTGGCTCGCGTGGTGGCCATTCGTCCCCGCCATGTGTTACGCGGCCGAGCAGTTCACGAGCGAGCCCAAGTTCGAGCGTGCGTTCGTCATCGTCGGAGGCTGCGCCACCTGGCTCCCTTACGCGATGGTGCATCGGTTCGTCTACACTCGCTACTTCGCGGCCACGGTGCCGTTCAGCGCTCTCGCCATCTCGATGGCCATCTTCGATCTCGACACCTATTGTCGCGCGTGGATCGAAGAGATGAGAGCGGCCCGTTCGAACGGGGCCCCGGGGCACAACGACACCATGGCGCGACTGAGGGCGATCGCGTCCCGGATCGGGCGGGCTTTACGTCCAACGTATATCGGCGCGGCAGTCGTGTTCTTCGCCCTTCGCTACCCGCTGTGGGCCGGAGTGCCGCTGCCATGCAGTTCCGTCCAAGCGAAGTCGTTCACCGAATGGCGTCATGCCTTCCGCTGAGGGACCTGCGACCCGTCGCGAGCGCCTGCCAAAGCGCCCAATAGCTATTCTCCGGATCCCACAGGAGCCAAGCCTGTGCCTCGTCGTTCGCGGGGTCCGATCCACCCCATCTGGAACGGCTTGCCGCTGAGGGCCGGCCCGACTTCCGAATGGATAGGCGTGCGCGAGACCGCGCGCGCCGAGCGGCAGCCGGGACCAGCAGTAGACCGAGGCTGGCCAAGAGCGCATTGAGCACGTGCTTTCCCGAAACGTCAGAGCATCGCCCCGCCGACGGAGGCGAAACACGTTCGGGGCGCGCGCTCGGACGGCCCTTTCACCGCAGCCGGCCATCGAGCGCGACCGCGGCGTTGGCCGTCATCGTCGCTTCTCGAAGCAGGCGCAGCGCCGCGGCTTGATCCGCCGACGGGGGCGTGTTGGCGAGGATGACCGCCGCGAAGTTCTTCGCGGCGTCGTGGATCGCTTCGTAGTGATGAAGCTTTTCGGGCGTGGGGTGGTGATGGGTGAAAACGTAGTCGGGATCGAAATCGGCGGGGTTCATCGAGATCTCCTCTTGCTCGATCCATACCTCCGACCCGACGGTTGTCGCACAGTTAACCTAAGGGGAGGTCGTTGAAGTCGCCAGGGCGGCAATTCCCTCGTACCCGCAGTCCGCGGGCCCGAGGACGGCCGTAGCGTTCGTCGTGGAGGCGTCGACGCTCGTGGGAAGGATGAACGAGACCGTCTGGACGTAGTTGCTCGGCGGATTGATGATGGCCGTCGACGTGCCGCCGCACGAGACCGTTTGGCCGCAGATGACGTCGATTTGACAGCTGCCCGTCGGACACCACACACAGGTTTGCCCGTTCAACGACACGGACGCCCCCGAAAGAGAAATCTGGATCGACTGCGGAGTGGCCGACGAGCAGTCGCCGCTGAGATTCTCGCTCTGCCCGGTCGGCGACAGCGTCAGCGAATACGTTCCGTTCGGCTTCGCGCACTCCGGGGCAGTGGTCGCCCCCGACGAGGACGAACAGCCGCCGGCTACCGCAGTCGCCACCGTCGCGATCGTCGCGACCACCCAGCCGGAGGAGACCCGACGCGAGAACGCGCGTTCGTGAGGCATGGCCACTTTCCTCCCCCCGCGGTGGCACGACACTTCAGGGCACGCCACCCGATGTCGCCATCACGGCTTTCGCATTCCGGCCATCGTCGTCCTCGTCGCCGTCCTTCGGATTCGGAAACGGAGCCTTCCAAGCGGCGATCACGCTCGGAATGGACGCGACGAGAACGAAGATGAAAAATTGACGATACCCCATGCGATCGGCCAGCCACCCACTGGCGCCCTGTGTGGGGATGAGAACCAGGTTCATCAGCGACGTGGCGAACGCGTAATGCGTCATCTTGTATTTGCCGGGAGCAATCTGCTGCATCATATACAGCATGTTTCCGGTAAATCCGAAACTATAACCGAATTTCTCGATACTCACGAGAAGCAAGATGAGAGCGAAGGGCAACTGCCGGTCGGGTGTGGCGGCGTGGCTCAAGAAAATGTAGCAAAGATGCGGGACATTCATGCAGAGGGCGAGAACGAAAAGTGTGCGCTTCAGCGTGTACTTCGCAATGAATACGCCGGCGAGCAGCCCGGCAACCGAACCCATGACCGTGCTCACCGTTCCGTCGACCCAGGCTTTCTGGGTCAGCGTGAGACCGAGCCCACCGCTGGTCAGCGGAGCCTGGATGAAGAGGGGCGCCTCTTGCAGCAGGAAGCCTTCGCCGCTTCGATACAAGAAGACGAACAGAAGCATTCCCCAAATCGATTTTTTCCGGAAGAACGCTTTGACCTCGTCCCAGAACGTCTCAAAAATTTCCGCGGCGCCCTGGGGCCTATGGGAGATAGAACCAGTCGGAAGCATGAAATAATGATAGATGCCGAGCGCCCCCATCGATGCCGACGCGAGTCCGACGGCCTCGGTCCAGGCGGTCTTGGCGTCGTGACCCGAGCGCTCCAAAGCGCCGGCGGTGGCGACGATCGCCGCAGTGGCAAAGATGCGGCCGACGTTCCAGCAGACCCCTTGGACGCCGATCCACGCCGCTTGCTGTTCTTTCGTCAGGGCGCTGATGTAGATGCCGTCTACGCAGATGTCCTGAGTGGCCGACGCAAACGCGAGAATCCACAGAGTCCCGATGACTAGCGTGAAATAGTTCGGCAAGTGGAGAGACACCCCGACCGCGGCAAGGAGCGCGCACAGAACGAATTCCATCGATAAGACCCAGAACTTTTTCGTCCGGGACATGTCGAGGAAGCCGGCCCAAAACGGCTTGAGTGACCATGCGATACCGATGGAAGCCGTGCTGAGGGTAATTTGACCATCCGTGTAGCCCAAATCTTTGAACATCGTGCCCACGACCCAGGTCACCATCGCGAAAGGGATCCCTTCGGCTAGGTACGAGGTCGGCACCCATGCCCCGGGATGGCGCACGCGATTGCTCCCGTTCATGGTCGGGTTCGTAAACGAGCGGGCGCCGATTGTAAACGCCGAGTTTGCCTCGCATGGGGACACGTGCCGCGCGCGCGTCGCAGCCCTGGACTCTCGTGCATGCACGCGGCCTCGGACCCTCCCGAACCCGCCGCGGCGCGCACATCGAGCCGAATCCCTCCCGCGTGACTCACGGCGGGGGGCGGCGGCGCTTCGTGCGCCGTGCACTGCCCTTAATCCGTGTGTCGAACGTCCCGTCGCTCATGGGGGGAGATGCCGAAGCGCGCGCCTGGCCCGAGCCCAACGCGACGGCGGGCTCGGCCCTTCCATCAGCTGTCCCGAACGCTCGGGAAGCGGGTGCGCGAGCTGCGCGTCGAACGCGGCTGGAGCCAGCGCTCCGCGGCCGTCCACATCGGAATCGGGGCCGCGGTGGTGCGACGGCTCGAGACCGGGTCGGCGAACCCCTCGCTCGCCGTCCTCGTCAGCGTCGCGCGAGCTTTTGGCGTACCTCTCAAGCGACTGCTCGGACCGTAGCGCGGCAAAGTCACAGTGTGCACGGCTCTGTTTCAGCCGTTTCGCGATGAGGGCAGCACCCTCTCGCACAACCCGTCACGTCGATCCGCGGAACCCTCGATCGCCGAGTGGGGACTTCAATGCGGGATCGCCGGAGGCGGCGGCGGGATCTGAAAGTAATCCCATGCCGGGGTGTGGTTGTGCTCCGTCTCCGGTTGATTCCAGAAGTAGAGGGCGCCAAATTGCTGCCAATTGCCGGCCCCGTCGATCACAAGCGCCGTCAGGTAAAGCTGCGGACCGCCAGCGCTGTAGGGATCGCGCGTCGAGCTGAAGACCAACCAGTAGAACTTGCGCCCGTCGGCGACCGTGCCGACGGCAGGGGCCCATTTCGGCCAACTGTTCGTCACGCCAGGGCTTACCATCCCCGTGCACGCCGGCGGATCGTTCACAGCGAGGCGACCCACGGAAGCGACGGTCGCGGCATCCGAATTGTTGGGCGCACCGACGACGTAGAGCTCCGCCAACGGGTTACTGTACATCGTCGTGCCGCTCGCCACCTTGTCCAACGCGATCAGCCGATCGTCGGGCGACCACGTTGGGTAGTACTCGCTCACTGCCGGGTCACTCGCGCCCGCGAGAGGCGCCGCGGTACCGCCCGCCTTGTCCGCGTACGGGATCACGTAAACGTCCGCCGGACCGACCGACAAACGACCATCCATGTTGGCGTTCGTGGAGACGTACGCGATCTGCGTGCCGTCGTGGCTCCAGCTCGGCGCACCCGCGTGGAGCGGATCGCCGGTCCGCTGCAGAATGCCCATGGCGGGGGCAGTGGTCGCCTCGACGTCGATCCAAGCGAGCTCGGAATCCGCGTTATCCATGGGGTTATAGGCCGTAATTTCGATTCGGTCGCCCGCGGTCCAATGAGCAGGCGAAAACGTGTGTATGCCGAGCGTTCCCGTCTCGATCACCGCACGCCCGGCGGCGCCGAGCCAGGGCGGAAGACCGCCGGTCAGGTTCGGCTGAATATCCGCGAATCCGTTGGCCCATTGGTCGTAGCTCGACGAAAACGACGCATAGTCACCGTCGGGCGTCGCGTTGTGGCATCCGATGCAGGTCGTCGCGTATTCGGTGATCTGCCCCGGCTGCAGAACCGGCGTTACGGTTTCGTCTCCCACGGCGAACCCCTTGAGCGCAGTCCCGCTCGTGGGAGTCCAGTAAACGATCGTGCCCGGGGCGATGACGGGCGCGATGCCGATCGCGCCTGCAGACCCGAGCGCCTCGCCGGTCAACGCGTCCGCCGCGAGAACTCCGCCGCGAACCGTGACGTTGATGGGCTCATCGTAGGAGTCCGCGCGGAGCGCGTCCCACATCGCGTTCGGCATCGTCCACTCGTTCGACGTCGTATAGACGACGAGAGGATTCGTTTGATTGGCAATCTGAAGGTGAAGCTCAAAGATGTTTTCGTCCTGCGGAACGACCCAACGGAAACGGGGTCGCAGCCAGTTGTCGGGGTAGAGTGCGCCAAGCTCAGGCTCGATCAGGCACGGACCGCCTGTCTGGGCTCCTTGCGACGAGGCGCCGAAGAGTGCCGCTACGTTGCTCGGGGGTGCTGTGACCACGGACGCGTCCGAGTCCGCTCCGTCGGCAGCCTCGGACGCGTCGGCATCCGCTCCGTCGAGAACCCCGGCATCCGTGTCCGCTCCGTCGAGAACCGGAGTCGACGGAAAATCCGTATACATCATCCCGGCCACTTTGGTATTGGGCTCGCCGCTGGTGGCCGACCCGGAATCGGCAGTGAGGGTGATGCCGCACACCAGACACGGTCCCGCGTCGTTGAACGCCGCCAAGCTACTCGAGAGACTGGCGTCGACGGCCCCATTCGACGAGCTCGACGAACTGTGAAACGTCGAATTCCCGTTCGAACCCGCCCCGAGCGGCGTCGCACCTCCCGCACACCCCCCAGCGACTGCGACCAGAAGCCCGACGGCGACGGAGAACGCGTGCCTGCTAGACGCTACGAGACGGTACTGTAGCCTCATTGTCCGTAGCTGTGACCCAAGCCGGAGGCGCTGTAAAGGGCGCAAGAGACGTCATTATGGCGTCATGCGAATCCTCCGAAGACGGCGTGCGACACGCACACACCCGTTTGCCCTAGCGCTGGCGCTTTTCGCGCAGATCAGGCACCGTCAGAGTTATGAGCCAAGCGGGCGCCCGGGGACCTGGAAACCCCGCCAAGACGCACCCCACGAGCCCGACCGCTGCTGAGTCGCCCAAAGCGCCTCCGGTTGCCCCCAAGGCCGGCGCGGCTGAGCAGCCGCTCCCCGAGGACGCGACGAGCGCCCCAGACACTCCAGCAAAGCCGGCCGCAGCTCGTTCCACGGCGGCGGGCGGAGCACCGCCACCAGCGGCTATTTCTGCGACGACGAGCCCGACGAAGGGCGCGACCTCACCGGCCGCGTCGGCACCGGTCGGGCCGAGGCCGCGAGCGCCGTCGGCCCCGCAGATCGTCGACCGGCCGTCGCCCAACGCGACACCTACGGCCTCCTCGCGGGCGACCGGCGCATCCACCCAGCGGCCTGGCGTTGCGGGAGCGACCCCTGCTGGCGCGCCGAGAGCGCCCGATCCATCCTCGCAGCCGAATCTCGGCGATCGACCTGCGCCCCCGGCCGGCGCAACGACCTCCACCGCGCGAGCCGCCGCTCCGTCGCAGCCCAATCTCGGCGATCGATCGGCCGCTCCGGCGACCCCGGCTACGCGAGCCGCCGCTCCGTCGCAGCCCAATCTCAGCGATCGATCGGCCGCCACCGCGACCCCGGCTACGCGAGCCGCCGCTCCGTCGCAGCCCAATCTCAGCGATCGATCGGCCGCCACCGCGACCCCTGCTGCGCGGGCCGCCGCTGCGTCGCAGCCGAATCTCAGCGATCGACCTGCCGCCAGGGCCGCAGCGACTGCGGCCGTTCGAGTCGCCGCTCCGTCGCAGCCGAATCTCGGTGATGGACCCGCCCCGCCCGCTGCTGCCCCGCGAGCGGCTGCGGCTTCTCAGCCCCTGATCGGCGATCGACCGAACGCGTCAGCGGCCGCCGCCCCCGCTGGGCGAACCGTCGTTGCCGCCGCCGCCAACACGACCTCCACGAAAGGAGGCAACCCCGCAGTGGCGGGCGCGCCCGCCACGCCCGCAGCCCGCGGGCCGAGCGCGACGTTGCCCCTCATCCTCGAGCGAGCTCCGGAACAGGCCGGGGCCTCTACGCCCCCGCCCCTTCCGGCAGTCGCATCCGATCTCGACGCCGACGACGACGCCACCGTCGTGGTGAGCCGGCATGCGACCGCCGCGGCGATGCAGGCCGCCGTGCCCCCACCTTTTCCGGCATCGGTGGTTGGCGAAGCCGGAGCCGAGCTGCGTGCGCAGGTGCGCGCAGCGGTGGACGAAGCGGTCGTCACGTTGCAACGCGCATTTCAAAATCACGAGCGCGCCCTGGTCGAATTCAAACACCGCATCGAGGAACTGGAGCGACGGCATCCGGCAGGAGGCCCCTCTGCGAGGCCGCCGCCGAGTGCTTACCCCGTGCCCATCACCGCCGTTTCGGTC
>Ga0116125_1000849_pt1 | contig 14027 bp, 15 predicted proteins | sample June2015DPH_16_1_2_FD_89729 | JGI IMG/M metagenome (GOLD analysis project Ga0116125, IMG submission 89729) | Peatland microbial communities from SPRUCE experiment site at the Marcell Experimental Forest, Minnesota, USA - June2015DPH_16_10 | ecosystem: Environmental > Terrestrial > Soil >...
AAAGCATGCGGGCAATGGCGATAAAAAAGAGTAGCCGTGAGACAACAATAGGCTTCCAAGAGATGGGAACGCTCAGATGTGACGGTTGCGGCGAGGAGTTTTTCATCGGCCACAACCCGAAACGTAGCTTCAACTCATTGGCTGGTAACACAATACAAGCAAGTTGGCATCGTAAGCGGCACACCGCAGTACTACTGCCTAACGAGCGGCACAACGTTTAATCCAGCCACCGCGCAGCCCTGCTCGGATCCAGCTCCGCCGCCCGGCTTCTTCGTAGTCTTCCAAAACCCGATCCAGAACCAGCACATCACACAACCATTGGGAACGAATATGACCTTAAACGGGTCATTCGTTTTCAACCAGGGCATCTTCCTGACTCCAGTGACGGTTGCCACTTTGCCGACACTCACAGGACTTACCACCCTGATTCAAACAAGCGATGGCAATCCCGGCTCAAACCCTTGCACGGGTGGAGGAACAGGCTCGCTGGCGGTTTATCAGGGCGGTCAGTGGAGTTGCGCATTCGGGACCAGCGGCGGGGGTTCGAGTATCGTCCTGCAGACCAATGGCGCAACGAACTCGAATCAGTCGCTCCTGAACCTGGTGGCAGGCGCCGGCGTCAGTCTCGTCAACTCAAACGGCAGCACCACGATTTCAGTGATTGGGCAGTCGAACGAGTCGGTAGTTTTCAATAACGTCACTTCCGCAACCCTCGCTACCACCTACGGCACAACGAATCTGGTGTGGGACTGCTGGGACGCGAACACTCCAGCAAACGCGATCTTGCCCAGCAACGTCTCGGTGAATACCAGTTTTGTGGTTACCTTCAGCTTTGCGGTAGCGCAGTCTGGGTATTGCGCGGTGAATGGTGGAGCTGGGGCGGGTGGAGGCGGAGGAGCAACCAGTCCCGGCGGCGCCTTCAACGCCATGCAATACAACAACGGCGGGATTTTCGGTGGAGCGCTGGGACACAGTTACAACCCGACCGCAGTCAGCGGCGTCAACTTCGGTCAAGTCAATACCGACAACCAGGCAGAAGTCGTAACCGTCACCCCAGACTTCAACTTCTCGGCTTGCGCTTCCGGCTGCACCTACACCACGAGCGGCGCAACCACGCTCGTGGCTGGATCAATAGGAAAATCAAAATCGCAATTCTCGATGTATACAAACTCCGAGGATAAGAATCGGGTTCGCGATCTACTTTTACGGATCTGCGGATCATTCAAACCATAGGCGAGCGAGCAACGTTCGCACCTGGACACTCCGCTGCGAGATTGTTTTGAGGTGATTGCGCCGCCCAGTGCCAACGGGTTCCTCCCCTAGGCGAATGGGTGACGCTGTCTTCGAAAGGGGATGTCTGTTAGACAAGCTGGAAATTAAGCGGAAAAGGCGGGGAGATGTCTCGCAAACTTCATGAGCTGTCCGTTTTGGTCGAGGAGCGGATTTCCGCGGAATCCTTGGACTGCAAGTGCCCATGGAAGCCGCTTTGGCCGTGGTCGCTGCTTTTGGCTGAGAATGGTGAAAACTGCCGGCGCGACTCGAGGCCATCTGCGCGGAGCAAACAATCCGAAATGCCGTACCGCGTGCCGGTAGAGTTTGGGGATGTGCCGTGACCATCGGTCAATGAACACCTCGAGGGTGCACTGCACCGTGATCCATCTGTTAAGGCGCTTATCCTTATGCCAGAACCTCACAAGTCCATTTTTGATGGAAAGAATGCGCCACTGCGCGATTGGTGGACGCCTGACGTAGCGCCCGCAATATCGAAGAAAATGCTCCTTGCCCTTGAATCGTCGCACGTGGGCTATCCACCCGCGCGTCTCCTCAAACCGGAGCAAACTTTCAAGCTGATCGCGAGTTAGTTGAGATTCAAGTGGGGCTGTCTCCGACGCCTCCCGAAGAAGTGCAATTATCAGCCGCTGCCAACTGCGCATGATCGCATCTCGATCGAAGAAGATCCGAGGAGTCCATCGTGCCCCCGCCGCTTGTAAACCTCCGGCTGTGACCAGAGAATGGACGTGCGGCTTAAACAGCAACTCCCCGTTGAAGGTGTGTAGAACCGGCATCACGCCTACTTCAACTCCGTAGTGCACTCTGGCATAGCTCCGGATTACTCGGGCAGCGATCTCTGGAAGTTTGCGGCAAAGCGAGGCGTTGCGAGCAAAGATGCCCCAGAGCGTATCGGGCATGGTTAAAGTGATCTCGACGTAGGGTCCATCCGGAAGCGCAGACCAGCGCTCGCGCTGCCATTGGATTGTGGCCCAATGACCACAACTAGGACAAGCCGGCGACTTGCAAGTGTTGTAAAAGAGCGTTTCTTCACGTTCCGAAGCAAAAATTCGGCCGCCCATCGCGGGTGTTTTACATCGCGATGCGCGCTGGAATGCGCGGCGCGAATCGGGGTCGTAATTGTCGTGATCCCAATGGTCACGTCCCAGGACAAGAATCTCCTGTAAAGGGCTACGACGAGAAATTGGAATCTTGGCTCGTTTGACCAAACAGAATCTCCTTTCGTGCAGCTATTGCCTCAAGCAAGTCTTCTCCGAGAATGACTGTCGTGCCACTGTTGCGACTCGCGCGGACTGTGATGGAGCCTGGCTGCTGATTCTCCCGATGCTGCAAGGCTTCGATCACTCGGAGCGGATCGAGCGACATTCCTGATTTTCCAATCGAAAGGTTCGTGTCGCGCAAACTCCTCTTTCTGTTCTGTTTTGCCGAGCTCGCACCATTTCCAAGCCTGATGGATGCTCAGCAGACCGTTTTGCAAGGCGAAGATGATATTTGGGTGAGCACGGTCTAGGATAATTTCAACCTTACTTACATTGCCCGTCCCCGTACCTGCAATCTTGGCGATCTTATAGCGGACATTCACACGGTCTGCTTTGGACAAATTTGTCAAACCCTTGCACTTTCCTCCGATCCGCATGTAGTCGAGGGCTCGTTGATGAAGGTCGAACTTGAGCCTGAGTGCAATAGAAATACGTATAAATGCATTCCACGTGCGCCGGGGCTGATGATAGTGGAGGATGAACGGCAGGATTTCTTCTTCTCCGATTGCATATTCAACGCATTGCACCACCGCATTTTGTGCGGATTTGGCCAACGTCCAGGCTCCAAATCCAGCAAGAATCGTGCCGTCGGATGTGATGATAATGGGCTCGGGAATCGCCAATTCTTTCAATTCGGCGGAGATGTTTAGCTCTTCTGCGGTCAGGAAATTGAACTCGTCCAGTATCGGGTGCAGCCGCAATTCTGCTGGAAGGCGCAAAACAGTTCGCTCACCCTGCCGACGCAACTCGCCAACGGCACTGGGCGTCGAATTCAATGCGATAGCCTGTGATATATCCATAATCTTCGAACTGAAGATTCATTCCATTTCATGTAACGCGCGATGGACTCTCAGTTTTTCTCGGGCGGAACCCACATGGTGCCTCTCCAATCGGCATAGCTCGCTTTATAGGGAGTCTGCAGCCGGTACCGCGCGGCCCTTACTAGGAGGAGCTTTTGCTGCCGCGGCTCTCCAAGATTCTCCGCGTAATCCAGTCTTCAATATCTGATTCGAGCCAACCGACAGCCCGCGCCCCAAGGGATACCGGAAGGGGAAAGGAACCGTCAGAAATGCGGAGATAGATTGTGCTGCGAGAGAGCCCTGTGCGAGCTCTGACCATCGGAAGTCTAAGGATTGTAATCGCCATGTCTGGGCCTCTTCGGAAGGTTCCCAGATTCCGGGGAGGGTGTCACGGATGCGGGGCGATTACCGCAACTGAATAAACTGTAAGATATTGAGGATATTAGAATCAGCTATCGCTGCAAAAAATTACCAGTAACGATTCGTAATGTTCGCGTAACGGCGTCGATGTCAACTGCCCAAGGACTTCCGCACTTTTCGAACGTCGAAGAGAAACCGGGAAACAGTATTGCTCCGATTTCTATATTGGTCCATGAAACTCGCAACCTTCCAACTCTTTGGCGGAAGATATTTCTGTGAGCGTGGAAACTGTGCGGCCTTGCGGTCCATGATCCGGCAGAATTCAACAAGCGTTAACTCAGGATTAATGCTGACTAGATCCACAGCCAATGCAAAGCATAGCGGCTTGGCACGAGTTGGCCGCCGCTTGGGAGACTTGCCTTTGGGCGGCGAGGAGATTTGCGATGCAGACATCAACCGGCTGCCCTGAGCCTCCGCTTCCCACTCCAACGCCTTGATCTCCAGCTTATCGCGCCATTCGGTCCTTAGATTTTCAAAGCGCTTGCGGACGTGCTCCTCGGGCAGCATCGGCCGCAAACCCCCGCCTCCACGGAATCGCCTTCGCTCTGCATGGACAAAGGAACTCGTTCTCGCGCCGAACGGGTGCTGGATCACCATTGCTGAGATGGTTCTGATGAAAGCGGCCGATTCGCTACCACCTAGTTTCAGCCAAACATCGCGAAAAATTGAATATTGCTGCTCAAGAAATTCATTTGTCTTCTGGAGGGTAATGTTCAAGCGTGTATTGGGAATAGCCTTACCGTTGGCGTCGCCACGCTTGCTAATGTAGAGCCTATTGGTTTCGCTCTCCACCTCTCGTCGAAATCTCTTTCGAGCGGTTTCGACCTTGAGTCTGGTCAGGCGGTTAGAATGCGGATTAAGCTGCCTCCAAATCTTTAGATCTATCGAGTTGGGCAAATCAAAAGGAAGACTCCTGGCGTTCTCGGGCCGCGCCCCTCCTTGGAGATCTCCGGCCGGGAGGCGTCCAGGAGGAGTTGTGAAGGGTCGACCAGTTGAGCCGCGGTTATTTGTGATTCTCATGCTGCGCCGTGATTGAAGTTTCCCATCAGAGCCTTCTTTTCAGTCGCCAGTTCTTCAACATAGTCACCCCAGAACTCAAGCATCTGGCGCCTTTGATCTGAGTACTCGGCGCGGTTGTAGACTCCACGAACACCCCCTATTGTGTGATTGAGTGCCTTCTCCACCACGTCGGAGGGAAATCCTTTCTCGTGCAACAAAGTTGAACCTGTGCGGCGCAAATCATGAATCGTAAATGGAGAAATATTAAAGCTGATGCTTCCCATCGCCTGATTCATAGCATTATGTGCGAATGGCTTCGCCAGACCACTGCGCCCGGGCATCACCCACTGCGAGTTTCCGGCGAGGGTCCTGAGTTCTCGAAATAAGCAAACAGCCTGCTTTGACAGATAGATTATGTGAGGTTGGCCCGTTTTAGAGTTTTCCGTCGGTACCTGCCATTCGCCTGCATCGAGATCCACATCTTTCCATTGAGCCAAGAGCATCTCGGACTTCCGAACCAGGGTAAGCAGAATCAGATGTAGCGCCAGTTTGAATTGCCGTCGTATGTTGGCTCGATACAGCGTGTGCAGATAGATTCGGATCTCGTCGGGAGAAAGCGTCCGGGTCCGTGTTCTCGCCTTAGTTATAAATCTAACAGGAAGTGCCAGCGCAGGATTCGCTGGTGCAACACCGCAAACCACTGCGTAATCGAAGATGCGCTTTATTAGATTGCGCATCTCGGCGGCTGCAGTCTCCTGGCCATTATCGCGTTTGCGGAAAACCAGAGCCTGAACGTCTGCTGCGGTCACTTCGCGAATCGCCTTGCCGCCAAGAGCAGGAAGAATTTCGTTGTCCAAATACCGCCTCATATTGCGGGGATCTTTACGATCGCGCACGACGACATCCTTGTAGTAGCGCTCAGCAAAATCTCGCATCGTGCTGTCACTTGCCCGAGCTGTCTTTGCCAGTTGTTTCTCTCGCGAAGGGGATTGACCATGCGCCGCCAGAGTGGCCAATTTGTCTCTCTCGGCGCGGGCGGCCTTTAGGCTTAACTCGGGGTAATGCCCGATCGCCACCTTCTCGGGCTTGCCGTTGAACCGATAGCGATAGAGCCATGAGAGTCTTCCGGTCGGCAAGACTTCGAGGCAAAGACCCCTACCGTCTGTTACCAAATATCGGGATTGCCTGGGTCGCAAAGCCTTTATCGCCGTGTCGGTGAGTGCCATGTCCCTCTTTCCGTGTACTCCGACCGTAGATTTAAACACACAACTCTGCAGAGTACACCGCGGAGTACGCGCATTCGATCGGTTGTCTGTGTACTCCGCTGGACATTGTAGGACGAATTACGCTTGTATTACAATCGCTTAGAACATATTTTTAGATTTCAATGGACGCTCTTGGATCTAACTCTATTTTCCGATGCAGAACGTGCTGAAAATCAAGTTGACGATGTCGTCCGTCGTGGTGGCTCCTGTAATTGCATCGAGAGCGCGGAGACCGCCATATAGATCCAGCAGCAACATCTCGTGAGGAACTTTCCCTGTCACTGCGGCGATAGCAGCATCGAGCGAAGTCAGCGCGTCTCTCACCAGTCCCTGGTGGCGAACATTCGTGAGGAAGCCGGCCTCGGCTTGCGCTCCGGTTTCGCCGCCGATGTGACGCAGAATCTCGCTGCGTAGTCCGGCGATGCCTTCGCCCGTCAGCGCGGACGCCTTAACAATGGGAAGTTGGCCCCGAATCGCTGGCCCCCGGCCACTCGATTCCAGATCGCATTTATTGCCCACGACGATTACCGGTCGATTCTGTGTTTGCCGGAGCAGTCCTTCGTCTTCCCCCGAGGCCGGTTGCGAAACGTCCAGAACAACCAGAACCAAATCCGAGTCTGCCAATGCTTCCATGGATTTCTGTATTCCGATGGACTCGGCTTCGTCCAGCGCCTGTCGGATGCCGGCGGTGTCGACCAGCCGGATCGGAATGCCACCAATCGAGACGGTCTCGCTCACAAGATCGCGCGTGGTTCCGGGAGTCGCCGTGACGATGGCGCGTTCCCGCTCGACCAGCCGGTTGAACAAACTTGATTTGCCTACGTTGGGGCGGCCAACGATGGCGAGCGTCAATCCTTCATGCACGACCTTGCCGTAAGCGAAACTAGCTGCTAGCTGCTCGAGCGGCTTGCGCACCACAGAGATGCGCTCCAGTATGACGGGATCGGGAAGGACAGAGACATCGTCTTCGGCAAAATCGATGCCAGCCTCGAGCACCGCAATCAACTCGACCAACTTTTGTTTGATCGGCTGCAACCGTTTCGAGAGAGCACCCTCCAGTTGTTGCGCTGCCACCTTCGCCTGGTAGAGCGTCTGTGAGTCGATCAGGTCGCGCACTGCTTCCGCCTGGGTGAGATCAATGCGCCCGTTGAGGAAAGCGCGCATGGTGAACTCCCCGGGTTCAGCGAGGCGAGCCCCACCAGACATACACATCTCGACGATATGCCGCAGCACGACCGGTGAACCGTGGGCGGCGATTTCGATGATGTCGTCAGTAGTATAGGAATGAGGCGTAGCGAAATAAGTGACCACGACTTCGTCGATGCGAGTCGAGTTTCCAGTTTCCAGTTTCCAGTTTTCTGGGTTTGCCGTACTAGAAACCGGAAACTGAACACTGGAAACTCCTTCTCCGCTGGTTTCGATCAGTTCTCCAAAAACCGCCCGGCCCGGCTCCATCTCATGTCTCAGCCGCAGCATCGGCAAAACGATCTCCCGTGCTCTTGGTCCGGCGAGGCGCACCACCCCAATGCCACCCCGCCCGGGCGGGGTAGCGATTGCGACAATAGTGTCATCGAGATTCACCGGGCGATTGTAGACGGTAAACTGGAGTACGACCAACGGCCAGCGCTGCGGCGAAACAACTCGTCGCGGGCTGGACAATTAAAAGCGAGGACCAGGAATTGTCAGTCGCCGACGAACTGCTAAAAGCCAACGAGCGCTTTGTAAAGAACTTCAACCTCGGAAATCTTGCCGTCCAGCCACGCCGTCGCGTTGCTGTCCTGGCCTGCATGGATTCCAGAATTCTTTTTGAGCGCTGCCTGGGCTTGCAGCCAGGGGACGCGCACATGATTCGTAACGCAGGCGGGATTGCCACCGAAGACGCCTTGCGGTCTTTAATTGTTTCGCATCACCTGCTCGATACGCAGGAATTCATCATCATCAACCATACGGATTGCGGCTTATTGAAGGTGCGAGAATACGAGTTGAGGGCGCACCTGACCAGCAAAATGGGCGCCATCGCCAGTGAGCCTTCCCATTTCTACGGCTTCGACGACCTCGAAGCGAATCTGCGCCAGCAGGTGATTCGCGTGAAATCGCATCCTTGGATTCCGAAACACATTCCGGTACGTGGATTTATTTACGATGTGAAGACGGGAGAGTTGAGGGAAGTGGAAGAGAAAAAGTGATGGCTTGGCCACCGCGCGGCGATTAGTAATACGGCGCGGAACTCCGAGCATTGCAAAACTTGATTAAACTCATACGTTCGTTGACCACTTTCCGACTATGATGATTAGCGTCTGAATTCGCGTCAGGAATCAAGAATCTCTGCGATGCACGATTCGACCCGGAGAAAAGTTATGAAAACCGTTGCCGTGCTATTTCTCTTCTCGATTTCAGCATTCGCCCAGGATTTATCCGTCGTCGCCGCCGAATCCGCCTGCGGCCCCACAAACACCCGATTCAGCCTAACGACGAAGGCTAACGAGGGTCAGCAGCCGATGCTGCAACCTGATCCGGGGAAAGCTTTGGTCTATGTTGTAGAAGATCAAAAGTTCAAGGTGGTGAATGATGTGACCACAAGGGTCGGGGTTGATGGCACGTGGGTGGGAGCCAACCGTGGAAATTCGTATTTTTCTTTTTCACTTGAGCCAGGTAAGCACCATTTGTGCACCGACTGGATCTCCGGTTTCGTACCCAGCGGCCGCCTCGTCTCGCTGACCAGCTTCAACGCGGAGTCGGGCGAGGTCTATTACCTTCGGGCGCGAACCAGCGCCAGTCCGACCAGTGGGAAAGCTGGGGCTGGAGCTTCCATCGATTTGGACCTCGTGAACGAAGACGAGGGCAGACTCCTTGTGGCATCCTCGGCACTCAGCATCTCGCAGCAAAAGAAATGACCTGCCCTCGGCTCCTGTAACCGCTCACTCTCACCGCGCCACCACTTTCTCAATCTCCGCCTTCAACTGGTCATACGGCAGCGCCCCGGGATGATACATCGCCACCTTGCCAGTCCGGTCGAGCAGCACGAGAGTGGGCGTGGTCGAGGCGCCGTACACGTCGAAGTTGTACTTGCTGATGGGAACCGGCATGTCCAGCAACCCGCCGTAAAAGCGATGGCGCACCGCATCGATGTAGGCGAGTTCATCGCTGGGCGAGGCGTGTTCCACCTGCGCGGTATAACCGTAGAGCCGGGTCGGACCGAGCACGGTCAATCCTTTGGGCGCAAATTCGGAGCGCAGTTGCGTGAGGATAGGAGCTTCCGCTTTGCAGTCCCCGCACCAGTGCGCCCAGAAAAACAGCAGCACCGGTGAACCCTTAAGCTCGGTCAGTACAGGCGGTTTCGATCCTAGGAATTGCTCAGCTCGCAGCGCCGGCGCGGGCCGGCCTTCGAACGAAAGCAGATTCAGATTCTTCTGCAAACGTGCCCGGATCGAAGTGCTGCCATAAGTCCGCAACGCGGTCTGCAAAACTGCAACGGCTTGGACTCGCTGCCCGCGAGCCGCCAGCGCCTGAGACTGTACTTCGATCGCCGCGCCCAGCCCCGTCGCCAGGCGTGGTTCGGCGTCGAGCGGACGCTGTTTGAGTTGCTCCAGGGCCAAAGCCCTGGTTTGTTTGGCGTATGCGGCGGCTTGGTCGTAATCGCCATGGACGAGCGCTGCGCGTGCCATCCAGGAGTAGGCTTCGATGTATTCGGGCGTAACGCCGTTCTGGGCCCGGTAAGAATTCAGTTCGGTCTCGGCGGCTGGGAAGCTGTTTTGAGCCAGCGCGCCGCGGACATCTTCCACCACTCCCGCCCACGCCGGGCTGAGCAGAGCAATCAAGACTAGAACCTTGGGGAAACGCATACTTTAGATAATACAGTCTTCGAGGACGTCTTTTCCCTCTCCAGAAGCTACGGCGGCCGAGAGTCGACCGATCCGACGACCCCCTCGTAAGCTGTTTAATATAAGTTACTTGTGGGCGAAGTAAAAGAAATCTTGTAGCTATTTTGAGGCACTTGCAATACAATTTGGTTGCGTTTGACTTTAGAGTTTTTCGCAGTACTCAGTTTCTCCGCTTATCAGCGCGTGACCTGCCTGCAGAAGAACCCTTCCAAAGTTTCAGCGCTATATCACAACAAAGGAACATTGCAACACCATGGAAACAGGAACAGTGAAGTGGTTTAACGACGCCAAAGGCTACGGCTTCATCAGCCGCCAGAACGGTGAAGATGTATTTGTGCACTTCTCGGCCATTCAGGCGAGCGGCTTCCGCAGCCTCCAGGAGGGTCAGCAGGTGCAGTTTGACGTGGTCAAAGGCCCCAAGGGCTGGCAGGCCGAGAACGTGAAGGGTGCCTAAACCGCTTCGCAGTTAACAATTCGAAAAAGGGCGGCCAGCCATGGCCGCCTTTTTAATTGGGATCCCTTGAATGCTCCCAGAAGGATTAAAACCTACAAGCCCGCGATGAGGCTGCCACAGCGAGAGCAATTCCTCGAACATGTTAAGCCATCATTTGCTGGATCTTTCTGCAGAGGCCCTTAACACCTATCTCGATTTTATCGGCTGTTTTAGCTTCATTGGAAAGGACGTTGAAACCCCATTTCCTCAGTTCAACGGCCATTTAGCGGCGGCGTAGATTGCGGTGGTTTGCGTGCGTGCGTCGCCTGCTCGAGGCCGTAGGTGATCTGCAATAACTGCGGCTCGCTAAACGGTGGACCGAGGAATTCGATCCCGACCGGCACCCCGATCGGCGCGCTCTCCGTCGGCGTGGAAAACCCTGCCGGAACCGTAATGGCCGGAAATCCCGTGATTGAGGCGAGGATGCCGTTGCGCGCGGCCTGGTTCATGTCGCCAATCATCACTGGCAGGCGTTTCTGATGCGGGTACGCCAACGCCACCAGGTTGTTCTTCGTCATGGCGTTCGCCAGCCGCACCCGCAGGTCATCGAGCTTGACGCGCCGGTCCTTGTAGTCCGGCTCGTTCAGGCCATTCTCGTACTTTTCGCCGAAGCGAGGAACTTCTCCAGCGAAGGCTTGTGATAATTGCCCGTGGCGATGAGCTCGGCAAGCGAATGCACGGGAGGGTTAGGCTGGGCTTTGAGGTAATTGTTGAGAACGAACTTGTATTCATACTTCTGCACGTCGAGGTCGGTGACCAGTTTGCCGGTGTCGAAGGCCGCGTCATCGATATCCACCAGAATTGCGCCCTGCTGCTTCAGCACTTCGAGGGCATTGGCCATCACCCGGTTGACCTCCAGGTGGTCGGGGCCGCTTCCGAATAGGGTACGCAGCACCCCAATGCGCGCACCCTTCAGGCCATTGCGGTCGAGCGAGGCGGTATAGGTCGCGGGAATCCTGCCGATACTCAGCGCGGTTACGGGATCATCGGGATCGTAGCCGGCCATCACATCGAGCATGACCGCCGCATCGGCTACGGTTCGCGTTATCGGCCCAACTGCGTCCTGAGTAAACGAGCAAGGGATCACCCCCGCGCGGCTGATCAACCCACGCGTTGGACGAATGCCCACGAGGCTGTTGGCTGAGGATGGCGAGCGGATTGAGTTTACCGTGTCCGAACCGGTGCCCACGGCAGCGAAGTTGGCGGCCAAGGCAGCGCCGGTGCCGCCGGAAGACCCGCCCGGCGTGCGCGTCAGCTCGTAGGGGTTCTTCGTCTGCCCACCCAGCGAGCTCACCGTTATGCCGGTGATCGCCAGCTCGTGCAGATTAGTTTTCCCTATAATCAGGGCTCCGGCTTGGCGCAAGCGCACAACGGAGAACGCATCCTCGGCCGGCTGCATACCCTTGAGTGCCAGCGATGCGCCGGTCGTCGGCATATCGGCGGTGTCGAAGTTGTCCTTCAGCACCACCGGAATGCACTGCAGCGGCTTGAGCTTAGTGCCGCGTTTGACCTGCTTGTCCATGGCATCGGCCTGCTCCAGCACCTTGGGGTTCACGTACAGCATGGCATTGAGGGTCGGCCCCTGCTGGTCGTACGCCTTGATGCGGTCCAGGTACTGCTGCACCAGGCTGTGGCAAGTCAGCTTGCCGCTCTGCAAGCCGCGATGAATTTCGTTGATGGAAGCTTCCATGAGCTGAAATTGCTGTCCGGCGGCGCTAGCGACCATAAGCATCACTCCCACTGCCAGAACGAAACACTTCGCTTCATGACGCACGCCTTCCCTCCTATGAGTTCATTGAACATTGAACATTTAAGCTTGATTGGGTGATCCCGCCATTTCTCGATTGAAAGCCAATTCGTGCTCGAGAATCATCGGCAAGGCTTTGGAATTTTCAATCGCGCGATGACCCGATCGCCCAATCACCTAATTGCTCACTTGTTCTGCCGGATCAGCACCACATCCGAGTCCGTGTGTCCGCGAACCAAAGCCAACTGCTTGCCATCAAATGACCAGTGGAAATCGAAGATGTGTTCGGCTGTGAAATTCGTGATCTGTTTGCCCTTGGAGCCGTCCACCGGCTGCAGCCACAGGTTGTCGACGCCGTTCTCGCGCACGGGATAAACCACTGCCTTGCCGTCGCGCGAAAAATGCAGCAAGCCAAAACGCGAACGTTCGAACTCAACCTGCCTCGCGGCCTTACTGCCTTCCGTCTCGACCACGGCCAGCATTTCTTTGTGCTCTCCCGAGTGCTTTATGGTAGGAAATGCCGCGAGCTTCCCGTCGGGCGAGAGGTCGAAGGCGCCAGACATTGGCGACTCAGAAATCACTTGCGGAGTTCCGCCGTCGATCGGCACTCTGACAAGTTTCTGCTCGCCGCCCCGCTCCATGAAGTACACCCACTTGCCGTCCTGCGAGCACAAGGGATTCACATCCAGCTTGCCGCTCGAAATCTGCCTGAAATTGCTCCCCGTTCCGTCCATGCGCCAGACGTTTTGCGCACCGCTCTGAAATCTCACAAAAACCACAGAGCCGCCTTCGCCGCAAGCCCAGGGGGCGCCACTCACTGCCTGGCCCGGAATCACTGTCTTGTTACCCGTTGCCGGATCGATTCGATTGAGCACGTTCGCCTGATCGGAAATCAACTGGTTTTCCGGCGTCCAGGTAAAGTTCGTATCAGCATCCGCAGAGGCGATTTGTCGTGCCGTCGCCGATGGTTCCCCGGCGGGCAGCACCTGCAAATTCCAGCGGTTTTCATTCTGCACGGTGGCGAGAAGGTGTCCGCTGTTCGCCACACTAAGATCCGAGTAACTGTTCGTATCGCGCGTGATCGGAGAATAAACGCCACCGGGATAAGAAACGAAACCGATTTGCGTGCGGGCGAAATTTGAGCTTTGCTCTTTCCCCAGGACCAGCAAGCCGCTGCCATCGGGCAGCCAGGAAGGCTTGTCGAAAATTCGCTGGTTGCCGCTAAAAAAGGCCTTTCTCTTAGTGCTGGTTACATCCACGGCCACCAACCTGATCAATCCATTCGTCACATCGAGCATTTGGCAAACAATAATCTTCCCGTCAGGTGACCATGTGGGCTGATACAGACCATCGCTGGTAGGCCCACTGGTCAGCACCCGCTCGTCTCCGCCTTCTATTGCCCTGATAATGAGCTGGTACTTGCCATGTTCCGGATTGTCATAGCGCATGAACGCCAACTTCTTCCCATCGGAGGAAAACGTAACATTTGAATCGACGTCCTCGGCGAGTTTCTGGGCAGTTCCGCCGAGCAACGGAGCCCGGTACAAGAACTTCAGCTCCGGATTGCCCGGATCGCTGCGTACAAAATAGAAGTAATTTCCGTCTGTAGAAAAGCGCAGACCGTTGTAATAAACATCGGCTGGAGGTTGAACCTGAGCGTCGCTGTTCGTGGGCACGTTGCGTAACGAGAGACTGGCCAGGCCGTTGTCGCGCACCAGGTTCAGGATGTACTTGCCGTCGGGAGAAAGGGCCGCCAGCAACGACTTGCCACCCTCGGTCACCTTGGTGACAGAAACGTCCTGGAACGGAACTGGGCGGGTACGGGTGAAGTAGGCATAGATTCCGTAAGCCGCCGCCGCCAGCAGCACCAATG
>Ga0116125_1000861_pt1 | contig 13857 bp, 9 predicted proteins | sample June2015DPH_16_1_2_FD_89729 | JGI IMG/M metagenome (GOLD analysis project Ga0116125, IMG submission 89729) | Peatland microbial communities from SPRUCE experiment site at the Marcell Experimental Forest, Minnesota, USA - June2015DPH_16_10 | ecosystem: Environmental > Terrestrial > Soil > Wetlands...
CGCTGCCGGATCATGCGGATGCCTTCGCCGATTCCGCGCTCAGCCGGCTGGCCGAGCTGTTTCCAAAAGATCATCTGGAGCTGGTTTATCTCGCTCCGGGAACACCGCTCGGTTGGATCGAAAATTGGCGCGGCAAAGTCTTCATTCGTCCCATCGAGCGGCCTCTGATGCGCACGCAGCCCGCGGATAGCGTAAGGGCATCGCTCAGCGGCAAGAAGAACAGAGCGCGAATCAGAAAGTTGGAACAACATGGACCGTTAGTTTTTGAACGGATATCTGACCCCGCTGACTTCTCAGCCGCTCTGGACGAAATTATTCCGATGTGCGATTTCCGGCATGGCGCCGCGCATGGAGTCCTAGCCTTCCACGACGACAGTCTGAAGAGGCGCTTTCACGAGGAACTCATGCGGCGAGCTGACGGCGTGCTGCATATCACCGTAACCCGCCTGAACGGGTGCATAATCGCTGCCAATATTGGATGGTGCAATAAACAGCAGGTGCTCCTGGGAACGCTGGCCCATTCTCCATTCTTGGCGGAATACTCGCCGGGAAAACTTCACATTCTTCAGCTAGGCTTGCACCTGGAAGAAGAAGGATTCGATTTTCTGGACCTTACGCCGGGCGGCTCATACAAGGAAAATTTCGCTACTGGCAGCGATCAATCGTCGAGTGTCGATATCTTCTTCAGCGGCGCGCGGGCGCGACGATATGCGTGGAAGCGGAAGGCCATCGAAACGGGGAAGCGTTTCGTTCCGGCGGACCGCGTCAAGCGCGTGGTGCGAGCTTTCCGCCGCGTGACACTGGTACTACCCGCACCAGGTCTCGTGCGGAAAATCGTCCGGCGGACGGTTCGTTGGGGTTGGCATTCGTGCGAATATCACATCTATCGGAAAGCGGCGGGCGAAGTTCTCCAGCCATCTATCGGTGCGCCACGGCGCATGCGTCGAGACTGCCTGGAGGACCTGCTTTGTTATAAAGCTGTGGAGACCTGGCAACCGTCCCTGTTTGAATTCCTGCAAAGTGCCATGCAGCGCCTGGAAGAGGGTGAGCACGTGTACACAATGGCGGAGGACGGCGTGCTGGTGCATTACGGGTGGTTGATCGAACGCCAGGAAGTCGCGTATTTTCCAGAGGTGGATCAGAAGTTTCAGATGCCGCCCCATTCCGCGGTTTTGTACGACTATTTCACCCACCAGTCCTGGCGCGGCCACGGTCTCTATCAATGTTCACTGCGCGAGATGGCCTTGGATGCGGCCAACATCCCGGAAACTGAATTCATTTACATATCCGTGGTTGCGAGCAATGCCCCCTCCCGGCACTCCATCGAAAAGGCAGGGTTTGAGTATCAGAGCAGCCTGTATCGGAAGGCTGTAGTAGGAGTCAGACTGCGTTAAAATCCGCTCCACCGATCACAATCTTCGACGCGTTGATTTGCGGGCGTGGTCGTAGCGCTCATGACGGCACCTCTGCCACGAAACTTACCACGGCTCCAAGCCGACAGGACGCACTATTAGCCAAGTTCTACGATCCCACGAGGGAGTTGGGATCAGCGGAGGTTCACATCAACTGTCGGCAGTCGGGATCACCGACCGGGTTTACGGTGAGAACTCTGGATTCGCATCAGCATCATCAACCCAAACCCTACCCCAGACAGCATGAGTGTTGCGGAACTCGGTTCTGGGGTAGCGGCGATGGTTAGTGCTCCTTGATCGGGTGCGAGGTTGCCTGAAACGAGGGCTGTTAATTCGTAGGTCCCAGGGGTTGTGAAGTCCGCCTTCGGAATCCCTAGCGGGACAAGCGTAAAGGAACTCGACCCCAACTGGATGCCATAGTCGGCTGGGTCAAGCGGCGGGTTGCCCACCCTGATGTTCGTAAGAGGGCCAAAGTCTTCTGGGCCAGTCATCGGGTCGATTAGAATGAGGTCGGTGGCCGTTTGTACAAGACCAATGACATTTCCGGAGGGAACTGTTAGGTATCCGGCGGGGTCTACTAAGGTCCAATTCGTTCCAGCAGTTCCTCCCTGCCCTAAAAATGTGTAGGTTACGGTGTCCGCTGCTGCGACATCAGCACCGATCAAGATGAGGATTGCAACCAGGGAACTCCATAATATGATTCTCAATGGGATTGCTACCTCCGCCTCGTTTTTCGTCCTTCACGTGTTAATCTACTTCCAATCAAGAATTGCCGTCAAGTACCGATTCTGGCTGGTAAAGTACTATTAACAAAGGACGGGAGCGTCAGCCCGCTGGAACGTGATCGAAGCCCCCGACGGCGTCCTGGAACCTTGCGACGTGTCGAGTGGCTTCCGGATCGCCAACTGTTGATGGCATTTGTAATGCTCCATCGGATTGCGCGAAAGTGGTATTGTCGCAGTCTAAGTGAGGACACTCGCGACCTGCGTCTAACACGGACACGTTCCGGCCTAGCGAACCGATGCTACTGAAGACAAGGAAGAAAACTCGAAGGGATTTGGTCGGGGCGCGGAGATTCGAACTCCGGACCTCCTGGTCCCGAACCAGGCGCTCTACCAGGCTGAGCCACGCCCCGAACAGACATTCGCAGCCGGCCGAAGCCGGTGCAATCACGAGTATACCACCCGGGCGTCCCGTCACTGCTGTTTCTCGGCCGGCGCCGGCGGTTCCAGCTTGAAATTCAGGATCACCTGGTTGCGCGTGTCGTAGATGGTTACTTTCTTGACCGGTGCTGCCAGGTCCCCTCGCTTAGCCACTAGCTCGTAATTGACATCCAGCCTCAGTTGCTTAAACGCGAATTTGCCGTCTTCCTTGGTGGCGAAGTCCACCACTTTGGATGTCTTCAGGTCCTTAAGCTGGACGATGGCCCCGGAAACCGGATTATCAGCCTGATCCTTCACCGTGCCCTGGATGGTTCGTAGCTGGGAGGGCTTGGTATTTTTGGGCATATCGTTGCCGTATACAGCTTCCGGGTGTTTTGTGGGGTCTCCTTGCGCGCACAGCAGGCTGGCCGCGGCCAAGAATGCAAGAGAAGCGGTGAACAGTTTTAGGACGTTCATGGCGAGATACCTTTTCTCTAGCATAGTTCACCGAGGCAGGTCTCGTGAATTGCTAAACTACCAACAGGTGGCCATGGCGTCGAATCCGGTTTCTAAGCTTACCGAAGAGCAGTACCTGGCCATCGAGCGCGCAGCTGAGTTCAAGAGCGAGTTCCTCGATGGCGTGATGTACGCGATGTCCGGCGGATCGCCGCGCCATTCCAGCATTGCGGTAGGTATCGTGGCAGAGTTGCGCGCGACGTTGCGCGGCGGCGAGTGCAAACCCTACAATTCTGACCTTCGCGTTCGAGTCTCCTCGCGCATGTACGCATACCCGGATGTTTCCGTAGTCTGCGGAAAGCTGCAGCTCGCAGACGACCAGAAGGACGTTCTTCTCAATCCTATTGTTATCTTCGAAGTTCTTTCGCCCAGCACAGAGCTATACGATCGCGGAGTGAAACTCCAGCTTTATCGGACCATCCCATCCCTGAGAGAATACATCCTGGTGGATCAAAATAAAGTTCAAGTCGAGCAATATATATACCAGGACGCGAGCACCTGGATTTTGCGCGAGCATCAAGGCTTGGATGCCGAGCTGAAACTGGATTCAATCGGCGCTGCATTACCATTGCGCCTCATTTACGACGGCGTGGATATCGACTCCTGAAGTTACTCCCAGCGCAGCGCCTGCATTGGATCCACGCGCGAGGCACGGCGTGCCGGCACCCAGATTGCAATCAGCGCAAAGAAGCTCAGAATCAAGGTCGCGCCCAAACAGGTACCCAGATCGTTGCTTGCGATTCCATACAGCACGCTAGCCGCGAGCCGCATCACTACGAGCGCCAGCGCGACGCCGGCGACCGCGCCAAACAGGCACAACCGCATTCCCTCCTGCATCACGAGGCTTAGAACCTGCATGGGCCGCGCTCCAATGGCCATCCGGATTCCGATCTCATGCCAGCGCTGGCTCATAGAGTAGGTCATCACCCCGTAGAGCCCCAAAGTGGCCAACAACAACGCTATGACGCCGAGTACCGTCAGCAAACTCGCGCCGACTTTTTGTGCAAAATACGAAGCACTCATATAACCCACGAACGGAGCGGTACCGCTTATGGCAACATTTGGATCCACGGATTGTATCTCGGCGCGAAGCCTGGCTTCGAAGGTCTCGGGACGTTCCGCGGTTCGTACTTCGATGCCAACACCCATGCCGGGCGAATAGAACTGGGCTAGCGGAACATAAAAGTAGGGCACAGCCGGTTCGGATAACGAATGATATTTGCTGTCGCGGGCCACGCCGACAATCGTAATCTCTTCGCCGAATCCCTTGAACTTGTGTCCCAGCGCGAGCCCTCCTGCTAGAAATCGTTTCACGAAGGTCTCGTTCACGATGGCCACTCGACCGGTGCGCCGGTCGTCGCGTTCGTTGAAATCGCGGCCGTCTACCAAAGGGATTTCAAGTGTTGCGAAATATCCGGGCGACACCATGTTGCGATAAAGTTTCATATTCTCGCCCTGGCGCGGAGCGTAGCCATGGATATCTACTTCTTCCCATGATCCGGCGGAAAAGCCCAACGGAACATCCTCGCACAAGCTGGCATTCTTAACTCCTGGCACAGTCAGCAGATGATCCCGCAAGCGGCGCAACAGAGTGATGGACTTTTCGGCGGGATACCGGCTCTGCGACAGATCGTACCCAGCTAACAGCACATGCTCGGGATTGAAACCCGGGTTAGCGGCTTTCGCGTTCTCGAAACTCCGGATGAAGAGACCGCTTCCGATTAGAGCGATTAACGCGAGCGAAATCTCGGATACCACCAGCGCTCCACCCAGCGCTCGCGACCGTGCGCCGGCCGAAACGCCCCGGGCACTCTCGCGCAGCACATCCCGAGATTTGCGGCGGAAGATTTGCCAAGCCGGCGCGAGCCCGCAAAGTATGGTGGTGCCCAGGCACAGCGCCAGGGTGAAGAGAAATCCCAGGCTGTTTAATCCGCTCGCCAGATTGGCTACCGGCAAGTCCGTTTTGGGAAGCAGCCGCTCGATTCCTTGCGTCATCCAGCTAGCCGCCAGCACTCCCAAAACACCACCCGCCAAAGCCAGCACCAACGACTCTGTGAAAAGCTGCCGCAACACGCGCGATCGCGTGGCGCCCAAGCTCAGCCGGATGCCGAATTCCTTCTGCCGCGCGGTGGCTCGTGCCAGGAGAAGATTACTCACATTCGCGCACACAATCAACAGCACCGCGGCGCCGATCGCCAGCAGTACCCTTAGCAATTTGCCCAGGACGCTCTGGACTCCCTCCGGTGCATCCGCCATGGCCAGCACTCGCGCGCCGATGTTCCGATTACTCTTGGGATAGGCCGCTTCCAGGTGCTGCGCGATGGCTCTCACTTCCGTATCCGCCTGCTTCAAATCCGCGCCGGGCGCTAAGCGAGCCATCAACTTCACTGGCCGCGAATTGCGGTCATCCAGCCAGTTCCACGAACCGGTCAGCTCCGCTTGCATCATCAAAGGGACCCACAGATCAAAGTTAAGGCCGTTGATCGTGCCAGGAAAGACGGCCGGAGTAACGCCAATAATGGCGAAGGGTTTTTGGTTGAGCTTGATCACGCGGCCAACGATACTCGGATCGGCCTGGAACCGGCGGCGCCACATGGTTTCGCTGATCACTGCCACCGGCGCACCGCCCGGACGCTCGGCTTGCTCTTCCGCGGAGAAGGTCCGCCCCAGCATCGGTTTCACTTTCAGCACATCGAAGAAATTGCCGGAGACCATTTCCGACCAAACCCGCTCGGCATTCGGAGCATCACCCAAATAAAGGGGACGTTGCTTGAACGCGATCACGCCCGAAAGCGTTTTCGCCTGATCGCGGAAATCCCGAAAATCCAGATACGAGGAATCCAGCAGGTCGCCATCGGCCGCCAAGGTCTTGATGGTTACCAGTTCGCGCCCGTTCGGCACACCGGGCATTGGATTGAGAAGAATCCGATCCACCCAAGAGAAGATGGTGGCGTTCACGCCAATCCCTAACGCCAGCGAACCCACTGCGACCACTGTGAACCCCGGCTTCTTGATCAGAAGACGAAGCGCATACTGCAGATCTTGAAGAAACGAACCCATTGCTTGCGCATATTGCGCAAGTGAATTGCCAACAGTTAAGTTGCACAAAGAAAAGGATTCAATGCCTGCTTCGCCCCCGCAGGCTGTCCGCTTATGGGATAAAGTGATAGCGCTTCGCATCCGATCTGTAGATGGTGACAGCTCGCGCCAAAAACCAGCTCTTGGACGCAGTGGCTCGTTGTCTAGCCGTCGCATGCCTGATTGCAGTGATCTTCATCGCCTTTCGGCGTTTCAATGGAGCCGATACGCCCTTTCTGGCATTCTCAGTGATAGGCGCTGCAGTAGTTCACTTCGCGAATCGACCGCGCGTGATTGAAGCCACCATTACTGCAGTATTGGCCAGTGGTTTGGGGATCGCGTACGTGGGTAGCCGCGGCGCCTTCGGTCAGTATCCCGCTTCCGGCCTGGTGGGCACGCTCGCGTTTCTCGGACTTGCCAGCATGATCATTTTGGGCTGGAAAGCCTGCCGTTCCACCGAAGCTTTGCGCCCGTTGTTGCTGGCCACGCTTTGCCCCATGCTCGTGGTCCTGACCAATGTAGCTTCGGCTGCTGCGATCAAATTTCAACCGCGTGTCTTTGACCTGTTTCTTTACCGCTTCGACGGATCGCTTGGCATCCAAGCCAGCTTCCTGGCCGGGCGATGGTTCGCAGGATCTCCTTTTCTAGCCAACCTCTGCTTCCTGATTTCCGCGGCGTTGCCTCTGGCAGAAGTACTGGTCTTCCTGTTATTTGTTCGCGGCCAACGCATGCCTGCCAATCCGATGGCTCTCTTCATCGTGACAGGGATTGCAGGATTGGCCTTTTTCCAATTGTGTCCGGCCACCGGCCCCGCGCATGCTTTTGGCGCGGAGTTTCCGAGTTACCCGCCGCCCTTCCAGCCGCTCGAAGCCGTGCGGGCGGACGATGTACCACGCAGTGCAATGCCATCCCTGCGCGGCGCGTGGGCGCTGCTCATCTGGTGGAGCTTGCGTTATTCGAAGAATTGGATGCGCTGGCTCGCTACTGGGTTTCTAGTGCTCACTGTGCTGGCGACTCTGGGGCTCGGCGAAAACTACCTGATTGACTTAGTGGTTGCAGTGCCTTTCGCGGTGACAGCCATGGCAGCGTGCACCGGGCAACATCGAAAATTGATTGCCGCGGGCGCGCTGGTGCTAGCGTGGCTGCTCTACTTGAGATTCGGGTTGCCGGTATTCACTCTGTCACCGCTGGGAGCTTGGATGGCCGTGCTGGCAACTGTGATCATCTCGCTATTAGTAGCTGGCGCGAAGAATCCTTCTATGCTGCGGGGCCGGATCCCATCAGGCGGCGGGTTGCTAACCCGTCTTATGCCGCCCGCTCCACCGAACTAATTTCGCCGACAACCTGTTGCGGAACTCTCAGCACCTGCCAGCTTTTCCACAAAGCCTCGCCCCAACTGTAGGATCGATAGGAAAGCCCTTGCTTGGCGCAGAAAGCTTGCACCGCCAGGCTGACCTCGGGATAGTGGACGTGGCTGATGTTGGGAAACAGATGATGCTCCACTTGATACTCCAAGCCCGAACATAGGAATCGGCCAAGCCAGCCCGTCCGAAAACTCACAGTGCCGGAAGTTTGCGCCGTGTAGAAATCCGTAGCCTCCCGGCTCTCCTCGGTAAAACGCTGCGCATCCGCCGGAAAATGGCCCGGGGCCAGGATTGCGTACATGGCGTATCCCAATAAAACATTTCTCAGGAGATAGAACACGGCCACGGCCGGCCACGGCAAGAACAGCAGGGGAATGCCCACCCAGAGCACACAGTGCAGCATCAGGGCGCCTGCATCGATCCAGTGGGAAATTTTTCGCTCTTCGGGATGCCGCAGTTTTCCGATCACATGTGCCCAGCCTGCCATCTGTATGCTAAAACAATTCACCGCCAGAGCCAGAGGAAACAACCAGAATTGCAAATGTTTATGGTAAAAACGGCGGAAGCCGGAACTGCCATCAACTTCGCTCTCCGTGATGGCGAACCACGGCAAGAGATCGGCGTCGCTGTCCACTCCCACCACGTTCGGCGAAGGATGGTGTAGGGTAACATGCTTATGCCACCAGTACGTTGCGGATAGGCCGACAAACATGGGATACCCGAGATAACTGAGAAATTCGTTCACCCAGCGCTTATCGCTGGTTCCATAGTGCGTTGAGGTGTGGGTGTTGGTTCCGACGCCCATGCACCCAAATGCTGAAATCAAGATCCCAGCCGCTTTCAGGACCGGGTGATGGAAGGCGAAGAAAACAATCATGCCTCCGAGCGCAATCGCTGCGTGGATCAGCAGCTCGAATAGGATCCGGCCGGTTGCTTTTTTGTTCCAGCCGCGGCGGACGAATTCTCTGCGCAGTTCTGTAACTGCTTCAAGGGTCGACATCGTGTTAAATTTGGTCTGCAACTTCAGGTTAACCGGGATTTTTACTAGGTTTTGTAAGAGTTGCGTAATATAACTCACGCACCGCCGGCGGCCCATCCCGCAGTACTATGGATTTACCCGCGGCCTCATGCCCAACCCCGACTACGGTCTCGACGCTCCCAAACTAGTTCGGCGCTTTGCAATGCGGGGCGGATTCCTAATCGCCTTCGCCGTGGTCTTATACGTTGCCAATCGAAACACCAGCCCCGGCACGGCGCAAGCGTTGGCCAGCATTTTCGTCGCGGTCGGCCTGGGCTTTTTGGTCACGGCGGGCGTAATGGTATGGTCCAGCCGCGTGGCGAAGCTTAGGCTGCGCGATCGGATGCTCGACGGTTTTTCCTGGCGCGGCGATGAGACTGTTCTGGACGTTGGATGCGGGCGCGGTCTGCTGCTCATTGGCGCCGCCAAACGCCTCAAGACCGGCAAAGCCACCGGTGTCGACACCTGGCAGCCGGACCATCTTTCGGGCAACAATCCGGAAGCCGGGCTACGCAATGCAAAGACGGAAGGCGTGGAGAACCGCGTGAAGATAGAGAGCGCCGATGCGCGCAAGCTGCCTTTCGGCGCAAGCAGCTTCGACGTAGTTGTTTCGAGCCTCGCGATTCACAATATTCCGTCCGCCCCGGAACGGGCCAAGGCTCTGCGCGAAATCGCGCGCGTGCTGAAACCTGGCGGCCGCGTGGCCATCTTTGATATCTTCCATACGTCCGAGTACGCGAAGGTTCTCCAGCAATTGGGTCTGACCGATATACAACTATCGAGCCTGAGCCTGCTGTGGGGTGTGCCCTGTCGCACAGTGACCGCCCGGAAACCCTGAGAGCAAAAAGCAGCAGCGAGACCCGCAGCCCCAAGCCCCCAGCCCCGAGTCCCCACTCCCCTTTCGCTATCGTAAAGAGGATGCACGATGAACGCACACGTCTTCTCGAAGCGCGCCACCGAAAAAAACATTGGAAGCGATGGGGACCCTATCTCACGGAACGCGCGTGGGGAAATCCACGGGAGGATTACAGCGCTTATGGGACGGCTTGGGACTACTTCACGCACGAGCACGCCCGTTCGCGTACCTATCGCTGGACTGAAGATGGAATCGCCGGTATCTGTGATAATCACCAGCGCCTCTGTTTTGCGCTCGCCTTCTGGAACGGGCGCGATCCGATTCTGAAGGAGCGTCTCTTTGGCCTAAGCGGCCCGGAGGGCAATCACGGCGAAGACGTCAAGGAATATTACTATTACCTGGATTGCACTCCCACGCACTCCTACATGAAGTGCCTCTATAAATATCCGCAGTTGGAATTTCCCTACCAGAACTTAGTCGACGTCAATCGGCAGCGCTCGCGGCTCGAGCCCGAGTATGAGCTGATGGACACAGGCATTTTCGAGCATGACCGCTACTTCGATATTTTCGTCGAGTACGCCAAGCACGATGTTGACGACATCCTGGTTCGCGTCACCATCATCAACCGTGGGCCCGATCCAGCGCCGCTTCATTTGCTGCCCACGGTCTGGTTTCGGAATACCTGGAGCTGGGGGTACGGCACGCCGCGCCCGGAGTTGGGACGCCTGGATTCGTATTGCATCGGGATTTCCGAGCGGACTCTGGGTGATTTCAAGGTATGGTTGGAAGGCGCTCCGCCGCTGTTGTTCACCGAAAACGAGACTAATACCGAGCGCTTGTTTAACTCTCCCAACCGGCAACCCTTCGTCAAGGACGCGTTCCACCGTTACCTGATCCATGGCGAACAGGGCGCGGTAAATCCCGACGAGCGCGGGACCAAAGCCTGCGGCGTGTACCAGCTTGCGCTGAATCCCGGCGAAACCAAAGTGTTGCGTTTCCGCCTGCATTCGGGTCGCGCCCCGATGCCGGATATCGATCGCGTATTTCTAGAGCGCATCAAGGAAGCCGACGAATTTTTCACCTTTTGTCCGGAGTGTCTCTCCGACGATGCCCGCATGGTGCAACGCCAGGCGCTGGCTGGATTACTGTGGTCGAAGCAGTTCTACCATTACGTTGTCGAGGAATGGCTGAATGGCGATCCGGCCATGCCGCCGCCTCCTCCGGAACGTAAGCTCGGACGGAATCGAGCCTGGATTCACGTTTACAACGATGACGTGTTGTCGATGCCGGACAAGTGGGAATATCCGTGGTTCGCGGCTTGGGATCTGGCGTTCCATACGATCCCGTTTGCGCTGGTCGATCCGGATTTCGCGAAGCAGCAGCTCTCTCTGCTGTTGCGTGAGTGGTACGAATCGCCCAACGGCCAGTTACCGGCTTACGAGTGGGAGTTCAGCGATGTCAACCCGCCGGTGCATCCGTGGGCCTGCTTCCGTGTCTACAAGATTGCGAAAAAACTAACCGGCGAACCCGACTACGGGTTCCTGGAAGCGGTGTTCCACAAGCTGCTGATGAATTTCACCTGGTGGGTCAACCGCAAGGATTCGCGGGGCAACAACATCTTTGAAGGTGGATTCCTGGGCCTGGACAACATCGGAGTGTTCGACAGGTCGAAGCCGCTTCCCACCGGCGGATTCCTGGAACAAGCGGATGGTACTGCCTGGATGGGCATGTACTGCCTGACCATGTTGCGAATCGCCATCGAGCTAACCCCGCACGATCAGTCCTATGAGGACATCGCGAGCAAATTCTTCGAGCACTTTCTTTATATCGCGAGTGCCATGAACCGGCTGGGCGAGGGCGGCCTGTGGGATGAAGAGGAAGGATTTTATTACGACTGGCTGCGCCTTCCCGACGGCCAAAAGATTCCTCTGCGCATACGGTCGCTGGTGGGCTTGATTCCATTGTTCGCCGTGACCACGCTCGATCTGGATCTGCTCGACCGGCTTCCCGGCTTCAAGCGGCGTATGGACTGGTTCACCAAACATCGGCCGGATCTGTGCGGCAATATCGCCTCCATCACGCGCCACGGCATGGACCAACGATTGCTGTTGTCGATCGTGCATCCGTCCCGGCTTCGCCGTGTACTTGCCACCATGCTGGATGAGAACGAATTCCTGGCGCCGCACGGCATCCGTGGAATCTCGCGGTATCACAAGGATCATCCGTTTATTCTGCAAGCCGACGGGCAGGAGTACCGCGTGGCGTACGATCCCGCCGAATCCACCACGGGGACGTTTGGCGGGAACTCCAACTGGCGCGGCCCCATCTGGTTTCCGGTGAATTATCTGATGCTCGAATCACTGCAAAGATATCACCACTATTTCGGCGACGAATTTCAGGTGGAATGCCCCACCGGATCCGGCGTGATGATGAACCTATCGGACGTCGCGGCTTTCTTGTCGCGGCGGCTCTCGCATCTGTTCTTGCGCGACGAGCATGGCCGCCGGCCGGCGTTTGGCGATGTGGAAAAGCTCCAAACGGACCCTAATTTCCGCGACCATATCCTGTTCTTCGAATATTTCAACGGCGACACGGGCGCAGGAATGGGCGCCAGCCATCAAACCGGCTGGACCGCTCTAGTGGCCAAGTTACTGCAGCAGAGCGGGGAGTAAGACGAAAACCGTTTCTGGTTTCTTGTTTCTGGTTTCTGGTTGCCGAACTGGGCACCCGGGTTTAACCAGAAACCAGAAACCAGAAACCAGAAACCGGCTTTCCTAACCCTTTCCCCGCCCGCCCGTCTTAACCGGAGAGGTGACCTGCATGAGAAAGCTGCTGCTATTGCTATCCGCTTGCGCTCTGGTTTTCGCCGGCGACAGTTCCCGTTATCGCGAGGACTTCCATTACAACTACCCGCAAACCGCCGGGGGCCGGATTACGCTGGAGAACTTCAACGGCTCGGTTGAGATCACGGGTTGGGACCAGAACACCGTGGATATTTCGGGCACCAAGTACGCCGAAACCCAGAGCCTGCTGAACTCCATGCAGATCGAAGTATCGAGCTCCGGCAATGCGGTCCGCGTGAAGACCACCCGGCCCGATCCCCATCACGGAAACATGGGCGCGAAATATGTCATTCGAGTTCCGCGTCATACCGTGCTCGAAGACGTGGCCAGCTCCAATGGTTCCCTCCGCGTAGACGATATCGACGGCAACGCTCACCTGACCACTTCGAATGGATCGATTCACCTGGGGAGAATGAACGGCAACGTGGACGCGCATTCCTCGAATGGCAGCATCGAGGTGAAGGACGTGAAAGGGAACGTGAATTTCACAACTTCCAACGGCAGCGTGCACGCAGAGAACGTGGAGGGCGCCTTTGAGGCTCAAACCTCGAATGGCGGTATTCACGCGCGCCTGCACGACACCGCCAGTGGGCAGCCTATTCGGCTCAGCACCTCCAATGGCGACATTGATCTGCAAGTGGATTCCCTGCGCCAGAACGATGTGATCGCATCCACCAGCAACGGTCCGATTACCGTGCGGATGCCGGCCAGCGTGGGCGCCAGTCTGCATGCATCCACCAATTCGAATGGATCGGTCCGCAGCGATTTCGATGTTTTAATTCGCGCCGGAGAGCTGTCCAAGCATAGAATGGAAGGCACCATCGGCAGCGGCGGCCCGAGGATCGACCTCACCACGTCGAACGGCAATATCAGCCTGCTCAAGATGTAGTTCAATAAGGGCGTGGGCAAATTACAATCTTACGCGCAGTCCATGTTGCGCATCATAGCGGGTTTTACTTTCTCGCTGCACGGTTTTCAGAAGTTGTTCGGGTTCTTCGGAGGCATGGGGCACGGAGCCCGCGCGCATTTCTTCTCTCTACTATGGGCAGCGAGCGTATTGGAGTGCTTCGGCGGCCTGCTGATCCTGCTTGGGCTATTCACGCGTCCAGTGGCTTTCTTGCTGTGCGGAGAAATGGCAGTGGCCTACTTCAAGCAGCATTTTCCGCATGGATTCTGGCCCATCTCGAATGGTGGTGAGCTGGCGGTGCTGTACTGCTTTATCTTTCTGTACTTGATGACAGCCGGCGCCGGTCCATTGAGCTTGGACCGCATCGTCCGGAAGAAGTAGCTTTCTTCCGACTCCTGGAGATTTTTCGGCGCGTCCGTCATGCGGCTCCAGAGTAACTCGCGCGGACCAGGGCATAGGCATCAAATTAAGCCGCTAGCAAGAGACCTCGGATGTGCGGGATCCAGTCTGGTCCTCTCTTTTGGTTGCAACTTCGCAGAACGGGAGTTGTACTTGCGTCCATGGGTACACGTCAACAGGTCGGCCGTTAGGCGGCAACTTGACCTCAGGAATGCCAACCGCGAGGTGGCCGCGTCGCGGCGAACTCTTGTAGTTGCGCAACCTGCGACCTTTTCTGGCCTCACCAGTCCTCTAAAATTTCAGAGTAGCCGCTCTATGCGCC
>Ga0116125_1000863_pt1 | contig 13846 bp, 9 predicted proteins | sample June2015DPH_16_1_2_FD_89729 | JGI IMG/M metagenome (GOLD analysis project Ga0116125, IMG submission 89729) | Peatland microbial communities from SPRUCE experiment site at the Marcell Experimental Forest, Minnesota, USA - June2015DPH_16_10 | ecosystem: Environmental > Terrestrial > Soil > Wetlands...
GAGCGGGAATGATGCCGCGAATGCCGCCGCCATCGATGGAGAGAATGCGAACGGGGGACTGGGGGCTGGGGGCTGGGGACTGGTGGGCGCCCGATAGGCTGCGCAGTGAGGTCATCCGTGGTCAGATTAGCCCACGATCGCGGCGATCAACCATCGTGTGAACCGCAAGTACCAGCTTGGGAGTGACTTATTCCGCGCGCAGCATCGTGACTGGGTCGATTCGTACTGCGCGAATCACGGCCGGCAGGGCGGCCACGAGGGCGGCGGCGAGAATTGTCATGGATGGAAGGGCTAGCACGTCGAAATCGGTCGCCTTCACCTGATAGAGCAGGGATTCCAGGTATCGCGCAGAGGCCATGCCGAGCGCCACGCCGGCGATGGCTCCAAATACGACCATGGAGAAAACATCCGCGGTTACCCGGCGCGCAATGTCAACGGGTTGCGCGCCGATGGCCAGGCGAATTCCGATTTCCCGGCGGCGCTGGAGCACGGAGTAATCCAGGACGCCATACAGGCCCACGCCCGCGAGCACCAGCGCCACAATTGCGAAAAACAAAGCCAATGTTGCGAGCAGCCTCTCCCGGACGGTGTGCACTTCGTTGATCTCCTGCTGCGTGCGGAGGTTGCTGACGCGGAATCCGGAGCCTGCGCGCGAGACTTCCTGGCGCAGTATGGGCGCGAGTGCGAGCGGGTTAGAGCCGGATGTGCGTACGATGAACGTACCGCTCTTGATGGGCCTGTCAGCGCCCTTTTCGTCGATGGAACGAAATGGAATGTAAGCCACGGGCGGGATCGCGCCCTTGATGTCACTGTACCGTGCGTCGCGCACAACGCCCGCGATCTGGAGGTGGGTGCGATCGCCCCCATCTCCCGTCTCGTCGAAGCTTCTTCCGACTGGATTCCGATCGCGGAAGTATCGCTTTGCGAAAGTTTCATTCACGATGGCCGTACCCGGATACGTGTCGCTAGCGCGGAAGTCCCGGCCTTCGATCAGCGGAATCCTCATGGCATCCAGCCAGCCCGGCGACACGTTCATAAAATAAGTCAGGTCGTCACTGGGAGGGCCACCGTCAATCGAAACGGAGTTATTCCAACTGTTCCAGCTCAGCAACGGGCGGTTGGCCAGCGCAACGGTCTCCACGCCTGGAATGGCACGCAAGTTTTCCGCCACGTCCTCCCAAAACACGGGAAGTTGAGGATGCGCCGCGTCCGTTCCGAGAACCAGAAGCCGATCGGATGAGAAGCCCACGGGCTGATGGGCCAGCCGATCGAAGGTGGTGACGAAGAGCCCGGCCACGAAAAGGACGAGAAAACAGAACGACACCTGCATGCCGATCAGCGCGTGCATCAATCGGCGGCGCGAATGTGGATCGTCTCCGCCCTTCAGCGCGCTCGCGGGTTTTACGCTCGAGGCGCGCAGAGCGGGGGTCAGGCCGAACAGGATTGTCACCGCGAGCGTCAGCGCCAAGCCGAATCCAAGCACGCGCCAATCAATGGGAAGAAACAGCCGGGCCGGTTCGTCCGGCGGATTAATCATGCTGACTATGAACGGCGCGGACCACCACGCGAAGAACGCTCCCAGCGCCGCGGCTAGACATGCGAGAATCGCGCTTTCCACCAGCACCAGTTGCGCCAAACGCCAGCGACCGGCGCCGATCGAAACTCGCAGGGCCATTTCACGGGCGCGCGAAGCTGCTTGCGCGGTCATCAGGTTCGCGACATTTGCACAGGCGATTAACAGCACTAGACCGACAAGTACACCCAAAGCTGCCAGCGAACGGCGGTTATCTTGTTGCGTATCCGAGACGCCCGAGGGCGCTGGCTCGAGCATCACCGTCTTGTGCAGATAATTCTCGATGCTCTGCTTGGACATATTGGTGAACGTCTTGGCTCGGTCCTGTTCGAATGCCAGAGAGATGGCGTTGAGCTTCTGGCGGATTGGTTCAACGGAGATGCCAGGCTTCAGCAATGCCAGCGTCCGATGCCAGGTGGAGTCCGATCGGCTCACGGAACGATGCATCATCGTGGGAAGGAAGATGTCGATCATTGTTCCGGGTTCGGTTCCCGTGAAGAGGCCGCCTGAGACGCCGACGATCTCATAAACGTGGTCGCCCAGCCGGAAGGTGCGGCCGATGATTTTTGGGTCCTGCCCGAAGCGGCGCGTCCAATAATCGTGCGAGACCACGGCGTAGGGATGAGCGCCCGGATTTTGATCGTCATTTTCGGTGAATAAGCGCCCCAGGGAAGGCTGGATCCCGAACGCGGGGAACATGGAACCGGAAACGTATTGTATATATGCCTTTTCCATCTCTTGATCGGACCGGTAGGTAAGATCTGTCCGCTCGGCGTAGGAGATGGCGATCAGCTCGGCTTGATCTTTGACGGCGTCGCGCATCTGGCGGAATGCGGGATAGGCCCATCCATCAAACGTTCCGGGCTTGCCGTCAAAACCGATTTCGTCGCGGTAAAGTTCGTAGAGCCTTTGCGGCGCGGCGATGGGAAGAGGGCGCAGCAGCAGCGCGTCGATGAGACGGAATGCGGATAAGCACGCTCCGATACCCAGAGCGAGCGATAGAATGGCAGCGGCGGACGTGACTTTTCGCTTCCAGAGTTGCCGCCAGCCGAAGACAGCATCGGCGCGTAGAGAATCCAGCCACGCGATCATCCGGACATCCCGGCTTTGTTCGCGATGGCGCAGTGGCGAACCGAAAGCGCGGCGGGCTTCGGCGGGGTCGCGGCCGTGTTCCAGCGCATCGGCGAGGTGCGAATGCAGTTCTTCGTCGATCTCGCGGCTGGGTCCATCCCCGCGGAATACATTTGTGATGCGTGACCAAAGTGACATGGCAGATCTCTATTCGGAGCGCAACATGCTGGCGGGGTCGATTCGAACAGCGCGGAACACGGCCGGGAGCGCAGCCAGCATCGCTGCCGTGAGAATGATCAGCGCAGGCAGAGCGAGCGCGCTCAGTTCTGTTGCTTTCACCTGATAAAGCAGCGTCTGGATGTAGCGCGCAGATCCGAGGCCGAGCCCGAGACCCGCGATTGCGCCGAGCAGCACCATGGAAAACACATCCAGCGTGATGTTCCGCGCGACGTGGCCGGCTCGCGCGCCCAGCGCTATCCGAATGCCGATCTCGCGGCGCCGTTGCAGGACGGAATAATCCAACACTCCATACAGTCCGATGCCGGCGAGCAGCAGTGCGACCATCGCGAAGAATAACCCCAACATCGCGAGCAGACGCTCCCGAACGGTGTGCGATTCGTTGATTTCCTTTTGCGTGCGGATGTTGCTGACGCGGAACTCCGACCGTGCGCGTGGGACCTCGCGGCGAAGCGTGGATGCCAGCGCTAGAGGGTTTGAGCCAGATGTTCGAACGATGAAAGTCCCTGAGCCTATCGGCTCCGCTGCGCCGTTGCCGCCTAGCCGATGAAATGGCTCGTAGAACACCGGCAATATTGGATCGCGCAAGTTGCGATAAGGAGAATCCTGGACCACGCCGACAATCCGGAAGGAGTCGCGTGGAAACGTCGTCTCAAACTTTCGTCCGATCGGGTTTTCGTCTTTGAAAAATGTCTTTACGAACGTCTCATTGACAATGGCGCCTGGGTACTTGTCGGTCGCGCCGAAATCTCCGCCAGCGATAAAGCGAATCTTCATGGTGTCCACCCAACCCGGAGAGATGCTCAAGTGGTAGACCGAATCGGAGCTTGGCCCGGAGCCGTTGATGGAGATGAAGCTACTCCACGCGTTCCCGTTTAGCAACGGAAATCCGCAAAGCGCCACTTTTTCGACGCCGGGCACCGCGCGCAGGTGCTCAGCCACCTGATCCCAGAAAACCGGCGCCTGGGGTTGCGTGACGATGGTATCGAGAGTGAGAAGCCGGTCCGCGGAGAATCCCATCGGGCGATTCGATAGCCGACTGAAAGTTGCGGCGAAAAGGCCGGCGACGAAAAGCACGAGAAAACAAAAAGCCACCTGCGCGGCTATTAGTGCTTGCATCAAGCGACGCCTGGAATGCGGGTCTTCTCCGCCTTTGAGAGCGCTGGATGGTTTGACCGAGGAAGCGCGCAGTGCGGGCGCCAAGCCGAACAGCAGCGTCACGCCGATGGTTAGCGCCAGTCCGAAACCCAGAACCCGCCAATCCGCCGGGAGGGCTAAGCGCGCCGGGTTATCCGGCGGATTAATTCTCGCGACCACAAACGGCGCGGACCAGTAGGCGAAAAGCGCGCCGGTCGTAGCTGCGAGGATCGCCATGATTGTGCTTTCCACCAGCACCAGCTGCACCAGACGCCATCGCCCCGCGCCGATGGATACTCGTAGCGCCATTTCACGAGCTCGCGCCGCCGCCTGAGCCGTCAGCAAATTTGCCACATTGGCGCATGCGATCAACAGCACCAGCGCCACCAAAACGCCCAGAGCCAAGAGCGAAGATTTGTAATCCTGCTGCAGGCCGGAGGCGCCCGCGGCGGCGGGCTCGATCAGCAGTTTCTGATTGAGGAACGTCTCAATCATTGCTTGCGACATCCCTGTAAAACTCTTCGACCGCTCGCGCTCGATGGCTGCAGAAATTGCGCTCAATTTCTGGCGCAGGGGCTCAAGGGCAACGCCGGGCTTGACGCGAGCTAGAGTTTGATGCCAGCTCCAGTCGTTCCGCGTGACTCCGGGATGCATCATGGTTGGAATAAAAATGTCGGTAACGGTGCCGGTGGAGGTTCCGGTGAAAGGCTTGGGCCCCACTCCGATGATCTGGTACAAGCTATCGGCCAGGCGGAACGTCCGTCCAATCACTTTCGGATCCTGTCCGAAGCGGCGCGCCCAATAGTCGTAGGAGATCACGGCGTAGGGATGCGCGCCTGGTTTGAGATCGTCGTTTTCAGAGAGCAACCGTCCCAGCGCGGGCTGAAGTCCAAACGATGGGAACATTCGGCCCGAGACATTTTGCACATACGCCTTTTCGATCTCCTGATCCGACTGGTAGGTCAAATCCACTCGCCCCGGATTGGAAATTGCAAGCAGCTCGGCTTGGTCTTTCACGGCATTGCGCATCTGCTGAAATGCCGGGTACGCCCAGTCGTCGAACGTAGTGGGCTTGCCATCCACAGATACTTGACGCGACAGAGCGTATAGTTGCTGGGGATCAGCCACGGGCAAAGGCCGCAGCAGCAGGGCATCGACGAGCCGGAACGCAGAAGTGCAGGCTCCAATTCCGAGCGCGAGCGAGAGGATCGCCGCGACGGACGTTACCTTGCGCTTCATGAGCTGCCGCCATCCGAAGATGGCGTCGGCACGGAGGGAGTCCAGCCACGCGATCAGGCGGACGTCGCGGCTCTGTTCGCGATGGCGCAGAGGTGATCCGAAAGCGCGGCGGGCTTCGGCGGGGTCGCGGCCGTGTTCGAGCGCTTCTGCGATATGCGATTGCAGTTCTTCGTCGATCTCGCGGCTGGGAGTGTCTCCGCGGAATACATTTGCGATGCGTGACCAAATTGACATACAAATCCTCTATTCAGTGCGCAACATGCTGGCGGGATCGATTCGGACTGCGCGGATCACTGCCGGCACGGCGGCCATGAGCGCCGCTGCGAGAATCGTCAACGACGGAAGCGCCAGCATTGTTGCCTCAGTGGGCTTGACCTGGTAGAGCAGGGTTTCGAAATATCGTGTCGAGGTCATTCCGAGCGCTAGGCCCACACCCGCGCCCACCAGGACCATCGAAAACACATCCGTGGTTACGCGTCGCACGATATCAAAGGCTCGCGCGCCCAACGCCATCCGAATGCCGATCTCGCGGCGGCGTTGCAGCACGGAATAATCCAGCACGCCATAGAGGCCGACACCGGCCAGCGTAAGCGCGACTATCGCGAAGAATAGCGCCAGCATGGCAAGCAACCGTTCGCGAACGGTGTTGGATTGATTGATTTCGATTTGTGTGCGGACGTTGCTCACGCGAAATTCGGAGCGCGCACGAGAGACTTCCTGCCGAAGTAGGGACGCTAGCGCGAGAGGATTTGCGCCAGATGTGCGGACGATGAACGTCCCGCGGCCGCTTGGACGGAATGCGCCCTGGGCATCCACGGAGGAAAACGGAACATACACGGTCGGCCGGACCGGGATGCGCAGGCGTAAGTTCCGCGAGCGCGCGTCGCGGACGAATCCTACAATTTGATATGGAACGCGGGCGCCCCTTGCTTCCGTGCGAGTGAAGGATTTTCCGGTTGGATTCTCGCCGTTGAAAAATAGCTTCGCGAATGCGTCATTTACGATGGCAACGCCTGGAGATGTCTCGCCAGCGCGAAAATCGCGGCCGTCGATGAAGGGAATCTTCATGGTGTCTATCCAGCCGGGCGAGATGCTGAGAAAATCGGCGAAAACATCGGACGGAGGTGCGTTGTTGATGGAAACGTAGTCCACGGCGCTTTCCCCGCTCAGAAGCGGCCATGTAGTCAGTGCCACTTTTTCGACGCCCGGCAGCTCGCGCAGATGTTGCGCCAGCTGATCCCAGAAAACTGGCGACGCAGGACGAACGGTGACCGTTTCGAGATTGAGAATCCGTTCGGAGGAGAAGCCGGTGGGTATATTCGAAAGACGGTCAAAGGATGTTACAAACAAACCGGCGACGAAATGCACTACGAAGCAGAACGCTACCTGTGCGGCGATCAGCGCATACATCAGGCGGCCGCGCGAGTGCGGATCTTCACCGCCTTTGAGCGCGTTGACTGGCTTCACCGAGGAAGCGCGCAGCGCCGGCGCGAGACCGAAAAGGATTGTAACGCCAAACGCCAAAACCAGTCCGAACATCAGTACGCGCCAATCCGCCGTAAGAATCAGGCGCGCCGGGTTGTCGGGCGGATTGATCATATTGACGATGAACGGCGCGGATTGCCACGCAAACAATCCGCCGATGGCGGCCGCGATCAAGGCGAGCAGCGCGCTTTCCACTAGCACCAGTTGCACCAGCCGCCAGCGTCCCGCGCCGATTGAGACTCTTAGCGCCATTTCGCGCGCCCGAGCGGACGCCTGCGCGGTCATGAGGTTCGCGACGTTGGCGCAAGCAATCAACAGCACCAGCGCTACCAGGATTCCGAGCGTTTCGAGCGCACGCCGGTAATCGCGCTGCAGGTTCGAGCGTCCGGCGGCGGCTGGTTCAAACAACAGCTTGTGATTAAAGAATTTCGCGAGGCTCGCTTTTGGCATCGCGGGAAAACCCTTCGCACGCTCCTGTTCGAAGGCTTGAAACGTCGCGCTGAGCTTCTGGTGAACGGGCTCCGGGTCGACGCCTGGTTTCAGTTGCAGTAGTGTCCGAAGCCAGAAGTTGTTCGGACTGGCCAGAGTGGTGGCGGTTTTCATCGCCATGGGGACAAAAACGTCGGTCATGGTGCCGGTTTCCGTGCCGGCGAAAGGGCCCTCGGCTACGCCCACGATTTCGAAAAGGTCGTTCCCGATTCGAACCGTGCGTCCGATCACTTTTGGATCTTGCGCGAAACGGTGCGACCAATAGTCGTACGACAGAACCGCGTAAGGATGGGCCCCGGGCGTAAGATCGTCGTTCTCTGTCAACAAGCGCCCGAGCGCCGGCTTCAATCCGAATGTCGGGAACATCCAACCTGAGACATATTGTAAATACGCTTTCTCGATCTCCTGAAACGATCCATAGGTCACGTCGACGCGGTCGACGTAGGAGATGGCGACAGACTCGGCTTGATCCTTCAAAACGTCGCGCCACTGGCGAAACATGGGATACGAACAACTGTCGTAGGTGTTGAGCTTGCCGTCGGCGCCGATGCTTTCGAATGCGACCGAGTACAGACGCTCGGGATTTGACACCGGCAAGGGCCGCAACAGCAAGGCGTCGATCAGGCGGAACGCCGAGGTGCATGCTCCGATGGCCAGCGCGAGCGAGAGGATGGCCGCGGCGGAAGTTATCTTTTTCTTGTTGAGCTGCCGCCAGCCGAAAATCGCATCGGCGCGGAGGGATTCGAGCCAGGGAATCAAGCGGACATCGCGGCTTTGTTCGCTATGCCGCAACGGGGCACCGAATGCCCGCCGAGCTTCGACCGGGTCGCGGCCTCGTTCGATGGCCTCTGCTAAATGCGACTGCAGTTCTTCATCGATTTCTCGGCGTGGATCAACCTCGCGAAATACGTTGGTGATACGCGACCACAATGACATGTTGTTCTCTGAATACTCTGACTTCTTAGTATATAGACGTCTGGGTATGAAAATGGTTAGGTGGTCCCAGAGCCGTTGCCGCCATCCGGGCTAGAATTTGTCCAGGAACGTCATGCCAGCGAAGTACGTTGTCCTCTGTACTGTTCCGCTCTTGTGGCCGAGCGCGGATGCGCAATCTGTCCGGCGCGACCAGCTGAGGTTTATGGGACGGGAAGTGACGACAACTAAACCGGAACTCGATCCGGAAGGATCTTTCCCGAAAGGTCCGGCGTCCGTCTGTCTGGAAGGTCCACCGCAACGCCAGTGCTACACCGAGCCCGAAGACTTTGGAAAAGACCCGAGCGTATCCGTTGTTCGGGTGGAGAAGGGTATGCCCGCCCTTTTCTTTACGGCTGCCAGTGGCGGGACTAGTGGTTTTCGAGTTCACTTTGCGCTGCTGCGGCCTGGGAAAGGAAATGACTTGCAGGATTTGTTCATGGATGACATGTCGGTCTCGGATCAAAGCCGGCACGCATTTTGGAGAGAACCTGCGGTTCCCGATGCACCAATCTTTGTGACGGCCGACGCTCTTGGGCCGGATGAAGGGCCCACGGCGAACATCGATACATGGTTTCGGCCTACGTCTGCAAGCCTTTGACATCCACTGACGGCAGTTAACACGCGCTAACGGGCTCCCTATATGATGAGAATACTTAAGTAGCCACTTGACAATTGATATCGTCTGATAGATACTTGAGTGGAGGCTTAACTAACCATGCAAGAACAATCTGTAATTCACAGCACCTTCGTGATCGAGCGCAGTTATCCCGCCAAGCCCGAGCGCGTATTCGCGGCATTCTCTGATCCGGTCCAAAAACGCCGCTGGTTCGCAGAAGGGGACCACGGCGAATTGGAGCACCATGAGTTGGACTTTCGAGTCGGTGGGAAGGAACGTGTCCGTGTTCGCCTCGGAGAAGACACTCCTCTGAAGGGGGTCATCTGCACGAACGATATCAGCTACCTGGACATTGTGCGCAACAGGCGCGTTGTGACTGCCTCCACCATGAGCATTGCCGAAAAGTGTATTTCGGCATCTCTGGTCACGTTTGAATTCTTGCCGTCAAAAACCGGTACCGACCTCATCTTCACGCATCAGGGTGCATTCTTCGAGGGCTCCGACGGTCCTGAGATGCGAAAAGAAGGATGGCAGGAGCTACTCGACAAATTGAGTGAAGAGTTCGTGGGTGCATAGGAAGAAACCCAACGTCGATCGTGTATTCCACGCTCTCGGCGATCCCACGCGGCGCGCCATTCTGGAGAAACTCAGCGAGGGCCCGATATCGGTCTCGCGCTTGGCGGAGCCGCTCGACATCACGCTCGCCGCGGTAGTTCAACACCTGCAGGTGCTGGAGGAAAGCGGGCTGGTACAAACCGAAAAGATCGGAAGGGTGCGGACTTGCCGCATCGAACCTACGGGACTTTCGGCGGCGGCGCAATGGATCGGCGAGCGGCGATCGAGGTGGGAGAAGCGTCTGGATCGGCTGGGCGATTTGTTGGCTGAGCCGGATGAAGGGAAGTGATGAGTGGTTTGTGAGATACTCCCTTTTTGATGTTGCGAACGCTTCTTGTTTGGATGGTGTTCCTTTGCCGAATCCAGGCCCAGAGCACTTCCTTTCCGCTCGAATCGGTTTCAGTGGAAGGCACCGCGTTGTCCAAGGAAGTCGTGCTGCAGCTTGCAGGCCTAAATATCGGCGTGCCGATAGATCAGGCCGCGATGGAGGCGGCGTCTCAGAAACTCAATGCGACTGGCATGTTCGAAACTATCAGCTATAGTTACGGCCCTGGCCCGAAGCAAGGCTACGTATTGACTCTGAAGGTCGCCGATCCGAGTTCACCCTTCCATGCGACCATTGATATCCCCGGCGTTAACGAAGACGAGATTTGGCGATGGCTCGCTACGCGGTACCCCTCGCTTGATCATAAGGTGCCGGTCAACGAAGCTGGCCAGCAGTTTGTCGCCCGCCAAATCGAGGAGCATCTTGGTGCGGCACTGGAGGGACACCACGTCGCCGCCAAGCTGGAGACCGTGTTTGTGGCCGGCGGAAAATCGAACATCTCGTTTCAGCCAGACCCGCTTCCTCGAATCGCGGCGATGAATTTTACCGGTGAAAGCGAGTTGACGTCCGAAGAGCTGATCAGGCTCATCCCCAAAGACGTGAAAGATCAGGGGTACACCGACCGGACCTTTCGACAGGCTGTCGAATTAAACCTGCGGCGTGCGTACGAGGAGCGCGGGATGTACCGCGTCCGTTTTCCGAGCATCACGGCCCAACGGGAATCCGGGTGGTCGGTTTCCGTGACGACGTCCATTGAGGAAGGCGCGAAATTCACTCTGGGCGACGTCGAGATCGTCGGAGATAAACTTCCCGCTGACGCTATGCTCAAGGCGGCGAAGTTCCGTAAGGGCGAGATTGCCAACTGGACTGAGATCCAGAATTCTATCTGGGAGCTGGAAAAGCCCGTGAAGCGCATGGGGTATCACCATGCGGCCGCACGGCCTGAGCGCATCCTGCACGACGATCAGCACGTACTGGATGTCAAGATCCGCTTCAACTTGGGTCAATTCTATACTTTCGGACAGTTGCGGATTACGGGTCTGACGCCCAATCAGGAAGCCCAGGCGCGAAAGACTTGGAGTCTAACTCCAGGGGCTGCGTTCGACTACGACTACCCGAGAGATTTCTTCCCGGCCTTCTTCCGCTCGGTGGATTCGCGCCAGTTCAAGAAATTCAACGTGGCTATGCAGAAGGGCTCCGGCGAGAACGTGATGGATTTTGTCTTGACCTTCGAGCCGCGCTGAACTCATTTCGCTTCCAGCTTCTTCAGCATGCCGGAGGCGTTCGAATTCTCGGGATCGAGTTCCAGCGATTTCCTGTAATACTGAATGGCCAGTTCTTTTCCGGCGGTCATGTAGGCTTCCCCCAGGCTGTCCCAGGCGTTGGACGATTTCGGATAGGCTGCGGCGTTCAGCTCGAAGATGCGCAGGGCTTCCTTGAATTCTTTGCGCGCCATCAATTGATAGCCGAGCATATTCATCGGACCTTCCTCAATGGGCGGGCCGGACGCGTAGTTCTTGAGTGCTTCATCCATGCCTTTTTCGAGAATGGCCCGTTGAAGCTGCACGCGCGGTGAATCATAGCGCTCGTAATGAATCCAGTTGAAGGCGGGCTGAGCTTCACGCAGGGCGCTCGCGGCAATATCGGGAATGATCATCATGCCGTTCGAGCTGTTGGTGAAAATCACGACGCCTCGTTTGGAGCCGGCTGAGGCGGCCATGAACGCCTTGAAATCGCCATTATCGCCCCAGTGCCAGAAGAAAGGGCCATGCGCTGTTTGTTCGATACCTACACCGAGACCCCACGCGATTGACTCCGATGTTTTCGTAATCGGGCGGCCGATGCAGTTGGAGCATCCGGCGTCCACCTGCGATTGCGGCGTCAGCATGGCGTGGCTGGTTTCCTTCTTCAGGCCCGTTCCGTTCATTACCGCTATCACGAATGTTGCGTAATCTCGAGCGGTGGTGAGCAGCGAGGACGCCGCGGCTGGTCCGCCTCCGCCATTAAGGGGTGAGCCGGTTGCGACTGGCTTGAAGAACTGGTCCGGTACTCCGATGGAGGAGTGTCCCGATGCGGCCAGATTTTCGTACTTTGGCTGCCACAGGTAGCTGCTATCCGTCATGCGGAGCGGATCGAAAACTGTTTGCCGCATCCAGGTATCGAGCGCGAGACCGGTGAGCTTTTCGACCGCACGCTGCAGGTAGACGAAGCCCTCGCCGGAGTAGCTGAATCGATCGCCGGGCTTGAAGTGGATCACCAGCGGTTTGCCATTGGGCCGCCAATTGGGGAAACCGGTGCGATGCGTCAGGACGTGGCGAGCGGTGATGGCGTTGATCCGGTAATCGTTCTGTACATATTCGGGGACGTATTTGTATAACGGCGTGTCCAGGTCAAGCTTGCCCTGATCCACCAGCTTTAGCACGCCGTATGCGAAGACCACTTTGCTTAAAGACGCGGCTTGGAACACCGTGCGGTCATCCACCTTGTCGCCCGTCTTCGTGTTCTTGACTCCAAAAGATCCGACCCATGCGATCTTTCCGTCTTCGATGAACGCGATAGAGAGGCCAGGGACGTTGGCGCGGGCCATCAGGTCCGGAATTAGCGACGAGAGTTGGTTGTCTTGGGCCTGGGATCGGAAGGCGCATAGCAGAAGGGCCAGAGCAGGGAAATAGCGCATGCAGGGTTGGACGCGCAATGTGAAATTTAGTGCCTTCGGCCAGCCGGAAGCACATGTCGGTAGAACCCGATTCCGAGCCACGACCGGGAGGGAGTGCTACCAGCACTGGTGGGGGCCTTGCACGATCTAAACGCTCCCTTCCGGTCGCGGTTCGGTTTGTGGTGTGAGATAAACTAAGAGATTGAAATCTCGCGTATCGGTAGTAAGTTATTTGAATACGGTGCCGCTGGTTTGGGGCATGCTGCATGGCGACGAGCGCGGCCTGTTCGACCTTTCCTTTGCGATCCCCGCGGAATGCGCGGACCGATTGGCCGACGGGCGCGCCGACATCGGTATTGTTCCGTCGGTGGAGCTGAATCGGCAGAATCTGCGGATTATTCCGGGGACGGGCATCGCCTGCGATGGACCGGTGCGAAGTATTTTGTTGATTTCGAAGGTGCCGTTCGAGCAAATCCGCACCTTGGCCACGGACGCGAGCTCGCGGACTTCGGTGGCGCTCAGCCGGATCGTGCTGGCCAAGAAATATGGCGTGGAGCCGCGGCTTTTTTCGGAGCGTCCGCATTTGGGGTCGATGCTGGAGCATTGCGATGCCGCGCTGATCATCGGAGATGCCGCACTGGTATTGGATCCGGCCGACCTTCCGTTCTATGTCCTCGATCTGGGTACGGAATGGACAGGGATGACCGGGCTTCCCATGGTTTTCGCTGTTTGGGCCGCACACGCGGAAGTTCCCTTGCAGGATCCGGCGCCCTTTCTGGCGTCCCTTCGTTTTGGAATGACACACATTGAGGATATCGTGCGCGAGGAACATCCCAAGCTCGGGATTTCGGAAGCGTTGGCGCGCGAGTATCTCACGCGGAATATTGTTTTCGAGCTCGGCGACCGGGAGTACAAAGGATTGGCGACTTTTTTGCAATATGCTTCGGAGCTGGCGAATCCAGTTGGACTAAAGAAGGTGACCGTATGATGACGCGCGAAGAAGCGCTGGATCTTTATCGCAGCGATGATTTGATCGGAATCGGAATGGCGGCGGATGCGGTGCGGCGCAAGCTCCATCCGCACGGCATCGTCAGCTATATCATCGACCGCAATATCAACTACACCAATTTCTGCACCGAGTACTGCAGCTTCTGCGCGTTCTACCGGCCCATGGGGCACGCCGAAGGCTACATCCACTCCAAGGAAGTGATCTTCGACAAGATTCAGGAGACCATCGATCTGGGCGGCACCGGGATTCTGATGCAAGGCGGACTGCATCCGGAGCTGAAGATCGAATGGTACGAGGATCTGTTCCGCAGCATCAAAGAACGGTACCCGATTTTTCTGCACTGCCTCTCGGCGCCGGAAGTGACGAATATCGCCGATGTGAGCGGCCTCTCGCTGCGCGAAACCATCCGGCGGCTGCGC
>Ga0116125_1000868_pt1 | contig 13781 bp, 8 predicted proteins | sample June2015DPH_16_1_2_FD_89729 | JGI IMG/M metagenome (GOLD analysis project Ga0116125, IMG submission 89729) | Peatland microbial communities from SPRUCE experiment site at the Marcell Experimental Forest, Minnesota, USA - June2015DPH_16_10 | ecosystem: Environmental > Terrestrial > Soil > Wetlands...
ATTTACGTGCATGTAAACCGTGCCACGCCCAAGCTGTGCCGCTCCGTTCAAGTCAGAAGATGCGCCCGCAGAGAGAGTAAGCAATTGCTGAAAGTTTCGCGTGGCGAGGGGTAAATCGGTGATGGTCTGTGCGCCTAGCGATTGCCCTGTTGTAGCGTCGGTGGTATTAACCTGCTCGACCTCCGACTGCACTTCCACAACTTCTTTTACCGTGTTCACTTTCATCACCGCGGTCATACGTGTGGTTTCGGTGATGCGGACGACGATGCCCGGAAACCTCGTCAAAGGGAAGCCGGGCGCCTCTATCTCCACCGTGTAGCTTCCAACCGGCAACAAAGCGGCGGAGAACGAACCGGAAGTGTCGGTAGTTACCTGCCTCAACGCTTCTCCCGTCGCTTCGTTCTTAACGGTTACCCTGGCGTTTGCAATCACCGCTCCGGTAGCGTCTTGCACCACGCCGCCAATAGCGCCCGTAGCGCCGCCTTGCGCAAACATCGTTCCGGCGAAGGCCCCAGCGAAGACCGCCAAGAAAAGACTTGCCACCATCAACTTTCGAAGTGAACTCATCTTGTCCTCCAGTTGGACTGATAGTCCGCGGCTCACTCGCCCTGGGACGGGAGACGGGCGGGAACCAAAAGCGTGATGAGATAGCGGATATATCACGACTCTTCGTCGATGTTCAAGGAATATACATATGGTCTCGTCACAAACCCGGAATACAGTCGATGGAAATTTTGGATGGATGAATCCGACCAGAACCCGTTTCTCAATGGGATTCGACTAACTTCCAACAGTGCGAAGGTGCACGATGATTTTTCTTGGGTATACTTCTGCCGAAGCCGTAAAGCCCGACGTATTGAATTGCAACGTGTGCGGTATCTCGCATGGGTCACATTTTCATCAGCCACGTCGAGGAGGATGAACCCACTGTGCTGGAGATCGTCCGCGGTGTGGAGTCGGCGGGCTTTAGGACTTGGTATTACAAGCGGGATTGCATTCCGGGGCTCTCTTATCTCATCCAAACCGGCCAGGCCATCGAGGAAGCGCTAGCGGTTCTGTTGGTGATTTCTCCCGACTCGCTGGGTTCTCACCAGGTGACAAAGGAAGTGGTTCGTGCGCACGAAGCAGGCAAACCATTTATCCCAGTTCTCCGTGGCATCTCGTTTGTAGAATTTCAGCGCGCACAGCCCGAATGGCGCGAAGCTCTCGGTTCCGCCACTTCGATCGCCATACCGCCGGGAGAAGTAGTTGAAATCCTGCCGCGCATCATCGGTGGGTTGAAGGCCCTCGACAAGCTGGCCGAGTCGAAGTCCAGCCGGACCTTGGAACCCGCAGAGACAGGCCGCAATACCCCCAGAGATGGTGTCAAGAACGGTCATCACATTCCATCAGCGTCATCCACACGTGCGTTCTTGTCCAAGTCGGCGCTGGCGTTGGCGATTGCAGTCGTGGTCGTTGCTTCCCTGGTTTGGTATGCCCGGCTCCGCCGCCGAGCCGACAATTACAACATCGGGCCTCTAAAGGGACGCCGATCAGTGGCCGTGCTGGGTTTCAAGAATCTCTCGGGCAAGCCCGATGTGGGTTGGCTTGCCACCGCTTTCTCTGAAATGCTCAGCACGGAGTTGGCGGCGGGAGAAAATCTGCGCGTCATCCCGGGAGAAAACATCGCCCGCCTGAAAGCGGATTTAAGACTGCCGGACTCGGACAGCCTGGCGACCGATACCCTCTCCGAGATCCACCGGAATCTCGGCAGCGATCTGCTGGTACTAGGTTCATACTTGGACCTCAGCGGCGAGATACGGGTGGATTTGCATCTACAGGACGCTGCCCAGGGGCAGACGATCGCCTCCTTTTCAGAAACTGGCAGTGAACCGCAACTCCTCGATCTGGTCAACCGGTTGGGGGCGGATGTTCGGACAAAATGCGGTCTGGCGGGAATCACACAGAGCCAAGCGGCTGAGGTCAAGGCTTCGTCGCCCGCCAATCAACAGGCCGCGCGCCAATACGCTGAGGGTCTGGCCAAGCTGCGCGTTTTTGATGTGCTGGCGGCCCGGGACCTTTTGCAGCAGGCTCTGGCCAGCGATCCGAATTTCGCGCTGACGCACTCCGCGCTTGCCGACGCCTGGTCGAAGCTTGGCTACGGTCAGAAAGCGATTCAGGAAGCGGGCAAGGCTGTCGATGGCTCAACCGGCCTTTCTCGGGAGGAGCAACTGTCGATCCAAGGACAGTATCGTGCCGCCAAACAGCAGTGGAGCGAGGCGGCGGAAATCTATCGAGAGCTGTTCGCCTCATTTCCCGACAACATCGACTACGGCCTCGACTGGTCTGCAGCACAAGTCTCGGCGGGAAAACCGCGAGATGCGCTCCCAACGTTGATCGCCCTGCGCAGGCTAGCGCAGCCCGTTGGGGATGATCCGCGGATTGATCTGGCGGAATCTTCCGCAAGGGACGCCTTGGGCGATTACAAGACAGAATTGGAAGCTTCCAGACGCGCGGCCGAGAAAGGTAATGCCTCGGGAGGACGATTTGTGGTCGCTTGGGCACTGAGATTCGAGGGCTCAGCCCTGCGAGCGCTTGGCGAAACGAAGCCGGCCATGGCAGTTCTTCAGCAATCCAGCCATCTCTTCAGCGCGCTGGGAGACCGCGGCGGGATCCCACTGATCACTATCGGCAACATCCTTGCGGAGCAAGGGGCTTTCGATCAGGCAAAGCAGTTCTTCGAGCAAGCGCTTCGGAACGCCCGCGAAATCGGCGACCGGGCCACGGAATGCATCGCTCTCACCAACATCGCTCACGTGAATTCCGATCGTGGCGACCTCGCCGCCGCCAAACCTCTATATGTCGAAGCCTTGGGGGTGCAACGAGAAATCGAAGACAGAAAAAATGCCGGATCTACACTTTCTAACCTCGGCCACCTGCTCTATCAAATTGGAAACTATCCCGAGGCAGAAAGAATGCTGGAAGAGTCGCTCACCATCGCACGCGAGGTTGGCAACCGGCGAAGCGAAGCCTACGTCCTGGGATTTACTGGCGAGTTACGATACGCAGAAGGCAAGCTCGAGGAGTCGAAGGCTCGCGGCGAGGAATCTCTTGCCCTTGCGCGAGAGATAGGACACAAACGGGTAGTCGAATCCAGCCTGTCGAGTATCGGCGCGGTGCTACTGGCGCAGGGCGATTTCGATGGTGCGCAGAAACACCAGGAGGCCGCGCTCGCCGTTGCTAAGGAGATCGGCGAAAAGGGATCCGCAGCACAATACCGACTGGCAATGGCTCAGGTTTCGCTGGAAAAAGGCCTGCCCACCGAAGCGGAGGCGTTGATAGCAGAGCCCCTGGCCGAGTTCCAGGCTGAGAAGGCAAAGAGCGGGGAAGCTCTCGCACTGAGCTTACGGGCCTGTGCACTGTTGGCGCAACGCGACGTAAAGAAGGCCAAAAAAGCAGTGGAGTTAGCCAACGTCGCTGCCGCACACACTCAGTATTATCTGACTGCGTTCCACGTCGAGATGGCAAAGGCCGCGGTCCTCTCCGACTCAGGTCAGATAGCTGCGGCTGGGGCACTCCTCCATGCCGCGATGTCGAGTGCCGTGACGACTGGATGTGTTCCGTGCGAATTCGAAGTCCGTCTGGCGCGGGCCCAGATGGAGATCAAGCTCAGTAAGAGTGCATCCGCGCTGGCGGATCTTGAACAACTCGAGAAGGATGCTACGGGAAAAGGATTTCTGCTCATAGCCCGCAAGGCAGCTGCGGCTCGGGCGAGTCGATCTCGTACGTCCTAGTCGTCCACCGCTTGCGCGGTCATCTCCGCCGGTTCGCCCCCACCCGAGGCCTGAGCCACGATCAGGCGGCGCGCCTCCACGCGAATCTTCGGCAGTTGCAACGCGAACCAACCCGCGCCCGCGACGCACGCAACGCCTCCGATAGCGACTGTACGCGGTGCGCCAAGAGAATCCGCCAAGGTACCGCCGAGCAGCGCGCCAATCGGCGCCATCCCCATGAACATCATGGAATAAACGGCCATCACTCTTCCGCGGAGCGCATCCGGCACCATCACTTGAATCAGCGTGTTGGAACACGCCATCTGCAACATCATGCAGTAGCCAACCGGCAGCAGCAGAATCACAGAAAGCCAGAATTGGTGCGAGAGCGAGAAAATCGCCAGACTCGCCCCGAATCCAGCGCAGCACCGGGCCACCCAGCGGCCCAAGCCTTTAACCCCTTCGCGAAACGCCAGAGTCAGAGCTCCGAGCAGGGCGCCGACTCCGGTCGCGCCCATCAGAATGCCCAGTCCGCGCGCTCCACCGTGAAGAATCTGATCCGCAAATATCGGCATGAGCACTACGTAAGGCATCCCAACCAGGCTCACGAGCCCCAAAAGTAACAGGAGGGCGCGAATAGGAGCGGTCTGATTGACGAAGTGGAATCCTTCCATCATGTGATCGAACGGCGAGGCCATGGACACGCGCCGCGGACTTACCACTCTCATCAGAAATAAGCCGATAATCACTGCGATGTAGCTAACTGCGTTGGCAAAGAAGCACCAGCCTTCGCCGATTTTCGCCACCAGAATTCCCGCGACAGCGGGGCCGATCACACGTGCGCCGTTGAACATGGAAGAATTCAACGCGATGGCATTCATCAGATCGTCTTTACCGACCATGTCGATGAGAAACGACTGGCGCCCGGGGATGTCGAAGGCATTCACAACGCCCAGCAAACTCGCCAGCACAAACACGTGCCAAACTTGAACTTTATGCAGCAAAGTCAGCGCAGCAAGAGTGAAAGCAAGCAGCATAGAAGCTATTTGCGTAGTGATCACGACGTGACGGCGATTGTAGCGATCGGCTGTGATTCCCCCCAGCGGCGCGATCAAAAACACCGGAATCTGGCTGGCGAACCCCACGGAGCCCAGCAACAACGCCGAACCCGTCAGCCGGTAGACCAGCCACGACTGTGCAACGCTCTGCATCCAGGTACCGATTAGGGAGATCAGCTGCCCGCTGAAAAAAAGCTGAAAGTTACGGTGCCGCAGCGCACGCCAAGCCGCCTGCCAGCGGGATAGTTCCCCGGATGCCACCGCGGCCCGGCCCGCCTCCGGATCATTCTCGACCTCAGTCCTCGATTCAGACATTGACGTGAATTGGATGACGCGAAACAGCCTTACGACCAACTATAAACTGCGCGGCTGATCCCGTTTCGACATCGCGAGGCATAAGAAGCACGAAAGATTTCTTCCGTTTTCGGGAGAAAATTAATGTTTAATTTTTGACTTCCCAGAGTGGCCAGACTGCGCTAAAGTGGCAGCTGCTGTCCCCGGCGATTCCTTTAAGGAAGGCACGCGACCATGACGACTCCCTCGGTTGGTGTTGAACGCCGCATCGGGCAACGTTTCGCTTTTAATCTTCCCGTCTCGCTGCGTGATGTCTCTACTGCCACCACCGGCCTTGGTTTTACACAGGATCTCAGCTCCCGCGGTGTTTTTTTGTTCACCGATATGCAATTGGTCGAGGGGGCGGAAGTAGAGCTTACGTTAAACATGCCCTCCGAGATCACTTTAGGCGAAGATATGCGGGTTCGATGCCGTGGGTGCGTCCTGCGCGTGGTGAAAAGCGGCGTCAATCCTACGTCAGTCGACATAACCGAACCAGCGCAGGCGGAAACAACAAAATGGGGCGTGGCCGTCTGCTTGAAGGACTATGAATACCTTCCAGACGCTGAGGACGGCTCCGCGGATTTTCGCCGGATTTCACCGTTGCATCACACTATCGAGACAGAGCAGAACGGAATTCCGGCTCCAGCGAATCCGCGGGCCGCTCAGTAGCGGGTTTTTTGCAGGATGTCGCGGGAAATTTTACAGGCTGGCAGACAACAGAAGAATCTGTGAGGTGGCCGAACGGGTTAGTTCCTTTGCCATCTGGAGGCACCTTCCCAATCTTCCCTGCTTGTCTTAGAATTCCAATTACGAGTGCGGAGTCGATCAGGGAGTTAGTTCTGCTGTGCACCGGCCACGTTAGTTTTCCTCGGTTGCGGTTCGCTGCTCTTCCCTCCCCGCCTGAGTTGTGTCAGGCTTGATCTCGAACCGTTACCTAGGTCACTTGGCGAAGGGTACTCTCTCTTTCTACCATGCAGACACCAAGAGAAATCAGCGAGAACCGCGCTATGCATGGGATCGCCGTAGCCCTGCTGACCGAAAACCGGGAACATCTATCGGAACTGCAGCGTCGCCTGGAGACTACGGAACTGGCCCGCGTAGTGTTTGCCCACGTCGGCTTTCCGTCCGGACCTACGGACCCGATTCTGCGCCAGATCCAAGATCAGCGCGCCGAAGTCGCCATCGTCGATATTTCCGCCGAGAATCCTCAATCCGCTATTCGCGCCATTGAGCTTCTTCAGGCAAATACTCTCCAACTGGCGATTTTTGCCAACGGCAGCATGCAACAGCCCACGACGATTGTGGGAGCGATGCGTGCGGGAGCGGGAGAGTATTTGGACGACAGCGGCGGGTCTGAGCCGATTCTTGAAGCTTTGACGCGTTTCAGTTCGAGTCGTACCCGCAGCCGTGGAGGTGCTGGCAAGGCTCGCATCTTTACCTTTCTTAGCGCCAAGGGAGGTGCTGGCGCGACCACCGCTGCGGTCAATACCGCGATTGCCTTGCAGCAAGCTCAGGGTGATACCGTGCTGGTGGATTTCGCTCCGGTCGGGCATGCGCAGTTGCATCTGAATCTCCGTCCCAGCTTTGGCGTGCCGGATGCCTTGGAAAACCTGCATCGCCTCGATGCTTCCTTGCTCGAAGGCCTGATGACCCATGCCAAAGATGGTCTGCACTTGCTTGCCGGTCCACAACAGCCTTATCCCTCGGTGCCCACTCCGGCTGAATTGGCCCGCCTTTTTGATCTGCTCGTAAATCATTACCGTTACATAGTGGTCGACGCCTCCAGCAGACTCGACTCCACGACGCGGCTGCTCTCCGATCTGTCCAATGCAGTTCTCCTGGTGGCTCAGACTGATGTGGTTTCGCTGTGGAGCGCCGGCCGGATTCACGCGTTTCTGGAGGAGGGGGCGGGGCGCAACCGGCTGCGGATTGTTTTGAGTCGCTATAAGAAAATTCCCGGCTTTACGGATGAAGATGTCGAACACTCCACTCGCTGCAAAGTTCTGTGGAAGATTCCCAACGCGTATCAGACAATTTCACCAGCCATTGATCACGGCACCCCGGTCGTATTGCAGGATAGTGAAGTAAGCCGATCATTCCGCGCCTTGGCCGCGACTCTGGCTGAAGCGCCCACCGCCGATGGCGGACTTGATTTAGTCTACGGGCAGGAAAAGAGCGATAAGAAGAAGCCGATCGGCCGACTCGTAATCACACCAGCGCGCGCTGGCCAGTGAGTCCAGCTTTAGAATCGCTGGCACTTCAGTCTCTAATCTAGATTCAACTTTCTAATCTAGAAAAGCCCTGCAGAATGGCCTTCTGGCTAACCCGGACGCCTCATTTTCCATCTAGAATAGAACGATGCGCGAAGTGCCGGTCACAGAATTGAGTGAGGTTGAGGACTGGTCTCCGGAACTTCAGTTGCTGATCGTGCCCGAGTCAAGGGGTCGCGTCTTCTTCGAAAATCTTCGCGACTTCTTTCGCCCGAGCGAAAAAATGCCGTCCCGGCAGAACTCTGCCGCTTTCTGGCCAGATGTGTTCGTAGAGCCTGGTTTCCCGTGGCGGAGCTTTTTCGAATCCGGCGCCTGCCATGTTCTTGCCCTCTCTCTCATTTGGCTGGGATCGCGTTTTCTGGCGTTGCAGCCGCAAGTCGTATCTCGGCCGGCTTTCGCGCACGCGGACGTTATCTATTACTCGCCGTCGGAATATCTGCCGCCCCTGGACACTCGCCGTTCAGGTGCGCCTTCGCCACAAAAAGCAGACCCTGCAGTGGCGGCGCAGCCGCTCATCTCCGTTCCACGCGAGGCCGATAACCACGCGCAAACGGTCGTTACTCCACCCAATATTCGCTTGCGCGAAAATGTGCCCTTGCCAAACACAGTGGCCTGGTCGCATCAGCCGAAAATGCCGATTGCACCGGCCCCTCTTGTCCCCGTGGCCGAGAGATTGCGCCTCGCTCCGAAGATGGAGCAATCGCTTATCACGCCACCTCCCGCGATTCAGAGAAACGAGCATAAAGTGTTTCAAGCTCCGCAAGCTGCGGTGATTGCTCCTGCGCCTGAGCTGCAACCTGACTCCAACCGTCGCATCGGCGACATCAATATTGGCTACACCTCCGTAATTGCACCAGCGCCGCAGTTGACGGTCGATGCCCAGCACGTAGCAGGAGTGAGACGTCAAGGGCTGAGGAGCGTAAATCCACCGCGGGTGATTGCACCGCCTCCTGCCGTTGCGGCATCAACTGGGTCGAGAGCCGAGAGGAACATGATCGCCTTGAGTCTGCATCCGGCGGTAGGTGCGCCTCCGGTTCCCGCTGCAGGGAATCGACGCGGCAGTTTTGCAGCCGCCCCGGAAGGTCGTTCCAGCGCATCTGGCAATCCCGGCAGTCTGGCGCCCTCGGGCCCTGCGAATGGAAATGGAGTCGCGAAGAAAAGTGGAGACTTGCCTTCGGGACTTTACGTTGGCAAAAGTCCGAATGCCACTTCGTCCGTCTCAGGCGATCCCCGGTCAGCGAGTCCCGGCGGCGCGATCGTTAATCCCAATTTAATTGCCGGTGCTCGTCCTCCCCGAGTCTCGCGCACTCCCCCGGAGAGCGAACCGAAAATCTCCGAAGCTGAACGCGCCGTTTTCGGCGGCCGCAAAATATATTCTCTCAGCCTCAACATGCCCAACCTGAACTCCGCCGGAGGCAGTTGGATTATCCACTTCGCAGCCCTGAAAGCGGATTCGAATCCGCCCAATGCCTCTGCCGACGCGGTGGCTTCCGAGCTTTCATCGCCGGTCGCCACTCGCAAAGTCGATCCCGCTTATCCGCTGGAACTGATGCGGCAAAATGTTGGCGGCACTGTCATCCTCCATGCCGTCATCCTCGCCGATGGCACGGTAGGAACGGTGCGCGTGCTGCGTGGCGTCGATGATCGCCTCGATCAATTCGCCAGCGAAGCCATTGCAAAGTGGCAATTCCAACCCGCCACAAAAGACGGTGCTCCGGTCGCTGTGGAAGCTACTTTTTGGATTCCCTTCCATCCAGCGCGGACAAGAACAGACTTCTGATTGCCCGATTGCAGCCTCGGGAAAGAACTACTTCGCCGCAGCCTTCTTCTTTTCCAGCGCAGCGTAAACGGCAGGGTCTGCGCAGACTTCATAGTAGCTGCGGTCAGTCCATCCGTGGACAGAGAAATTCTCGGCATTGACGCGAGGAATTCGACTCTCACGAACGACAATCAAGCGGAAGATATCTCGATCAACGGGAACTGTGCCGCTGAACAGCCTGTATTCGCCGCTCTCGGAAGCCAGCGACGATGGCAGCTTTACCGCCAGCGGGACCAGGGAAATCTCCTGCTCCAGTTTGCGGAATGCCGCTTCATTCAATCGGATGCCGCCGAGGTTATAGCAGACAAGAGAATCCTCGGGATTCGCCGCCGCATTGTGCGTTTGATCCATGGCCTCGAAAACATATACATGGAACGGTCCAGCCTGCGATTCGATGGCCTTGCGCGCCCGCTTGTTGCAGGAAGAAAGACGATCGCTTTCGTTGAGCGCTTCGGAGATCATGATCTGCCGCTCGCCGTCTAATAGATACAGCGGCGCCGCTTCCTGCAGCGTAATGCCAATACCCAGTTCGAGTTCCGGCATTCCTGAGCGCTGCATCAGTTCGTTATAACCGCGCACGATTTCAATCATCTCGCGAGCCAGCACGCAGGCCCGGCTCACGGCAAGTTCGGGCTCGCCTTCGCGCTCGAGAATGGCGAGGATGATGGCATCGCCTTCGAGAAAAACTTTCTGCGCGCCATACTTGCTCAGAAGCTTGTTGACCGGATCATAGAAATTCAGGCTGAAGTAAGATGCGGGGTTAAGTCCCTTTTCCATCAGCGTCCGGGTTAGCTTGGTTGAGTCACGCACATCCGCCTTAAGCACTACGTGGCGCAGCACCCGCACTTCTTCAGGCTGCTGCGGCTGCTCGTCGGGCAGAAGAAATTCGTACAGCGTGGCGTTCATGCGGGAAAGCTCGCGCAGTCTGTCGGTACCCATCAGGTTCACGGAATCGAGCGCCAGGTTCAGAGTCTCCAGCCGCCGCAGGTCACGATGATATTGCGAGAAATCCTGCAAGAATCTCGCTGCCACTTTGGACCGCTCTGCGCCGCGGCATCCCGCCACTTTTGCAACCGCCGCATACAGGCTGGCGGGCGAGAGCTTTCCGTGCTCCTGAATCATGCGCTCCACGCGGTCGCATTCCGGACGGGAGATCAGGGCATTCTTCAACTGTTGTGGATTGATGCGAGGTGCATATTCGCCAAGCAGAGGCACAACATGATACGAAGCAATGACGCACTCCATCACCTGCTCATCTTCGAGCAGGCGGACCCATCGCGCCAGTCGCTCCTGCTGCGCCATCCCTTCTGGTGTGGAATCGTCAGGCGTGCCGGTGCCAACCAGCGCGCGGGAGTTTTCGGGCGCGCACAGCCATGAATCGATGGTTTCCGTGGTTATCTCGTCGCCATAGAGCGACCGGGTGAATCCCCACACGACATCCTGCAGGCGCGGGTAGCGATCGGGATCGCGCTCCCAATTGCCGAGCATGACGTAGTGTTCCGCGCACAGATAATCGTCGCGGCCGTCCTCTGAGAACGCTAATCGGTTTACGAACAGGCCGTAGCTGCTCAGGCGTGCGCTGGCGGCATCTCCCGCTTGTGGCTCTCCGAAGAACGATCTCCGCGTTCGCATCAGCGTTTCTTTTTCGATCTCGCGGAAGGTTTCGAAAAGCTCCTGTCCGGTCTTGCGCAGAATGATCTTCTTGCGCACCTGGAAATTGGCCACGCGCTCGCGATACTCGACCGCTTTGCTCTGACGCAACCCTTCGTAGCTTTTAAGCAGCACACGACAGCGCTCGAGCACCTGGGCAAATTGCTGGCTCATCTCGCCGCGCAGGAATTTCGTCACCGCCAGGCGGGCAAGGAGATCGACGGAGACATTCTCCTCTTTCTTCGCTCGGTTCAACGCACCCAGATGCAGTTCCGTTAGTAGCGGCTTCCATTCGGTCACTTCCGCGGAAGATTGCTTGCGCGTCGCGGCGGCTGCCGTTTTCATCCACGAAGGAGCCTGGCTTCTCGTTGGCGCCTCCGCCGCCAGCAATCCTTCCAATTCGCCATAGCGCACAATCAGGCGTGCGATGTAAGCGCGCGCCGCATCCATGAAACGGGGACTCAGCGCGACATCGTGGCGCAGGTTGTCCACGCCAACGGCTAGTCCCTCAAGCGCAATCGATGGAGTAGCCGCAACCAGTTCCGGCAGAGGCAGTTTCTCTGGCTCTTTGCCAAGACGAAAAATGGGGAATCGAGGCATGCGTGAAATAGTTCGGTATTTTCGAAGTTACAGATTACACGTGTAAATTCAGGCTAGCATGCATAACATCGAGCTTAAAGTTACCTCGGTTATTGGGCGCAGATTCCAGATTATTTATTTGGGCTTGGGTCCTTATGGTTCCTTTGCGCACTGACTTAAATTTTCGAAGTCTCCCCTCTACGATGTAAGATTTCCGTCTATAGCCTCATGCAAGTTGCAGGAGTCAGGAGAACCGCAATGATTGACTTTTCTGTAAACGGCAAGCGAGTGAATCTCGATGTGGATCCGTCGACCCCATTGCTGTGGGTCGTCCGCGAGCGACTTGGCCTCACCGGAACCAAATACGGATGCGGAATGGCGCAATGCGGCGCGTGCACCGTGCATATTAACGGAGAAGCTGTGCGCTCCTGTGTTGCCCCCGTGTCGCGGGCAGTCGGCAGATCGGTGACAACGATTGAAGGGCTGTCTCCAGATCTCAGCCATCCTCTGCAGCGCGCCTGGATCGAAGAGGACGTCCCACAATGCGGCTACTGCCAATCGGGACAGTTGATGAGCGCCGCCGTGCTGCTACGCGAAAAACCCAGTCCCACTGATGAAGACATTGATGAGGCCATGACGGGCAACATCTGCCGTTGTGGCACCTATCCGAGGATTCGAAGAGCGATCCATCGTGCAGCGGAAATGGTCGCGAAGGGAGGTGCGCGATGATTGGACGAAAGATGTTAAGAGAGAAAGTTGAGCGCCGCGATTTCTTAAAGGTCTCAGTTGCGGCCACCGGCGGCCTGCTCATCGGTTTTCACTTTCCCGGAATCAGCGCGCTGGCCTCTGCACAATCCTCGGGGCAACAAGTGGCCACAGATGCGTTCATGCCCAACGCCTTCGTCCGGATTGGCGCAGACGAACGGATCACCGTCATCGTGAACCATTCGGAGATGGGCCAGGGTGTCTACACGTCGTTGCCCATGCTGTTGGCCGACGAACTTGATGCCGATTGGTCCAAAGTTGGCTTCGAGTCTGCGCCAGTAGATCCCAAGTACAATCATCCCGCTTTCGGCATGCAGATCACGGGAGGAAGTTCCAGCGTTTGGTCAGGGCTGGAGCAGTTTCGCCAGGCTGGCGCTACCGCCCGTGCCATGCTGGTCGCTGCAGCTGCGCAGCAATGGAATGTGGACCCGGCGTCGTGCCGGACCGAATCAGGATCGGTATTCAACGGCACGCGCAAAGTGACGTACGGCCAGCTTGTAGGCGCGGCATCAAAATTGACTCCTCCGGCGCAGGTGCAACTGAAAGATCCGAAAGACTTCAAGCTCATCGGCAAGCCGATTAAGCGGCTGGACACTCCACAGAAAACAAACGGCGCGGCGGTTTTCGGAATCGATGTAAAAATGCCGGAAATGATGACCGCAGTAGTCGCCCGCCCTCCGATTTTCGGAGCGAAGATGAGGAGTTTCGACGATTCACGTGCGCGTTCCATGCCGGGCGTGAGGAAGATCGTCGCAGTGCCTTCGGGTGTCGCGGTGATTGCGGATTCGTTCTGGCAGGCAAAGACTGCGAGGGACGCGCTTCGCGTGGAATGGGATGAAGGTGCTATGCAGAATTTCAACACCAGCGAAATGATGCAGAATTTCCGCGACAAGGCAAAATCTCCGGGGACTAGCGTGCGCAAGGACGGAGACGCCGACGGCGCGCTCTCGAACGCTGCAAAGAAACTCGAGGCCGTTTACGAAGTCCCTTACCTTTCGCACCTGATGATGGAACCTCTAAATTGCGTGGTGGACCTGCGCACCGACTCGTGCGAAGTTTCGACTGGATCCCAGTTTCAAACAGTTGACCGTGCCAATGCCGCCAAGGCGGCCGGCTTGCCCAACGAAAAAGTCCAACTTCACACCACTTTTCTCGGGGGCGGTTTCGGTCGGCGCGCGAATCCGCAGTCGGATTTCGTTGTTGAAGCCGTGTATGTGGCAAAAGCACTCGGCGCTCCGGCAAAGGTGAAAGTGATCTGGACACGGGAGGATGACATGTCCGGGGGGTGGTATCGGCCCGCGTTCCTGCATGCCCTCGCAGGCGGCATCGATGCCAGCGGCAACGCTGTATGTTTCCGGTCGCGTTCCGTCGGCCAATCGATCATGGCGGGAACGCCGTTTGCCGCGGCCATGCTCAAGGGAAAAAATTACGATCCGGCATCGGTGGAAGGACTGGATGATCTTCCGTACGAAATTCCGAATATTGCCATCGAATCGCACCAGGCAGAAATTGGCGTCCCGGTGCAGTGGCTGCGTTCCGTAGGCCATTCGCA
>Ga0116125_1000873_pt1 | contig 13749 bp, 13 predicted proteins | sample June2015DPH_16_1_2_FD_89729 | JGI IMG/M metagenome (GOLD analysis project Ga0116125, IMG submission 89729) | Peatland microbial communities from SPRUCE experiment site at the Marcell Experimental Forest, Minnesota, USA - June2015DPH_16_10 | ecosystem: Environmental > Terrestrial > Soil >...
GGAATCGTGGTCTGATTCCAGGGATGGTTCTTGTCGACTGGATTGCCGAGCGGATCGGTCTTAACGAAGGTTTGTGAATTCTTCCACTCGTCATAATAGGAACTGCCAAGCAGAATACGGATGTTCAGGTTGATATCCACGAGATCGGTGGTGACGAGCTTGCCGTCGACAATGATGCCCGGTGTGACGAACATGCTGCGGCCCCAGTTCGTCATGTTCTTATAGGTGTAGTCGCAGTGATCGGGATCGTTGAACGATCCCCAACAAGCCAGTAGCACACGGCGCCGGCCCACTTCTTCGTAGCCGGGAAGCGCTTCGTAGAAAAAATCGAAGAGGTCATCGTGCAGGGGCAGAACCTTCTTCATGAATTCGACATACTTCATCAGACGGACGAGATAGTCGGTGAAGAGCTGGATGGTTGGAACGGTGCCGACTCCACCGGGATAAAGAGTGGAAGGATGAACGTGGCGGCCTTCCATGAGGCAGAACATTTCGCGCGTCATGCGGCTCATGACCAGAGCTTCGCGATAGAAAGTTCCGGTAAACGGATTAAGCGCGGTCATGATGTCGGAGATGTTCTTGTATCCGTGCAGGTTGGAATGCGGAGCCGGAGTCGACTGCGCTTTCGCCCAGACTTTTGGATTGGTTTCTTTGACCATCTGCTCGCAGAAGTCGACGCCGACCAGATTGTCCTGGAAGATGTTGTGATCGAACATGTACTCGGCGGCTTCGCCGAGGTTGACGATCCATTCGGCGATTGGAGGCGGCTTGATGCCGAACGCCATATTTTGCGCATAGGTGGCGCAGGTGGCATGATTGTCGCCGCAGATACCGCAGATGCGGCTGGTGATGAAGTGAGCATCGCGCGGGTCCTTGCCCTTCATAAAGATGCTGTACCCGCGAAAGATGGACGAGGTGCTGTGACACTCGGCCACATGCTTGTTCTCGAAGTCGATCTTGGTAAAGATGCCCAGGCTGCCCACGATTCGGGTGATCGGGTCCCAGTTCATTTCCACCAGATTTTTTTTCTTGCTCGGAACGTCAGTAGTAGGTGCGGCAATAGTGCTCATTCGATCGCTCCTTTGGATTCTCGATCTTTCACTGGTTCCCTTAGTGCCTTTGACTTTATTAGTACGTTCTGGCGTGGTATCCCGTGGTTAGCTCGGCTCGTGCATGCCGCCACTTCGGTTCTTTATTAACGGTGGACTGGGTCAGGGAGCGCAAGGCACGGATGCCGCGTCCGTAGGCGCCGATGGCTGCGCTGGAGACTTTCGCGCCGGGCGGTTCATCCATGAAGGGCATGAACTTGTCGGGGAATCCCGGCATAGTACATCCAATGCAGATGCCGCCTACGTTGGGGCAGCCGCCGATTCCGGCCATCCAGCCGCGCTTGGGCACGTTGCAGTTTACGACCGGGCCCCAGCATCCAAGTTTCACGATGCACTTGGGCGAGCCGTAGACTTCGGCGAAGTCGCCCTGCTCGTAGTAGCCGGCGCGATCGCAGCCTTCGTGAACCGTCTTGCCGAAGAGCCACGTGGGTCGTAGTTGATCGTCGAGCGGAATCATGGGCGCAAGTCCGGCTACCTGGTAGAGCAAATAGAGAACGGTTTCCATGAAGTTGTCGGGTTGAACCGGGCAGCCGGGGACGTTGACGATGGGAAGGCCGGCTTTTGACTTCCAGTCCCAACCGAGATAATCGGCGAGGCCCATTGCGCCCGTGGGATTGCCTTGCATGGCGTGAATGCCGCCGTAGGTGGCGCAGGTGCCGCAGGCCACGATTGCCAAGGCCTTGGGGGCGAGGCGATCGATCCACTCGTTGGTGGTGATGGGCTGTCCGGTTTTTGGATCGGTACCGAGGCCCGCCCAGTAGCCTTCCTTCTTGATCTTTTCGTTGGGAATCGAACCTTCGACTACCAGCACAAAAGGTTCGAGCTGGCCTTTCTCGGCCATATACCAGAATTTCATGAAGTCATCTCCGTTCTCATAGGCGAGGACGGGATTGTGCAGGTGCACCTTGGGGAGTCCGGGGATCGCTCCCAAGATAACGTCTTCGATGCTGGGTTGAGTAGCTGCAGTGACTGAAACCGAGTCTCCATCACAGCCCAGACCGGCGGTGATCCAGAGGATGTGCACCTCGGCGACAGGCGATGGTTTTTGCGTAACTCGACCGTAGGGAACTGTTTCTGCTGCCATAGTTCTCCTTTCCGACATCAACCGTTAAGAACGGAGGCCGACGATTATTGAGTTGGGAATCGCACCCGGAAGAAGACAGACCAAGAGCGGTTCCCTAATTTGTTGACTAAGGTTCCTGAGTTTGAACGCTAAGTGTGCGTCGGTAGAATCAACAATCGGGGGGATACCGTACAAGCGGGAGGGCCACATTTTCAGCTGGGTGGTATCACTATTTTTTGTATCGGGGATTCCCTGATGGTTGGGGACGATTTTTTCGCAACAGCTTCATCGAGTGTCCAATCGAGGTTCAGACAGTTGCGGTCGTGAGTGAGGCACCGCCTTGAGGTCCCCGTCTTTTGAGGCCTGTCGTAGCGCCAATCCCTAAGCTGTTCTTCAGCTTTAACTCCGATAACCGCCGGATAGAAGTATAATATTCCTCGGAATTATGGCATCCCTATGTCTACTGTCTCGCCCACTCAAAGTTAGGCAATAACTAGGTTTATTGCCATACCTGCGGGCCGTTCCAAGCGTCTCAAGCGAACCAGCAAAGCGCTGCCAATAATTATCTTGCTCTGTCTGACGCGCTTCGTGCTATTCTAGGAATGCATCTTCTGAGTATGGTCGAGAAACGGAGACTATATGAAAATCGCGCAAGGGCCGGACATTCATAAAATGGTGCCGCCTTACGCCCCTTATCGTTCATTCAGGAACTATATCGACAGCCTGAAGCAAGGCATTCCGAGCCAGATTGATCGCAGTGTAATGCCGAGTATGTCTGGGGCGCTGCAATCACAGCTCACGTCAACATTGCGCTATCTGGGACTTGTGAATAGTTCCGGCCAGCCCACAGACAGGCTCTCTCGCATTGTTCACTCCGAGGGATCGGAGCGCAAATCAGCCTTCCAGAGCGTCGCTAAATCGGCCTATCCGTATCTTTTTGACGGCTTCGATCTAAAGACGGCCACGCCTAAAATGCTGAACGAGAAATTCTCTTCGATGAACGCATCGGGCGGGACTGTGGGAAAATGCGCCGCCTTCTTCATCGCGCTGGCTAAGGAGGCGGAGATTCCACTTGCTCCGCACTTACTTGTCAATATGCGCGGCAATCGCTCTGGGAAGCCGCGGCGCTCCAAACCAGAACTGAACGGCGCACAAGCTCAGAATGCGCCTGAGTCGAAGCTGTCGGCAGCGGAAATAGCATCTATGCCCTGGTCCCAAATGCTTCTGTCGAAGTTTCCGAGTTTTGATCCCTCATGGTCGCCTGAGGTCCAGGCGAAGTGGTTTGACATGTTTGGAAAGCTAATGAAGCAAGGTGAGGAAGAGCAAGAAAAAGGCAAGTGACCTTGATGGCTATGGCCCTTCGAGGCGACAGTACTCTTCGCCACAGCGCTAATGGACGCGTGGATTGTTGGAATTATGCCGCTTAGCGAAAATGGGGAGAAACGAATTCGCAAGAATCTTCAATACATACGGAATGGCCGGCGAGCTCACGCTGTCGTTATCGGCCACCTGACAGAAGTCCAATTGGCCAAAATGAATGCAGAGCGAGCCCAGCGTGGCTTCCCGCCGATGGATCCCAAAATTGTCTTTGTTGGAAAGCATGTCTACGACAGTCGAATTACCGAGGATGGATATTCTGTAGATGATGTGATCGCGCAAATTACCAGCGCGCTGAATGATGGCAGTGTATTCCATGCAAACCCGAAAATGAATTCGCTTGTGAACGAAACTGGCCGGGAAGATGGGTATGGAAATTTAGTATTCGATGAGGCAGTGTTTGAGTGCTCGGTTCGTTATCCGAAGCCCGAACTTCTGTCAGTAATTCCGAAGGGGGACAGGATTAAGCCCAAGAAAGAACATGGGCCGCGCTAACGCAGCCCATGTCCCAAAAGCAGCAGACCCGTCCGGGTAACTTCGTGCATGTCCGGCACACCGATCAGCTACATATATGATGCTCCCGCCTGCACCAAGATTCAAGAGAGAATATTAGGCGAACGTAACTGAAGTAAGTACAATGAATTCAAAGATTTGAAGGAACCTCGGTTGCGGTTAGATCTAGTGACGAAGGATAAGGGACAATCGGCCGAAGTTCCACGCCGGATTTAGGCCCTCGTTATGCGAAATAGTAGTGTGCTGTGCGGGACGCGCGAAGTCCTTCTATGTTGCTTTTTCGTTCATACTCCACTGAATGGCGTGCTGCATAAGTTCGCGGGCGCTGCGCAGCGAAAGTTTTTCCTTGATGTGGGCCTGATAGGACTCGACAGTTTTTATGCTGAGGTGGAGTTCTTCGGCAATCTGGCGCGTGCCGTGGCCTTCGCCGATCAGACGGAAAACTTCGAGTTCGCGATCGCTGAGATCGGCGATGGAGGAGTCTCTTAGAGTGCCGGCGCCGGTGATGTAATGTTTGAGCATCTTGTTGGCGATGCGATCGCTGACATAAATCTCACCGCTTAGAATGCGGCGGACGGCCACCAGAACTTTTTCGGTAGCCTCCTGCTTCATAATGTAGCCATTTGCGCCGGCGCGGAGCGCGCGTTCGGCGTAGATCAACTCATCGTGCATGGAGAGAATCAGCACCGGCAGGCTGGGATGCGTGGTGCGGATGGTTTTCAGCAGGTCGAGGCCGTCGGGGCCATTGAGCGAGATATCGACGATGAGCACATCGGGATGGGCTGAGGTGAGCACATGCAGCGCGCCCATAGACTCTTCGGCTTCGCCGCAAACCACCATGTCGGATTCGCGGTTGATCAGCAGCGCCAGCCCCTGGCGCACGATGGGATGGTCGTCGACTACAAGAATTCTTTTCTTGGCGGGCTGATGCTGCGGTTTGGGAGCCAGGCTCATGCGTTAACTTTTTCCTGCTTCACTTGATTTCTTCGTTCCCATCCGAAGGCAGGACTGGGAACAAACACGTGACCATGGTGCCGCCGGTTGAGATTCGTTGCACTTCGAGAGAACCTCCGACCATTCTGGCACGGTAGTTCATCAGATGCAGGCCCATTCCCTTGGTGCCCGGAGCGATAGCGCCGATTCCGTATCCGTCATCCTGAATGGTAAGCGTACCCTGATGCTGGAGTACAGCGAGGCGAATCAGGATCTGGCGGGCGTGACCGTGCTTGATTGCATTGTTCACCGCTTCGCGGGCAATGTAGTAAAGATGTGTGGCCACCGTGTCATCGTGAATGAGCACGGGAGCAAAACATTGGAATCGGCAGCTGACCGCGAATAAATCTTCCACCTCGCCTGCCCATTGCTGCAGTGCTGACATGAGTCCTTCCGCGTCAGATACAACGGGGAGCAATCCGCGCGCGAGTTCGCGTGTTTTGTGGATCGCCTCGTTCACCAGGGTGACGATCTTGGCGGCGTCGGCGGCTTCCGGCAGATTTTTTTCGGCGAGCTTCTGTTCCTGCACTTTGCTCATGAAGGCGATGCCGGTGAGATGCTGGCCCAGTCCATCGTGCAAATCTTGACCAATGCGGCGCTGTTCGCGGGCGCTAATCTCAAGAATGGTTTTCTCCAGGTGCTTGCGTTCGGTAATGTCGCGAATCGCACTCGAAACCAGCACGCCCTCTTCGGTTTCGAGTGGACTGAGACTGATTTCGACAGGGAACTCGCGGCCGTCTTTATGCAGGCCATAGAGCTCGTTGCCCGTGCCCATGGGACGCACGCGCGGCTCTCCGAAAAAATGTTTTCGGTGCTCGGGGTGTTTTTGCCGCAATCGTGCCGGGACTAGAAGTTCAAGTTCTTTTCCCAGCAACTCTTCGCGGCGGTAGCCAAACAATTTTTCTACCTGCGCGTTGACCAGAACAATTCTGCCCTCTCGATTGACGACTACAACCGCATCGGGCGCGGCTTCCAGCAGGCCGCGGAACTTGGCCTCCGCACGCTTGCTGACGTTGCGCTCGTCCTGCAATGCTTCTTCGGTGCGCTTGAGATCGGTGATATCGAAGCCCACTCCATGAATGAACCAAGGCTCGCCGTTTTCCTTGCGAATCATTTTTGCTTCGCAATGAAACCAGATGACGCGGCCATCGCGTGAAACCACGCGATACGCGGAACGCAAGGGATTGCCGGTGAGAAACATGTCGGCGGCTTCCGCGCTCCAGCGCTGCTTGTCATCGGGATGGATGTGCCGGTACCAGCGGACGGGATCCTCCAGCCACTCTTCCTGAGAAAAACCCAGCGCGGCTTCGATCTGAGGGCTGACGTAGGCTTCGCCGATTCCGCGATCGAGATATGCCATGAACACCACTGCGGGAATCTGCTCTACCAGCGCGCGATAGCGGGCCTCGATATTGGGCAGCTGTGTGTCGCTGTCACCATCTTTGGACCAGCCCTGATCCAGCTTTTCTGGCGGATAGACGACGCGTTTCGCCTTGGCGGGAGTGTGGCTCTGGCTAAAGACTCCGGCCAAGCCCTGAAGAATTTCCTCGGCCTGCGAGGGAGTGAGATCGGGCTCGTCAGCCGAAGGCGCATGAGCGTCAGCGGCGCCATTCGTTTGTTTTGGCCGCGAAAACGAAACCATTCGTTACTCCCAGAACAAGTACCTAGTACCCAGAAACGCAGCTTTGACTTGGGACTGGGTACTTGCACGCTAAACTACTGTGTCCGCTTGCGCCAGCTCGGTTCCTTATTTAACGAGGATTGCGTGAAGCGGCGCAAGGCGTGAATCGCGCGTCCGTAAGTTTGAACCGCGGCCGAAGACAAAAGCGAACCGGGCGGCTGATTCATGAAAGGCATGAATTTGTCGGGAAAGCCAGGCATGGTGCATCCAATGCAGATGCCGCCAACGTTGGGGCAGCCGCCAATGCCGCCCATCCATCCGCGTTTTCCAACGTTGCACTGAACCACCGGACCCCAGCATCCCAACTTCACGATGCAGAGCGGCGATCCATACTCTTCAGCGAACTGCGCCTGCTCGTAGAAGCCGCCGCGGTCGCAGCCTTCGTGCACTGTGTTGCCGAAGAGCCATGTGGGGCGCAACGCATCATCGAGCGGAATCATGGGCGCGCGGCCTGCGGCCATGTAAAGCAAATAGAGAAGCGTCTCCATGAAATTATCGGGCTGCACCGGACAACCGGGCACGCACACGATAGGAATCTCCGCTTTCGATTTCCATTTCCAGCCGAGGTAATCGGGGAGCCCCATACACCCGGTGGGATTGCCTTCCATGGCGTGAATGCCGCCGTAAGTGGCGCAGGTTCCCGCCGCAACCACCGCCCACGCGTGAGGCGCGAGACGATCGATCCATTCACAGGTCGTGATCGGCTGGCCGGTTTTGGGGTCGGTACCGAGTGAGGCCCAGTAGCCTTCCTCCTTATTGTGTTCGTTCGGGATGGAGCCCTCGAGGACAAGAATAAAATTTTCCATCTTGCCTTCGGCGGCTTGATGGAAAGGCTTTAAAAAATCGTCACCATTCGCCAGCGCGAGGAAGGGATTGTGCAGATTAACCTTGGGAGTCCAGGGCAGAGAGCCGAGGACGATTTCTTCGATGCTGGGCTGAGTGGCTGCGGTCATGGCGATGGTGTCGCCGTCGCAGCCTAACCCGGCGGTGATCCAGAGCACGTCGATTTCTTTGATTGCTTCTTGCTTGATCGCGCCGCGCTCGTCGGGCATCGTCACGGCGGCTATTCTATCAAGTAATCTGGTCTAGCCTCATTTGCTCCAGTCACGCCGAGAGCTTGCTCGAATACAAGGCCATGCCGACGACGGCATCCATGCCAAGCGCCTCGAGGTTGTCGATCTCCTGTTGCGTCGTGATGCCGCCGGCGACGATCAGCCGACGCGATGTGGCTTTGCGGATTGCCAGCACGGTTTCTATCGGGATTCCGCCCATCAAACCTTCTGTGTCGACATTGGTGTAGAGGAAAGTTTCGCAGAACGGTTCGAGAGCGTGAATCATATCGAAGGCGGTAATCGTGGTTTCTTTGCGCCAGCCGTCGATGGCAACGCGTCCGCCGCGAGAATCGAGCGCGAATACCAGCGCCGTTGTGCCGAGTGCATTCGCCAGCGTGGCGGCGAATTCTGTATTGATCTGAGCGTCCTTTATTAAAGACGACCCGAGAATGACTCGACTCGCGCCGGCTTGCAGAACTTCGCGGGCAGTTTCGACGTTGCGAATTCCACCGCCGACCTGGCATATGAGGCGCTTTGAGATTTGAGCCACGAGTTCCCGGTTGTTGCCGACTCGCTTCGCTGCATCGAGATCAATGACTTGAACGATGGGATATTTTGAGAAGCGTTCGATCCAATGATCGAAGTTGTCGAACTCCAGCGCTTTCGTCTCGCCCTGCACTAACTGCACAATCTTGCCGCCCATCAGATCGATCGACGGAATCAGCATGGCCACCTCATAGGGATGCCGGCGTTGCTCAGTTCGATTTTTAGTTCGCCGATGTTTTCGAGGCCGAAGTGGAAGATGGAAGCCGCCAGAGCTGCGTCGGCGCGGCCTTCGCGAAATACTTCGATGAAGTCGCGCGCGGAGCCAGCGCCGCCGGAGGCGATTACAGGAATCGAAACTGCTTCGGCCACGGCGCGCACCAGTTCGCAGTCGAAGCCGGATTGAGTTCCGTCGCGGTCCATCGAAGTCAGCAGAATCTCGCCCGCTCCGCAGGCAGCGGCTTCCTGCGCCCACTCGACGGCGTCACGGCCAGTGGGGACGCGCCCACCTGAGACATACACTTCAAATCCGCTGCCGGTGTTTCTAGCATCGATGGCCACTACGACGGCCTGCGAACCGAATCTCCCGGCGATCTTGCCGATCAGTGCGGGGTCATGCACGGCAGCCGAATTGATGGCGATCTTGTCGGCGCCCGCATCGAAGACCGCGGCTGCGTCGTCGAGCTGGCGAATTCCTCCGCCGACCGTGAACGGAACGAACAGGGAATGCGCTGTGCTGCGAACGGCTTCCAGCAATGTATTCCGGTTGCCGCTGGTCGCGGTTATGTCGAGCAGCACGATTTCATCGGCGCCGCTGCGAGCGTGAGCCGCGGCGCATTCCGCGGGATCGCCGGCGTCGCGCAGATTCTTGAATCGCACGCCTTTCACGACGCGGCCACCATCCATGTCGAGGCAGGCGATGATGCGCTTGGTCAACATTAGAGTTCGCAAAAGTTCTTCAAGATCGACAGTCCTACGTCTCCTGATTTCTCGGGATGAAATTGCACTCCGAAAATATTGCCGCGCTCAACGGCGCCTGTAAATTGGCGCCCATATTCAGTGGCCGCCGTGGTTTCGGCAACCAGCGGCGCGTGGAAAGAATGTGTGTAGTAAACAAAGGAATCTTGTGCGATGCCTCGCAGTAAGCGTGAACCCGGGTGAAGCGACAGAGAATTCCAGCCGACGTGCGGCGACTTCACTGACGACGGAAACTGCCGGCATTTGCCAGGAAAGATTCCAGCACCTGCAATCTCATCGCATTCCTCACTGCCTTCGAAGAGCCACTGCATTCCCAGGCAAATCCCTAGGATCGGCTTGCCCGTGGATGCAGCTTGCAGCAAGGCTTTTCCCATGCCAGTGCTGTCCAGAGCATGCAGCGAGGAAAAGTGCCCGACCCCGGGAAACACGATTTTGTCGGCTGCTCCCAAAATTTCAGGCTGGTCCGTCACCATGATTTCAGCGCCGAGGTAGTCGAACGCCTTTTTCACGGAATTCAGATTGCCCGCACCGTAATTTACGATGGCAATCATAAAAGTCCTTTGGTGCTGGGAAGCATGCGCGCAAGGCGCCGATCACGCGAACACGCAACGCGTAAGGCTCGTGCGAAGGCTTTGAAAAGCGCTTCAATCTTGTGATGGCTGGAGCGGCCGTAAAGCACGCGCGCGTGAACATTGGCGCGAGCTCCGCGAGCGAAGCCCTCGAAGAAGTCGGGCACCAGTTCGACTTGAAGATCTCCAACGCGCGCTGCGCGGACTTTCGTATCGACGACCGCAGCGGCGCGTCCACCGAAATCGACAGACACCAAACCCAATGTTTCATCCATGGGCATAACAAAGTAGCCGGCACGGAGAATGCCGCGGCGGTTTCCCAAGGCGCGATCGAAGACTTCGCCCAGAGCGATTCCAACGTCTTCGACAGTATGATGCTGATCGACATCGAGGTCGCCGACAGCGGCAAGTTTCAGATCGAATGCGCCGTGCCGCGCAAAAAGTTCCAGCATATGATCGAGAAAACGAATTCCCGTCGAGACTTCGTACTTTCCACGACCCTCAATCGTGAGCGCAATCCGAATTTCGGTTTCCGCGGTCTTGCGATGGAGCTTCGCCTTTCTCACGCTGTCACCTCGATGTGCGGCTTCAGGTCGCGGACGACCTGGCGCAGCGCGGCAATCAGAGTCTGCGTGTGTTTCTCCGATCCCACGGTAAGGCGCACGCAGCCTTCGCATCCGGGATCGGTGTGCCGATCACGCACGAGAATTCCTCGCGCGCGCAAAGCTTGAATGAATTCCGCGTAGGCGGGACCGATGCGCACCAGCACGAAGTTGGCGCGGCTCGGCCAATAGTGCAGGCCGAGAGCGCCGAGTTCGCGCTCCAACGCCGCGCGGCTGCGCTTTACTTCGGCAACATAGTCTGCAACAAATTCCTGGTCTCGAATCGCTTCCGGCAACACCGCCAGTGCGACTGCATTTACGTTGTAGGGCGAAGCGACGCGGCGCACCATCGCAATCTGCTCGGCAGCTCCGGCGAGAATGCCGATGCGAAGGCCGGCCAACCCGTAGGCCTTTGAGAACGTTCGAGCGACAAGAATGTTTTCCGGCAACGGAGTGTGGCTTAGCATCGTTTCTCCGTGGAACTCGAAATAGGCTTCGTCAACAAGAAGAGCCGCATGGGGCGCGGTTTTTGCGATCTTCAGCAAAACCTCATGAGCAACCGCCACGCCGGTCGGGTTGTTCGGATTCGCTACCGCAATGAGCCGAGTCTTTGGGTTGATTCGCGAGAGCACGTCTTCTAAAGGAAATGCAAAGTTCTCGCAGGCGAGAACCTGTACTACGCGCCCGCCCTGGGCCTGAGCGAAAAGGGAATACATCGCAAAAGTGGGTACGACGATGAGTGCCTCGTCCCCTGGATCGAGGTAGGTCGAGCACAGCAGATGAATGGCTTCATCGACTCCGTTCGTAAGCAGAATCTGCGCTGCATCGAGTCCGAGAAAGTTAGCCACTTCGCGTTCGACGGGCTCGCGCTCGGGATAGCGCGCGAGCGTTTCGGCGTCGAGCGAATGCAGCCTGGCTAACACGCGCGGCGAACAACCGATCGTGCTTTCGTTGAAATCAAGGCGCAGTCCCTGACGGCCAGCCAGGGGCGGGCGATAAGCGTGCAAGCTCTTCACTGCGGCGCGGGCTTCGAGCTTCATGAGCACCTCGCGCGCAGGGATTCAGCGTGGCCGCGCAGACCCTCGGCTTCAGCGAGCGCGATGGCCGGTGGCGCGATTTGCCGCATGCCTTCGCGGGAAACTTCCTGACACGCGATGATGCGGACGTAATCCAGCACACTCAGGCCGCCGCGCACGCGTGCCATCGCTCCCGTAGGCAACACATGATTCGGGCCTGAGATGTAATCTCCAGCCGCTTGGGGCGTAAACTCGTTGAAAAAGACCGAGCCGGCGTTCTGAACTTTCGGTGCCAGAGATTCCGGCAACGTGAGGTGCTCGGGCGCGATGCGGTTCGCGGTCTCGATCGCTTCGTCGAGCGAATCGACCACGAGGACCGCGCCACGGCGAGAGAGCGATTCAGCCGCAATTAAATTGTCCGCTGTGCGCCGCTGCACTTCGGTCTGTACGGCTTTCGCTAATTTAGACGAGTTCGTAATAAGGACACAGAGCGCGTCGGGATCGTGTTCGCTCTGCGCGACCATGTCGCACGCGATGAAAACCGGATCACCTTTTTCGCTGATGAGTAAGGCTTCAGTAGGACCGGCCAAAAACTCAATGGCGCAATCGAATGCAACCAATTGTTTCGCTGCCGTGACGTAGCGGTTGCCGGGTCCGACGATCTTGGTCACACGCGGAATGCTCTTCGTCCCATAGGCGAGGGCAGCGACAGCTTGCGCTCCACCGACTCGATAGAATTCGCGCACTCCAAGAAACGCCGCAGCCGCCAGAGTTGCCTGAGCCGGGCGCGGCGACACCACGCGAATCTGCGGCACACCGGCAACCTGCGCTGGAATCACAGTCATGAGCACGGTTGAGGGCAACGGATAGCGGCCGCCGGGAACGTAACAGCCCACTGAGTCCAGTGGACGAACCAACTGGCCCACAGAAACTCCGGGGTGAATTTCGCGCCGCCACTCTTCCGGCTTCTGCCACTCGCAGTAGCGGCGAATATTTTTCGCGGCCTGCTTGAGAGCGTCTTGTAATTGCGAGGAAGTCTTCTGCCAAGCCTCATGCAGTTCGTCTTCAGGCACGCGCAGCGATTCACTTTTGCCTAGGCCGTCCCACTTGGCTGCGTAACGGCGCAAGGCTCGATCTCCATTGCGCCGCACATCGCGCACGATGCGCCGCACCGCGGGCTCAACCTTCGCGAGATCGGTCGCGCCGCGCTGCTCAAGCGCTTGCACATACCTGTCCCGCTTAGGTCCCTCAAGAATGCGCAGGCGCATTACATCACCACCTTGTTCAGCGGATATTCGACGATCCCCTGCGCGTTCGCTTCTTTCAGTTTCGGAATCAGCGTCCATGCAGTCTGCTCTTCGATGATGGTATTCACCGCGACCCATTCGCCATCGGCCAAGGGCGCGACGGTCGGATTTTTCAAAGCGGGCAGCAGAGCGAGAACCGCCGCCAACTCCGGTTTGCGGACATTCAGCATCAGCCCGACGCGGCCGTGCGCGGCCATGGCTCCCGAAAGCATCACTGCCAGATTCTCGATCTTGTGCCGCCGCGCGGGGTCAGCCCACGCCGCCTTGTTCGCGATCAGTTGTGTGTTCGACTCGAGCACGGTTTCGATAATTCTGAGATGATTTGCGCGCAGCGAGCTGCCGGTCTCCGTGACTTCTACGATGGCATCGGCGAGCAGCGGCGGCTTCACTTCCGTTGCGCCCCAGGAAAATTCAACTCGCACCGGCACGTTCCGGCTGGCAAAATAGTTCTTCGTGAAACTCACCAGCTCTGTGGCAACGATCCGGCCGGCAAGATCTTCGGGTTTCAGGAAGCTGGAATCCTCCGGTACAGCGAGCACCCACTTCACTTTCCCCATGCTTTGTTTCGAATAGATGAGGTCGGTGACCGTGACGACTTCAAGACCGCTCTCGAGCACCCAGTCGAGGCCGGTGAGGCCCGCGTCGAGCGCACCGTGTTCGACGTAGCGCGCCATTTCCTGGGCGCGAATCAGCATGCATTCGATTTCAGGATCATCGGTCGCCGCAAAATAAGAGCGCGCATTCGTATACACGCGCAGCCCCGCGCGAGTAAACAGGCTGAGCGTGGCTTCCTGCAAACTTCCCTTGGGAATGCCCAGACGAAGTTTCATCACCGCGCCTCTTTTTCTATTTTCAAGGATTGTTCGACTGCTTGCTGCGCCGCGCCCACCGGCAGTTCCTCGGTGAAGCATGATCTCGATCCCGTGTGGCAGACCTTCCCCTCGCC
>Ga0116125_1000874_pt1 | contig 13741 bp, 11 predicted proteins | sample June2015DPH_16_1_2_FD_89729 | JGI IMG/M metagenome (GOLD analysis project Ga0116125, IMG submission 89729) | Peatland microbial communities from SPRUCE experiment site at the Marcell Experimental Forest, Minnesota, USA - June2015DPH_16_10 | ecosystem: Environmental > Terrestrial > Soil >...
ATTCGAATGGCGCTGGGAGCATCCGCGGCCCGTCTGCAGAGCCGTATTCTTCTGCACACGCTTGGATTGGCTGCCCTCGGCCTCACGCTCGGAATGGCAGCTTCGCGAGCTCTGACGGTAATGCTCAAGAGCTTTTTATTTGGTGTTACCGCCGGCGATCCGGTTACATTTATCGGGATAGGAGCGCTGCTGATTGCGGTGGCTGCTCTCGCCGGCTATTTTCCCGCTCGTAGAGCTTCGCGAATCGATCCGATGGTGGCATTGCGGGCGAGTTGATCGCCACAACTCACAATATCAGGCACTTCCAGAGGATTGAGGGCAACCAGACCAACCCGTCAACAAAGGTTTGACCTGGGTTAACGCCGGAGCCGGGTCACCCAACCATCGGTACTGATTCTCCTTCGTAAACATTGGGTTACGCAAAATTTTTTATTTACCTATCGGCTGAGCGTGTGATACGATAAAGTAGCTTCATGGATTGCATCCGGAAGCTGTCTTGCCAAATCCCCTAACACGGAGTATCGACACGCCAGAATGAGCTTCACAGTTTTCCTCGGAAATTTGCCTGTCTGGGTTACCAAGGACGATATCAAGTCCTGGCTCAACGCAGAAAACCTTGTATACGACGACGTAAAAGTAATTCGCAATCCCGAGACGCAGGAATCGAAGGGATTCGCGTTCATCGATACTCCGAACGCGGAAGAGATGAACTCCATCATCCGCCGCTTTGATCGTGCGCCACTGGAAGACCGGTTGTTGCGTGCCAATCAAGCTCAGCCGCCCAAATCAAAGGGTCCTGGAGTCGGCCCCCCTGGCCCGGTGAATCGAGCTCCAACCGGTCCACGGCGGGAGCGTGGTGGCCGGAAGCACAAACGCCCAGGTAACCAGAACGGACCGCAGGGCCCCGCCAGCGCATTCGCCGAAGAACTCGCCAAGGCTCTCTAACCTCCTTCTCCCTCCGCCTTCCCGGCTGGCTGTACTTTTTCCACTTAGTCTGTAACTTCCCACCCATCAGTGCTATACTCGATGGCACACATTTGTAACCTAATTTCATCTTGCGGCGTACTAACAGAATCCGCTCGGTGGGGGGTGGTGTAAGTGAATAGCGTGCTGGTTATCCGCGTCCTCTTTATCCTGCTGCTGGCAGGGTGCGCCTGGTACTTGCGCCCTTTTGATCTTCCGGAGTATTTTGCTGCAGCCGCCGGCCTGGCTTTTGGAATAGTTATCGTTTTGTTCGAAATCCAGGTTCGGAAAACTACACTGAAGCGCCTGTTCGGCGCGGCCTTTGGATCGCTTCTTGGAATCATAGGAGCTTTTCTGATCTCGCTGATCCTGGGCCGGGCCATTCCGGGCAATTCGTCCACGCTCGCCTTTGTGGAACTCTTAGTACTGCTTTGGATGGGCTACGTGGGCTTGGCCGTAGGGGCGAGCAAAGGCGAGATGCTCAACCTGGGCGCCCTGGGCGGATTGTTCGGCGGCGAACAGACTTCCAGCCAATCCTTCAAGATTCTGGATACCAGTGTCATCATCGATGGCCGGATCGCGGACATCGTGGAAACTGGTTTTCTGGATGGGACGCTGGTGATCCCGCAATTCGTGCTCCGGGAACTTCAATTGGTGGCCGACTCGGCTGATTCCCTGAAGCGCAATCGGGGGCGCCGCGGCCTGGACGTCCTGCAGCGGGTGCAGAAGATGACCCAGCTCAACATCCAGATCCTGGAGGACGATTTCCCCAATGTTCACGAAGTGGACATGAAGCTGATCGAACTGGCCAAGGTTTATAACTGTAAGATTGTGACCAATGATTTCAACTTGAACAAAGTGGCGCAACTGCATGGCGTGGAAGTTTTGAATATCAACGAGCTGGCTAATGCGCTGAAACCGGTGGTGCTGCCCGGTGAAATCATGCGTGTCTTTATCCTCAAAGAAGGCAAAGAGTATAACCAGGGCGTGGCGTATCTGGACGACGGGACCATGGTGGTGGTGGACAATGCCAAGAAGATGATCTCGCGAACCATCGACATCGCCGTCACCAGCGTGCTGCAGACCACCGCCGGTAAAATGATTTTTGGAAGGTTTGACGAGCGTGTGCACACAGTTCATGACAAAAGTCATTCGGATCGGCACGGCAGCGGGCAGCGGGATCAATCCACGGGAACGCACACCGCGGAAGCTCGCGGATCGGGTGTCGGAGCCGGTTAAAGAGCGCTGAAATGAACGTTTCTGTAATCCTTCCAGCCGCTGGCCTTGGAACCCGCATGGGACGCAGTGTCCCGGAAAAGGCCGGCACCAGCCGCAAGCAGTTCATGCTGCTGGACGGCTCGCCCATACTTCTGCATACCATCCGGAAGTTCGCTTCGTCGTCCGCGGTGAAGGAGATCGTGGTGGCTTTGCGAGCTGAAGACTTGGAATGGGTGAGAGATCTGCTGGGGAAGGAAAATTTCGGTAAGCCGGTGCGGTTGGTGGAAGGCGGTGACAGCCGGCAGGAATCCGTCGAGCATGCCCTGGCAACGCTCCCTGAAGACACGGACCTGGTGGCGGTGCACGATGCGGTGCGCCCATTCATTGAGCTCTCTACTCTCGCCAGCGTGTTCGCGGAAGCGGCGGAGTGCGGAGGCGCCATCGTCGGCATTGTCCCGGTGGACACCGTGAAACAGGTCCACAAGAACAAAATCCGGCAGACCATACCGCGCGAACGGCTGGTGCTGGCGCAGACGCCGCAGGTTTTCCGCTTCAATTTATTGAAGCAGGCGTTTCAAAAGGCGCGTGAAGACGGGTTTGCGGGCACCGATGAATCGAGCCTGGTGGAGCGGCTGGATCAAGTGGAAGTCAGCGTGATTCCGGGAAGCGACCGCAATATCAAGATCACCAAGCTTTCCGACATGGATCTCGCCAAGCTATTTCTGGCCGAGGAGCTGGCCCCTCGGGAATCGTCTTGAGCGATCCTGACTTGACCCACTTTCGTGTCGGCCAGGGTTGGGACGTTCATCGCATCGTCGCAGGCAGGGCCTTGATTCTGGGCGGCATCGCGATTCCGTCCGAATTCGGCTTGGAAGGACACTCCGATGCCGACGTTCTTTCGCACGCCATCACCGACGCTTTGTTGGGAGCGGCGGCGCTGGGGGATATCGGGATGCATTTTCCCGACACGGACCCGCGCTGGAAAGGTGCGGATAGCCTCAAGTTTCTGCGGCACGCCCGAGATCTCGCGGCCGAAAAAGGCTATTCCATCGTGAACGTAGACTCCACGGTGATTATCGAGCGTCCCAAACTGAAGGATTTCCGAACGCCGATTCGGGAGAAACTGGCCGAGACGCTGGGTCTTGCGCTTGACCAGGTTTCGGTGAAGTTCAAGACGGCCGAGAAAACGGGGCCCGTGGGCGAAGGCCGGTCCGCCGAAGCACAAGCTATAGTGATGCTATGCCCACTGCGTTGATCACCGGCGCTTCGGGCGGAATCGGACTGGAACTGGCGCGAGTCTTTGCTGAAAATGGTTACGCGCTAGTGTTAATCGCGCGCAGCCGCGACCGTCTGGTCGAGATCGCCGCGGAACTAAAGCCCACTCCCGTCCAGGTGCTCGCCAAGGACCTGGCCCTGGTGGGCGCGGCGGAAGGCGTTTTTCGGGAAGTCCCAAAAGTGGATGTGCTGGTGAACAACGCGGGCTATGGCGTGTACGGTCCGTTCCTCGGGAATCCGTTGGATGATGAGCTGGGGATGATGCAGCTCAACATGACGGCACTGGTGGCGCTTACCAAACTGTACCTGCCCGGAATGGTGGCATCGAAGAGCGGCAAGATCCTAAACGTAGCCTCGACGGCCGCGTTCCAGCCGGGTCCCTTGATGGCGATTTATTATGCCACCAAAGCCTTCGTGCTTTCTTTTTCGGAAGCCATCGGCAATGAGCTGGAAGGAACGGGCGTGACGGTTACGGCGCTGTGCCCGGGACCGACCGCGACCGGATTCCAGGCGCGCACTAAGCTCGAAAACTCGCGGCTGTTCAAACGCATGAAGGTAATGGACGCGCGCGCCGTGGCCGAAGCCGGCTATCGTGCATTAATGACGGGAAAGCCGGTGGTGATTCCGGGTTTGATGAACAAGCTGCTGGCGTTATCCGTGCGCTTCAGTCCGCGCAGTATAGTGACGAAGATCGCGCGGATGATGCAGGAAGAAGGCTGAACTTCAAGGGGCTTGGGACTTGGGACTTGGGACTGCGGAGCAATCGACGTCGCTTCGAGTCCCTGAAACCTAATGGATCGACAACGTCGCGTTCGCCGGGCTCTGGGCAGTCCCGACGGTTACACTCACTAGCACCGCCGTTCCAGTGGGAGCATTGGCCGGAACCTCGACATTGAGCTGCATCACGCCGGCGAGCTCGCCGGGAGCCGCGCCGTAATATTGGAGGGTCGCCGGTACTCCGCCAATCGTGACAGAAACAGGCAACACGGGCTTGGGATAAGGCGCGGTGTTCGCCAACGCGCCATCGATCCCAGCCGGATTGGTCTGGCCCTCGCCAGTAGCGAACATGATGAGCGTGTTGCCACGCGATTCGGGATTGGCCGGTGAATTGGGTGTGCCATCGGCATTGTTGGCGGCGAGCTGCGTTTTGCTGAATCCGGGGGCCATGAAAAACGCAGGATTAGACGCCGCCACGGGGATCGCTACCGGCTGCGAGGCAACGCCCTCGTACAACACTTGAACCTGCGTCGACGTCTCGCCCGCGACAGCGTAGGGAACAACGCCGGTGATCTGACCGGCGGAAGTGTAAACCATGGCTGCGGGCACACCATCGAACAGAACTTCGGTACCGTTGACGGCCCCGATGAAGCGCTGGTCCCAGCTGAGGTCATCGTGAAAAGTGAGCGTACCTGGCCCGAGGTTGGAACCGAAGATGGTGAACATTTCGCCGGGCGATACGGCCCCAGCGGCAAAGCTCGCGCCGTTTACTACGGACCCAACGATGGGCCGCGGCGTGTTGTGCACAATGCCAAGTGCGTTCACCGCATCGATCTTTCCGTAACCCCACGTCGTACTCGGCAACGCTCCGGTGAAGGAATCCGATCGCGCTGATTTATGCAGGATGTCCTTCACGGTGAAGGCATCCAGCTTCGGATTCAACTGCAGCATCAGCGCGATGATACCCCCTGTGACTGGGTTCGCAGAACTGTTCGCCCCGGCCGATCCGTAGAATCCCTTGCCATCTTGGATTTCATTGCCGATAAACTGGCTGCTGCCCCAGTAGGAATTCGGATCGTATGCGGTCATAATAGTTTCCGCGGGGGAGCTGACGTCGATCCCTCGCCGTCCATCGAAAGTCGGCCCCAGACTTTGGCCCGCCCAAATCTGCCCGACGCTGCCCTGGTTGGCGGGCAGGCCGTAAGAGTGACCGTTCACGCTGGTCCAATTGGTGCGGATCACGTAACAGGCATCGACCACGGCGTTGCGGGTTGCGCCGTAATCCGAGATGCTTCCCGGAACAGCATAGTTTTCAAAATAATTGAGCGCGGAGGCGGCCTGGTCCGAAGGATTCATAGTTACATCGAAGTGGCCGTTCACTACCGTGCGCCCGATCAGAGTGATGGAATATTCGCCATTGGGGCTATTGGAATTCAGCTCAATCTCCATCTCGCGTTTGCCATTGAGTGCACCCGCGCTATTCAGCACGTTCGCACCCCACTGAGCGTAGACCAGCTCGGAAAGCGTAGTTTCAAAATCGGCTGTGTTGTTGGCCGGCGCCGTAAATGGGCCGTAAGATGTGTCCGGCGTCTGGATCTTCACATCGAAAGCATCCGTGCCGGCGTACCAAAGATCAATAATCAATCCTCCGGTCATCTCCTTCTTCAGATTCAATGTAAGACTTCCACCGGCCGGCACGCTGGCCGCGGCGTGGTTGGCCGAGCTTCCGTCGTCGCCCGAAGCCGCGATGAAGATCACGCCGGGCTGATTGCCAACCGCGGCGTCGATGGTACGCGAAACAGTGCTGGTGCCGTCGGTCGGGCCGCCGATGGAGCCAATGTCCATGAGCATCACCACCGGCATGTTCAGCTCTTTGGCTTTGTCGACCACGAACTGAATTGCAGTCGGGATCAGGTTCAGAGGCTGAAATTCGGGGACTGCGGGCGTACTGCCATAGGCGGGGGTCGGACTGTTCAAGAGTTTCACGGTAATGATGGTTGCTTCCGGCGCGATGCCGTGGTACTTCAAAACATTGCTGCCGTTGCCGGCTGCAACAGCAGTATTGGCGGTCCCGTGGCCCAGGTAATCGCGCTCGGGGATTGCGGTGCCGCCCTGGAGCGCCTGATTGATCTGAGCTTGGGTATAGATAGTGCCTACGCCGTAGGGATTGTTCGAGGCGTTGGCCCCGGTGCTGTCGGTCAAGTCAAAAATATAAGCAATGCGAGTGGTACCGTCGGCATTCCGAAAGTCGTTGTTCTGCCAATCGATCCCGCGGTCGATCATGGCATATATGACGCCTTTTCCGCTGACACCATATTGGGAGGAAGCCTGGTCGGAGCGGATTTCAACCCGCACCAAGTCGAGAGCCGGAAGACTGCTTGCCAACACAAGAAAAAAGATGAATCTGGGCACAATCGAGGAAAACATGGACATCCTTTGCACTCACATAGCGCAAGCCGCTTCCAAACCGCCTCAAATTTGTTTGCCAAAACCGCCCGGAGTGTCCTTCGCGTAAGATAGTATTAACCCCAGAGCATTTCGATTCATGCCACCCGACGTTCCGGTTGAACGAGAGATTACCCGGCTTTTACACCGCTGGAAAGAGGGTGACCGCGACGCCCTGGCTAGCCTGGCGTCGCTGGCTTATGAGGACCTGCATGCCATCGCCATCGGTTACCTGCGTCGAGAAGTTGCCGGCCACACTCTACAGGCCACCGGATTAGTAAACGAATTATACCTGCGGCTGGCCCAGGTGCGGGGCGTCCAATTAACCAATCGGCGCCACTTCTACACCTTCGCCGCACAGTTGATGCGGATGATTCTCATCGACCACGCCCGGCAGACAAAGGCTCAGAAACGCCCTGGATCGGCCGCCCGGGTTCCGTTGCATGAGGAAATGGCGTGGATCGATGCGTCCAGCGACGATATGCTGGCGCTGGATGTGGCTCTGGATCAACTGGAAGCTCTCGAGGAACGCAAAGTGCGCGTACTCGAGTTGCGATTCTTCCTGGGCTGCACCAATGAGGAGACGGCCCAGCTTCTGGATGTTTCCCGTGCGACCATCGACCGCGACCTGGAATTCGCTAAGACTTTGTTGTACCGCCGGCTTTCGCAGCCAGCACCCGGCGGCGGGTAGAAGTTTGCTATGGCGCGAATCGATGAAGTGGAAGCTGTGTTTCACGAAGCCCGCTCCCTGCCGCCTGGCGAACGCCGCGAGGCTTGGCTCCAAGCTCGCTGTCAGGAAGACCCCAGCCTGCTCGAAGAAGTGGCGTCTATGCTGGAATCGAATGCGGAGATGCGGAATGCCGCAGCGATTCCCCCCATCCCCCCGCCGGCCGTTCCCACCGCCAAGTTCGGCGCGTACCTAGCCGTGGAATTGCTGGGACGCGGAGGCACCAGCACGGTATACCGGGCGGAGCGGGCGGATGGCCAGTTTGAACAGACCGTCGCCTTGAAGATCATGGCCGCGCACCTGGGCGGCCCAGATTTCCTCAGGCGATTCGAAATCGAGCGCCAGTTGCTGGCGACGTTGAACCACAACAATATTACCCGGCTCCTGGACGGCGGCGTTTCCTCGGCCGGCGATCCGTATCTGATCACCGAATACGTGGAAGGAGAGCCGCTAGACCGTTACGCGGACTCGCGCAAGCTGGATGTGGACGCGCGCATCGGTCTCTTCCTACAGGTGCTGGAAGCGGTGGATTATGCGCATCGCAATTTGATCGTACATCGCGATCTGAAGCCGGCCAATATTCTAGTGAACGCCGAGGGCACGGTAAAGCTGCTGGATTTCGGCACGGCATCGCTATTAGCGCAGAAGAGCGACATCACGCTGACGCGCGTTCGCATGCTTACCCCGCGCTACGCCAGCCCGGAACAATTGAAGGGCGAACGCCTCAACATCGCCACCGACATCTACTCGTTAGGAGTGGTTCTCTATGAGCTGCTGTGCGGAGGCTGGCCGTTTGGCGATCCCAATTCGGTGTTGAGCGAGCTGAACCGCGTCACCGGAAATGTGGCGCCCACACCGCCCGCCACAGTGCTGACGGAAGAAGCGGCCGAGAGCCGCTCGGTAGCATTCCAACATCTGCGCGGGCTGTTGAATGGCGATCTATCCACCATTCTGCTGAAGATGCTGGAGAATGATCCCGCGCGGCGGTATGGCTCGGTGCGGCAGGTAGCGGACGATCTGGAGCGATATCGCGAAGGCCGTCCCATTCTGGCGCGACCTCAGACATTCTGGTATGCGGCGCGCAAGTTTGTCACCCGGCATTGGCTTGCTGTTTCGGCTGCGTCGGCTGCTATGCTGGCGCTGGCCGGATTGACTGTTTTCTCACTGCATGAAGCCGCGCAGGCCCGCGAACAAGCGGCACGCGCGCAGCGTGTCAGCGATTTCGCCAAAAATACATTTCTTTCCGCCAGTTCCACCTGGACCAGCCCATTGCGCGGGCAGAGCCACGCCATCCAGTTCAACGATATTCTCGATAACGCTGCCGAGCGAGTTCCGCGAGAGCTGGCGAACGATCCAACGGCCGAGGCGGATTTGCTGGGAACCCTGGGAACCACCTACGCGATTCTAGGGAATCCGGTGAAGGGCGAAGCGCTCATACGGCAAGCCCTAGGTGTGCTCAAGCGAACGGGGTCAGGATCCTCGCGCAAGGCGGCAGATCTCGGAGTGGGCCTGTGCAATGCGTGCTCCTTTCAGGGGCATTACGCGGAAGCGTTGGCGGCCTGCCGGGAAGCGATGGCGCTGGCCAAAGTGTACGGGGCAGATTTGAGCCTCGGCGCGGTCATCAATAATACTGCCTTCATGGCGGTGAAGAGCGGCGCGCCTCTCGACGAGGCCGAGAAACTTTTCCGGGAGGCGGGCGCGCATGGCCCAACAGAAGCCTCTCAGGCGAAGCTGTTTCCCGCACTCAATAACACCCGCATTGGAGCGTTACGCCTGAAACAGGGCGATTTAACGGAAGGCGAACGCCTGCTGCGTGAAGCGGAGCGGGTGCTGCGCGCCGAACCGGGGCCACCCATCGAAATCCTGCCTACGCTGGACTCGTTGGCGGTGGGCGCGAGAATACGGGGAGACTATGCCGAGGCCATGCGCCGGCTGGAAGAGGCGCTGGATCTGCTGAATCAGCGGCCGACCGCGTATATGGGAAGCAGCGGCACATTGGAGATCGAACTCGCCGCGAACGAAGCGCTCGCCGGCAAGCCACAGGCCTTGGCACGCTTCGAAAAGGTAAGCGAGCAAGTCCGGGCGGATTCCACCGCGCCGACGGAGCAGCTTCGGTTCCATCTGCTATCCGGTATCGTCGAGGCAAACAGTGGTTCGCATGACTCGGCCGAGCGGCATCTTCGCGCCGCATTGGAAACCAGCGAGAAGCAGCTGCCTCGCCAACCAGCCGAGCGCGTGGAGATCTATTTGAGGCTGGCGAAATTGCTGGCCGTTTCGCGTCGGGAGCAGGAGGCTTCCGACACTGCGCGCGCAGGCTTGCAATGCGCCGAATTGAGCTACGGTGCGTTCTTCGCGCAGCACCCGTTTGTAGCCGAATTACGGAGTATCACGCATGCCCACTAATCCCAGTGAGTACATCTGGCCCGGCGTTATTGCCGCGCAAGCCATGTATACCGCAGCCAAGCTGCGCATTCCCGACTTGCTTGCGTCAGGCCCCAAAACGGCCGCCGAACTCGCGTCTGAATGCGGCGCGCATGCACCCACGCTGGAGCGCCTGCTGCGCGCTCTCGCTACGCTTGAAATGTTCGCGGCCACGTCCGACGGCCGTTTCCGCAACACGCCGCTTACAGAAGCGCTGCGCACGGATCATCCCCAGTCGCAACGCAATTTCACGATGTTCTTAACCGCACCTTTTCTCTGGCGTCCGCTCGGAGAGCTGTACGAATCGGTGCGCACTGGCAAGCCTGCCTTCGAACGCATCTTTGGCGCGCGCTTCTTCGATTACCTGACCTCGCATGCGGAGGACGCGGCGCTGTTCAATGCTGTCATGACGCAGGGCACCCAATGGAGCAGCCAGGCGCTGCCGGCCGCCTATGACTTCTCGCGCTTCGAGCGATTAGTGGACGTGGGAGGCGGAGAAGGCGTGCTGCTACGCGGCATTCTTGAAGCTACGCCGCGGCTCCACGGGGTCCTTTTCGATCTGCCTTCGGTGGTGTCCGGGGCTTCCAGCATTTTGAAAGGCGAAATCGCGGAGCGCTGTCAGATCGTGGGTGGCGACTTTTTTGAATCCGTGCCGGAAGGCGCCGACGCATATTTGATGAAGGGCATCATACACGATTGGCCGGACGATGATGCCACAAAAATTCTGCGCAACGCGCGGCGCGCGATCCAGCCCAGCGGCACGCTGCTTTTGTGCGAGAGCACAGTCGATTCGTCCTCACAGCCGGCCGGTCTTATGGAGCTGTTGATGCTGGTGCTCGGCGGGCGCGAACGCAGTGAAGCGGAGTTTCGCGCGCTGCTGGCTACAACGGGCTTCTCACTGACTCGCGTGATCCCAACGGAAACGCATTCGCTGATCGAGTGCCATCCGGTGTAGCGATTAGCGGCGCTTGTAAGTCACCAGGTCGTCACCGCTGTCGGAATCCGAATAGGGGATGTGGTGCACCCCCAGGTTGTCGAACTCCTGGAGCTTGACCGCTGACGAGATGCCGTTCGAGATCAGGATTCCGCCGCTCCCGAGCATCCGCGCCATGCTCGATAGAGCCAGGGTCTGTTCCACTCGCGTATAGTAAGCGAAGAGATTGGTGGCCACTATCAGATCGAACCCCTGACCGGGAACGGTATCGAGTGTTTGCGTGACGACATTCAGATCGTCCACGGTGATGCGGGAGGTGATTTGAGGTTTCACCGCGATTGCTCGCAGCTCGATGCCGGAAGGAGCCGAGAGCGGCGCGGCGGGTGTACCGATGGTCTCTCCAAAGTGTTGCCAGTAGGAAACCACCGCAGCATTCCAGCCCGCCATACGCGGAAGCTGGAGTACGTAGCCGCGGCCGGCCTGAGCCTTCACCACCGAATTTCGGAGGTGCGAGACAACTAGCGGATTGAAATCCACGGCCGTGATCTGGACTTCGGCGGGAGTCGCCGCGCCCAGGCGCAGCACCGCTTCGAGCACCGCAAAGGATTGGAGGGATTGCGGAGGACAGAAATCGTTGACGTCAGGATCGCCCGCTAAATCCAGGCCCGGACCAATCACGGCGATGCGTTGGATGTGCGCGGGAAGAGCGTGGCTGGTTTTCAAAGCGCGTAACGTTTCCTCGATGGCGTAGTTGATGAGTAGCGATGTTTCCGGGGACACGCCCACGTCCGCGCGAGCCTGCTTCTTCTTCAGCCCGGCTTCTTCCAGCGCGAAACGGCGAACGATGCCGGAGAGGAAAGCCGGGAGTTCTTCCTCGCTGACCCGCTGGCGGCGAAGGAATTCGAGTACGATGCGGAACCGTTCGCTATCCAGTTGATCGATAGCGTGGATGAACGCATCCTGGCGCGCGCGGGCGTTGGCGGTCAAGTCGCCGGCGGCGTTTACAGCATCAGCCGCGGCCGCCAACTTGGGTGGCGCGGGAAAGGATGTGCCAAAAAGGATGAGCTCGCTGAGGGAATCTTCAATGCCATGATCGATGCGGCCCCGAATCACCGCGTCACGCTCGCGAATCCAAGCGTCCCAGTCCGCGGACTCGGTGAAGTCGGGCAACTTGTCCGGACCCGCTGCAAGAACGCTGGCGATTGATTGAACATCGCTCGTGCGAAGGAAGCGGACGGGATTGGCAGCGGCAAGCATCCAAACGGCTGCTGCAAGGCAAAGGAATGCACACCGGCGCATCAGTATAGCTAGTCTAGCAGCCGGCCCAAGCACCGACCAGTTAAACTGGAGATTGCAGCTCACTGTGCAAAAACCTCGCGGGCCGAGGAATCTTCCCATTCTCGGCAGTCTCCCCGCATTCCGCGCCAGGCCGATCGAGTTTCTATGTGAGACCGCCAAGAAATACGGCGATCTCCCGTATTTCCGGCTGGGCTCGTATCACGCCTATCTGATCAACCATCCCGATTTCGTGCGGGACATTCTGGTAACGAATCAATCCAATTTCACCAAGAGCCGCGCCCTGCAACGCGCCCGGATACTGTTCGGCGAGGGCTTGCTGACCAGCGAAGGCAAGTTCCATTTGCGCCAGCGCCGCTTGGTCCAGCCCGCTTTTCATCGGGACCGGCTGGCGGGATATGCAACGGTGATGAGCGATTGCGCCATGCGGGTGCGCGAGCGCTGGCAATCCGGAAGCACGCTCGAGATGTCGGACGAAATGATGCGCCTGACGCTGGCTGTGGTGGGCAAGACGCTATTCAGTGCCGACGTGGAATCCGAAGCGCCCGAAATCGGCGAAGCGCTGACCACCGTGCTGAAGATGTTTCGCATGCTGATGATGCCGTTCTCCGAGTATCTCGAGAAACTGCCGCTGCCCTCCATTCGCCGTTTTGAAAAAGCGCGCGATCGCTTGGACCGGACGATCTACGGCCTCATCCGCGAGCGGCGCAAAAGTGGAGAGGATACGGGCGACCTGCTCTCCATGCTTTTGTTGGCCCAAGACGAAGAAGCCGATGGCACGGGCATGACTGATACACAAGTGCGCGACGAAGCGCTGACGCTGTTCCTAGCCGGACACGAAACCACGGCGAACGCGCTCACCTGGACCTGGTACCTGCTGTCGCAGAATCCGGAATGCGAAGCGCGGCTGCATCAGGAAATCGATGCCGTGCTCGAAGGCCGCGTACCGCAAATGGCCGATTTGCCGCAGCTACGCTACACCGAGATGGTGTTCGCGGAAGCCATTCGGTTGTATCCGCCGGCCTGGGCCATTGGGCGCATGTCGAAAGAGCCGTTCGAACTCGGTGGTGTCCAAATTGGCGCGAAGTCTATCTGCATTCTGAGTCCGTATGTCATGCAGCGGGATCCACGCTGGTTTCCGGATCCGGAACGCTTCGACCCGGAACGCTGGACGCCGGAAGCGCGCGATGCCCGTCCGAAGTTTTCCTATTTTCCGTTCGGCGGCGGCGCGCGCGTCTGCATCGGCGAACGATTTGCATGGATGGAAGGCGTGCTGATAATCGCGACGCTGGCGCAGAAATGGAAACTCCGATTGGCCGAGGGTCAGCGAGCGGAGCCGTTACCGCTCATCACCCTTCGGACTAAGTATGGGATGAAGATGATTGCGAATCCGCGCTAACGCGGCTTCGGTTATTTCAGTTATTCGGTTATTCGGTTCGCCGCAGGACGGCTCGTGCCGGTGAGCCATCGCTGCCGACGATTCGTAAGGGTAGGCAAATCAGTTCGTAGTTGCCTGGCTCGACGTGTTCCAGATTCAAGCCTTCGATTAGCCAGATGCCCGCTGCTAGCAGGGCGCGGTGGGTTTCGGCGCTATCCGTTTCGTAGCCGCCTACTGAGAGATAGTCCACTCCAACAGTTTGAACAGCGCACTTCGCCAAGTAGTGGGCGGTGTCTTCAGGGATGTATACGAACTTTTCCTGGAAGGTGTGGGTTTTCCAGTGGTGCTCTGAGTTTTTGGTTTTGAA
>Ga0116125_1000878_pt1 | contig 13706 bp, 10 predicted proteins | sample June2015DPH_16_1_2_FD_89729 | JGI IMG/M metagenome (GOLD analysis project Ga0116125, IMG submission 89729) | Peatland microbial communities from SPRUCE experiment site at the Marcell Experimental Forest, Minnesota, USA - June2015DPH_16_10 | ecosystem: Environmental > Terrestrial > Soil >...
TCGCGTTCGGCCTGGGCGCGCTGCTCATCAGCATCTTTTCGGCGCGTCACTTCGGCCAGTTCCATGGGGGCAACACGCCGTCGCACCCATGAAGAACCCAGTGTCCGGGACCTTTCGCTCCCTGAGAAGCTTCAACTTCCGCTTATGGACGGCAGGCGGCCTGATTTCCAACGTCGGTACCTGGATGCAGCGCGTCGCGCAGGACTGGCTTGTGCTGACGCAACTTACCCACCACGATGCGTCAGCGCTGGGTATTGTGATGGGCCTGCAGTTCGCCCCGCAACTTCTGCTCCTGCCCTGGACGGGGTCGGCTGCGGACCGCCTCAATCAGCGCAAGCTCCTGATGCTCACCCAGGCAACGATGGGCGTGCTTGCGCTCATCCTAGGAGTTCTCACGATCGCAGGAGTCATCCGGCTCTGGCACCTGTATGTGTTCGCTTTCCTGTCTGGTTCCGGCGCTGCGCTGGATGCACCGGTGAGACAGACCTTCGTGGCAGAGATGGTGGGCGATGAGGACCTTCCCAATGCCGTGGCATTGAACTCAACCTCGTTCAATGCTGCCCAGATGATTGGTCCCGCCGTTGCCGGTTTGCTGATTGCGAAGGTCGGCATCGGCTGGGCCTTTCTACTGAACGGGCTCTCGTTCGCGGCAGTTGTGATCTCGATGTCTTTCTTCCGCCTCTCGGAACTGCGTGCAAGCGTCAGAGCGCATCGCACTACCTCTGGATTTCTAGAAGGGTTTCGCTACGTGTGGAGAGGACCGGACCTCAGGGCGATCCTGGTCATGTTGTTTCTGATCGGCACCTTTGGACTGAACTTTCCGATCTTCATCTCTACGATGGCCGTGAATGTCTTCCACTCCGACGCACGTGCTTTCGGCCTGCTCTCCTCCATCATGGCCGTGGGCTCACTCTCGGGAGCGTTGTTTGCTGCTGGCCGAAAGAAACCAGGCTTAGCGTCTCTGTCGATGGGAGCCGGTGTCTTCGGGCTGGGCTATACTCTAGCCGCACTCGCGCCCGGATACTGGTGGTTTGCGGCAGCTCTCGCGCTCAGCGGCGCGGCTGCCCTGACCTTGACCAACGGCACGAACAGCATCATGCAGCTCTCGACAGAACCATCCATGCGGGGCAGGGTGATGGCGCTCCGGGTCGGCGTTGCACTGGGGGGAATGACGATCGGCGCTCCGATCGTCGGTTGGGTTGCCAATCACTTCGGCCCTCGCTGGGCGCTCGCAGTGGGTGCTGGGGCGTGCTTCACGGCTGGCATGGTCGCAGTCTACGTTCTGGCCCGCCGAAAAGAACCACTGCTCGCCCAGTAATTAGTCCTGTGAACTCGACCGATAGGAAGTAATCGTCACAACCGGTGTGGTCCTCTAGGGGCGATGCCAAGCCAGTTCGAGACCTCGTGCGCTATCTAGAATGGGTGAATCGCGGCGAACATCGCGGCGCACCTTGAGCGAACCGTTTTCTCCCTTCGAATCGAAACTTATGTATAATCCGCCGATGCAAGGCATACCGTGGAGCATAATTGCGCTCGGCTCGCTGTTGCTCATCTCGGCCCGCTCAGTAGGAGGACAGGAAGTGAAATCTCCGCAACCTGAAAAGTCGAAGCCGCCGGTCAAAATGGAGCAGCGCGGGCGGATCCTTGGAATCGGCGGTGTCTTCTTCAAATCCGCTAATCGTGATCAGATGCGCGAATGGTATTCGAAGCATCTTGGACTCGCTGACGAAGGCCAAGGTGTGATGCTTCCGTGGCGCGAACACGACGACCCGCAAAAGGAACACGTTACAGTCTGGACAGTTTTTCCCGCCTCCACTAAGTATTTCGATCCCAGCCCCGCACCGTTCATGATCAACTACATCGTGGACGATATGGATGCTTTGCTCGACCGCTTAAAACAAGAGGGAGTAAGGATTGACGCCAAACGAATGGATGAATCCTACGGTCGCTTTGCTTGGATCTATGACCTGGATGGGAATAAGATTGAGCTCTGGCAGCCGCTGCCCGCAAAGCGCTAAGAGCCTTCCCCTGCACTCACTCAATCATTCCTTCCCTCGTGGGCGCCCTCATCGCGAGGTATCCTTTCGCCCTCGCCGCTCGCTCTCTCTCATGATTTCGTTTATATCCGCCGCTGGACGGATCTCGATTGTTCCACACTTCAACTTCACTCTCGGACATTGGGAAATGAGCTGAATTGCGTGATTCAGATCTCGCGCTTGCTCCTTTGTTTCCGAGTACGCCCGCGTTTTTACCAGCGGGCCGAGGGATATCCCGTGGCGCACAGTGTCGTAGCGGGAGATCCTTCGCTCCGCCTGAAGAACGGCTACGCTCAGGATGACGCCATCGACGAGCGAGATGCCATCAGAAATTCAACCTGCCCCCTATCTTGTTTCCTGTGACTCAGAGCCGTAGCTCATCGTTCTGTTATCAGATAGTCGTTCGGGAGACCGAAAATCGACAGCTACTCCATTTTTTCTTAGCCTCGTCAGAGGAATCTGTGGGTCACTGATGCGTTCGAATGGCGGCCGGAAGTTGGGCTCGCGCAGCCCGCGAACCCGATGCGGGATAGCGCGGCTTCAGCTTTTCGCGCTCGTAGCCAGTTGCCTTTCGAACCAGTTTGCCCTCTCGATAAACGCTACGGCGTCAGGGGGAGCGATCCGGGTGACAGAAAATTTGGAGACCCGTGAAGCTTCAACCCCAAGAAACGTCAAGTTTGGGGAGTACATCGGGGCTGGTCAAGATGTATTCATGACGGTCAAGCTTCGTGCCGTCGAGGCACCGTGTCCCCGCTTGGCGGGCGATGCGAAGCTTCTGGAATCCCAGTTTCTCAACGACGCGGCGGCTAGCGTCGTTACCGTCGAAGTGCCCGATGCTGATCGCCTTCGCGCCAAGACGTCCGAACGCGTAACGAATAGCGGCGTTTGCCGCCTCCGTCGCCAAGCCCTGTCCGGAGTATTTCCGCGCCACCCAATAACCGGTCTCATAGACGTCTGCCTCATCGGTGAGATCCAATGCGGTTCGGACGACGAAATCCCCGTTGATCCTATGGAATCCGGCCAACGCGATACCTGCCTGACTCTGGAAGTTCATCATCCGTCGAATGGATTGTTCCAACGCTTGCCGCGGTCGTTGGTTGTCGAACGCCCAAGCCATCCAAAGCTGCAAATCATTCCAGGCATCTTCCTTGGCGGCCTGGATAGCATCCAAATCGTCAAGAATTGGCGGACGCAAGACTAGGCGCGGCGTCACGATGGGCATTAAGTGGCGCATAGAGCGGCTCAACTGCAATGGTAGCTGTCTGGGCGTAGGAATGGCTACCGCGGGCACAGCCGACGGAGTTCGGCAAGTGGCCCACCTTTGACGATCTTTGCGTGCACCATTCCCACTGAGGGCGCCCCATCCTTGCCTTTTCTGCAAGAGCCTGCCCTGAGCTTGTCGAAGGGGTGGGCGGCGATACTGTGTGTGCTATTTGATTTTGTTGTGGACACGTGATCAAACCCGCTTGGCGCCGGCATTTCTGACCCCCGCCCTTCGGCTCCGCTCAGGACCGGCTCTTCGCAAAAAACGCGAAGGAACGGAGCACCACCCACTGTGTTGGTCATGCCCGCAAAATCAAAAGTCCGGGCCACCCGGCCCCTGTCGTCAGGTGCCGGACACGACCGAGTTCCTTCGCTAAGAACGCTCAGGATTTCCGCCGCGGGCTCCCGCTTCGCTCACGCCCGCAATGCGCCTCAAGTTTACAGACTTCCGGTTGGGACTGCCCCTGTACGCTCGTAATTCACGAGAATGACGCCTTTCGAGGTGACTGTGCTTTCCGTCACCTTGAATGCCGCCGGGATCGTGCCATCGGCAAACTATCGTTTTCCACCGCCCAATGTTATCGGAAATATCTTCAGCCAGAACGCATCGACCAAATCATGCTTGAGGAGCGTCTGAACGAGATTTGCGCTTCCATAAACGTGCAAATCCGGCTCGTGTCCGCAAACAGATTGCACCCTAGAATTCGATTCGCAGGGCGAGTTGACCGGTGCGATTTCCAGCGTTTTCTGCCGTCTGCGGAGCGCTCAGGACGCCAAAGGTCGACGGAATATCGATCTGCGTAGCGGGAGGGGCAAAGTTCGTATGGTTGAAAACGTTGGTAAATGTGGACTCGAAGCGCATTTTTACTCTTTCCGTCACAGGGAAGACTTTGGCGAGGCCGAGGCTGGCCGCAGTGGTGCCGGGACCCTGCAGAATGCCAACTTCGGCGTTGCCGAAGCGTCCAGAACCGACGGGTGTGGGCGCGAACGCGGCGAGATTGAAGTATTGCGCGCGTGACTGACCCTGATAGAAATTCGTCGAGACCTGGTCGGGACGCAAGAAAGCGCCGCGGTTGACGACGTTGGTATTGGACTGATCGAAGGAATCGCCGATGCTTGGCGTAAGCCAAGGGCCGGTTTCAAGCAACGTTATGGTAGTCAGCTCCCAGCCCCCCAGCACGGCGTTTTTCCAACCGCCTGTGTTCAGGAAAGTGCGACCTTCGCCGACGGGCAACTGGTAGAGACCAGTGAAAAGGAAACGATTGCGACGCGTGCCTTCGACATTGCCGTAATCGCTGCGGACATCAAAGCGGTTGGCGATGGGAACTCCGTAATTGACTTCGCCGGCGTAGGCGATAGGAGCGTCGCCCTGATTGTCCGCAAGGTTTTTCGCCAGCGTATAGTTCGCGCTGAAGCAGAGGCCATGGGACATTTTGTGGTTCTCCTCCACTTGAAGCGCATTGTAGTTGGCCTCGCCGGCATTGAAAGTGCTATAGAGGGTGAACCAGTTGTGATAGGGAGCGCGGGGGTCAACATACGGACTGGCGGCCGTTGTCTGATACGGGGTCGTACTCGCCGGGATTTGATTCAGGTCCTCGGTGATGCTGAGGCGATAGCTGTGCATTCCGACATAGCTCACGCGCAGGCTGTCGTTGCTGGCGAGTTGACGTTCCACGCTCAGATTCCACTGATTTGCCTGCGGGTCGCGGTAGTTCGGATCAACTCCTTGATCGAGGCCACCGCCGCCATACTGTACTCCGACAGTGGGTGGTGCTGTGTTGGGAAACTGAATCAGCGGAACGCCGCCGGTGGCGCCGCTGCTGTTGCACACGCCAGCGGTCGACAGACAATTGCTATAAGTGTGCAGCGCCGATGTCGGGTTGCCACTGTTGTTGAATGAGAGGGGGCCGAGGTTTGTCATGGTGAAGATGCCGAATCCGGCACGAATCACCGTCTTGGTGTCGTTAAAGGGGCGCCAAGCGATCGATAGTCGCGGCTGAAAGTTCCGCATGTAAATGTTGCGCAACGACTGCGGAAGATGATCCTGGATGGCGGTAACGTAGTTCGTGCATGGAAGGGCCATATATCGCAGGTTGCAGGCGTTGAACGACTGCTGGAACGCCAGGTTGGACGCCTGGATGTTTTGCTGTTGCAGATACGCCGGTAGCTGGTCGGGCACGACAATCGAATTGCTTCGCTGATCGAAATTCGCCAGATTGCCCCCGTCCTCGTGAAAGCCCGGCAGGATCTGCCAGCGCAAGCCATAATTCAGCGTTAGATGGCTGTTGACCTGGTATTCGTCTTGGCCGAAGACGCCGTATTGCCAAGCCGTTCCTCCCACGTCCGGGCTCGATACGGCAAAGAACAGAGAGGTCGGCGTTCCCTGAAGGAAGTCGCCGAACGCATTGCCGGTGAATGTACCCTGGAAGATGAAATCACCAAAATCGTCAGAGTTAAACACAGGTGCAAAACTCTCCAGATCGAAGTACCTCACTCTTCGCGCATCGAGGCCCATCTTGAAAGTATGTTTGCCGCGCGTCCAACTCAGATTGTCGGTGAACTGGAGCGTCTTCGACTGCGTCACTCCGGTCTTGTCGCGGCCGATGGGAGTGAACCCGGTTCCGGCGCTGAAATTGAACGTGGGAAAGGCGCGCGTGACGGGGTGTTGGCTGATGTTTACCCCGGTCAGATCCAGTTTCGAAAGCGCATTCGCGCCTTCGATGGGAAAACCAACGCTGGTGGTCACATTGGTAAAACCGAAACGGAATTCATTCAGGAGGCGCGGCGTGAGCACCCACGTATGCGAGACCAATAGGCTGCGATTGTGCACGCTGTCGGAATCATCCGGCAGCAGAGGGTTGGCATAGTCTTCGGTGATGTTCTTGCGGCTGAAACGCGCGTAAACCGATTGCTTCGAATTGATGGTGTGGTCGACGCGGAGATCGGCTCCGCCTGTGCGCGCCGGGGTGGATTGAAAATTCTCGTAGTTATAGTTCGACTGGCCGGTAACGTTAGGGAGCGGATAGTAAGTCAACAGCGCCGTGGCGGTGGGGTTGATATTCGTGATCGGCGTGGTCACACCAAGGGCGCTCAGGTCACCGGTGCGCTCAGCCTGTGTGGGCACAAGGAACTGCTCGGCAACCGCGGTGGAGCGGCGGTTTCCTTCGTAATCGAAAAAGAAGAACGTTTTGTCCTTCCCGTTGTACAAATGCGGAACGCTCAGTGGACTGCCGAATGATCCGCCAAAAGTGTTGAAGTGTTTCGGCGACTTGCCATTGAAGCCATAGGGGTCGGCATCGAGCGCGTCATTTTGAAGATACTCAAACAGTGTGCCGTGATACTGACTGGTGCCACTCTTAGTGGTGAAAGTGACGTCGCCTACTTGGGAAAACTCTGCGCTGTTGTTAAACGACGTTACTCTTACGGCGGAAATTCCTTCCTGCGACGGATAAGCGTCCTGGAGCGCGCCATTTTGCCGTACGTTCGCGGTCGAGATGCCGTCGACAGAAAAGTTCACCATTGCCGAACTGGCACCATCCAGCGCGATGTTCCCGGAACTGTCCTGTTGCACGTTCGGCGATAGCGACAGAGCTGCCAGCGGACTCGTTGTAGCGGCACGATTGTTCAGGGGAAGTTGGGTGATCTGCTGATTGTCCTTGGAATCGCTGATCATTGCGTTCTCAGTGTTAATCACAGCCACCGTGTCTGCAACTTCGACAGTCACCGATTGACTCTTCACCCCGACGGTAACATCGATCCTTAGCGTCTGCCGTGAGGTCAGTTCCGTGGATGGAACTTGAAAGTCGGCAAATCCGTCGGCGTGAGCGGAAAGGGAATAGTTGCCCGGCTTGAGGTTCACAAATTCAAATGATCCGTTCTGGTCCGACGTCGTGGAACGAACGCTGTTGTCTTCCAGGCGCCGGATATTGATTGACGCTCCGGGCACAACAGCTTGTGTCGCGTCATGAACGACGCCGACGATACTGCCAAATGTGGACTGCGCGTGTGCGGGAACGCTGACCCCAATGAGACCAAGAACGAGCATTGCTACTGCGAATCTTGAATGCATGATCGTTGGATGGGTGACTGGCTTGATCACTGCGTTAACCTCCGCCGGGACGAGACTGCCTTGGAGTTCGCACCCGGCGTTTCGAAACTAGCAGGGAGGGCGTAAAGAATCTGTGTGTCAGCGATAAGGGAACCGTAAAGTTAGGCCGCAAAGAAACGATCACGTGCATTCGAAACGTTCATAAGATAAGTTAGGGCTAGTGGACTTCTACAGGGCAATTCAATACGTGTTATTTGTAGTCATCATCACAGTCCCGGTGAAGCCCTTGGGTGGGTACATGGAACGGGTCTTTTCCAGGAAGCGAACGGCACTTGATCGTTTCCGTGTTCCAGTTGAACGGCTGATCTTTCGCGTTACCTTCGTCGCTTTCGATGCGGAGATGACCGGCAAGGAATACTCCGGAGGCCGGCGTAGCCGTTTAATGGCTCTGACGCCGAAAGGAACAACATTGTTGGCCAGGGCCGTTCCGATCTGGCGACGTACGCATCACGAGATCGAGGGGCTACTTCCAGATGGAGACCCGAATCACCTGCGGAGCGATCTGCGCGCTTTGTCTGTCGCTGGCAAGAATCCAGGCTGAGATTCGCAGTGACCAAAATAACAATTAGGAGGTGCGATGATGACCATTCTCCAGTACATGCAAAGCGAATCTCGCTGCGCGGCTTGTGCTGCGCAATTCAATCCTGGGTGTCCTAGCTACTATCATCGTTACTTTAAAATCCCGCAGATTTTCGAGTCGCGTTGAGAATCAACGCAAGAGGCCATTATTGAGCAAGAAGGCGAACATTACGAACCGCAAGACGATTCATATCGAATGGGGCGATTGCGATCCCGCCCAGATTGTCTATTTCCCACGCTATTTTGCTTACTTCGACGCATGCACGGCTGGATTGTTCAAGAAGGTGGGCCTGCCTAAGCGGAAGATGCTCAAGACCTACGGCATTATCGGAATTCCGCTGGTCGACTTGCGGGCGTCATTCAAGGTGCCATCGCGATTCTCGGACACAGTGGTCGTCGAATCCGAAATAACCGAATGGCGCTGCAGCAGCTTTTCTGTTCGTCACAGGTTGTTTAATAGGGGTGTCCTCGCCGTGGAATGTTTTGAGGTTAGGGTCTGGGCAGCGCCGTCGGAAGCTGATCCGGAACGAATCGAGAGCAAGCCAGTACCGCGCGAGGTCATCGAGATGTTTTCTGCGGAAAACAATCACCGTGCGGCTCATGAGAAATCGCGGCGAAAGAAACGATGAAAATACGCACGCAGGTGGGGATCGTGGGAGCGGGACCAGCGGGGCTTGTGCTCTCGCACCTCCTGCACCGGCAAGGAATTCATTCGGTGGTGGTCGAGGGTCGAAGTCGACAGCACTGTGAGCAGCGGGTGCGAGCCGGTGTCTTGGAGCAAGGCACGGTCGACCTTCTGGTGGAAATGGGTTTAGGCGAGCGAATGAAGCGGGAAGGGCTGATCCATGATGGCGTGGAAATTCGCTTCAGAGAACAAGGGCATCGTATCGACTTCAAAGCCCTCACAGGGCGCGGGATCACAATCTACGCCCAACAGGAAGTTGTGAAAGACCTCATCGCAGCGCGGCTGGGAGCAGAAGGCGAGATGCTTTTTGAGGCTGAAGGTGTCAGTGTTCACGACTTCGATTCCGCAACACCGAAGATACGGTTTCACGACTATGGTGAACCTTCGGAGGTCCTTTGCGATTTCATTGCAGGCTGCGACGGCTTTCACGGGGTATGTCGCCCGAGCATAGAGAACGCTCTAACCATTTATGAACGGGTTTTTCCGTTTGCCTGGCTCGGCATTTTGGCGGCAGCGCCACCTTCTTCCAGCGAGCTGATCTACTGCTATCACGATAGAGGGTTCGCCCTTCATAGCATGCGTACTCCGGAGATCACGCGCTGGTATCTTCAATGTGCCCCGGATGAAGACCTTACCCAATGGTCCGATGAAAGAATATGGGAAGAATTGCAGACGCGCCTGGCGACTCGCGACGGGCACAGGCTAACCGAAGGACCCATCTTGCAGAAAGGGATTACCGGGATGCGCAGTTTCGTGGCGGAGCCAATGCAGTCTGGCAGGCTCTACTTGGCTGGGGATGCGGCCCACATCGTGCCTCCAACAGGCGCAAAAGGGCTTAATCTTGCCGTGGCTGATGTTCGAGTCCTCGCTGCTGCATTCACGGAATTCTATATTTCTGGAAATCGCGAACTTCTCGACCGTTATTCAGAAACCTGTTTAAGACGAGTATGGCTGGTACAGCGGTTTTCTCTGTGGATGACTTCCCTGCTGCACCGGATTCCCGGGAACGACAGGTTCGAGGAGCACCGGCAGTTGGCCGACTTGGATTACCTGACTAGCTCTCGCGCAGCGGCGCAAACCTTCGCTGAAAACTACGTTGGACTGCCAATGAGCTGAATCGACGTACAATCTGTGGCAGTAGAGTGCAAGTGCTTTGGGATTGTGAAATCAACATGGTTTCGTCTCTGATTCGGAACAAGGCGGGCAATCCGGAACAGTCGGTTATCCCTTTCCGGCGGCATGAACCGGGGACCCAGCCGGATTATTTCTATTTCACTTATCGCGCGACGAGGCTGCGGGCGCCATCTCAGCCGTTAATCTTCTTGCCGCATACTATTTCAGAGGTGACGGGGCCAGTCTTTGGTCATTCCGATATTCATCCGCATGATCAAGACCTAACGGTTCAGCATGCGGGAGAACCGTTGGGGGAACGTATCATTGTGCGCGGGCGAGTGGTGGATGGCGATGGCCACGGCGTGTCGAACAGCTTGATCGAGATTTGGCAGGCGAATGCGGCGGGGAGATATGCGCACGTGAAAGATGACCATCCTGCCCCGCTCGATCCGAATTTCACCGGGACAGGAAGGACCCTGACCGACAACGACGGATTCTACAGTTTTGTGACCATCAAGCCGGGCGCCTATCCTTGGCGCAATCACGAGAATGCGTGGCGTCCGGCGCATATTCATTTTTCTTTATTTGGGCCGGCGTTCGTGACGCGACTGATCACACAGATGTACTTTCCAGGCGATCCGCTCTTTGCTTACGATCCAATTCTGCAATCGATTCCTGATGAAAGGGCACGCCAGCGTTTGGTTTCGAAATTTGACCTGGAAACGACAAAGCCCGAGTGGGCCTTGGGCTATCGCTTCGACATTGTGCTGCGTGGCCGTGAATCAACGCCATTTGAAACGTAGAGAAAGATAACGATGGACTTGACGCCGACACCTTCGCAAACCGTTGGTCCGTACCTACATCTTGGCCTCACTGACGCACGCAGTCGTTCGCGTGTTGCCGGCGATGGAGCGAAAGGGGAAAGGGTGTGGCTCACTTTTCGTGTGCTTGATGGAGACGGAGTGCCTGTTCCCGATGCGATGATCGAACTGTGGCAAGCGGACTCCGAAGGGAACTACGCGCATCAGGACAGCGGTGCGGACGACGCAGCCTTTCGCGGTTTTGGACGATCAGCAACGGCGGAAGACGGCTCGTGCACATTTGAAACGATCAAGCCAGGACGCGTGTCGCGTCCAAGTGAAACAGTTCAGGCGCCTCACATCAATGTATCGATTCTGGGTAGAGGCATTTTAAAGAGATTGTCGACACGAGTTTACTTCGCAGGGGAGCCAGCGAACGCTGCAGATCCCGTATTGGCCCTGGTACCAGAGAATCGGCGCACGACGTTGTTGGCCCAGCCAGATCCTGCTCGCACCAGCAATTGGATCCTCGATGTGCACCTTCGTGGAGAGGGCGAGACGGTATTTTTCGATGTCTAATCATTTCAGATTGAACCGACGACCCGAATCGAACCAACCTCCGGTGCGGAGCCAAGGATGAGCGGACGCTTGATCGACAGCCTGGCGACCACGCCAACCCTGGCCGCGCTGTTTTCCGATGAGTCTGTTCTTCAGGCAATGTTGGAATTCGAAACCGCATTGGCGCGTGCAGAAGCGCAATGCGGTCTAATCCCGGCGGCGGCGGCGGACGCGATTTCAGCTGCCGCAAGGCCTGGCAATTTCGATATCTCCGCTCTTGCTGACGCTGCATTTCGCTCGGGAACACCGGCGATTCCGCTAGTGAAAATGCTTACGGACCAGGTGCGAAAAACCGACGCGGATGCGGCACGATTCGTTCACTGGGGAGCCACCAGCCAGGATGTCGCCGACACCGCGATGTCTCTCCTGCTCAAGCGTGCAGAACCGATTCTGATCGGCGATGCTTCACGATTGGAGAAAGCCCTGGCACATTTGTCAGAGACTCACAAAGACGGCGTCATGCTCGGTCGAACGTTGCTTCAGCCGGCTCCGCCGGTGACCTTCGGGCTCAAAGCCGCCGGATGGTTAGGTTCGGTTTGCCGCGGTAAGCGGCGTTTGCAGAAAGCATTTCGATCCGCGGTGGTGTTGCAGTTTGGCGGAGCCAGCGGTACGTTGGCGTCGCTCGACGAACGCGGAATCGCGGTAGCTCAAGCGCTGAGTGCGGAACTTGGATTCGGAGAATCTCCCCCAACGCCTTGGCACACCCAGCGTGACCAGCTCGCGACGCTGATCTGCGCTTGCGGAGTCCTGACTGGATCTCTGGGAAAAATGGCGCGCGACATCAGCTTGCTTATGCAGAATGAGGTGGGAGAGGCCGCGGAACCGGGTGGCGAAGGCCGAGGCGGTTCCTCAACCATGCCTAACAAAAGCAACCCCACAGCCTGTTCACTCACACTCGCGGCCGCGCATCGGGCACCAGGACTAGTTGCATCGTTTCTCTCGGCCATGCTGCAAGAGCACGAGCGTGGTGTCGGAGGATGGCAGGCGGAGTGGCCGATCATTGCTGCCGTAGTCCAGTCGACCGGCGTGGCAATCGCTTCGATGGCTGAAGTGGCCGAAGGACTTTCAGTTGACGCGCAGAAGATGAGCCGCAACATCGAGAATACGAACGGAGTGATTCTTGCCGAGCGCGCCATGATACTGCTTGGAGCAAAGCTGGGGCGAGATGTCGCTCACAAGCTTGTCACGGTGGCCGTTCGGAAGAGTGTCAAAGAGGGCAAGCATCTCGCCGCTGTCCTCGCCGACACTCCTGAGGTAACGACCCATCTGGGTCGTGCCGAACTCAAAGAGTTGGAAACGCCTGAGCAATATCTTGGATCGGCAGAGGCTTTCCGGAAAGCTCTGGCATCACAGTCCAATCGCGAAGACGACGACAAGGAGCTATGAATTGCCCTTCGCAACTATTCACAATGCGCGGATTTTCTACCGAATGCAGGGAAATGCGGGACTGCCCGTCCTGATCCTCTCCCACTCGATCAGCACTGACCATTCGATGTGGGACCTTCAAGTAGAGAACCTGCTCCCGCATTTCCAGATTTTGCGGTATGACACGCGGGGCCACGGCGCTTCGGAAGCAACAGGCGGTGAATATTCGGTTGAAATGCTGGGCAAGGATATTCTCGCCCTAGCCGACACATTGGAGATTTCGCAATTTGCTTTTTGCGGTCTGTCGTTGGGAGGGGCGATCGGACAGTGGGTTGCGGCGCACGCACCCGAGCGCGTAACACACCTTGTGCTGGCCAATACGTCGCCGCAGTTCGCGCCGCGCACGAATTGGGAAACGAGAATTGCAGCAGTAGTCAGAGGCGGAATGTCGGCAGTCGTCGATGTGGCGATGCAACGATTCTTCTCACCGGATACCCTGGCGAAACAAAATCCACACCTCGCTTCGATCCGCTCGGTGTTCTTGGGTACCGATCCCGTTGGGTATCTGGGATGTTGTGCGGCCCTTCGCGACATGAATCACGGAGATCTCCTCAGACAGATCAAGGCTCCAACTCTGGTGATCTCCGGCGACCGCGACGTTGCGACTCCGTGGAGTGGGCATGGCGAGCGGCTGGCCGAGGAGATTCCGGGTGCAAAAGCGCTTCACTTGGCGGCGGCGCATCTTTCTAACATTGAGCGGCCACACTCGTTTACCACAGCCCTGCTTGAGTTCTTGCTGCCGCAACCGAACGCAAACGCAGATTTCCTGCAAGCAGGATTCGCAGTGCGTCGTGCCGTTCTTGGCGACGCCCACGTCGATAGGGCAATCGCCAACACGACAGAATTTACGCGCGAGTTTCAAGAGTTGATAGCCCGATACGCTTGGGGAACGATCTGGTCTCGCCCTCAACTGGACCGGCGAACCCGAAGACTCCTCGCGCTATCTATAACGGCATCGCTCGGGAGGTGGGAAGAGTTCGCGCTCCACGTACGAACTGGGTTTGCCAGTGATCTCGAATTATGCGATTTGAAAGAAGTGCTTTTGCAAACCGCCGTGTACGCGGGCGTTCCGGCGGCCA
>Ga0116125_1000883_pt1 | contig 13694 bp, 6 predicted proteins | sample June2015DPH_16_1_2_FD_89729 | JGI IMG/M metagenome (GOLD analysis project Ga0116125, IMG submission 89729) | Peatland microbial communities from SPRUCE experiment site at the Marcell Experimental Forest, Minnesota, USA - June2015DPH_16_10 | ecosystem: Environmental > Terrestrial > Soil > Wetlands...
ACCTGCACCAACATCATGTCCACTTGATGATTTCGTTCTGGCCGTACTTCCGTCCCGGCAGCAAGACTTACGACGAAATGGATCGCCGGGATTTCTTCATAGACAAAACCAAAGTTGCGGGCTTTCATCCCGTAGGCCAGGCTCTCTACGACGCATTCAATCCCGAAGCTCGGAAATATTACTGGAACCTGATCGACCAAGCGCTTTTTAAGATTGGCGTGGACGCCTGGTGGCTGGACACCACCGAACCCGAGACCGAGGATCGCGAGACCAACATCCTGGTTACCAATAAAACTCATCTCGGCAGTGGCGCTCGCTATGCCAATGCCTTTCCCCTGATGACCTCTAGCGCCGTATATGAAGGACAGCGCCAGGAATCGGATCAGAAACGCGTCTTCATTCTTTCCCGTTCGGCTTTTGCCGGATCGCAGCGCAACGCAGTGGCTGTCTGGTCCGGCGACGTCAACTCCGATTGGACTTTCTTCCGCAAGCAGATTCCAGCCGGTCTGAATTATTCCCTCTCCGGGTTGCCTTACTGGACGACTGACATTGGAGGCTTCGTTTCCGGGGATCCCGATGATCCCGCGTACCGGGAACTTTTCATTCGCTGGTTTCAGTTCGGAGCGTTCAATCCCATCCTGCGCGTGCATGGGACCCGCAGCACGAATCAGAACGAACTCTGGTCCTATGGGCCTGAGGCACAGAAGATACTGACCAGCTACGATCGCCTGCGCTATCGCTTGCTTCCGTACATCTATTCGTTGGCTTGGATGACAACCAGCCAGGCATACACCCCGATGCGAGGTTTGGTCATGGATTTCCGCACCGACGTTCGGGCAGCCAGCATCGGAGACCAGTTTATGTTCGGCCCAGCGTTCATGGTCAAACCGGTCACCGAGCCCGGGGCGAGCACGACCCGGCTCTATCTGCCGCAAGCCAAGTGGTACGATTTTTGGGGCGGCGCGCAGGTGCAAGGGCCGCGCATGGTGGATGCTCCGTCTCCGCTGGATCGCCTGCCCCTACATATTCGCGCTGGCTCGATTGTGCCCATGGGGCCGGAGATTCAGTGGTCCACCGGGAAGCCCGCCGATCCCATCGAGCTTCGCATCTATCGCGGAGCCGACGGCGACTTCACTCTCTACGAGGACGAGAATGATAACTACAACTACGAAAAGGGAGAGTACGCGATCATCCGCTTCCATTGGAATGATGCCCGGCAGGAACTGACTATCGGTGACCGCCAGGGGGAGTTTCCCGGAATGCTAACGCAGCGCACGTTTCGTATCGTGTTCGTGAGAGAGAATCACGGAGCTGGCATCGAAGCCACGCCAGTTCCCGACAAAGTCGTGGAATATAGAGGAAAGCAGATCACTGTCAGCCCCTAAGTTTGCATCAACGACTGGCTATCGGCTGCCGGCCCGGCAATTCACAGGTATTCATCGCACTCCCAGCAGGATGTCGATCGTCATCTGGTCCAGCAACTCATAAGGCAGACGTTTCTTGAGGATGGCATCTTTATTAAACTGGTAGGACAGCAAGGCAGCAGAGTTTTTCTGGGAGAATTTTCCCGGTTGCGGAGTTCCGTTTCTGTTGCTGGAAATTTCCTTCAGGATGGCCCGAATCTCGCGGTCCGCGTTCCAGCGCGCCGCTTTTTCTTTAAGGATCAGGTAAGTCCGCATACAACCGCGGGCGAAATCTCGCACTCCGGCGCAATCCTCGGTTCGGTAGGCGTGAGCGTCGAAGTGCCGCGGGCCGTCGTATCCCACATCTTCCAGAAATTTCACCAGCCAAAACGCTGCCTTCGGGTTGGCGGAGCCAAACCGCAGATCCTGGTCATAGCGTCCCGGCATTTGATCGTTGAGGTCGATGTGGACGAGCTTGCCTGCATCCCAAGCCTGGGCAACGCCGTGCATGAAATTGAGTCCGGCCATGTGTTCATGCGCGACTTCGGGATTTACCCCGACCATCTCGGGATGATCGAGTGTGGGAATGAATCCGAGATAGTGCCCGGTGGTGGCCATGTAGATGTCGCTACGAGGCTCGTTGGGTTTTGCTTCTAGCGCAAACTTATAGCCGTATTCGGAAGCCAGGTTATATTCGCAGAGATAATTGATGGCCTCGCGCAGACGCTTGATGGCGTCATCGGCGCGCCGGCAGGCGTCCGTCTCGACCCCCTCGCGCCCGCCCCACAGAACAAAAATTTTCGCCCCGAGTTCGGCTCCCAGGTCCATCGCGCGCATGGTTTTCTGCAAAGCGTAAGCGCGAATTTCGGGGTCGTTCGAGGTGAATCCGCCGTCGCGAAAAACCGGATGGAAGAACAAGTTTACGGTCGCCATGGGCACGACAATGCCTTGTTCTTTGCACGCTTTCTTGAATTCGCGCACAATCTGGTCGCGCTCGGCGGGCGTGGCATCGATCGGAACCAGGTCGTTGTCGTGCAGGTTAACCCCCCACGCCCCGACCTCCGCGAGCATGGCGACAATCTGGGTGGGAGGCATGGTGGGGCGAACCGCATCTCCGAAAGGATCGCGCCCACGATTGCCCAGCGTCCACAAGCCGAATGAAAATTTGTGCTCGGGTCTGGGTTCGTATTGACCATTCCGATGGTTCATTGCTTCTCCTCTTCGTTGTTGTTCTTGTTTGACGGACTTAAGGCCGGCGGGGATGCGGAGAGTTTTCCGACCAGACTTTCGTCCGTTTTCTGATGCAGTTCCTGCGCTTGGTGCAGTTCTTGCGCTTGGCGAAGTTCGTTCTTGGCGCCGGCTTCATCGCCCAGGGCGCGGTAGAGCCGGCCGAGTTGGTAGTGAGCATCTGGCTCCTGAGGCGCGAGCGCGACGGCGCGCAGCAGAGCGGCCTTCGCCTGATTGTAGTTCTTCTGCTGCAGGTAGATTGTTCCGAGATCAATCTGAATGATCCGCTGGTTGTCGTCGATCTTTGCGGCTCGTTTGAAAAAGGAAAGCGCAACCTGAGGATGGTCGTTCTTCCATTCAATGTCGCCCAGATAAGCCAAAGCCTGAGCATCAGTGGGGTCAAGCGCTACCTGGGCCTCAAGCTCTTGTCGGGCCCGGTCGTATTGCTGGCTCTTCCAGTAGAGATACCCCAGTCCGAAGTGCACATTCGGCTGGCGTGGAGAGGTTTTTGCCGCAGCTTCGAATTCTCTGATCGCCTCTTCTGTCTTGCCCAACCCGTCTAGCGCTTCGCCGGTGAGAATGTGGGCTTCGGCAGAATCCGGGTTATGTTCGGCAAGTTCACGAAAATGCTCGAGCGCGCAGGAATAATTCTTCGCCCACAGACAGCTTTGCGCGAGGGTCTGCTGAAGCTCCGCATTCTCCGGTTCGGCCTTGGCCATGGGCTCCAGATATAACACGGCTAAGGCGAATTGCTTCGCGCCGTAGTAGCTCAGACCCAGGAGCGTCTGCGCCTGGCTGCTGGACGGGTCGGCAGCGAGCGCCGCGCGAAAGGCTGGAATAGCCGCCGCGAAGTCGCCTTGTTTGAACTCCGCCAACCCCAGATTAAGCTCGATCCCGGGGAGTTTGGGATTAAGAGCAAGGGCTTCGCGATAGGCGGAGGCCGCCTCCGCATACTTCTGCTGCTTAGACAGAACGACTCCCAGGCTGGCAAGTGCTGCCGCATCATTTGGATTGTGCGCGACTACCGCTCTCCAAACCTGGGCTGCTTTGGCAAGCTCTCCGCGTTGTTCAAGTGCGGCAGCCTCCGCCGTGGTCTGAGCCTGCAAAGCAGAATGGAATGCAGAAGCAAAGAGCAGAACTAATGCGCCAGTGGCTAGGCTGCGTGCCGGGCTCGTCATCGTGGCTGGTAGGCGGAAACCCACTGCGAAAATTGACCACACTCAATCACCTTTAAGATGAGCAAAGAAGGTCAAAAGGTGAAAAAACCGCTCGCACCGCTTCGGTGCGAGCGGCAAAGACGAGACTGCAAAACCTACTGATGCTCAGTAAATCAACTTCAACCCGAGCTGGAAAACTCGCGGATCAAAGGCGCTGGTTACGGCTCCGAAATTACTGGCGCCGAAAGCAGTGCTGATACCTTGACCCTGACCGGGTCCGCCCTGACCAGCCCCGCCAAACTGGGTGTGGTTCCAGGTGTTGAAGCTTTCCGCCCGGAATTCCACTCGGCTACCGCGCTCCTCGCTGATCACGAACTGCTTGAACAGCGCGAGGTTCCAGTTATTGCGACCCGGGCCACGGACGGTACCATAGCCGAGATCGCCCCACTGCCCGGCAGCCGGCGCGGCGAATGATGCAGGATTGAACCATTGGTTGACCGTCTTAGGATACGAGATGGGCGCAACCAAGTCCGGCCGGTTAGACACATCACCGGCAAAGAGGCTGGCCACATTTTCACCATTGACGTCGATGTTGAGCGGCGCCCCGCTTTGCGCTGTCACGATGCCCGACAGCTGCCATCCTCCAACCGTTGTCTTCAGGAGCTTGTCGGAGCTGTTCTTGAGCAACGGGATGTCGTACACGAAGTTGACGAAGAAAATATGGGTGCGATCGAACAACGACGGTCCCATATCATATTTCCAGCCAACGTACGGATTGAAGACGTAATCCAGATCCCAGCCGTTCCCGCCGGCGCCTGTGCTGGGATCAATAGCACGCGACAGCGTATAGGCGGTCTGCATATAGAGGTCACGGGTGATGTGGCCGTGCAGTTCGGTTTGCAGCGAGTTGTAGTGTGAATTCTGGCCGGTAAACGCCATTTTGAGAGAGCTATAGCCGAGGTAGGGGACCAATCCGTTAAACGGCGTCGGGCTGGTTCCTTCCTGGAGAGCCGCCAGCGTGCTTTGCGGAGGCAGGTTGATCTCCTGGAAGTAACTCTGGTACCGGTTCTGGTTTCCGACGTAAGAAACCGAGAGCACGCCTTTCTTTCCAACCGCCTGCTCCACTCCCGCACTGTAGGAGTAACTCGTCGGGACTTTATAATACTGGTTGAGCCCAGTAACCGAGGATGTCACAATTGGAACCGTGATCGATCCTCCAGTTAGCTGATTATGCGGGTTGCTCAGGGAAACGCCGGTTGCACCGGTGTTCAGGTTGTAACCAAACGGCGGGTTGGTGGCGGCATTGTACATGTCGTTGCCTTGGATGCGTTCATACATGGTTCCGAAGCCACCGCGGACAACAGTACTCCCGTGACCGGTTAAATCGTAGGCAAACCCAATGCGCGGTCCGAAGGCGTCCCAGGTATCTTTCACCAGACCCTTGGGAATGCCATTCTTTCCTTCGAGGCCCATGCCATTCAGATAGAACTGATAGCCTGCCAGCTGAGGAATAGGACTGGTGCCCAAGCCGGGGCTATTGGGTGCAATCTGTGTAAAGTTGGACCCCGGCACAAAGATCGGAGCCTCGGCCGGGTTGTAGAGATTGGGATAGAAATTCGCCATGTTGTTGTTGGCTTCGTAGGTGTGCGGAATTCCATCCCAGCGCAGACCCAGGTTCAAGGTGAGCCTGCGGGTTGTGCGCCAATTGTCTTGCACGTACAGATCCGGAGAAAGGGCATTCCAGTGCCCGGTGCCTTTGTATGCGGATTCCTGGTAGTTATTGGACAGGCCAAGCAGATAATCCGCGAAGTCGTTTCCACTGAATCCCCCGTTGAACGAGAATTGGCCTTGTGTATTGGCAAAGTAGTCCTGAACCTTTTTGTAAATCGCAAAACCGCCTCCGAACTTGAACTGGTGAGCGCCTCGGGTCCAGGACAAATCGTCGCGGATCTGGTAATCGTTAGCGGTATTGTTCCACGGCAGCCAGTTCACGTTGAACGTGGCTCCCGTGCTGCCGCTCAACTGGATCGTCGGGATACGGTTGTCAGCATTGATCCCGGTAAAGATCCGGCTTTCGCCGAAGCCCTGCGGTTGCTGGAACACGCCTGCAGGAGTGATGGCGATGCGGTTGCCGTCGTAGTTAAACGAGATCTCGTTCAACAGGGTGGGGCTGATGGTATGGGTGGCGTGAACCACCGCGCTGTAGGAGGGGTTGTTAAAGATATTCCCCACCGTCGGCACATTGTCATTGCTCCACATGGTTTCGCCAAAGGTTTGGTTGGACTGATCCGCGATGAAATGACCAAAGACAGAGAACTTGTCGTTGAATTGATGGTCAATGCGGACAATCTCCTCCTTGCCCATTGTCGGTTGCTTATTCCCGCCAATGAATTGCGCTCCGCTTGTGGGCTTCGGGAAAATACCCGCCGCCAGCAGTGCCTGGGCGTTCGGATTAATCATGCAATCCGGGATCGTATTGTTGGGGAAGGCCTTGCCCTGCACAATGCCGGCGGGCGGCGCCCCACCGGGACAGTTTGCGAATAGGATCGACGGAACCACCTGCGCGGCGGTTGGAACTGTAATCGCGGACGCAATGGTTGCGCCCGTTCCAGCACCGCCCACGTCAGGATATTCGCTGGCCAGCGGCACCGTCTGGTTGAAGAGGCCGCCCTGAATATACCGCCGCCACTCCATATTATAGAAAAAGAAGGTCTTGGGGTTTGAGCTCTTGGGATGGAAGGTCACCGGCCCACCCACATTGAAGCCGAAATCGTGGAAGCGCAGTTCGGCCACAGGATTGGGCGCGGGGTTGAAATAGTTGCGGGCATCGAGCGCATCATTGCGTCCGAAATACCAGGCGGTGGCATGAAGCTGCCGGGTACCCGACTTGATGGCCATGCTAATCGTGCCTGCAGAAGAGAGCCCGTATTCCGCACTATAGTTTGACGTCATGGTTCGGAACTCTTCGATGGCATCGATGGAAGGCAACACAATGGCACCGCCGCCGCCCCCGCGATCCGCTCCCTCGCCGCCGTCAATGAGCCAGAGATTGTGACTGACTCGTTCGCCGTTGAAGCTGACGTTGAAATCACCGCCGGCTGAGGTCGGAACCTGAAAATCCGCCTGCACGCTGGAAGCGCCGGGCTGCAGCGGTTCCAAGGCGAAGACGTTGCGGCCGTTGGTAGCAAGCTGGGTGATCTGCTGTCCGGTGATGACGCCGCTGATTTCGCCAGTATCGGTCTGCACGGCAACAGCATTCGCCTCGACGTTTACTGTTTCCTGGACGTTTCCTACCTGCAGCTTGAAGTCGATGCGGCTGCGATCCCCCAGATTCAGGGTCACGTTCTTCCGCTCGTCTGCTCTAAATCCCGGAGCTTCGGCCCGAACCGTATAGTGTCCGATAGACAGGCTGGGCGCGGCGTATTGACCATCGCCGGCCGTGGAAATGCTGCGGGCAATCCCGGTATCTGTGTTGCTGATCGTGATTTTCACGTTAGGAACAGCAGCACCCGATGGGTCGGTTACAGTTCCGACAATGGTCGCTTCCTGAGCGAACGACTGCGTGGCGCACGCGGTCAGCAGAAAAGCAAAAGCGAAGATACCGCAGAGTGCAAGCCGGCTGACGCGGTGGCGTCTGACGGCGAGACGGGGACTCCCGACATGGCAAGGCGAGAGAGACTTCATTTTGAGCCTCCGGACGGTTTTAATGGACGAACGAAATTCCCACAGGCGAACCCCACGTGCGTAAACGTTTACGGTCTTATACTTGTTCGGCGTACATTGTCAAGAGAAAAATTGATTGCTGCTAACAAAAAATGTGATTGGTCTGCCAAAAAAGTCGCGCCACAGGGCTTTTTCCAAGCCCTCGCGCAGAGGGATCAGGAGAAGAGGCATCAGGGGTTACTTCTATGCAGAACGTCTGAAACTCGGAAGCTGTGTGGGCCTGGCTGTTGTCTTTTTGCTTCCGAGCGGAGTTATACTTGCGAGGCTTCGACCCAGATTTCTGGCGATCGGGCCATCCTCATGTGGAGTCGTTGCCTATGTTCAATCGAATGTTGTTTTGCGTTTCGGTCTGTTTCGCTGGCTGTTTAAGCGTGTGTTTGGGCCAACAACAACCCGTCGCTGGCGCGGGAAAGCCTTCAGTTTCGACTTCTGCCGCACCGGTAACGCAAACGTTTCCGTTGGTCATGCGACAGAAAGTCGTCGCGGGCAAGGCGCCGGTCGGGGCCAAGATCGAGGGCGAACTTGTTGTTGCCACCCTGGTGAAAGGAACGGTGATTCCCCGGGATGCGGTGTTTTCCGGTGAAGTGATCGAATCGCAGGCCAAGACGTCCAGCGCACCCTCCCGGCTGTCGATTCGCCTTGACCTTGCGCAGTGGAAGACTGGATCTGTCCCGATTCGCGCGTACCTGACGCAATGGGTCTACCCGGTAACACTGGACGCCGGGCCAGATCTGCACGGCCCCGAGCAATCGGCCAAGAAGACATGGAACGGCATGGGGCAATATCCAGATCCGCATGCGCCAGCTTACAAACCTTTCCCTACCGGCGCCGACTCGCAGAGCGGTCATTCCGCGGACACCTCATCAGCGGTGACATCTAGCAGGCCAGTGACGATGAAAGATGTCGAAGCCCAAAGCAACGGCGCGGGCGGAATCACGCTGGTTTCCAACCATTCGAATCTAAAGCTGGACAAATTAACGACCTATGTGTTCAGCACTACCGACCCAGTTTCCGGGCGGGCCAAGGAATGACCAGGATTTTCACACAGTAGTCCCTCGTCAGCAGGAGTGGTTACTTCGTAAAACAGAACGGATGAGGACGCGAAGAGTTGCGGGCGTGGTGACTGGCGAACTCGTGTACTTCATGGTCAATTCGGGTTGTAGCCTGGCCCGCCAAATCCCTTTTTCTTGACTGCTGGAGCTGTCTGTGCTACAAGCGTTCATTTCGCGTAAACGTTAACGGAGTTAGTTCGTCACGTTCCCGTGAAATTGTGCTTTTTTCAGCCAGGAGGTCTTTTCATGCGCAGAACGCGCTTGTTGATTGGTTTACAAGTAGCTGCGCTCTTGACCCTGATGCTGGCCCGCGGTGCGGCGCAGGCCACCGGCCCGATTTATCTTGATCCCTCGCAGCCGATTGAGACCCGGGTAAACGATCTGATTGGCAGGATGACGCTGGAGGAAAAGGCATCGCAACTGGTGAATCAGGCGCGAGCCATTCCCCGCCTTCAAGTTCCTGCTTACGACTGGTGGAGCGAAGCGCTTCACGGCGTGGCCAATGCGGGCACGGCCACAGTTTTTCCGCAGCCGATCGGGCTGGCAGCGACTTTCGACGATGCGCTGATTCATCAGATGGCGATCGTGATTGGGACGGAAGCCCGTGCGAAGCACAACCAAGCCGTCAGGGCTGGCCGCCTCGACATCATGGAAGGGCTGGATTTCTGGTCGCCGAACATCAACATCTTCCGTGATCCGCGCTGGGGACGAGGCCAGGAGACTTATGGAGAAGACCCTTTCTTGACGGGACGCATGGGGGTTGCGTTTGTGACCGGACTGCAGGGCGATGATCCAAAATACTTCCGGGTGATCGCGACGCCTAAACATTTCGCTGTGCACAGCGGGCCCGAGCCTTCGCGGCACTCCATCGATGTGCAAGTTTCGAAGCACGATATGGAAGACACCTATCTTCCCGCATTTCGCGCCGCCATCACCGAGGGCAAGGCCGAGTCAATCATGTGCGCCTATAACCGTGTCAACGGCCAGCCCGCCTGCGCCAACACTTTCTTGTTGCAAGATCAGCTGCGGGGCGCATGGAAGTTTAACGGCTACGTCGTATCCGATTGCGACGCGATCGTCGACATTTACCAGGGCCATCACTTCGTGAAGAGCCAGGCGGAAGCGGCGGCGGTGGCCATCAAAACCGGCATGGACAACGAGTGTGCGGACTTCTTCACGATTGCCAAAGGCAACCCGGACTATCAGCCCTTTATCGATGCTGTGAAGCAGGGATTGCTCACGGAGGCTGATCTTAATAAGTCCTTGGGACGGCTGTTCACCGCGCGTATGCGGCTGGGAATGTTTGATCCGGTAGAGATGGTCCCTTATGCGCAGACTCCGGACTCCGAGATTGACAGCGCGGCGCACCGCGAGCTTGCCTTGCGGACGGCTCAAGAATCGATGGTGCTGCTGAAAAATGACGGAGTGCTGCCGTTTGCCGCCCACGTGAAAACGATTCTGGTGGTTGGCCCGCTCGCCGAGTCCGTGCAAGTGTTGCACGGCAACTACTCCGGGACGGCTTCGCATGCGGTCACGGCGCTCGAAGGCATTCGCAAACAGTTTTCTGCGGCTCAAATCGTATATGAGCCGGGAACGAATTTTCTGCGGGAACATTCGGGGATTCCGACATCCGCGCTATCCACTGATGACAGCAAGCCCGGGCTAAAGGGCGAATATTTTCCCGGCGACAATTTCCAGGGGACACCGGTTGTACGCGTCGATCCATATGTTGATCTGCAACTGTTCCATCCTGACCCGCATGCGCTGATCCCACCGGCGGGCATGAAAGATTTTTCCGTGCGCTGGACTGGGTTCCTCACTCCGGCCGAATCCGGCTCCTACCAGGTTGGCCTCTACGGCTCCATGCAAAGACTATGGTTGGACGGAAAGCTCATCGTCGATGACATGGTCGGTCACGATCCGAATCCTCAACTTGCCACCCTGCAGCTCATCAAAGCGCATCGTTATGCGATAAAAATCGAGTGTCAGCCGGGTGGCCGCACCGCGAAACTGATCTGGTTGCAGGTGAGGGCCCAGCCTTTGATCGAGGCAGTTTCGGCCGCTCGGAAGGCTGACGTGATCGTGGCCGTGGTCGGTATTACTTCGAAGCTGGAAGGCGAGGAGATGAAAGTCGATCTTCCCGGGTTCCGCGGAGGGGACCGCACCAGCTTGAATCTTCCCGAAGAGGAGCAGGCCCTGTTAGGGGCGATGAAAGGGAGCGGAAAGCCGCTGGTCGTGATTCTGATGAATGGCAGCGCCCTGGGGGTCAACTGGGCGAACGATCACGCGAATGCCATTCTCGAAGCCTGGTACGCGGGCGAAGAAGGAGGCACTGCGATTGCGCAAACCCTGGCCGGTGCCAACAATCCTGCAGGACGCCTGCCGGTGACCTTCTATAAAGGCGTAGAGCAGTTGCCGGACTTCGAAGACTACGCGATGAAAAATCGTAGTTACCGCTACTTCACGGGCGAGCCACTCTATCCCTTCGGCTACGGATTGAGTTATTCGAAATTCGAGTACGGTGGACTAAAGTTGTCGCAGTTGGACTTGCAAGCGGGAGATCCGTTGGAGGTCGAAGTCGACGTCAAGAACACCAGCCAGCAAAATGGCGATGAGGTGGTTGAACTTTATTTAAGTTTCCCGCAAATGGCTGGGGCGCCCTTGCGTGCCCTGCGCGGATTCACTCGCGTTCACCTGAATGCTGGAGAGCAACATCATGTGAAACTCGCATTGCAGCCGCGAGACCTGAGCTATGTGAACGAGGCCGGGGATCGACTAGTGGCAGCAGGGGACTATGTGATCAGTATTGGCGGAGGCCAACCCGGTACGCCGGCCACGCATGCTGAGGCTCGGCTGACGATTCGGGGCCAGCAGAAATTGCCGGAGTGATCTCTAAGCTCTGATTTGGTCGGCTAGCGCCAGCGCCGTTCCTCACCCCCACACAGTGCGGTCCAGAGCACAGGCGTTGGCCGACCAAATGAAAGCTTTCGGAAGGTACGCCGGCCACGCATGCTGAGGCTCGGCTGACGATTCGGGGCCAGCAGAAATTGCCGGAGTGAAAAATAAATACTTGCAGACTCTCTGGTTCACGAACGAAAAGGTTACTTGGCGCTACCGCCTGCTTCCTGCGCTCCTGTTGCTCATCATCTCTTCTGGCGGGCGGCAATTGTACTCTCAATCGCATCCGCTGGATGTGCCATCGAAAGAAAACGTCAGGGCTGATGCTCCGATTCGCTTTACGTATCAGCCCATCGATTTCAAGCTGGACAGCTCAGAGTCGCCCGAACGCCACGCGCCTGAAACGATGGCCGGCGGCGTGGCCGTGTTCGACTACAACAATGACGGCAAACTAGACATCTTCTTCGCCAATGGAGCCGACATCAAAACGCTGCACAAAGATTCGCCGAAATACTTCAACCGTCTTTTCGAAAACGACGGGCATGGACACTTCTTGGACGTGACGGAGAAGGCCGGTCTGGCAGGAACTGGGTATGACATGGGTGTTGCCATTGGCGATTATGACAACGACGGATATGAAGATATTTTTGTCGCCGGGGTTTATCGCAACACGCTCTATCACAACAACGGCGATGGCACGTTCACTGACGTCACCGCCAAAGCCGGGCTGAACCGGCCTGATCCCGAGTACGGACCGCTGTGGTCGGTCGCTGCCGCCTGGGTGGATGTGAATAACGACGGCTTGCTCGATCTTGTGGTCATCAATTATCTCAAGTGGGACATCCAGCACGAGCCCGCATGCCAGCCCTACGGGCATCGCGATTACTGCCATCCCAAGATGTACCAGCCCACGCCCAATCAGCTATTCATTAACAACGGAGACGGGACATTTCGTGATGCTTCCGTCGAAGCGGGTTTCCGCGAGCATCCGGGCAAGGGCATGGGGGTGGCAGCGGCGGATTCGGAACTCTCGGGAAAGATGGATCTTTTTATTACGAACGACAAGATGATGAACTCATTTTTTCGCAACAAAGGGGGTGGGAAATTTGAGGAGGTTGCTTTCGACAAGAATGTGGCCTTACGGGAAGACGGGGCTTTCATCTCGGGGATGGGAGTGGATTTCCGAGATCTGGATAACGATGGCTTTCCTGATATTGTCCTGGTTGGACTCGACGGCGAGAGTTTTCCGATCTATCGCAACACTGGAAAAGGCGGATTCGAGGAAGTGACGCGGGAGAGCGGGATGACCCGGTTGAGCCTGTCCATGGCGGGATATTCTCCCAACATTGCCGATTTTGATAATGACGGCTGGAAAGACATTTTTGTTTCGCGCGGCCATGTAGAGTCGCTCGATTCTGCCGCTACCGTGGTGGTGGAGCAGCCGAATACGGTGTTTCGCAATCTGGGAGGAATGAAATTCGCCGCGCTTACTGCCGAGGCTGGATTCAACGCACAGCCTCCGTCACGTCATCGCGGCTCGGCGGTCGGCGATCTGAATGGTGATGGCCGTTTGGATGTGGTGGTAAGCGCGATCAATGCGCCCGCGGAGATTTGGATAAACCAGAGTCCCGGCAACAACCACTGGATCGAATTCAAGCTGCAGGGAACGAAGAGTAATCGCGATGGCCTCGGAGCCAGAATCAAGCTGGTCAGCAAGTCCGGAGCACAGTACAACCATATGACTAGCAGTTGCGGATATGCATCGTCGAGCGCCGGGCCGGTGCATTTTGGACTGGGAGCAAACGCGTCGGCGGATCTGGTTGAAATTCATTGGCCGTCGGGCATCGTGCAGACGTTGCGTGATGTGGCAGCTGATCGCGTCGTGCTGGTGAAGGAACCTACGCAGTAGCGAAGCGAATGATCACGAAAATTCTTCTGTTCGGCTTCCTGGTCTGGACATGTTTTTCCCCGGCTTTCGCGCAGCCCGGTCGGGAGCTTGGCGCACATCACGGCCATGCCAAGACAATCGTTCTCGATGCGGCCCTAACAATCATCCAAAGTCCCGACGAACCAGAGGCAGTACGGCTGGCGACCCAGAGTTTGGCCGATGACTTCGAAGCTGCGCTCGGTACGCGGCCAGCAGTGATTGATGGTAAGCACAATGCGGCACCCGTTACGATACTCGTCGGTGAATGGTTAAAAATCCCCGAACCGTTGCGGCCGCCCAGCCTGAC
>Ga0116125_1000887_pt1 | contig 13619 bp, 11 predicted proteins | sample June2015DPH_16_1_2_FD_89729 | JGI IMG/M metagenome (GOLD analysis project Ga0116125, IMG submission 89729) | Peatland microbial communities from SPRUCE experiment site at the Marcell Experimental Forest, Minnesota, USA - June2015DPH_16_10 | ecosystem: Environmental > Terrestrial > Soil >...
CCGCAAACAAAGTCAAAGGCGTCGGACAGGGCCTGCCCTGAGCTTGCCGAAGGGAGTGTCCGACCCACACTAGCAAAATCTGGTGCGCCCGGAGAGACTCGAACTCCCAACCCTCTGCTCCGAAGGCAGATGCTCTATCCACTTGAGCTACAGGCGCCCGAGGTTATTTTACGGCATGTGAGGTCGCGGGAGTGGCGGCCTTTGAGAAAAAGCGAAAGGGGCCGCTCCCTTAGAGAGACTGGGCCCCTTCTTGTTGAAAGTTGAGTTTTGAAATTGAGTTTAGTTTTCTCCTTCGGCTACGCTGCTTCCCCAGAGTGCGTTGCTTCCCCACAGCGCGTTTGATCCCCAGAGAGCATTCGAGCCCCACAGAGCGTTCGAGCCCCACAGAGCGTTGCTGCCCCAGAGTGCGTTGCTACCCCAGAGTGCGTTGGAACCCCAGAGTGCATTGCTGGCTGAAACCGTGCTGCTGGACGATGCGGCAGTTCCGGGTACGAACTGCGAAGAGCCCCACACCGCGGCATTCGACCATGTGGCCGATGTATTCCAGACCGAAGAGGGATCGTCGGACAAGGACACCTGATTTGTGGCCGCGTTGAAACTTGCGATGGGAGACATCGCTGTGCCTTTCGCAACGGCAGTGCTGTTGAGGGCGGCTTCGAGATCGACATAGCCTGCGCCTACGGTGAAGACGTCGTACTGGTCGGTGTAGGTGATTCCGGTGACTGGATCGGTCGTGCTGCTGGACTCGGGAAAAGTTTTGTACGCCGTGAGCATCAGACGAGCCTTGACCTGATCGGGAGTAAGGTTCGGAGACTTCTGCAACAGATCGGCGACGACTCCGCTGAGAACGCCGGCGGCCATGCTGGTTCCACTCAGGTTGAAGTAGGCGGATGAAGAGGCACTGCTGCCTCCGTTCACGTAGTAGCTGTACGGGACTTGATTGCCGGGAAACTCGTTGTAGAGCGTGGAGCCTTGCGACGCTAGAGACGTCAACAGGTTTCCGGGGGCAACCAGATCGGGCTTTACGACCGCGTCCACGACCGTCGGGCCTTTCGAGCTGTAGCTGGCGATGAGGTCGTCGGTGCGCGTGGGGGTGCCCATGGGCTTCATGGCGCCCACGGTAATCACATAGGGATCGTTGCCGGGTGAGGTGACGGTGGCGTAGCCATCGGTGGTCTGGTAGCGGCCGTTGTTGCCGGCGGCGACGACTACTACGATGCCGCTTTTCCAGGCAGCTTCGACGGCCTGGCAGAGCGGGTCCAACTTGTAAGATTCGTATACGCCGCGGCCGAGCGACAGGTTGATGACGCGAATGTTGTATTGCGACTTCAGTGCGATGGCCTGATTGATAGCGGCGATCACCGAGCTATCGGTACCGGCGCCGTTCTGATCGAGCACTCGCAGGTTGACGATGTGTGAGCCGGGTGCAATTCCCGTGAAGGTCTGGGTGTACAAGGGGCCGGTCGAGCTGAGGCCGTCTCCGGCGATCAGGCCGGCGACGTGAGTGCCGTGCCCGTACTGATCATTGGCGCTCGAATTTCCTGGCACAAAAGACTGCTGATAGACCACGCGCGGGAGGGGAAAAATTTGCTGATTAAGGTCGGGATGATAGCTTACGCCACTGTCGATCACGGCCACGCCGATGCCCACGCCGGTATAGTTCGACTGCCACGCGAACTCCGCGTTCACTGCGCCGGCGGCATTGTTCAGGCCGGTCGGCGACAACGGGCGGTCGGGGCTGATGTATACGACGTTCGACTGGTTGGAGAGGCTTTGGATGCCGCCGCCGTCGAGCTGAGCGACTAAACCGTTGATCAGCGGCGCCTGGCCGAGAACCGTCCCGCCCAGGTTCGCGATGTCGTTTAACAGGCAATCCAGAAGACCCAGCAGTCCGGAGCAATTCACTTGCGTGCCGGGCGCGTACTGAACAATGACTTGCCTCTGATTGGTCGACCGATAGCCACGCAGTTCGGGGGATAGTTTCGAGTCGTCGGCGTGGGCCAGCGTTGCGGTGGCGATCAGCAGTAAAACCAAAAGTCTTTTCATATCTCCTCAACGGCGAACCCGGTCCGCCTTCCGACACGTTCGAATTACACAGCCATATGTGCAGGTAGAGCGCCAAAGCGGGAGGGGAATCGTCCTTGCGAATCAGTCAGTTAAAGCAGGTAGGTGAATGGGTGGTGGGACAGGTTGTCCCGTCGGGGTGGGCCGGGGACAATTTGTCACACGCAGACCTAGTTATGTCGACAGAGCCGTCCTATATGAATATTTATATACAGCGGGCGCGGACTTTGCTACTCTTCAAGTCGTGACCGACGGCTCGCCCCCGGACGTAGTTTTCGAGGGAAACTCACGTGAGGTGATTCGGTCGTTCCCTAAAGACATTCGGTCCGAGCTAGGAGCTGACCTCGACCGTGTGCAGAACGGAGAGAAGCCACTGGACTCCGCCCCGATGGCTCCTGTTCTGCCGGGGGTGTTCGAGTTGCGTGACGAGGACCCGGACTTCTGGTATCGAGTGCTGTACAAGCAGATTGATGGCGGGTTTATGTCCTCCACTGCTTCAGGAAAAAGACCAACAAGACTTCCTTGAACGACATCAAGATTGCACGAGAATGGCTTTCCGCCCTAAGGAAGGGGCTGGCGGAACAGAAAAAGAAGAAGAGTTAAGGTTTAACCGCATGATTCAGGGACCGGAACCGGACCCGCCAACAGGAGCACGGCCAATGTCACAGAAATTATTCGAGGATCTCGGGTTCTCGCCTCAGGAAGCGGCAGCCTTGAAACTGAAGGCGGACCTCAACACAAGGATCGTGAAGGCAGCGACGGGTTACACGCAACAGGAACTGCAGAACAAGTTGGGAACATCGCAGCCCAGGGTGAGCGATCTGTTGCGAGGTAAGATATCCAAATTCAGCCTGGACACATTGGTGGTGTATGCCGAGTTGCTGGGGCTGCGCACCGAGATCAGGACCACGCAGCCGAAAAAATACGTGCGCGACGTGGTGGTTTACAGGCCTAAGCGAAGTACATCGCGGCGAAAGGCTTTGACGGCCTAGCCAAGTGGGAATTCGCAGAAGGACATTACGACAAAATCCTTATTAGCTTCCCAGAACGGCAGGTTCCTCCACTCCGCCGTCGCGTTCGCTACGGCTCCGGTCGGAATGAGAGGATATTGGGATCTGGGTACCGCACGATGGTAACCGGTCTTTGTCACTTTTGAGCGGACATTGGGGCTTGATTCGGCAAGAATCTAAGGGGGCTTCCCAATGTCATGGGGACGACAAATTGGTGTGCGCGCTTATGTCGCCGGAATGGCGCTGGCGGCTTCCGCCTGCTTTGCCTTCGCGTTTTTTCATTGGCAGTCCACCGATCCGGTAAAGTTTGTCTGCTATCTGGTCGCGGTGATTCTGGCGTCGTCGCTTAAGGTAAGCCTGCCAGGTATCGAAGGGACGCTGTCGGTAAATTTCCTGTTCACGCTGATCGGCATTCTGGAGATGAGTTTGCCGGAGACGCTGCTGATTGGGCTGGTGAGCACCCTGGCGCAGTTTTATTGGCGGCCGGCGCGACAGTTGAAGGCAGTGCAGTTGGTATTCAATCTGTCGCAGGTGACGGTGTGCAGCGCAGCGGCGTATGGCGCTTATAAGTTGGTTTCGATTTATGTACTGCATGTTCCCGGGCCGCTGGCGCTGCTGGTGGCGGCGATTACGCACTTCGCCTGCAACACCACGGCGATGTCGACGATCATCGGGCTAACGGAAGATAAGCCCATCCGAAAAGTTTGGATTTCGAGCTATCTCTGGTCGTTTCCCTATTACATGGTGGGAGCGGCGATTGCGGGGCTGGTCAGCTTTTTGAACCGGCACATTGGATGGCAGGCTTCGCTTTTGGTTTTGCCGCCGATCTACTTGATGTACCGGTCTTATCGTCTTTACCTGGGAAAGCTGGAAGCGGAAAAGCAACATGCGGAGAAACTTTCCGGGCTGCATCTGCGAACCATTGAAGCGCTGGCGCTGGCCATTGAGGCCAAGGATCAAACTACCGGCGAGCACCTGCAGCGGGTGCGAATTTATGCCATGGAACTGGCGCGGGATTTGGGTTTGACCGAAGACGAAACTGAGGCTTTGCGAGCGGCTTCGGTGCTGCACGATATCGGGAAGCTGGCGGTGCCGGAACATATTATTTCGAAGCCGGGCAAGCTGACGCCGGAAGAATTCGAGAAGATGAAGATCCATCCTATAGTTGGGGCGGAGATTTTGGAGCAGGTGGACTTTCCTTATCCTGTGGTGCCGATTGTGCGCGCGCACCATGAGAAATGGAATGGGAGCGGCTATCCGAATGGACTGGAAGGCGAAGCTATACCGATTGGGGCGCGAATTCTTGCCGCGGTGGATTGCCTGGACGCGCTGGCTTCCGACCGGCAATACCGGAAGGCGCTGCCGTTGCATGAGGCGATGGCTAAAGTCGCATCGGAAGGCGGGATTAGTTTCGATCCGCGGGTGGTTGGGATTCTGCAGCGGCGTTATGTGGAACTGGAGAAGCTCGCCCACGAGCAGCCTTTTCAGGCTCCGCCGAAATTATCGACTGACATCAAGGTGGAGCGGGGACTGGCGCCGGACGCGGGTTTCGCGAGGCCGGAAGAGCCTGTTTTGCATAGAGCTGGTGCGGCTAAGAATTATGTCGACGTGATGGCTGCGGCTCGGCGGGAGGCGCAGGCTTTGTCTGACTTTGGGGACAAGCTTGGCAGCGCGCTCAGTTTGGAGGACTTGTTCTCGCTGCTGGCGGTGCGGGTGAAGCATCTGGTGGCGCACGATTCTCTGGCGGTGTACGTGGTTCGGAACGAGGCGCTGATTCCGGAGTTTGTGAGTGGGGAAAATTTCCGGATGTTTTCTTCTTTGAGGATTCCGATTGGCGATGGGCTTTCGGGATGGGTGGCGCAGAATGCCAAGCCGATTTTGAATGGCAATCCTTCGGTCGAGCCGGGGTATTTGAATGATCCGACGAAGTACAGCACTTTGCGCTCGGCGCTGGCTGTGCCTTTAGAGGGAGCCTCTGGCGTGGTCGCGGTGGTGGCACTGTATCGCACGAGAGCGGATGCTTTCAGCCGGGATGAGCTTGGGGTTTTGCAGGAGTTGAGAAGTGGGCTGGGAGTGGTCGTTGAGAAGGCTTTGCGGGGTTCGGAGAACGACAGCTCGGCTGCGCGCGCTGGGGGTGATTGAGTTTTCTTACGTTGAAGAGCTTTTAACGCGGAGATCGCTGAGAACTTCCGCGGAGGTCGCGGAGAAAAACTTTTGCTGCATGCCTCACGAATTCATATCCTTGCAAAAAAACTCCAGGGTGGGGCAGCCTCGCTGAGAAAATCCTTCACTGCCGGCTTCGCGAATTCCCACTTCTCGCGAAAGACGCGAGAAATGGGGCACCCCCAGTGGTTTTGGGGCAGCCCAATACACCCAACTTCTCGCGGCTACTCCATTTCAAAACTCAAGTAGGTTAGGCCGTCGGCGCGTTCCACTTGGATCACCACGGGATCGCCGGGCTTCAGGGCTAGCACGGCGGTGCGGAGCGTTGCCATGTCTGGGATGGGCGTGGTGTTGAGGGCGTGGATTACGTCGCCGGTTTGGAGGCCGGTGTCGGGCATGATGAGATCGGCGGCGCGGCCGAGGACGATCACTCCGGAATAGATGCGGAGCGAACCGATGCGGCTGCGCAGGTCGGGAGTTAAGTCGAGGGCGAGAATGCCGAGGCGCGGGACGATATCTTTTTCGGCATTGGCGGCGTCGAAGAGTTGATCCATTTGGTCGCGGTGCTCGATGGCGGGAATGTAGAGAGTTTTTTTCTGGTCGCCGCGCAGGATGTCGAGCTTGAGTACCTGATCGATGGCGTGAAGGTAGAGCGAGGAAGAGAGCTGGGGCAGAGTTTCGATGCGGCGGTCATCGGCGCTGAGAACGATGTCTTGAACCTGCAGGCCGGCGGCGGCTGCGGGGCCGCCGGGCTTGACATCGGCGACGATGACTCCCCAGTGGCGGGCGAGTTGGAGGCCGTCGGCGAGAGCGGGAGTGATTTCCTGGGCGGTGGCTCCGATCTCGACGCGATGCACGTGACCGTATTTGCGCAGGCTGTGGTAGACGAGATCGACGATGCGTGCGGGGATGGCGAAGCCGAGGCCTTCGCTACCGCCGCCGCTGGAAAGAATGAAAGTGTTGATGCCGAGGACCGATCCGTTCATGTCAATGAGCGGGCCGCCGCTGTTGCCGGGGTTGATGGGAGCGTCGGTTTGAATGTAGGTGAGCGGCTTCTGGGCGTCCGCCTGACGGGCGACGGCGCTCACTACTCCCATGGTGACGGAGTTTTGCAGGCCTTCGGGACTGCCGATGGCAAAGACGAGTTGGCCAACGCGGGCGCGCTGTTGCGTGGCGAGGGGGAGCGTGGGGAGATCTTTTTCCTCGATCTTCAGTAACGCGAGATCGGTTTCTTTGTGAGCGCCGATGAGGCGTGCTTCGAAAATGCGGCGTCTGCCTTCGGCGACGGAGCGGCCGTTATCCGTAGGCAGGGGTAAGGCTACCTTGATGCGCTGGGCGCCTTCGACGACGTGGGCGTTGGTCATGATGTAGCCGCTGGGATCGACGATGACTCCGGAGCCGACGGCGTGCTGGCGCACGATGAGCGCGGTCTGGGTGCGATTCTCTTCGTGCAGCGGTCCGTAGCCGGAGACCAGAATCTGAACCACGGCTGGAGATACTTTGGCGGCGAGACCTTCCATTGCGTTGTTGATTTCGAGGAGAGCTGCGGCGGCGGTTGCGGATTCGTCGGGCTTGGGCTGCGGCTTTTGTGGCGAAGGATTTTCTTGAGTCACCTTAGCGGCGGGGATTGGGTTGGTCGGGTTCTGCGCGGTGGGCTGCTGCGGCATGAGAAGTGTGGAAGTAAACAGAAGGAATGCAGCAGCCGGCAAATAACAGCTGCGGAAGAAGGAAGTCGGCATGATAGATCTCCTGAGCAAGAGAGGTTAAATTAAACGTTATCACGCGGAATTGATGCGGATAGTGAGCTACCTCCACTTGATACACATAAATGCTATAATCATACACATCGGGGGTTTACACATGCGCACGAATATTGAGATCGACGATCAGTTGATGCGGGAGGCCATGCGGCGCAGCGGCGCTAGGACAAAGAGGGCTGCGGTGGAAGCTGGACTGCGATTGTTAGCGAAGACGCACGCACAAACATCGATCCGACGGCTTCGAGGAAAAGTAGTTTGGGAGGGTGACCTTCATCGATCTCGGTTGACACGGGTTGAGGGCTAGCTGGAATGGTCATCGTCGACACAACGGTGTGGATCGATTATTTACGGGGAACCCAGAATCCCGAGACTGCATGGCTGGACCGGGAGATGCAAGTCCAGCGGCTAGGATTGACTGATCTGATCCTCTGCGAGGTATTACAGGGCGTTCGGGAGCAACGCGCCTTTGCGCAAGCGCGGAGGGACTTGTTGGGGTTCGAAGTTTTTCACACGGGCGGCAGCGAAATGGCGATGGCGACCGCCGAAAACTATCGCGAATTGCGCCAGCGGGGCTATACCGTTCACAAGACCATTGACTGCCTGATTGCAACTTTTTGTTTAGAGGCAGGGCATGAACTGCTGCACCGGGATCGGGATTTTGATTGCTTTGAGAAGTTGCTGGGGCTGCGGGTGGTGCATGCTTGAGCGCAAGCACCCTTCGCGCTAAGGCAAAAAAGAGAAAATCCTACCCCCTCGATTCTGGTCCAAGCGGAGAGATCGAGCGAGGGAGACGGATCAAGTGGGGACGCCGACGTCCTCGACACTGCAAGCGAGTGCATGGATCCTTCGGCCCGCAAAGGACGCGGGCCTCAGGATGGCAACGCTTCTCGTACGGCATGGTTGTCTGAGGGCCCAATGAGGGCCAACTTCAAGCGCAAGAGCAAAGGCTCGGACAGAGCTTGCCCTGAGCTTGCCGAAGGGAGTGTGCGACCCACACGAGCGCTGGCAAGCGCGGCGGACGAGGCGTCCGCCGCTCCATGAGCCAGGGGGGAATCTAGGTTCTACCTTAACTAATTCGCGATCAGGCTTTTATCGCGGTGGTATCCGTGATATAACCGCCCCTGAGCAACAAAAGTGGGTGATCCGCCTGCCAGAAGCGTATTCTGGAGGCGTTGGCTTGGTTGGGCAGACTGAGAGTCGACGTAATGTCATCGATCGATTTTGTTAACGATCGAGATTGACGTCGATTCGAGATTCGACATCGATCGAGATTAGCATCGATCAAAGACTGGCAACGACCAATACTGATCACGATCACGCACGAACTAGGAGGCACTGTGTCCGAAGCGCGGACCGGAAAACGATTTCCGCTGGAATTGCCAATCAAGATTCATGAAGAGAAGGCCGGCGGCGACACCAAGGGGCTTACGGGGAACCTGAGCGCGGCGGGCGTGTTTATTCGCGCTGACGCGGCGATGGAGATTGGGTCGCCGGTGGAGTTCGAGATCACGCTTCCGCCCGACGTTACCGGAGGGCAGGAGAATGTCACGATTCAGTGCAAGGGGCGCGTCGTGCGCTCTGACCCCACTGGAACGAGCCCGGATGGCAAGGGCGTGGCGTGTGTGATCGATTCGTATGAGTTCGTGAGGAAGTAGGAATAAGGAAGCGAGCCAAACGCGCGATTGTTGTGTCGCAAAGAACGCGACACTTCTCGCGGCTCGCTCAGATCCTTCAGCGGGCATAAGGCCGCCCGCTTCAGGATGACATCCCAGGAATGGAACTTTTGGAGCGTCGATAACATGCTCAAACTGATACTTGCCGATAACCAGGCAATCTTCCGGGCAGGCATCGCCAAAGTTTTGGCGGTGGAAGACGAGATGCGCATCGTGGCGCAGGCTCAGACGCCGGAGCAGATGTTCATGGCTCTGGACAAATTTCGCGCCGCGGTGCTGATCGTGGCTGCGGGATTTCACAACGATTTTGCCGCGATCATACAGTCGGCGAATCGGGCGAAGACTCGCGTGGTGATGCTGGCCGATACGGGCGAGAGCGCGCAGCGGCACATGGCGAATGGGGCGCATGGCGTGGTCTATCGCAACGTGACTAGCGCGGCCCTGGTGGATTGCGTGCGCAAGGTGGCGCGCGGCGAAACCTGGGTGCAGGATGTCGCGGTGCCGAGCGAACTCACTGAGAACGATATGGTCGGATTACGAGTGCGCGATCGCCTGACAGCGAAAGAGTTGCGCATCGTGGCTTTGATTGTCCAGGGTTACAAGAATAAAGAAATTGCCACGCAGCTTGGGACTACTGAGCAGGTCATCAAGAATTATCTGCGTAACGTTTACGACAAAATTGGAGTTTCGGACCGGCTGGAACTGGCACTGTTCACGATTCATCACCGGATTTTGAATGAGGCTGCCGCGGCTACTACGGCGGGGCCGATGCCACAGGCTCCGGCGGGAGTTATGCCTTAGGACGGGTTTAGATTTTTTGCGCCGCCCCTTTGTGGGCGGCTTTTTTTTGTTTCAGCGCAAGAAAAGTCAAAACCTTTAAACACGGAGGACACGGGGTTTCACGGGGTAAATCTCGAATTCTTTCGTGAGCTTCTTCTTGGATGCAGGTTTTCGTAACGCATCGTTCTGATTGCTTGCGCATCTACTGCTCATGGAATTTCGAACTTTGGGACGCTCTGGTTTGAAGGTGCCTGTGTTGAGTTTTGGCACGGGGACATTTGGCGGGTCGAACGAGTTTTTTCGCGCGTGGGGCGCTAGCGACGTGGCCGAGGCGACGCGACTGGTGGATATCTGCCTGGAAGCTGGAGTGAATCTTTTCGATACCGCCGACGTTTATTCTGATGGACTCTCCGAAACGATTCTGGGGAAGGCGGTGGCCGGAAGGCGCGACTCCGTTTTGATTTCCACGAAGGCTACTTTCCGCATGGGGCCGGGGCCGAACGATTTGGGTTCGTCGCGGTATCACCTGATTCGCGCTTGCGAGGCGAGCTTGCGCAGGCTGGGCACGGACCACATCGACATTTATCACCTGCACGGATTTGACGCGCTGACTCCGGTGGAAGAAGTGTTGAGCACTTTGGATCAACTGGTGGTGAGCGGCAAGGTGAGATACATCGCTTGCTCGAATTTTTCCGGCTGGCATTTGATGAAGTCGCTCGATGTGGCTGACAAGTATGGGTGGGCGCGCTATGTGGGACATCAGGTTTACTACTCGCTGATTGGCCGCGAGTACGAATGGGAATTGATGGCGCTGGCTTTGGATCAAGGAGTGGGGGCGCTGGTGTGGAGTCCGCTGGGTTGGGGGCGGCTGACGGGGAAGATCCGGCGTGGGAAGCCGTTGCCGGCGCAGAGCCGGTTGCACAAGACTGGTGACATGGGTCCGCAGGTTGCGGACGAGTATCTGTATAAGGTGGTGGATGCGCTGGACGCGATTGCCGCTGAGACTGGAAAGAGCGTGCCGCAGGTGGCGTTGAACTGGCTTTTGCAGCGGCCGTCGATTTCGACGGCAATCTTTGGCGCGCGGAACGAAGAACAGTTGCGGCAGAATCTGGGCGCCGTGGGGTGGAATCTTTCGGTTGAGCAGGTTGCGAAACTGGATGCGGCCAGCGAGGTGACGCCGGTTTATCCATACTGGCATCAGCGGCAGTTTGCGGAGAGAAATCCTCCGCCGGTGCCGCTTGCGGAAAAAACTGGCAGCTAGTTTCTCTGGCCATTCATTCTTGAGGGAAAGAAAGGAAGAACATGGCGCGCGTTTTTATTACAGGATCTTCCGATGGGCTGGGTCGAATGGCGGCGCAACTGCTGATCGAGCAGGGGCACGGCGTGGTGCTGCACGCCCGCAACGAGGCGCGAGGAGAGGAAGCTTTGTCGGCGGTTCACGGGGCGGAGGCGGTCGTGATCGGCGATCTGACGAGCATCGCGCAAACGCGTAAGGTCGCCGAACAAGTGAACGCGCTCGGAGCCTTCGATGCGGTGATTCACAATGCGGGCATCGGATACAGGGAACCTCGCCGCATCGCCACTGAAGACGGTTTGCCGCAGGTCTTCGCCGTGAATACTCTCGCGCCTTATATTCTGACCGCGCTGATCAAGCGGCCGAAGCGGCTGGTCTACTTAAGTTCCGGCCTGCATCGTAGTGGCGATGAAAGCTTGAAAGATTTGGCGTGGAAGGACCGTCCGTGGCAGGGGCAGCAAGCCTACTCCGATACGAAGTTTCACGACGTGCTTCTGGCTTTCGCGATCGCTCGGCGCTGGACGAACGTTTTTTCGAATGCGCTAGAGCCCGGCTGGGTCGCCACCAAGATGGGCGGTGCGGGAGCGACCGATGATCTGGACGCCGGGCACCGCACTCAGGTGTGGCTTGCGGTGAGCGATGATCCGGCTGCAACCGTTACCGGCGAATATTTCTATCACATGCGGTTGCGCGAGCCGGAGCCCACCACGCGCGACACAGAACTGCAGGAGAAGTTGATCGAAGCGTGCGAAGGCTTTTCCGGAGTCGAGTTGCCTGATTAAGCGTGGCGCGCGATGAGAACTTAGCGGCCTCACCTTCTAGATTTTCTCCGCTACCGACTTCGCCTGCGTGAAGAGATACAGATAATCCGGGCCGCCGGATTTGGAATCGGTCCCCGACATGTTGAAGCCGCCGAAGGGATGCGCGCCGACCATGGCTCCGGTGCACTTGCGGTTGATGTAGAGATTGCCGACGTGGAAGTCGCGCTTGGCGCGGTCGATTTTGTCGCGCGACTTGGTGTAGATGGCGCCGGTGAGGCCGAACTCGGTGTCGTTGGCGATCTCGAGCGCGTGGTCGAAGCCGCGGGCTTTGATCACGGCGAGCACTGGTCCGAAGATTTCTTCCTGCTCGAGTTTTGATTTGGCCGGGATGTCGGCGAACACCGTGGGGCGGATGTAGTAACCTTCTCCGGCTTCGGTGGCGCGAGTGCCGCCGGTGAGCAGGCGTCCATCTTTTTTGCCTTGCTCGATGAATTCGAGAATCGTCTTCATCGAGCCTTCGTTGATCACCGCGCCCATGCCGGAGTTCTCGGCGGGATCGCCTACGGTGATTTTTTCCACGCGAGTCTTGAGTTGTTCGAGGAACTTGTCGTAGATGCGCTCGTCGACAATGGCGCGGGAGCAGGCTGAGCACTTCTGTCCCTGGAAGCCGAATGCGGCTTGCGCGACGCCTTCGACGGCGGAGTCGATATCGGCGTCGGCATCGACGATGATGGCGTCTTTGCCTCCCATCTCGAGGATGGTGCGCTTGATCCAGATCTGGCCGGGGGCTTGCGAGGCTGCAGTTTTATTGATGTGCAGGCCGACTTCGCGCGAGCCGGTGAATGCGATGTAGCGCGTCTTAGGATGCGCGACGATGGCATCGCCGAAACTGGCTCCCGCGCCGGGGCAGAAATTCACCACGCCTTCGGGCATTCCGGCTTCTTCAAGCAGTTCGATAAATTTCGCGGCGATGGTGGGGGAATCGCTCGAAGGCTTGAGGATCACCGTGTTGCCGCTGACGATGGAAGCGACGACGAGGCCGGCCATGATGGCGCAGGGAAAATTCCACGGAGGAATGACTGCGCCCACGCCGAGCGGAACGTAAGTGAGCGAATCGTGCTCGCCGGGTAACTGCACCGGAGGTTCAGCTTTGGCGAAGCGCAGGGCTTCGCGGGCGTAAAACTCGCAGAAGTCGATGGTCTCGGAGATGTCGGCATCGGCCTCGCCCCAGTTCTTGCTGACTTCGAAGACGAGCCAGGCCATGTAATCCATCTTGCGCTGGCGCATGAGGTCGGCGGTGCGGAAGAGCAGTCCGGCGCGCTCTTCGACTGTTGTGTGCTTCCACGAGTCGAATGCTTTCAGCGCGGCCTTCATTGCTGGTTCAACGTGCTCTTTGCCAGCCTTCTGATGGTTTCCGACAATCTGCGAAGGCTTCGATGGGTTCAGCGACTTGATCTTTTCTGTAGTCTTGAGCCGCTGGCCTCCGATGATGAGGTCGTACTCGCGGCCAAGCTGTTCGCGAACGCGCTCGATGGCGGCGCGCATCTTGCGCGCATTTTCTTCGTTGCGGAAATCATAAAAGGGCTCGTTGATGAACGGGCCTTGATGAGATTGGGATGATGATGTGCGTGGCCGGACGGGGGCTTCGGCGATTGCCATTGGGGAATCCTTTCTAATTAGATATTTTACACCGCGCACGAAGAGTCCCGCCCGCCGCTAGCGCTTAATGATAGACTCGAACGTTTTCCTAGAGGCAATGTTATGGACATTAAACAAGTAGGCGTGATCGGCGCGGGGACCATGGGCAACGGCATTGCCCATGTCTTTGCGCGGAGCGGTTACTCGGTAGTTCTGTGCGATGTGGACCAGCGGTTTCTGGATCGCGGGCTGGCGACGATCACGAAGAATCTTGACCGTGAGGTCGCGAAGAACAAGATCTCGGCTGAAGACAAGGCGGCAGCGCTGAAGAAGATCGAGCCGGTTACCGACCGCTCCCGGCTTGCCGACTGCGATTTTATTGTGGAAGCGGCGACCGAGAAGTTTGAGATTAAGACGGAGATTTTTCGCGATCTTGACCGACTGGCGCAGCCCGAGGTGATTCTGGCTTCGAACAC
>Ga0116125_1000891_pt1 | contig 13586 bp, 7 predicted proteins | sample June2015DPH_16_1_2_FD_89729 | JGI IMG/M metagenome (GOLD analysis project Ga0116125, IMG submission 89729) | Peatland microbial communities from SPRUCE experiment site at the Marcell Experimental Forest, Minnesota, USA - June2015DPH_16_10 | ecosystem: Environmental > Terrestrial > Soil > Wetlands...
GCGGCTGCGGAGGCGGAGACGGCTAACCGGGCTAAGAGTACGTTTCTCTCCACCATGTCGCACGAGATCCGTACACCGCTGAACGCCATTCTGGGCTACGCGCAGTTGATGGCGCGGGATCCCGTTCTGGGGCCAGACGCGAAGACGAGTCTCAAGATCATCGGCCGAAGTGGCGAGCATCTGCTGGCCCTGATCAACGACGTTCTGGACATGTCCAAGATTGAAGCGGGCCGCGCGGAGCTCAAGCCCGTAACCTTCAATCTCTATAGAATGCTGGACGATCTGGCCGCGATGTTCCGTTTGAGGGCTGAAGGGAAGGGCTTACGATTTGAAATGTTAACGGCGGGCGAGCGGGTACCTGGCGTAAGAGCGGATGAAGGTAAGATACGGCAGGCGCTGATCAACCTACTCGGAAACGCCATCAAGTTTACCAAGCGCGGCTATATCAAACTGCACATTGATCTGGAAAGAAGGAGCGGCGATCAGCTCTGGCTATCCGTCCAGATTGAAGACACCGGCGCGGGGATGGCAGAGGAAGAACAAGCAAAGCTGTTCGAACCGTTTCGCCAGAGTAGGCTCGGCTTGAATACACAGGAGGGAACCGGCTTGGGCTTGGCGATTAGCCGCCAATACGCGCGGCTGATGGGCGGTGACGTGACGGTTTCGAGCAGTCCGGGCCAGGGTTCCATCTTCCGCTTGGAGGTCCCGATCGAAAGTTGTGACGCCGAAGTGGGAGTAACGTGGAACGCGCCGCGCCACGTGCTGTGCTTACATCCGGGAGCAAACGCTCCCAAAATCCTGGTGGTGGACGATCAGCTGGAAAGCCGGGACTGGCTAATGAAGCTGCTGGCTTCGGTCGGGTTCTCGGTACGCGGCGCGGAGAACGGCGAGGCAGCCATCCGAGCCTGGGAGGGCTGGAGCCCGCAGCTGATTTTGATGGATGTGCATATGCCGGTGATGGACGGGCTCGAAGCGACTCGAAGAATAAAGGCGAATTCGCGCGGCAAAGAGACATGCATCGTGGCCGTGACAGCCAGCGCCATGGATGACGACCGCCGTGCGGTCACTCTTAGCGGGGCCGACGATTTCATCTCGAAACCGTTCTATGATGACGATCTACTCGAGAAAATGCGCACCCTGCTCGGCATTGAGTATGACTACGAGGATTTGAGCGGAATCACGGGACCAATTGCGGCCGGGGTCGAGGTGCTGAGCGCGGAGCAGCTCGGCCGGCTGCCCCTGTATCTGGTGGAGGAATTGCGGGATGCAACGTTGCAGGGCAACAAGAGACGGTTGGACGAGTTGATCCTGAAAGTTAGCGAGATTGACGAGGCCGGTTGCGCTCACGCTTTACGGGAGCTGGCCGATAAGTACGAATATGATGCACTGACGCGGTTGCTGGGTGACGCATGCCGCCGGTAAAGGAGGGTTTCATTGTCTCAGAGCGACATCATGATCGTCGACGATACTCCCGCCAACCTGAAGCTGTTGGAAGACATGCTGCTTCTCGAAGGGTATGAAGTTCGTTCGTTTCCATTGGGTAGACTGGCGCTGGCGGCCGCGCTGAAGCATCCGCCGGATTTGATTTTGTTAGACGTCAACATGCCGGAGATGAACGGCTTCGAAGTATGCGAACGCCTAAAGGCGGAAGGCCGCCTTCGAGACATCCCCGTGATCTTCCTGAGCGCTCTGCACGAAACGCAGGACAAAGTGAACGCCTTCCGGTCCGGCGCGGTGGACTACATATCTAAGCCCTATCAGATCGAAGAAGTTCACGCCCGAGTGGAAACGCATCTCAGGCTGCATGATCTACAACGGGAATTGAAACTGCATAACGAACGTCTGGAGGAGGCAGTAGCAGCGCGAACTCGGGAACTGGAAGAAGCCAATGGGCGGCTGACCATTTTGGATCGTTCCAAGAGCGATTTTCTTAATCTTATCTCGCACGAGTTTCGCACGCCCTTGAACGGACTGCTCGGAGTTGGGGACCTGATCCTGGGAGAAATGCCCGCTACTCTGGAGAACCTCGAGCTCAAAGAAATGTTTCAGCGCTCGCGGCGCAGAATTCTCTCGCTTTTGAATGACGCACTGCTGCTGGCTGAAATAGACGTGAGTGCGGGGAAGTTCAAGTTTGCCGCGGTCTCGTTGCATGCGGCGCTCGGCCGCGCGATTGAGAGAACTACCGAGTTCGCCCGGTCTCGCTCCGTCGCCATCGCTTCGGATTCCGCAGGCCGGGATTTGGTGCTCGGAGACGAAGAGTTGCTGATCCGGGCGCTGCACGCCTTACTTGAGACCGCCGTCAAATTCTCCGAGGAAGGCGGCATTGTGCGGCTGTACTCGGACGTTGTAGCCGGCTCCCCAAGCATTCTCATCGAAAGTCGGGGCCGGGCCATCCCTGAATCTGTTTTGCCGAAGTTCTTTAGTCTATTCTCAATCGTACAAGCCATTACTCCGGGCGGGGACTTGGGATTGGGACCCGCGATGGCATACCGCATTCTTTCGCTGTTCGGCTCTTCGGTCAGCGTCCAGAACCGGGACCCGTCCGGCATCCGGATCTCCATATTGTTAAAGAACGCCGAGCCGGAGCCCCGCGTCCTGAGGCCGGAGGTGGAAGCTACGGAATTATGTTTACCATGACGTTGTTGCTCGAAACGCCAGCCGCCCGGATAAAAAACTGAGCCCCGACCGGCGGCAAGCGCTACCACGAACGCGGGAACCATCGAGCGGCACTTGTGGTATCGTCTCTAAGGAACTCGTGCAAAACGGAGCGCGTCGCGGGCCAGTTCCTGGTCCGTTTTGCGGTGCGCGCCGCACCCTTTGCGCTTCCTGCCGGTCGCGGCTCGGCTAGGGTGGACGCGGCAGGTTCGTAGCGGTGCGCGAAGGCTGGGAGCCTGCGCGGCGGTTGGATACCGCGGGCTAACAAGCTTCCCCACCGGGGCACCGCCGCCTTGCTTACGCCTACACCCAGATTCCAAACGTCTTGTTGAGGGATCGCGTTGGCTCCACATTCATGTCGCGCGCCAGGTTCGCAGGCGACACCGCCTGCGCCACGGATCATTTGTTAGAATTCGACTATTCGGTCTTGCGGGCACCATCGTGAAACGTTATCTTGATCCAGAACGACAGTCCGCGCTGGATAACTTGTTTAGCGCTGCTTATGAGGAATTGCGCCGGCTGGCCGGTTCGGTGAAGTATTCGCGGCCGGATGTCACCATTAGCCCGTCCACGCTGGTGCATGAGACTTGGCTGAAGTTGGCAAAATCGCACCAGTTGGCGCCCGAGTCCGAGCTGCATTTCAAGCACATTGCTGCACGGGCCATGCGGCAGGTTTTGGTGGAAGCTGCGCGGCGGCAGAAGGCGTACAAGCGTGGAGGCGGTGGTTCCGCGGTCATGGTCACATTTGACGATTCCATGCATGTGCCGGTGGAGTGCGATCAGGATCTGATTGCGCTGGACGCAGCGCTTGAAGAACTTGCCTCGGTGAGTCCGCGACAGGCCAAGCTGGTGGACATTCGGTTTTTCGGCGGGTTGGACGCAGCCGAGACCGCGGCCTTGCTGGAGGTTTCCGAATCTACGGCTCTTCGCGAATGGCGAACGGCGAAGGCGTGGCTGGCGTCCCAGATTATTCGGACGCGTTGAATCGTGATGGACCAAGCACGCTGGGATCGAATTCAGACGCTTTTTCAACGAGCGGTTGACATTCCGGCGTCTGAACAACACGATTTCTTGCGCACCGCTTGCGCCGGCGATGAGCTGCTGATGGAAGAAGTGCTCGCGATGCTTTCCGAAGACGCGCGAGGCGCATCGTTACTAGATGGCGAGCTGCCGGCGGTGGCCGATGCAATGCTTCGCGGCGCGCCGCCATCTTTTACTTCCACCGAGTTTGGCACTTATCGGATCAAGAAATTGCTCGGCGAAGGCGGAATGGGCGTGGTGTATCTAGCGGAACGTGAGGATATCGGCAGCGTAGTGGCCATCAAGCTGTTGCGCGATGCATTTCTGTCGCCCGCTCGAATCGATCGGTTCGTGATCGAGCAAAAGACGCTGGCGAAACTCGAGCATCCCTTCATCGCGCCCATTCTGGACGCGGGAGCGCTGGCCGACGGCACGCCCTGGTTCGTGATGCCATACGTGGAGGGCACGCCTCTGACGGAGTATTACCGCGCGCACGAATGCTCGATAGCGGAGCGGCTGCGTTTGGTTCGCGCGGTTTCGGAGGCGGTTCAATACGCGCATAGCCAGGCGATTATTCATCGCGACCTGAAGCCCTCCAACATTCTGGTGAAGGCGGATGGAACCGTGCGGCTGCTGGATTTCGGAATCGCCAAGCAGATGGAAAGCGCGGAGCCGGCAGATCGCACGCAAACCATCTGGCGCGCCATGACGCTGTCCTACGCCGCGCCGGAGCAGATCCGCGGCGAGCGGTTGGGCACACAGGTGGATGTCTATTCGCTGGGTGTCATTCTTTATGAGCTGCTGACCGGGAAACTTCCCTTCGATCTTTCGAATCTGAGCCATGCCGAAGCCGAGCAGATGATTCTGCAGCATCCGGTGGAAGCGCCGTCTTCTGTTGCTAAGGGCAGTAGCGAACTTGACGTGCTCTGCCTTACGGCCATGCACAAAGATGTCACCAGGCGCTATCAATCGGTGGAGGCGCTGATACGCGATATCGATCATTACTTGAAGAGCGAGCCATTGGAAGCCCGGCCCGACACGCTGGGCTACAGGATGCGCAAGTTCGTGCTACGCAACCGGCGCGTGCTATCGGCGGCGATTGCGGTTGGCGCCATTATCGCCGCGCTGGTGATATTTTTTGTGGCGCGGCTAGCGCGAGCGCGCAACACTGAGTTGGCAGAGGCCAGACGGACGCAGCGCATCGAAAGATTCATGCTGAATCTTTTCGACGGCGGCGATAAAGCGGCGGGACCTTCGGGAACTTTGCAGGCGGTGACACTTCTCGACAGAGGCGTCGAAAGTGCCCGGACGTTGAGCGCGGATCCGGCCGTGCAGGCGGACTTATATCAGACGCTCGGCAACATGTATCAGAAGCTGGGCAAGTCCGACCAAGCCGATAAATTGCTGCGCTCGGCGCTGGAGCGGCGCAAGTCCATCGCGGGATCGGACAATCAGGAGGTGGCGGATGGTCTGGTGGCGCTAGGATTGTTGCGGCTGGATCAATCGCAGGTGGCGGAAGCGGAGCGCTTGATCCGCGAAGGCCTGGCCATGGACGGGCGGCATTTGCCGCCTAATGATCCCGCGGTGCTGCGGGCCGAATCCGCACTCGGCCGGGTGCTGGAGGATCGCGGCGCTTACGACGAAGCCGTCAAAACGCTGGATGAAACGGTGCGGCTACAATCGGCCCAAAAAGAAATAACGAACGATCTTTCCGACAGCATCACTGAACTGGCCACTGCTCATTATTATCTCGGCCATCTGAACCTAGCGGATTCGCTGAACCAACGGGCGCTGGCCATCGATCGCCAGCTTTTCGGAGCGGTGCATCCGCGCGTCGCGGACGATTTGTATAACCTCGGCTTGATCCAACACGATCTGGGACGTGATGCGGCCGCTGAGCAGAATTATCGCCAGGCACTCGCGATCAAGCAAGCCTGGTACGGCACGGAACATCCGGATACTGCGCTGATGATGGCGGCCGTGGGCCAGGCACTGGTTTATCAACACCGGTACGATGAGGCTGCGCCGGTGCTCGAGCAAGCGCTGGCGATCCAGGAGCGCCTGTTCGGAAAAGTGCACGCTCAAGTGGCGATGGGCCTGAATGTCTTAGGGATTCTGGAACTCAAGCGCGGCCATTTGAGCGATGCAGAGAAGGATTTTCTGCGCATGGCGGATATCAATCGGTCGGTTTACGATGACCGGCACTATCTGGTGGGCATCGCGTTGCTCAATTTGGGCGAGGTGTATCTGGAAGAGAAAAACAATGCGCGAGCCGAGCATTCGTATCGCGAAGCGCTGGCGCGGTTCAATGAAAAGCTTCCGGCCAATCATCCCAACACCGCAGTCACGCGTGTCCGATTGGGGCATACGTTGGTTTTGGAGAAGCAGTATAAGGATGCCGAGGGGCTGTTGCTGGCTGGGTATGCGGTGCTGGAAAAGCAGCCTGGCCAGCAGGCGGCTCGGACCCAGATCGCGCGCCAGGATTTGGTGACGGTTTACGAGGCGTTGAAGGAGCCGGAGAAGGCTGAGAAGTTCCGGGCAATGGCCGCCAACGCGGGCAAGTAGTTCGGCTTTGGCGCAATCCCGAGCGTCGGCATGAGTGCCGACGCGGCACGCAAGAGTGCGTGCGCCACAATGGATTCAACGATTTGAGCGCTTCGTGACGTTTCTCCCGCTGCTATTGCGTAATGTTTTGTTGACAGGGGGAACGAGATGGTTCGAAAGTTGTTCGTCTTTGCGTTTGCGGCTAGCCTGCATGGCCAAACCACATTGACTTCCGGTACGCCCGCTCAGTTTCTGATCAATACAATCTACGCGGTGGTTCTGAACGGAAAGAATGGCTTTGTTATCCCGATTCCATCGGACCCGATTCAATTGCAAGTGGATGTCGAGCTGGCGCCTTACACCTCGTCGGTCGATATTTTCGTCCGGTGTGGGCAGGACATTGGTGGCGCGAACGACAACGACCCGGTTTACGACACCATGGGAACTACTGCCATCGGCAAGGCGACTGTGGTGCTGAATCGTTCCGCAGGGGGCGCGGATGGAAATTGCTATATCGCGATGGAGCCAACTGCGACTGGCCCTTCAGGAAGCACCGGCGGACGGGTGACGGCTACGATTAAACCCTTCCCATCCGGAGGAACGCCAGTTACTGTTCCGAGCCTGGGATCCATCTATTTGGCAGGCCAGCCGCCTGGAACCAAACTTGGAACGCTTTCGGTTCCGGCGAACTCGCCGACGCAAGTTCCGATTTCGCTCACTGCCGGCCAGGGTCTGAGCATTCTGGCCGCGGGTTTGATCACAGCTCCGGGCGAGTTTGGCGGGATTCCTCCGGACGGTGCTACATTCGTGCCCTTCGACTCGTCGGCAACCGGCGCCGCTAGCGCGGCGTTTGGACTCTCTGGGATCGGCGTGCGCGCTGTCTCGATGGTGGGGGTGTTTGTGGGGGACAGCATCGATAGCACTACGACGCCTCTGGGCTTGGACTTCGGTTTCGATCTCACGGCAACGCAGACGCTATACCCGGCGCTGCAGCAGGTGTTTTACGTGGGCAATGGAGTGAGCACGTTCGGGCAGGACCGAGTCTTTGTGGTTCCACCGGGCGCCACGCGCCTGTTCCTCGCCAGCATTTCCGGAGGCTTCACGGCGAGCGGGTCCTTTACGGCGTCCGTTTCGGCGGTGGCGATTCCGAGCGCTCCGTCGGCCACCAATCCGATCTCCATCTCGGCTATGGCCAATCTCTTTCTGGCTGATGAACCGAACGGACTTGGAATCGGGTCGAAGATAGCTTCGTCGTTTACCCCTTACAGTATTCCGCCGGCTGTCCCGATCCAGCTTACGGCGGGACAGAACCTGCACATCATTCCGTTCGAGGAGGATGCCACGCTGGGATCAACATCCTATTTGTTTGGCGTTAATGGGCTCTCGACCATCCCGTTCGCGCTTGGTTTGGACGGCGTATTTCTGGCCGACACTATTGATCGCACACAAATGCCGGCCGGCCTCGGTACCCTGGAGGCGCAGGAAACTGTGGCGCCTCTGCTCCAGCAGACTTTTTATATCGCCAATGGGTACACAACCAAAGGCGAAGTCAAAAGCTTCACTGTTCCGGCTGGGGCCACCCGGCTACTGTTGGCGAATGCGGGCGGTGGGACGGTGGCGACCGGCTTCGTGGGTAGCCAACGTATCTATCGATAGTCCAAACGCTCCCACGATCAGCGTCGGCGGCATTGTGAATAACGCCGGCTTTCCTAAGGGGCCAGTGGCTCCGGGTTCGATGGTCGCGATTTTTGGAACGAATTTCGGGCCGCAAACTTTTCCATCTACGGTGCCGCTTCCCACCACGCTCGGAGGCACTCAAATTTTCTTCAATTCAATTCCGGCGCCGCTGGTATTTGTGAGCCCTTCGCAGGTGGTAGCGCAGGTTCCAACGGAGATGTATGGTTACGCGAAAGCTCTGGTGACGCCGGTGAACAATGGGATCGCCGGCATCGCGCAGGTTGTGGACATCGCGCCATTCGCTGCTGGGATTTTCACAACTGGCACGGGCGATCCGGTGATCATCGACAACAATACCGGGCAGCTGGTTTCGCCGTCGGCGCCGGCGTCGATAGGGGATGTGTTGATAATTTGGGCCACTGGACTGGGTCCCACGCTGCTGGATCCACCGACGGGCCATCCGGCTCCGGAGACGGCTTCGCCGGCGCTGCTGCCGATTCGAGTGACGTTGAAAGGTGCCTCAACGGGCGCGATCCTCAATCCGCCATTGCAATACGCCGGCTTGGCGCCGGGCTTCGTGGCTCTGTATCAGATCAATATGCAGATACCGACCACTGCTCCAACGGGAACGGTGATCGTCGAAGTGAGCAGCCCATCGCTTGCGGCGGCGAATCCGGTGACGATTGGAATCAAGTAGTTAAAATCCATCAGGCCAGCAATTTCCACTCCTTGGAACGCAGAAGCTCTGTCCCTCATCTAACTTATTGGGGATTGAAGAATCCCGGGAGGTTGTGAAATGAAGAAGGCATTATTGGTTATGGCATCGGCGGCGGTGATGATGTTGATTCCAGCCAGCGCTTCGGCGCGAGGGTTTGGAGGACGCGCGTTTGTGGGTGGCCCGTTCGTTGGCGGGTATTGGGGTCCGTATTGGGGAGGCTATTGGGGTCCCTATGCTTATGGTCCTTATGGGGGGCCCGGCTACTATGGATATCCGTACGCGGGCGAAATCAAGCTGGACACCAAGGTGAAGGACGCCCAGGTATTCATCAACGGTGCGTTCGCGGGTAACACGCACGACGCCAAGAAGATGCATCTGCGTCCGGGGACTTACGACATTCAGATTCGCGAAGGCGGAAAGACGCAGTTTGATCAAAGGGTGTACGTAGCAGCCGGTAAGACGCTGCATTTGCATCCTGGGTTGTAAGTTAATGGTCGCTGGTGGCTGGCAGCTGGTGGCTGGCCAGCCACCATGAAGCGATAGTATATTTCGTCGAAGTGTAGAATTTAGGCCCTTCCAAACGTCTTAATAAAGTAGGCCCGCGCAGTATTTGCGTGGAGACCCTCTTTGAATCTCAAGATTATTCTTCCGCTTTTTGTGGCAGTAAGCGCCAGCGCGCAGTCTGTCTGTCCGCCGATTAATTTCCTAAACGCGACAACAATCAATCTGGACCCGACCGATTCATCCCACTTGGTGGTCCTGCGGCAGAGCGATGGTTCGTATACTGCGTTCGAGATGGCAAATGCCTCGCCTTATCCCGTCTTACGCACCATCCCTCATTTCGAAAAGGTCTTCTCGAACTGCCTGCCTCGCCAGGGCTCTCCTTCTGTTGCCAAAACCTCTCCTTCGGCAACGGGTGCAGGGGCGCAGCCGGCAGCCTTTGCGGTTCTCGATTCAGGGAATTATTTGTTCGTCTCATCAGGCAACGCCCTGGACGTCGCCGTATTCGATCAGCAGCTTAAACTTGTCTCGGAAAATAGTTTCGCCGGTCCGTCGCAGCTGGCTCCGGGGGACTACAGCAGCTATGTCTCCCTGATCCTCACTGATGTCAATGGAGACGGCAAATTGGATTTGGTCGCCCAGTATGAGGCGGTGAACAACAATGTGGGCCAGCTCGGCACAGGCGGCGTTCAGGTTTTCCTGGGTGATGGCGCGGGGGGCTTCGAGCTCGCGAGCGGATTTACGTTTAACGGATTTGTGAGCGGCGCAATGGCGGTTGGCGACCTCAATGGCGACGGCAAGCTGGACATCGTCGTGGGCGCGCCTCCGTCTTCGCTGCCCGGCGGCGGCGAAGCGGGCCTTTCCGCCGGAAGCATTGTCCTCGCGCTGGGCAAGGGAGACGGAACGTTTGTGACCTCCAGCATTCCCACTCCGGGCAACGTTGGTCCGGCTGCGATCGCGATCGCGGATCTCAATGGAGACGGAAAGAACGATCTGGTCTTCTTGACGAGTACCCTTACCCAGAGCTCCTATGCTGTGAATGAGGTAATCGTGATGCTGGGCAAAGGCGACGGAACGTTTTTGCCGCAGGTGGCGTTTGCCGCTAACGCTTCCTCATTTGGCGTGTTCGATGACCCCGGCACACCTGGCGCGATAGCGATTGGGGACGTGAACGGTGACGGAATCCCCGATATCGTCACCAACGGCATCACCATTCTTCTCGGGGACGGGAAGGGAGGCTTCCCCACGCGGAAGGATTTCCTAAACGCGGATCAGGAGTCTGTCATCCTGACTGACTTCGATGGAGACGGAAAGATAGACATTGTGATTGGTATCGGTAACCCGCTGGTCCTCAGCCAGGGATTGCCGAACACCAATGAATATTATCTTTCTGTCTTTTTTGGCGATGGAACCGGCGGTCTTACCGGCGCGCCGATAGCGTCTTCGCCGACCCCGGCCGCCCAGAGGTCTGCTCCCTTCACTTTCCCTCCCAGCACCACTCAGAACATTGCCATGACGTCCGGCGATTTCAACAAGGACGGCGTTGCCGATCTCGCGTTCGTAAGTGAGTTTCAATACTTGTCGGTATTTCTGGGCAGCTCGAGCGGTGTGATAACGCCAACTTTCACTTACGATTTCACTGGCGCGGACCCACAAGCCTATCCGACTTCCGTGGTTGCAGCGGACTTTAATGGGGATCGAGTCGTCGATCTTGCCGTGACGGTTGCGGGCGCCGGGTCTTCGGGAAGCGTTATGGTCTTCCTCGGCAAGGGCGACGGGACTTTCCAGGCTCCGGTATCGAGTGCCGCGCCTGGCTCCATTTGGTCACTGGTCACTGGCGATTTCAATAAAGACGGCCGAGTGGATCTCGCGGCGATCAACACCAGCGCATCCTCCCAAACGGATCAGGTGGTGGTTTTTCTGGGCCAAGGCGACGGGACGTTCGCTTCGGCCAAAACCTATCCCGCCGGGGCAGAGGCATCTGCGCTTGCGATTGGAGATTTCAATCAAGACGGATTTACCGACATTGCCGTCGCGAATTTGACCGGCATCAACTTGTTGCTTGGTAAGGGCGGCGGGACATTCTCGCCGGGGACTAACATATCTTTCCCGGTGGATGCGTCCGGTGTCGCTCAAATTCCGGGGATTTTGGCTGCAGCCGATCTCAACGGAGACGGCAACCTAGACTTAGTGGTGGGTGTCGCTGATGAAGGTGTCGCTGTTCTGCTCGGACATGGTGACGGGACTTTTGCCCCACTTGTGGTCTATCCAACCGAGCCGGTTTTCTTACCGGGCATCCTCTCGGTTGTGGTGGGAGATTTCAATGGCGACGGAATTCCCGATTTATTCCTGAACGATGCGAATGTTTTCATTGGCAATGGGGATGGAACATTCCGGTTGCAGACCACCGAACTGCCGGGAGATTTATTTGGCTCGCTGATCGCAGCCGACTTCAATGGCGATGGCAAGTTGGACCTGGCAGCCAGTTTCTTCCCGCTGGATGACGCGCTAGACCGCGGAGTGGTGATCTTCTTCAATCTGTCCCAGCCTACTGCGCTCTTGAATGTGGTCTCCGCCGCGGACTTCTCCCAGGGGCCATTCGCGCCCCACTCGATCGCTTCCGCGTTCGGCAAGCAGCTGGCCTTGTCTACCGCTTCCGCGACACCGCCATCACTGCCCAGCGCGTTGGGAGGGGCATCGGTGAGCGTGCAGGATCAGACAGGTGCGGTAGGCCAGGCTGAAATCTATTATGCGTCTCCAGGACAAGTGAACTTCGTGTTGCCAGCCGGACTCGAGGCGGGCGCGGGCATCGTCACCATAAAGACTGCGGATGGGCAATCGGTGAGCACTGAAATTCAGATTGCTCCGGTAGCACCCACGTTATTTATCTTGGAACCGAGCGGAATCCCGGTGGGTTACGCCGTGCAAGTTAGTGCGGATAATGTGCAAACCATCGAGGCAATCTTCACCGAGCAAGGCGGGATTGTCCAGGAAGTTCCCATCGACGTTTCGAGCGGTGAAGTCTATCTGGTTCTATTTGGAACCGGCTTTGATTCTGCCATCGGCGCAGGGGCGCAAATCTATCCAACGTCCCTTACTGTGACTTACGCGGGGCCTCAGTCGCAATTTCCAGGCCTCGATCAGATCAACATTCTGTTGCCTAAATCACTCGCTGGGAGCGGCCAAGCCAGCCTCGAATTATTTTTTTATCCGACTTCGATCGCCGTGAACATCACGATAAAGTGATCGATACCCACGCACATGCGAGAATGACGGCATGGTCGGCGCCGTACTTTGGGACATGGATGGTACGCTTGTGGATTCCGAGGAATACCATTGGCTTTCGTGGCGGGACACCATGGCGTCCGAAGGAATCGCCATCACGCACGATCAATTCATCAAGACATTTGGACAGCGCAACGATTCCATCCTTCCCCAATGGCTGGGGGTCGGCGCATCGGCTGAGAGAATCCAGCGCGTGGGCGACGCCAAGGAGGAGTTGTATCGGAAGTTGGTGCGGGAGGGTCGCATGGAGCCGCTGCCGGGGGCGCGGGAGTGGGTCGGGCGGCTGCATGAGCACGGTTGGCTGCAGGCTATCGCTTCTTCGGCGCCGCGGGCGAATATCGAGGTGGTGCTGGAAGTGATCGGCATGGCCGGCTTTTTTGAGGCCCTGGTCTCGGCCGAGGATGTTACCGCTGGGAAGCCCGATCCGCAGGTATTTCAGAAGGGCGCGGAGCGATTGGGGATGCCGCCATCGCGCTGCATTGTGGTTGAAGACGCTGTTCCGGGCGTGGAAGCGGCCCGCCGGGCGGGGATGCGCTGTATTGGTGTGAGCCGCAAGGGATTGCTGGCTGCCGATATTGTCGTGCAGTCGCTCGAGGATCTCAGGCCGGATGCGTTCGAAGATTTAGGCCGCGGATGAACGCCGATGAACGCGGATTCTGACCCGAAAGCCATATACAATTGAGAAAGAGCAGTCGATGAAAGGTTTGCACGCTTTGCGGGTTTTAACGTCAGTTTGTTGTAGGGATGGCGTCGGCACTTTACAGTCTTGAGACAGTGATGAGCGAACGGGGTGTTCCGTCCCAACTCGACGCCAGTTTGCAGTCCACGCAAGAGCTGCAAAACCGCTTTGTTTCTGAGAACTTACGGCGAATTTTCCTGCTGATTTACCGGATTGTCGGGAACGTTGCGGACGCGCAGGATCTTACCCAGGAAGCCTTCATCAAAGCGCTGCAGCGCCAGGACCAACTGAAGGACATCGAAAAAGCCGCGCATTGGTTATCCCGAATCGCAAGCAATACCGCCATCGATTTTCTACGGCGCAACGGTAAGGTCAACTTTTGCGAGATTGACAGTTTGGTTGATCCGCTGAGCGAGCCTTCGGAGAGTCCTGAACAGGCTGTGCTGCGCACCGAGCATCGGGCGTATTTGGAGCAGGGGCTCACTTGCTTGACCGAGCGGGAACGAA
>Ga0116125_1000892_pt1 | contig 13584 bp, 13 predicted proteins | sample June2015DPH_16_1_2_FD_89729 | JGI IMG/M metagenome (GOLD analysis project Ga0116125, IMG submission 89729) | Peatland microbial communities from SPRUCE experiment site at the Marcell Experimental Forest, Minnesota, USA - June2015DPH_16_10 | ecosystem: Environmental > Terrestrial > Soil >...
TCTCAATGATATTCAGGGCGCGCCAGATAAAGGGATTCCGCAGGAAGTGCTGGGCTCCGCGGAATGCGTGGCGGTGGTGCCGTCGCTGCTCAAGGGCGGGTTCATCGTGGGCGCAAAATACGGCCGCGGTTTGGCCAGTTGCCGAACCGACAAAGGATGGAGCTCGCCAGCGTTTTTCACCGTGACCGGCGGCAGCTTCGGCCTTCAGATCGGCGGGCAGGCAGTGGACTTGATCATGCTGATCATGAATAAAGAAGGCATGAAGCATCTGTTGTCGAGCGAGTTTGCTCTCGGGGCGGACGCTTCCGTAGCGGCGGGTCCGGTGGGTCGCCACGCCGAAGGAAATACGGATTGGAAGATGCGCGCTGAGGTGCTCACGTATTCGCGGGCGCGCGGGTTGTTCGCGGGCATAAGCTTGAATGGTGCTGTGATTAAGCAGGACAAGGACAGCACGCGCGAGTTTTATGGGCACATGGTTTCTTTCCCCGCCTCGCTCAAAGGGGAAGTGGAGCCGCCTGCGGGAGCGAATGCGTTTTTGACATCGTTGGCGCAGTGGGCGCAGGCGGCGGCCAAGTAGGGCGGGAATCGGCCCGCGGATTTCGGGCTTCGCCTCTAATCGCATGAGCGGTCCGTCGAATAGCTTTGCAGAGCACCGAGCATTAAAGGGGCGAAAAACCAAAATGCCACTTCGTTGGAAACTCGATGCAATCGAATTCCTGGCAGGGATCGTGATCTTTTTGGCTGTGTGGGCTGTTCGCTTCTGGAAGATGGGGTCTAATAAAACCAGGAAGTGAATGGAGTTTTCCCGGTTTCCGGAGTCGTCAAAGTCCATCGATCGCTAATGTTTGACAAATAAATTTCGACCCTGATAGCGTCACGCTTCCCCTAATGCGGCAGCGACTTGAGTACGCGGCAGCCTGGCCGTTCATCACAATTCTTGGCATCCTCCCGCGGCCGGTGGCGCGGGCTGTTGGCATCGGCCTCTCTTATATCGTTTACATTCTGCACGTGAGATTGCGCAAAGTAGGCATGCGCAACCTCGCCATGGCGTTCCCCGAAAAAACTGAAGCTGAACGGGCGCGGATTCTGCGCGGCGAGTTTGCCTCGCTGGGGCGGCAACTGGCCGAGGTTTGCCACTTTCCCAAGTACACGCCTGAGAATGTCGAGCAGGTCGTGGTGTTTGACGGCATCGGGAATTACGAATTGGCCCGCGCGCGTGGCAAAGGCGTGCTTTTGTTCGCCGGCCATTTTGGCGGATGGGAGCTGTCTTCGTTCGTACTCTCCATGCGTGGGCATTGGATGCACGTGATCATGCGCGGCATGGATAACGAGTATCTCGGCCGGCTGATCGAGCACTACCGCACCATGCACGGCAACAAAGCCGTGGACAAAGACGATTTCGTGCGCGGGTTGCTCTCGGCCATGAGGGCGGACGAAGTGGTGGGCATGTTGATCGATACCAACATGACTCCGCCGCAGGGAATCTTCGTGGATTTTTTTGGCATCCCAGCATGCACGGCGAGCGGGCTAGCGCGCATCGCGCTGAAGACCGACGCCGCCGTGGTGCCGACTTTCACGATCTGGGACGCGGCGTTGGGGAAATACCGGCTGCGGTTCGATCCGGCGGTGGAATTAGTGCGACGCGGCGATTTGGAGGCTGACATTAAGGCCAACACGCAGAAATTTACTTCGATCATTGAAGAGTATGTGCGGAAGTATCCGGAGCAGTGGCTGTGGGTGCACCGCAGGTGGAAGACGCGGCCGCCGGGCGAGAAGGGGTTGTATTAGGTTTCTTACTTCGATCCGTCTTCCTACGATCACCGCGTGGATCTCGGCCAGAAAAAAAGTTTCCTGCGGGTCGAGTCGCCGTCCCTCAACGGACCTCTATTACTTAGTCGGCGCCGAAGTAAAATTCGCCCAGTCCAGATCGAGCTTTACCCAATACGGGGCTTGTGGCGGTGGGGGAAATAGCGTGGTCCTGTCTCCCTGGAGCGAGAGCAATTTCTGATATACACACACGCCCCCGGGACCATGGACCGTAGCGTTTTCTACCGTGCCGTTTGCACCTACGCTGGTCAGCGTCTCGATGATGCCCATAGAGGGGCCTTGAATGCGTATGCATTGCTGCAGCAATTCTCCGAGCTTTCTCTCGAAAGCGGCGCTGTAACGAGAGCCCTGGGGTGTGCGCAGGTTGGCTTCTGCTTCGGCTTGCCATGTTTGCTCTTTGGCCATGGCTGGCGCCCAGCGAACTGCCCACTGTTTTGCCGATTCGAAATCTTCCTCGCGCTCCCACGTCTCCTCATTCAAGTGTTCGCCGATACGGCTAAAGGCTTTCTCCGCGAAGATTGGGTCGAGCCTTCCATAATGAGCCGCCAGAAAAGCCAACCGGTTTAAGTTCAGCAGGGAGATGCCATACTGCTTTTCCGACGCCTCAAAGCCGCGCTTGATTCTTTGCCAGGAGAGATGTGGATCTTCGTCACAGTTGCAAAGAAGACCGGGCGTGTTTGCGACCTGATAATAAAAAATGTCGCCTCGGTCGCCTCCGATGTGGTCGGCTAGCTGCTGAAGGAACGTCTCTGTATCCCCAGGTTTGCCGCCTTGTTTCGGGAGCAGATCAGAAGCGAACATGCCGGCAGAGTAGTAGTACCCCGGGTTGAACTTGTATGCCTTTTCGAAGAGCTTGCGTTTCCTGGCGGCGTCCCAGTTCTGGTTCCTGGCCACACCTTGCATGGCTATGTACCATTCTGGGCACTTGGTGTGAAGAGTGCTGGCTTCCTTGAGGATTCGTTCGGCAGCCGCGGTGCGCTCGCGGAATAGTTTCCATCCCCCTTCGCTGACGGTGCTGGCATCGCCCTCACCTCGCGCATCCTTCGCATAGCCGATGTAGGCCGATGCCAGAGCGATGCGGGCGGTAACAGATTTTGGGCGTAACGCCACCCAATGCCGGAGTTGCCTCAAAAGTTCGTCCCAATCATCATCCGTGGGATGCGTTACCGGATATTGAACCGGCTCGTATAGACCTTTGTACAGTTCGTGGAGCTTCCACGTTCCGCCGGGGAACCTTTCTTTATTGGATCGCGTGCGATCGGCTAGGCAATCAAGCGTCTCGAATTTTTCTTCCTTCAACATGCGCGAGACGGTAGCCGCATAGTCGCGCTCCGCGTGGACGTTAGTGCTGGGGTCGCTGTTCAGGCCGTCGACATCGTCGTCATTTGCATTGCATGCGTTGGGGTTCGGTTTGGAGATCGAGGGCTGATCAGCCGCGGCGGCATGGGATGCACCGGTCCTGTGGCAGCCCGCCAGCCCGCTGGTGACGATCAGAAGCGCGGCCAGGATGCTGCCTCTGAACCAAGGTGAGGCATTGGTGAAACGGCGAACTAGGAATCCGGTGGTCGAATAGGTGCGTGTGTCGCCGCTCACAATTAGCGTCCTGTTTCCATGCCTGCTTTAGTTGGCAGCAACAGCAGTAAACTCCGCCCAGTCAAGATCGATCCTTACCCAGTACGGAGCCTGAGGCGGCGGGGGGAAGGGAATCGCTTTTTGTTGCTGGAGTGCTCGCAGCTTCTCGTAAATACAATGGGTAGCGGCGCTGCGCCCGTAGATCCTGCTGTCTTCGACCGCACCTTTCGCCCCGATGTCGATCAGCGACTTGAACTTGCCCGTGTCGCCGCCGCCGGGTTGCACGCACTGCTGCACCAGTTCTTTGTACGGTTTTTCGATGGATGCTTTGTAGCGAAGGCCCTCGGGAGTTTGCATGTTGGTGTCTGCGGCGATTTCTATGGTCAAGCGCTTGGCCATGAAGGCGGAGAAACTCTTCGCCGTGTCAAAGTCTTTTTTTTCCGTCCAGGTCTCCTCGTCCCATTGTTCGCCGATGCGGGTGAGGACTTTGTCGGCGAAAATTGGGTCGCCTGGATTGGTACGAACCGCGGCCAAAGCAACCTTGTTCAAGTTCATCATGGACACGCCGTATTGCTTCTCCGTGGCTTCGAAGCCGCGCTCGATTCTTGCCATGGAGAGATGCGGGTCGCCCGGGCAGCCGCAGAACAGGTGCGGAGCGATCGCGACTTGAAAATAGAAGATGTCACCCTGCTCTCCGGCGATGCGATCGGCAATCTCCTGAATAAACTTCTCGGTATCCCCTTCCGCGCCGCTCCATTTCGGGAGCAGGTAGTTGGCGAGTATGCGGGCATCGTAGAAATAGCCCGGCTCGAGCTTGAATGCTTCGTCGAACAGAGCACGCGCCTGCTCGGGCTCCCAGCTTTGGTTCTGGGCTACCAGCAGCATGGCGAAGTACCATTCCGGGCATTTGGTGGGGAGGGCCGAAGCTTCTTCGAGGATTCGTTTGGCCTCCGCGGTTCGCTGCCCAAACAACCTCCATCCGGTTTCACTGACCGTACCGGCGGTTCCCTCCCCCCGGGCGTCGTAGGCATAGTTGAGGTATGCCCTAGCCAGCGCGATCCGAGCGGTAACGGACTGTGGGCGCGCCGTCACCCAACTCTGCAGGTGCTGCAAATGGGCGTTCCAGTCCTCGCGCGTGGCGTGCGTGACGGGATATTGAACTGGGTCCCACAAGCCTCCATAAAGCAGGTACAACTTCCACGCTCCGCCGGGCAGCCTTTCCTTGCCTGATCGCGCGTGATCGGCAAGGCAATCGAGCTGCTCGAATTTCTCTGCCTTGAGCATGCCGGCCATTGCGCTCTCATAGTTGCGCACTGCGTGGACATCGGCGCTGAAGTCGCCATTCATGCTGGTGAACTCAGCTGCAGTGAGGTTGCACGGTTGAGTGACGGCGGCGGCCAATCCGCTCGCGAGTGCAAGAAATAACGTCAACAGACAGTTCTTCGGGGCGGCTAAACAACGGAGGTCTTTGGCACAAGGGCCAGAATTTGCATGGATGGGAATCTTGAAGGTCATGGTGTCGATGCCTGATTTTGGAGTTAGTTTTCTCAACACTACCGCCGTCAAGATGTGCGAGAAAGTTACTTCGGTGAGAGAGGTTGTTGGGAAGAAACTCGGGATAGGAGACTAGGCGGATGGCCCACTCTTCGAAGAACGAAGGGTGGGACATCCTGCAAGGTCCGGCTGAGGACTCTTGAACGGTTAAACTGCGGCTTCTTTTGGCCAGTAGGGGCGATCGGGGTCGGCTAGGCGTCCGTCGGTGTAGCGGTCGTGGTGGCGGACCCATGACATGGTGAAGGGGAGTTCGTCTTCGTCGCGGCCTTTAGGGGCGTAGTCGAGATAATTGTAGGCGTTCAGGGTGCTTTCGGTACCGCGGGCGTAGGCGGAATAGGTGTGGAAGATGTCGCCGGCTTTGTCTTTGTAGAAGACGCTGATGCCGGGGGCTTCGGCGCTGGGAAATTTTGTTAGCTCGTAGTTGTATTCGACCTCGCCTTTGGCGATTTGCTCGGGCGTGAACGAGGCCTGGTAGTCGTAGTTGAAGTCGGTGCCGTAGGAGGAGACCCAGTTGAATTTCCATCCCATGCGCTGTTTGAAAGGTTCGATTTTTGAGATCGGCGCGCGGGAGACGGCTGCGAATGTTACGTCGCGCTGCGCGAGATGGACGAGCGCTCCGTCTGTGTGATCCATGTTGAAGGAGCAACTCGGGCAGCCTTCCTGCCAGTCGGGGCCGAACATGAAGTGGTAGATGATCAGCTGGCTTCGGCCCTCGAAGAGGTCGGTCAGGGTTTTCTTGCCGCTGGGCGAATCGAAGATGTAGTTTTTTTCTACTTTCAGCCACGGGAGTTGGCGGCGTTCGGCGGCGATCGCGTCGTGGTCGTGGGTAAGTTGTTTTTCTTTGGCCAGGAGTTTTTTGCGGGCTTCCAACCATTCTTCTCGTGAGACTACTTTCGGTTTATCGACTGTGCGGGTTTGCATTTTCATTGCTCCTTATTTGAGTTCGGAATCGATTCTGCTGCTTGGTTCTTTTTGCGGGATAATTTGACGGCTAGCGCTGCCAGGCCACCGGTGGAGACCGTGCCGGCCACGACTAATCCCAGAGTTGAAAAACAGAATGGGCACATGGTTCACCTCTCCGGGCGGCTTGGATTTCGTTCTGCCGCTTCTATTTAGGTGACGGGCCGGGTGGGTCGATTTCTACAGGGGATGGGAGAAAATCATTTTTTTTGGAGAAGGAACTCTTTTACTGCAGGGTCTTCGGCCATACCGATGGCTCGGTCGTAGGCTTGCCCGGCTTCGGGGTGTTTTGCCAGAGACTGCAAAAGATGCGCGCGAACCGCCCAATAGGGTTGATAGGTCGAGATGGAGCTCGGGTCGATTGTGTCTAAAACTTTCAGACCCGCTTCGGCTCCGTTTGCCTCGGCTAGCGCGGCGGCATATCCGATCTGCCCGCCGATTGTGGGGGACATTCGGTTGAGCTGTTCGTAGAAGCGGGCGATGGCCGCCCATTCAATGCGGCCGGTGCGGGCTCGCTCGGCGTGGACTGATTGGATTGCGGCTTCGAGTTGAAAGCGCCCGGGCTGGGTTTGTTTGGCCGCTTCGGCTAAATGGCTTTCTGCTTCTTCTATTAAGGATAGCGACCATAGTTTTGCGTCTTGCTCGGAGAGAGGAACGTAGCGGCGGCCTGCCTGGTCGCGGCGGGCGGGGCGGCGAGCTTCGCAGTGGAGCATTAGCGCGAGCAGGCCTTGGACTTCGGGTTCGTTGGGCATTAGTTGTAGCAGCACTCTTGCTAGCCAGATGGCCTCTTCGGCTAGGCCGCGGCCGCGTTGATCGGCGCCGGCCATATCGTCCCAGCCAATGCCGAAGGCAGCGTAGATCGCTTCCAGGACCGCATTCAGCCTTTGCGGCAACTGCCGGTGCTCGGGTACTTCGAAGCGGATTCCGGCGTCGCGAATTTTTGTTTTGGCGCGCACCAGGCGTTGTCCCATCGTTTTGGGAGAAACCAGGAATGCAGCTGCTATGCGAACGGCATCGAGGCCCAAAACTGTTTGCAGCATTAGCGGAGTGTGCATGGCTGGGTCGATGGCCGGGTGCGCGCAGACGAAGAGGAGCTTGAGACGCTCGTCGGGATAATTCGTTTCCAACTTGGCTTCGGTTGAAGCGGGGGTCATGCGCAGGATTTCAGGCTCGCTGTGCGACATTACTTTTTGGTGGCGGAAGAAGTCGATGAGCGAGCGGCGGGCTGTGGTTAGCAGCCATGCTTCGGGATTTTGCGGCATGCCATCTCTTGGCCACGCGGTCAGCGCTTTTAGCAGCGCTTCGCTTAGGGCGTCTTCTGCGCCCGCCAGGTCGTGGGTTTGCGCGGAGAGATAGGCGACCAGGCGGCCGTAGGACTCGCGTGCTACTCGCTCAACCGCGCGATGAACGTTCTCTGCGTCGCTTCCGCACATTGTCACTCCGCTCAGTCCAGGATTTTTTGCTTCATGCGGGGAGCTAGCGGACGCACCTCGACTGCGCCGTACGCGGCGGCTGGGCATCGGGCCGCCCATTCGAGGGCTGCGTCGAGCGACGGCACTTCCAGGATGGTGAATCCTCCCAGCTGTTCTTTCGTGTCGGCGATGGGACCGTCTTGAACGCTGCGTTTTCCGTCTCTGATTCTGATTGTGGTGGCGGTTTCTGGCACTTCCAGCGGATCGCCTGCTACATACGCGCCAGACTCGGCTAGAGCCTTATGGTAGATGCGCCATGCGCCGGTGTAGGGGTCGTCGCCATCGCCTTTGCGTACTGCGAAGTTTTCGGATGATTCGTAGATCAACATTGCGAACTGCATCGACTTTCTCCTTGGAGAATAGTTTTACACGCTCTGAATGTATGACGTGCGGGAAAGCAGGATTTCGACAGGCGATCGAATCGCAGTGGGGCGCGGAAAAGATGGGCCGGATTTCCCGCTGCAGAGGGTGCGGGCTGTCGGCGAAGAACCCGCCGAAGAGCCACCGGGCCACAACTAATTGCTCGCCTCAGGGTTCTTACTGATCGGTCGGGTTGGTTCTTAGGCGCAGATGCCCGTTTTGTCTACTCGCTAAAAACCAGGTTGTAATGTGGGATAGGGGGCAGTGTGAAGAAATTACTTGGAATCTTCAGGCGCAGCTTTGGGTGGGTTAAGGGATTGCACCGCGAGGCGGCTTTCGACTCCGTGCGCAACGTCCTGGCAGTGGTCGGGGGCGCGACGATTCTCGCCGACTTTTCGACTATTAAAGCGTGGTTGGTCGTGCCGATGCTGGTGATGGCGTTTGTAATTTGGCTGCTGGATTACGAGCGCCACTTTTATGGGAAGACTGTGGAGAAAAGCGAAAATGCCGACCCGGCCAGCATTACACCTTCGCCAAACGGCGGGATGCGATGATCAATCGCAGCAGCGATCTGTCGCGGTTAAAGATCCGCAGTTAAGGATCAACGAAGTGCGAGGAGTTTTCGCGTCCTGCGGCCCAACCAGCGCGGTGTTTCCAACCCGTTGGGTACACGATTCGGAACCGCGTCCGGCAGAGCATACTGATACGTCCTCCGGTCCAATGCGGTTCCCCTGTTGTGCATTGCCTTCCCAAATCTGCCCATAGGGCAATCCGTTACAATCAACTCTTCCTATGAAAACCTTCGAACAAATCGCAGACTTAGAGAAGCGCTATTTGCTGGGGACTTACAACCGCTATCCCATTGTGTTGACGCGCGGCAAAGGCGTGTTTCTTTACGATCTCGACGACCGGCGCTATCTCGACTTTGTTTCCGGGTTGGGGGTGAATGCACTGGGCCATGCGCATCCGCGGATTGTGAAGACGATTCGGGAGCAGGCGGCGAAGCTGATTCACGTCTCCAACCTTTATTACCACGAGTATCAGGGAGAGCTGGCGGAGAAGTTGTGCACGCTGTTGGGCAGCTCTTTTGGAAATGCGCGCGCGTTTTTTTCGAACAGCGGCACTGAGGCGATTGAGGGGTCGATCAAGCTGGCGCGGCTGGCGGGACATCGCGCGGGCGGGGAGGCGAAGTCGCGGCTGGTGGCGCTGGAGGGGTCGTATCACGGGCGGACGTTTGGAGCGCTCTCGCTGACTGGGCAGGAGAAACATCGCAAAGGATTTGAGCCGATGCTGGAGGATGTGACGTTCGTCGCGCAGAACGATGTCGAGGGCTTGCGCGCGGCGGTGAACGACAATACTTGCGCGATTGTGCTGGAGCCGATTTTTGGCGAAGGCGGAATCTATGAGTGCTCGGTGGAATTTTTGCAGGAGTGCCGGGCTTTGGCGGATAAGCACAAGGCAGCTTTGATCTTTGACGAGATTCAGTGCGGCTTGGGCCGCACGGGGACGATGTTTGCATTCCAGAGTTTTGGCGTGACTCCTGACTTCGTGGCGATTGCCAAGCCGGTCGCGGCTGGGTTGCCGTTGGGTGCGTTCATCGCGAAGGAGGAATTTGCCAACGCGATTTCGCCGGGGCAGCATGGTACTACTTTTGGAGGCGGTCCTTTGGCTTGCCGCGTCGCTCTGGAATTTCTGGCGATTGTGGAAGACGAGAAGCTGCTGGACAACGTGAATAAAGTTGGCGCTTATTTGCAGCAGGAGTTGAGAGCCGTTGCTGAGAAGAGCGCTGTCGCGAAGGAAGTGCGCGGGCGGGGATTTATTCAGGGAATCAATTTGGAGATTCCGGCACGTCCGATTGTGGATGAGGCTTTGGCCGAGGGCGTGTTATTTAACAGCACGCACGATACGGTGGTCCGGTTTCTGCCTCCGTTTTTGTTGGAGGAGAAGCATGTGGATAAGGGGATTCGCGTGCTGAAGAAGTTGTTGAGGAAGAAGCGCGCGAAGGCGGCTTAGTGGAGAGGTAGGGATCGTTCGACTCCGTAGCCGCTTCGCTGCGCTCAGCTTCTCCTCCGCTCAGGATGACAAAATTTATGGGTGAGCGCGATGGTAAAAACGGGGAGCCTAAGCTCCCCAAGTGAAGCGAACAGAGGCGATGTTCACTAAATAGGAATCTGGCCGCGCGGAAAGAGTTGTCTGGAATAAGAGATCCGGACAAAAAGTAGACGAAAAGCAAAGACTCAGGAATGTGGGTGGGGCAGAATTGTCAGTGATGGCGGCAGATCACGCGGCGGCGGTTCCAACGCCTTTCGCTGGGTTCAGCGAAGGCATCGAAGAATGCTGGATGGAGATGGATGGCGCGCGGATGCGCTATCTGCGAGCGGGGTCGGGTCCGGCCATTGTTCTGCTGCACGGCTTGCTCGGATATTCCTTTTCCTGGCGTTTCACAATGCCGGCGCTTGCACCGTATGCCACCGTGTATGCGGGCGATGCGATGGGCGCAGGATTTTCTGATCGCGTGCCGGGAATCGATCACTCGATGCGCGGTGCGGCGAAACGCTTGCTGCAATTCATTGCCGGGCTCGGACTCACGGCATTCGATCTGTTGGGTACTTCGCACGGCGGAGCGGTTGCGATGATGGCGGCGGCAGAATGTTTAGGGAAGAAAACTGGCCCGCGCCTGCAGAGACTGATTCTGGTCGCGCCGGTTAATCCGTATTCTGCGCACGGAAAATGGATGGCCCCATTTTTTGGAACGCCACACGGGGCCGCGCTGTTTCGCCTGACGATTTCCCGGATGAGCTTCTTGTATCCCTACTGGCATGCGCGGATGTATGGCGATCGCGACCGCATTTCGCCGGGAACGATCGAAGGCTACGTGGCTCCGCTGGCCAAGCCGGGATTGTTTGAGCACGCTTTGAACATCGTCAAGACTTGGACCAAGGATTTGCATGAACTGGAAATGACGCTGCCGAAGGTGGCGAATATTCCTACGCTGTTGATGTGGGGGAGCAAGGATACGGCGGTGTATGCGTCTTCGGCAGCGCGGCTCATGAAGTTTTTTCCGAACTCCAAGCTGATCGTTTTTCCCGGCATCGGGCACTTACCTTATGAAGAGTGCCCGGAGGAATTCAACAAGGCATTGATTGAATTTCTCACGCGTGAGAAGCTTCCTGCCTGATCGATTTGCGGCTGGCTCGCCCCCACCATGACCCTTCATATTGTGAGTTTTCTCCGCGACGCGGTTGTGCATTACGGGTACTGGGCCGTGATTGCGACGCTGCTGCTGGAAAATGCCGGCTTGCCCTTGCCGGGCGAAACCGCTCTGTTGTTGTCAAGCTTTTTGGCCTACTCGGAGCATGATCTTCAACTTGGATGGATCATCGTGGCCGGGACAGCAGCGTCCGCTTTAGGAAGCGGCATGGGATACGCGGTCGGATATTATGGCGGGCGCCCTTTGCTGGAGCGCTTTCAGTATGTCTTCCATATTCAAGACTCGTCGATAACCCGCGGCGAGAGAATATTTGAAAAATATGGAGCTGCCGCCATTTTGTTTTCCCGATTTATTTTCGGCATGCGCGTTTTGGCGGGGCCGATCGCAGGGATACTTCGCATGCCGTGGAAGAAGTTCGCAGCATTCAACCTTGTGGGCGCGGCACTGTGGGTCACGGTGATGTCATGCATCGGATATTTTTTCAGCAGCCGCTGGAGCCTGCTGGTGCATTACATGAAGAAGTTCGATCAAGCGTTGGTGGCGGCATTCGTGTTGGTAGTGGCGATCGTTTGGTGGAGAAATCGCAGTTCGAGACGGAGCCGAGCCAATCCATGAGAATCAACTTAGATACAGGTTCTGGCGCGAAGGGCAGCTTATACTGTGCCCAATGTCGCGGGTGCGAGACAATCGTCCGCGAATATTGACTTTTCAGGCGGCGTCCGTGCCGGAATTCGGACGAGGAGGAATGTGTGAAGAAAATCGGGTTGTTGACTCTATTGATCCTGGTGACGGTTCTGTTAACCTTGGCCTTCTCAGCGGCAGCGGCTAGTCCAAAGGCGGCGGTGCCGGCAGTTGCGCCGGCGGTTCCCGCAGTGGCAGCCCCTGTCCCAATGCCTCCCCATCCGCGGGTTCATGACGCGCTGGAAGAGATGCGCCATGCGCGCGAGCACATGGAGCATGCCGAAGGCGAATTCCATGGACATCGCGCCAAAGCGATTGAACATCTCGATGCGGCGATCCACGAAGCGGAAATCTGCATGCAGGAGCCGTAGACTTCAAGCGTAAGTTGTCGAGAGACCAAAAAGCAGCGTCGAAGCAGACGCTGCTTTTTCGTCTGGATCCCTCGGGGGGAAGCCCCTATCTTTACTGGCTCTAGGCGGCACGGCCAAGGCCGTGCCCTTTCAAAACTATTAATGAAATGGCTTCTGTTAAGCGCCAGTCGGCAAACTTATTTCGCTAATCCCGCGGACCGATCGTCCAACCGACGGATGCTCCAACACGCAGCACATTATCGGAGTTGAATCCCTGGTTATTTTGCACGTGGTAGTAATGTGCTTCGGGGCGCACGAAAAAATGCCGCCAGAAATAATAGTGGACTTCGAAGCCGAGATGCTCCATGAAATGTGTGCCGCTGGTGTAGCAGGTGCCTGACGGAGAAGCGCAGGAGGTCATGAGCGGCAAATAGAATTCGGTTCTGTCAACGCCGATGCCGGCCAGCAAGTCGATACCCGTTTTCCTCCTGACGTGTATCTGATACAGACCGTTGGCGTCGACGAAGATCGGGCGATACTTTTCGTAATTATAGTAGTCTGCCTTTTTATCGCGCCAAGAACCTTCGACGTTGAAGCCGTAGTGCTTCTTCAGAATGGCATTGAAGCTGAGGCTGGGGTAGGTTCCGCTGCGTTCGGGTATTGGAACATAGGCGAGCGAGGGGCCCTTGGTCGCGGTCGAGAACAGCGTGCCGCCGCCAACTGCAATGTCAATTTTTTCCTGGCTGTGCGCGAGAGTGGCGGACACCAGACTGGCGAAGAAAAGAACAGTACTCGCGAATCGGATCGTTGCGAACTTTATCAAATACTGCCCCCTGAGTTGATGCTTTGTGATCTTATCGGAATACCACAGATTGACGAACAAAAGATTGACGAACAAAAACCGGAGCGGCTGTTCCGCAGACTATGCTAGCTGAGAACATGCAGCTCCGGCTGAAGGATTGTACGCCACTGATCGAAATCGAATCGGCTAGTCGCCGCCGAACGTGTATCCGACGGATCCGCTCACGCGGAAGACGTTATCCGTGTTGAACGCTCCGTTGTTGTTGATGTTGCTGTTGCTTTGGATGTGGTAATAGTGAATTTCTGGGCGGACAAAAACATGGTGCCAGACGTAATAGCGGATGCCACCGCCCAGGTGCTCCATAAAGTGATCCGTGCTGACGTAGTTGGCGCAACCACTGCAGGAGGGGCCCGGAGCATAGAAGCGGGTGGCGCCGACGCCGATCCCGGCCAGAAGGTCGAGGCCAGCCTTCTTACCCAATCGCGGCTGGAAAAGCAGGTTGAAATCGGTAAGGATGGGTCGGAAGTTTTCCTCGCCAGCGATATAAACGCCTTGACTAGCCCTCCAGGCGGTTTCGACATTAAACCCGAGGCGATTGTGGAGGACCACATCGCCTCCGAGGTTGAGGTAAAGGCCGCCTTTTTCCGAAGGGAAGGAGCCAGCGGAAGCTGCGGACGACAGCAGCGTGCCGCCGCCGATAAAAACGTCGCCCTGCTGCGCGCTGGCGAGGTGGCACGAAAGAACGAGAGCGAGAACGGGTGTAAGAAGCGCTAACTTTCTCAAAGGAACCTCCAA
>Ga0116125_1000893_pt1 | contig 13567 bp, 11 predicted proteins | sample June2015DPH_16_1_2_FD_89729 | JGI IMG/M metagenome (GOLD analysis project Ga0116125, IMG submission 89729) | Peatland microbial communities from SPRUCE experiment site at the Marcell Experimental Forest, Minnesota, USA - June2015DPH_16_10 | ecosystem: Environmental > Terrestrial > Soil >...
GATTCGGGCGCAGGGACTTCGACGTGAATCTTGCGGGGGATCTCCGCGTCGCATGGCGGACCGCTCGGCGGCAGCGGGGGCTCGAGGTTGTCCGGATCGATGCGTGGCCCCGCGGTGGGTGCGGGCGCGTGGCCCGACAGCTCCGCGTGATAGAGCTCGAATCCGACCTCCGAGACGCGCACGTCGAGCACCCGCATGCGCTGGCTCTGCCAGGCAAGCTTCCAGTCCTCGGGGCGGGGCACCAGCCGGATGTCCTCGCGCGTGGCGTACCGGCCGGCGCCGGCCGTGCCTTCGACGGTCAGGGCCCAGTACCCGTGCGGGTCCCAGGCGATCGACGTCGCCCCGCTCTCGTGCTGGAGCACGGGTGCCTCCCCGCGCAGCAGATCGACCAGAACGTGTCCGGGGATCGGCACGGTCGTGAGTCGGGCAATGTTGCATGCACTCGCCGGTCCCACGAACACGCGCTTGTCGCGCAGATCTGCCAGCGCGAATCGCGTGCCGTCGCTCGTCAACGTCGCGAGGGCGACGCCGAAGGGGCTGATGACGTCCATGCGAATGCGCGCCGGGCGCGCTGCAAAGAGAAGCAGGTCGCCCCGCACACGGCCTTCTTTGCCGAGCCGGTCGATTTTCGCGCTGGCCTGCACGGCGAAGGCGCACGCGAAGGTCGCGTGCATCCGGGCGAGTGCGGCGTCGGCGCTCGGCGGCGCCGACGGCGGCGGCAGGACGCGAGCGCAGCCGGCGGACAGAACCGACGCGAACCCGACGGCGGCCGTCGCAAGTCCGAAGCGTCCGAGAGCGGCCGCGAGAGTCGGCGCGCGCCGGACACGCCGTCCTGCGCGATCGAGTGGGCCGACGATTCGGCCCGGCCGCTCGGACGGCTTCACGGGCACCCCGACCCGGCGCGCGCCGCCGTACCGGTCGATCGCCGGTCGGCTTCGGCGAGGGCTTGATCCACCACAGCGATCGCATCCGGTCGCACGCCGAGCCCCGACAGCGCGTCGCGCGAGACCCAGCGTACGTCGGCCGCGTCGTCTCCGGCGCGAGGTGGCGTGTCGTCGACCGGGACGACCAGATGCTCGTGGATTACGTAGCGCCTGCCCTCCCGTTCGATCGTCACCGGGCCGAGCGCGCACACGACGCGGGTCTCGAGGGCCGTCTCCTCGCGGACCTCGCGCACGACGGCCCGATCGAGCGTTTCGCCGGGTTCGACGCGGCCGCCCGGCAGCGTCCAGGCGCCCTCGGACGGCGGACGGCCCCGGCGAATGACGATCACCCGACCGTCTGGCCCGAGGCAGACCGCGCCGACGGCGACAATCGGATCGCTCGGCTCCGACGGCCGGCAGGCGGCGTCGGTGGGCGGCTCGGATCGGCCGGGATCGGACGGCTCGAAGGGCTCGGCCGGCCCGATGGGATCGATCACCGATGGCGGGTGCGGCGGGCAAATGGGCACGCGGCGAGTATAGTGAAGCGATCCCGGGCGCAAACCGGGTGTGAGCGCTTTGCCATGGTCGGTCTCGATCTCGTGCGTCCGCTGGAAGACGACTGGCGCGACACGCTCGACGAGGTCGCCCGCGGGCGAGGTTGGCCGACCAGTCGCGATGTGGCGAGGCTCGCGGCGCGCGTGGCCGCTCTGTCCGATGCGTACAACGATCCCGGGCGCGCCCGCGCTTCGGTCCGCGACGCCGGGGCGGCCCGGCTGGGCTTTTCGTTTGCGCGCGACGTTCCCAAGGGATCGGCGGCGGTGCGCGAGCTCGTCGCCGCCGGCGTTCTTGGAGCCCAAAGCCCCGTCGAGGTCCTCGACGTCGGCGCCGGCCTCGGTGCGATGACCTGGGGGCTCGCGCGCGCGATCGACCGGGCGGCCTGCGCCTCGACCGCGCTCGACGCGACGTGGATCGACGCCGACCCCGAGGCGCTCGATCTGGGGCTTGCCATCGCGCGCGCCCGCCAGGGCCGCGGTCGCGTGGATCTGCGCGCCCGCGCCGTCGCCGGTCCGCTGTCGGTGCTCGATGGACTGGGACGCTACGACGTGGTCTTGGTCGGGCACGTGCTGAGCGAGATCGGGGTGGACGAAGCCGAAGACGTTCGGATCGAGCGGCACGTTGCGCTCTTGCGGAGGCTGCTCGACCGGCATACCCGCGATCACGGGTCGCTGGTCGTCGTCGAACCAGCGCTCCAGGATCGCACCCGCCGGTTGCATCGCACGCGCGACCGGCTCGTCGAGCTCGGGTTGACGGTCTTCGCCCCCTGCTTGCACGCCGCCCCGTGCCCCGCTCTGACGCGCGATTCGGACTGGTGCCACGAGAACGTGCCGATCGATCTTCCGGCGTGGCTGGTGCCGGTTGCGCGGGCGGCCGGCCTGCGGCGCGAAGGCCTGACCTACAGCTACCTCGTCCTGCGTCGGGATGGCGTGCGCCTGGTGGATGCGCTCTCGGACGCGTCGTCGCACCGGCTGCGGGTCGTCTCGGATCGAATCGTGAGCAAAGGCAAGTGCGAAGCCTTCCTGTGCGGCGATTTCCGCGGACCGGACGGCACCTACCTGCCGGCGCGCGGCCGCGTCATGAGACTCGACCGGGCGGCCTGCGCGGCCAACCTCGCGTGGGATACGGTCGCGCGGGGGGACGTGGTCTCGGTCGACCCGCCGCTCGATCTCGATCGCGCGCGCGTAGGCCCTTCGAGCTCCGTGCGGCATGCGGGTGTCGTGGCCCCGCCGGCGGACGGGGTCGCCTGACCATGCCCGGTCGCCAGGACGCGGCATCGGTGCCGATCGCCGGCCGTTCGATGCGCGGTCTGTACGCGATCGTGGACGTGGGGCTGCTCGGGGCACGGCGGATCGACCCGATCGCGTTTGCGGGCGCGGTGCTGTCGGCCGAGCCGGCGGCGCTCCAGCTGAGGGCGAAGGACGCGACGGCCCGACAGACGCTCGGGCTATTGCGCCTGCTGGCTCCGATGTGCCGCCGGATCGGCGTTCCGCTCGTTGCGAACGACCGCGTCGATCTCGCGATCGCTGCCGGCTGCGACATGGTGCATGTGGGACAGCAAGACCTGCCGATCGATGACGTGCGGCAGGTCGCGCCGGACCTCGGGGTGGGCGTCTCCACGCATACCCCCGATCAGCTCGACTCGGCTCTGTCGTTCGGGCCGAGGTACGTGGCCTTCGGACCGGTCTTCGAGACGTCGACCAAGAAGAACCCCGACCCCGTGATCGGGTTCGCCGGACTCGGCGCCGCCTCTCTTCGCGCCCGATCGCGCGGGGTGCCGCTCGTGGCCATCGGGGGCATCACCGAGGATCGAGCGCGTCAGCTCGTCGGATGCTGCGACGCGATCGCGGTCATTGGCGCGCTGTTGCCGCCGGTCGGGTTTGCAGACGGCGGATCCACCGACGGGCTCGCCGAGATCGCGCGTCGCGCCGCCGCGCTGCAGGGCCTGTTCGGCGCCGGGCCCTCGGGCCAGGCATGTCGTTGACACTCCTCGTCGATGGGCTCGTCGTCGTGGGGGGGCTTTTGGTCGGCCGCCTGGTCGCGCGCACGGCCCTGGTGCGCGCCCGGTCCCGATCGCGCCGGGGGCTCGGCCCTGAGGAACCCATCGAGTCGATGGACGTGTTCACGGTGTTTCCATGCCGGCTGGGCGATGTCCTGGTGCGCCGGGCGGAGCGGGACGAAGCGTGGCTCGCCGGTGCGCTCGTCTTCTCCGAGGATCGCCCCATCGCCACGATGTTCATTGCGCCCGAAGCCGTGCAGGATCGCGCCGTCTACGCGCGCGCCGCCCGGTCCGAAGTGGCATGGCTGGCCCCGATTTCGGCCGGCGCTGTAGCGCCACGGGGCGAACCGTCGTCGGCGATCGAGCTTGGGGGGGTGCGCTTCGAACGAACGCGTCGTTTGCCCGTGCGCGTGGAACGACTCGGTGCGGGTGCCCCCGAAATCGGGGGGCGGACGGTCATCGCGGAATACTCCGGCCCGGGTATCGAGCGGGTCGTGATCGTCGCGGGCGAGGGGGCCGTTCTCGCCTGGCGCGGCGTGGCTCTCTCCGAGCGCGAGTACGACGTCCTGCCCGCGGGCGTGCAGACGCGGCCGGATCCGACATAAACCTGCCCCTGCCATCCTCGATGCGGGAGACTGAACAGGCCGCTGCGCCTCCCGCGTGACGAGCGTACCGTCCGATGCTTGGTTTCCTCGTTGAAGAGCTCATTTCAATCGCCCGTTCGAGGCGGAAGTTCCGAAGCACGTGGATGATTCGTCAAAAGAAATCACACGACCGCGGGCCGGGTGCTCTCGCTCGAGGCTCGGAGAAAAGCGGGAGCGTCGTTCTGGACGGTCACGCTGGAAGGGCCGATCAGGCGTTACGCATGCGTAGCATCATCGATTCGAGGGCAAGCTGGACCGACGCGTTCGACTCGATCTGCACGATCGCGTTCATGGCGATCGCGTACCGCAAGGACGCCGTCTCGGCGCGGTCGTCGGCGGCTGCGACGGCGGCGCGTCCCTGGTCGCCGATCGACGCCGCGAGCGCGTGCATTTGAAGCAAGAGCGCGTCCTTGCTCACCTTCTTCGACTCCTCGGCCAGATCGAACACCGCGCCGGCATCGCGCGATTCGATCGCGGCCATGGCGCGCGAGACGAAATGCTGGCGCACCGCCAAGGCATCGGGGTCGTTGAGCACGAGAGCGGCAGCCATGCTGCCCGCCGCGAGCCGAGCGATGGCGGCCGCCTCGGTCCGTACGGATCCGCGTTCGACCAACAGGTCGGTCACGAGGTCGTCGGACAGTGGGCCGAAGCGCACGCGCAGCGATCGCGACCGGATGGTCGGCAGAAGCGAGTCCGCGGCGCAGGACAAGAGCACGAAGTGGGTGCGGGGTCCGGGCTCCTCGAGCGTCTTGAGCAGGGCGTTGGCCGCTGCCGTGCTGAGCTCCTCGGCCCGGCGAACGACAAAGATCTTCGCGCGCCCCTCGTACGGGGGGAAGGCGGCTCGCTCGATCACGAGCGTGCGAATCTGGTCGATGCTCAGATCCTGCGTTTCCGGCGTCCGGCGGCCGATTGCTGCCGGATCGTAGAGTCCCCGTTCCAGCACGACCACGTCGGGATGCAGCGGCGCCCGTTGCCCCGCCTTCGGGACGGCGCGTGCGCACGCGCGACATTCGCCGCATGCGTCGGCACTGCCTTCGGCGCGCCGCTCGCAAACGAGCGCTTGCGCGAAGCCGAATGCCGCGAGCTCTTTGCCGACGCCCTCGGGGCCGTCGAACAGGTAGGCGTGGTGCACCCGCCCCGACCCGATGGCCCGACGCAACGTGGCCAAGGCGGTAGGCTGGCCGCGCAACGTCGAGAGCCACGGTACCAAGACAGGGCTCGCCGATCAGCCGAGCTTCGTCGCGTACGAAGGCAGCGGGTCACGCGCGTCCCAGCGCCGGGCCCCGCGCGCGAAGATGGCCATGCGGTGTCGCGGCTCGTCCCGGTCGCCGGCCAGATCGTGCCAGCGCTCTTCCAGCTCGTCGCGCAGCAGGAAGGCGTAGCCGAGCGGTGTCGCTCGGCTCGGGTCGACGAAGAACAGCCGGTCCCGATCGTAGCCGACCATGACGACGTAATGGCCGGCGTCCCAGGTCTCGCGCCACGGAGCGCCGTGATCGCTCCACGCCTGCAGGTCGACGATCGGCGGCTCGCGCGCATCGACTGCACGCTCCAGATCCGCGAGGGTCACGTCTCCGTGCACGTATTGGGCCCCGAGCCCGACGGCCATCAGGAGATCGGTCATGGGCTCCGGCTCGGTTCCGCGGGCGTCGGTTGTCTGCAGCGGCTCGTAGAGCGAGCTCTCTTCGACCCCCGCGTACGCCTCGACGAGCCAGTAGCGCAAGATCACCAGGGTGGCGGCCGGCCCGCAGCTATAGCCCTGCCGTTGCTGGACGACCGGAACCCGGATGACGTTCGGGGGTAACGCCGCTCGATCCGGCGAAAAAGCGTGCGAATTCAAGCTAGGGTCGCGGACTGACAAGAGGTTCATTTCTTCAGGCTTTCTTCGTCGCGTTCTTCCTCGGCTTCTGCGTCGAGGTGTTCCATCGCATCGAGCTCCGCCTCCGACAGAGGTTTGCCCTGCTCCGTGGCTCTCTCCCTGGCAAACATCCGGTTGAGTGTGCGGCGATCGATTCCAAGCACTTCGGCCGCGCGCGTCTTGTTGCCGCTCGTTCGCGACAGCACGCGGTCGATGTAGCGACGCTCGAGCACTCCGAGGGTCGGCCAGTCATCGGCGATCGAGGCACCGGTCGTCTCTGCCCCGGTCAGACCCTGCGCGCCCCAGCCCCGCAGCACCTCCGGAGGTAGGTCCGTCGCCGTGATAACCCCCTCGCGGGCGAGCAGCATCGCGCGCTCGATGATGTGGGAGAGCTCACGGACATTTCCGGGGAAGTTGTACGCGGAAAGGCAATCGTATACCTCGGCCGCGACCCGAGGAGCCGGGCGTCCGAGCCGATCGGCATGCCGGGCGATGAAGTGCCGAATGAGCAAGGCGACGTCGCCCTTGCGGTCGCGCAGCGGGGGCACGCGCACCGTGACGACTTGAAGCCGAAAGAGCAGATCCTCGCGGAACCGTCCTGCGCCGACCTCCACCTTCAGATCGCGATTCGTCGCCGCCACGACGCGCGCGTCGACCCGGATGGTCTCCGCGGCGCCGACCCGGCGGATCTCGCCTTCCTGAAGTACGCGCAGCAGCTGCACTTGCATCTTCGGGCTGATCTCGCCGATCTCGTCGAGAAAGAGGGTGCCTCCGGTCGCTTCCTCGAAGAGGCCGCGTTTGGTGGCGCTCGCCCCCGTGAACGAGCCTCGCTCGTGGCCGAAGAGTTCGCTCTCGAGGATTGACTCCGGCAGGGCCCCGCAGTTGACGGCCACGAAGGGCTTGAGGCTGCGCGCGCTCTTGGCATGGATCGCCCGGGCCACGAGCTCCTTTCCGGTCCCGCTCTCGCCCACGATGAGCACCGTGGCCGTCGTGGGCGCGACGTGAGCGACCGTCTTGTACACCGACAACATAGGAGGCGTCGTACCGACGATCTGGGCCGCGACCGCCAGGCCACTCGGCAGGTCCGGCCGCGGATCCGACGACTTGGCGAGCTTGCGTCGCCCGATCGCCTCCGACACCATGCGCTTCAGGTCGGTCGGATCGATCGGCTTGGCGAGGTAGTCGTAGGCCCCCTCGCCGACGGCGTTCATCGCCCCCTCGATGTCCGCGTACGCCGTCATCAAGATGACGGGCGTCGTTCCGCTCGAGTCGCGGACCCGGCGCAAGACGTCGTGCCCGCTCGTGTTGTCGGCGAGGTGGATGTCGCTCAAGACGACGTCGTATCGGGCAAGCTTCGCCGCTGGGGGCACGGCGTCGGCCGTGTCGAAGGTGTCGACCTGATACCCCTCGGTGCGTAGGACGCGGGCCAAGAGCGCCGCCAGCGTGTCGTCGTCCTCGAAAAGGAGGATGTGACCGGCCGCACCCGCAAGCGCGCCGACCGGTGCCGCCTTTTCCGAGAGGTGGTGCATGCGACCGCTCCGAACGCTCCTCAATAGCAGACCGGGCGCCCGGCAACTGCCGGCGCGGGTAAGCTCAGCCCTGCGTGGCGCCGTTCGACCTCATCCGTGTCGGAGAGCACATCCATGGCCATTTGGGTTGGCTTTCGGCGGCCGCACTCTTGCATCCGGCGATTCTTCTTCGCCGCGTCAAACGACCTGTGCACCTGTCCGTGACGCTGGCCGTGGCGCTGGTCACGCTCGTCGGCGCCTTGGGAGCGGCGCTGTACACCCCCTATCGCGACGCATTGCGTCAACCGATCTTTGCTGAGGCGCCCACCCTTGGATACCTCTTCGAGCGCAAGGAGCACCTCGCCTTTGGAAGCGTGGTGTTCGCTTGGGTGGGAACCTTAGCCTACATGGGCGCCATTTACGTCGACGACACGGCGCGTCCATCGCTCCGGCGAGCGGCCCATTGGGCCTTCATCGCCTCCGCGGGCTTGGCGGTCACCGCCGCCGTGATCGGAACGATCGTGGCCAGCTTCAAGAGTTTTTGAGCCGAGTACCGGCCGCGTCCTCGGGCTTGGCGATCAGCTGCCGCGGTGATCGGAACGATTGTGGCCAGTTTCAAGAGCTTTTGAGCCGAGTACCGGCCGCGTCCTCGGGCGTTCAGACCGATAGGCGGCCGCATCCGACGGTCCTTGGCGACCGAGCTCGGCGACAATGGGACCGGCACGCGAACAAGAGGCCGCTCCCCCGGGGCTACCCGACCGCCGCTCGGTTCTGGAGGTAAAGGATGACCCGCTCGGCGAGGACGGTCGCCTGCGCATCGGGGGTCCTCAGAACGATCTCGGCGCGTGTGGGTGCTTCATAGGGCGTGTCGATGCCGGCCATGTTCTTGATCTGTCCTGCGATCGCCTTGCGGTACAGCCCCTTGGGGTCGCGCGCGATGCAGACTTCGAGCGGCGTATCGACGAAAATTTCGATGAACTGTCCTTCGCCGACGAGCTTGCGCGCGTTGTCCCGATCCGAACGGAACGGGGATATGCACGACACGAGGACGATGAGGCCCGCATCGACGAACAGCTTCGAGACTTCGCCCACTCGGCGAATGTTCTCCATGCGGTCGGCATCGCTGAACCCCAGATCCCTGTTGAGGCCTTTGCGGACGTGGTCTCCGTCGAGCAGGGTGGTGTGACGCCCCTGCTCGGCCAACATGCGCTCGACGAGTCTCGCGAGGGTCGATTTGCCCGAGCCCGAAAGTCCCGTAAACCAGAGCACGAGGGGCCGCTGGTGCTTCATCTGCGCACGGACGATGGGATCGACGCCGATCACGGGGGCGTGCTCGCCGCTTCCGGTGCGAAGAGGGTCGAGACGCGCAGCTGTCGAAAGAGGCTGCGCTTTTTGTAGTGGTGCTTCTCCATTCTGCGCAGAATGTCGGAGAGCACGGTGACGGCTTCGTCGACGTAAGGTCCCTTGTTGAGCATGACGCACTCGGCCGCAACGCTCGCGGCGGCGTCGGTGACCTCGGCTCGTGAAGGCACACCCGTACGCGCGAGGGTGTCGAGGACCTGCGTGGCCCAAATCGTGGGCACATGACTGGCCTCGCAGAGCCACAAGATCTCCTCTTGCAACTCTGCGAGGCGCTCGAACCCAACTTCGACGGCGAGGTCGCCCCGGGCGATCATGACGGCCAGCGGCGGCCGTCGAAGACCTTCGAGCAGCAGGCGCGGTAGATTTTCGAAGCCCGCGCGCGTCTCGATCTTCAGGACGACTCCAATGCCGGATCGCCCGAGCCGATCGAGCTCCTCGTGCAAGGTGCGGACGTCGTCGGGCGTGCGGACAAACGACAGGCCTACGGCATCGGCGTGCTGGGCGACAAACGCGAGCGCGCGGCGGTCCTCGTGAGTCAGGCTGGGCACGGTCGTGCGCGTGTCGGGAAGATTGATGCCCTTCTCTGCCGAGAGCTTGCCGATGTCCTTTTGGGTTTTGACCACGCGAAGCAAAAAGTCACCGCGTTTGCTCTTGGCCCGCTCGACGACGGTGTGAATCCGCCCGTCGTCGAACAGCACGCGGTGGCCGACCTCGAGTTCGTTGAGCGCGGCTGGAAGCGTGCACGCGATGACGCCGGACTGCGTAACGGCTCCCTTTCGATTGCGCCGCGGAGGTCTTCCCTCGATGGCTCGTCGGGTCAAGACCAAGGGATCGCCCGGCTTCACGTCGATCGTGGCACTCTTTGCGCCGCCGACCTCGATGCGGATGTCGCCGACGTACTTGCCCGCACGGTAGATGCCGGCCCGTGCACGGTTGAGCACGTAGGCGTGCTGGGCCGAGAAGCCGATGACCTCGTCGTGCTCCACCGAGTGAATCGCAAGCGCGCGTTTCTTGTCGCGGGCATCACGGAAGCGAAGCTCGTCACCTTCCCGTACCTTGGCGAACGCGGGATCCGCCAGGGCCAAGAAGAAGCCGGCGCCCTCGGCGGCCGGTGCCGACGCACGCCGGAGAACGACCCGCACCGGAGCCTTGACCCTGCCGGTTTCGTCCCGGACCGGTTTCCAGGTTGCGATGCGGCGTGCGCCGGTGATCGGACCGGTCCGAATCTTCGGGCCCGCGAGATCCATGAGCAAGCGGCACTCCTTGCCTGTTTCGCTTCGCGCGTCACTCAGCGCGCGGACCATCTGGCTCCACTCGTGCTCGCCTTCGTGCGCGCAGTTGATTCGGACCACGTTCGTCCCGGCGCGCAGCATCTTCACCATCCACGCGCGATTGGCCTCCTTCGCCGATGGCGCGGTGACCATGATGTAGATGTGCCGGTCGCCGGGGCGGGGTCCGAGCACATCGTGGGTGTGCTTGTGCAGATAGTACTTTGCCGTCTCCCACGAGATGGCGCTGGCGCGCTTCTTCTCGAGGCGCGCGAGTTGTCGTTCGGCGCTCTTGTCTCCGCGCAATGCGAGCGATTCATGCGTGCGCTCGGACGTCTCGATCAGGGTGCCCATGACGCAGCTCTCGGAACGGCCCAACGACGATAAGCCTCGCTGCGAAAGCCCGACTTGCAGATCGCGCAGGTCGTGCTGCCTCAGCGCGACATAGTGCACGAGGTTTTTTGCGCTCTCGCGTCGATCGGGGGCCACTCGGTCGAGGGCGGCCCGCATCCGTTTTTCGAGATCGACGAGTCTGCCCTCGAGGCGAACGAGCTCGCGCCCGATGACGCTCAGACTGGCGCGCGCTTCGTCGGTTCCCGAGGGGGGCGGGGGTGCGGAGCTCGCGGCGTACCCGGTGGCCCTGCGCGTGGGAGCTTCGTGCCCGTGCGATTCGGGTGCGGCTCTCTTGCCTGGCGACAAGCGGGCCGTGGTTTCGCTCTTCTGGCGCGCGGTCTTCGCGGAGCGCTTGCGCACGATGGTTAGGCGTCGTCCATGAATTACGGACCAGTAATCTCGCGCTCCCATATCGAGGAAAGGCCTATTGGCGCGCGCCCAATCCGTTCCATTATTTACGGACGGCGCCTTAGGGGGTGGTCGCACGGGCGTACTCGGCGCGGCCATGCCGACGGTGCCGACGCGGGGAGGGGTTTCGGGCAGCGTAGGCGACCTCTGCGCGGAGAAGTGGGTCGCGGTCGTTACGATCCTGTGAATTGCGGGGGGCGCTTCTCGATGAACGCACGCATCCCTTCGCGCTGGTCGTGCGTGCCGAAGAGAGACGCGAAGGTCGCTGCCTCCAGCTCGTTCGCGGTCGATAGAGCGACGTCCTGCCCACGTACAATCGTGCGCTTGATCGCCGCGATGGCCAGCGGTGCCTTGCTCGCGATCGTGTGCGCGACGCGCTCCGCGTGCGCCCGGAGCTGGTCGTGGGGCACGACGGCGTCCACCCACCCGATGCGGAGCGCCGCTTCGGCCCCGAGGATCTCACCGGTCATGCAAAGTTCTCGTGCCCGGCCGGCTCCCACCCGGCGTGACAGCCGCTGTGTCCCGCCGAAACCCGGCACGACGCCAAGGTTGACCTCGGGTTGACCGATTTTGGCCTTGTCGCTCGCGTAGATGAAATCGCACGCCATCGCGAGTTCGCAACCACCTCCGAGCGCGAAGCCGTTCACGGCCGCAATGAACGGAATCCGGGCGGACTCGAGTGCCGTACCGACCCGATGCCCGAGATCGGCGAATCTCTTGGCCTCCGCCGAGCTCATCTCCGTCATCGCCGCGATGTCCGCGCCGGCGGCGAAGGCCTTGTCGCCGGCGCCCGTCACGATCACGGCACGCACGCCAGCGGTCCGGTCGATCGCGTCGATCGCCTCGAGCATTTCGCGAAACACCTCTTCGTTCAGGGCGTTGAGCTTGTCGGGCCGGTTCAGGGTGAATACGGCGATGGGGTCTTGTCGATCGACGTGGAGGACGGGCATGGTGGACTCGTATCCTCACTCGCTTGCACTGTCGTAGGAGTAAAAACCGCGTCCGGTCTTTCGTCCGAGCCAGCCGGCCGCGACCAGATTGCGAAGCAGGGTGGGGGGGCGGTACTTGTCGTCGCCGATGTCGCGATGCAGCACTTCCGCGATCGACAAGACCGTGTCGAGTCCGATGAGGTCGCTCAATTCGAGCGGCCCCATCGGGTGATTGAGCCCAAGCTTGGCCGCGCGGTCGATGTCCTCCGGCGTTCCGACCCCCTCTTGCAGCGCAAAGCACGCCTCGCAAAGCATGGGGATGAGGACGCGGTTGACCAGAAATCCCGGCGAGTCGCGGCTGACGATGGTCGTCTTGCCCAGTCGTTCCGCTAGGGCCTTCGTGATCGCGTACGTCTCGTCGCTCGTCTGAGCGCCGCGAACGATCTCGACGAGCTTCATCAATGGCGGCGGATTCATGAAATGCATGCCGATCACCCGACTGGGACGTGACGTCGCGGCCGCAAGCTGGGTGAGCGACAGGCTCGACGTGTTGCTCGCGATCCACTTGCCCGGTGGCAGGACGCGATCGCACTCCCGAAGCAGCCCGATCTTGGTCTCGAGCCGCTCGGTCGCCGCCTCGATCACGAGATCGCACGAAGCGAAGCTCGCGGTCCCGCTGGCTGTGCGGATGCGGTCGAGCGCGGCGTCCTTCGCGTGGCTCGTCATCTTGCCCTTGTGCACTTGCATCTCGAGCACGGTCGCGATCGCTTCCTTCGCCTGGTCCGCGGTCGGAAGCGTGGCGTCGGCCAGCACGACCTGAATGGCGTGGGTCGCCGCCACCTGCGCGATGCCGGTCCCCATTTGCCCCGCGCCCAACACCCCGAGTGTCTTGATCTCGTCGGCTTGTGCCATCATCCGCTGATCTCCCGATGGTCGCGCCGCGGCATACCATGCTTTGGCTCGCACTCGCCCTCGGGGCAGGATGTGCGCGGCCCAGCGCGACCGAGACGGCCCAGGCGCTCGTGCGCCGGCATCGCGAGGATGAGGCCGTCGCGGCGCTCCGAGACCGACTGCGCGCTCACCCCGAGGACATCGCTGCGCGCAGACTTCTGGTGCGTGTGCTGGCGCTGACCGGCGACATGCTCGCCGCGCGCGCCGAGGTTGACAATCTCGCCCAGCGGATGCCGGTCGCCGATCCGTCGCCCTACATCGAGCTCGGGCACGCGCTCGAGCTTGCTCATCGATACGACGAAGCGCTCGAGGCCTACGACCGCGCCGCGGCCGTCGCGCCGTCGCGGCCGGACGGGCCTCGCGAGGGCGGTCTTCGATGCGCGCACTGGGGGGAAGCCGAGCAGGCGGCGTCGCGACTCGATGAAGCCGTGCGCCGCGGCGCGCGCGACGCGGAAACCTGGCACGCTTTGGGCCTGGTCCGATTGAACCTCGCCGACTTCGATCGGGCCGAGCAAGCGTACCGGGAAGCGGCCGCAGCCGATCCGCGTGCTCCCGAGGGGTGGCTGGGCCTGGCGACCGTTGCGCTCACGCGAGGCGACGCGCAAGCGGCGCTGAACGCGTACGACGAGCTGCTCGTGCGACGGCCTCGCTTTGCTCCAGCAGAGCTCGGGCGCGCGTGGGCGCTCTCGAAGCTGGGGCGAACCGACGACGCGAAGCGGGCCCTCGATCTCGCCGAGGAGCTCGGGGCCCCCCCAGTCAACGTGGCGCGACA
>Ga0116125_1000894_pt1 | contig 13565 bp, 15 predicted proteins | sample June2015DPH_16_1_2_FD_89729 | JGI IMG/M metagenome (GOLD analysis project Ga0116125, IMG submission 89729) | Peatland microbial communities from SPRUCE experiment site at the Marcell Experimental Forest, Minnesota, USA - June2015DPH_16_10 | ecosystem: Environmental > Terrestrial > Soil >...
TCTCGTTTTTCTCTGTCTTCCTTCCCGACGCTGCAATATCGATCCCCTGAAGTGGATGCCGTGGTTAACTCGCGGCCGACGGCGTCCACCGGACTTCGATCCTGATGAAGCGCGGTCCTTAATACTTTGCCAACTGTGTGAGCTGAATCAGGTTGCCGCATGTGTCATTCAGCATTGCAATGGTCGCGCCGGTCACGTCGGTGGGCGACATCGTGAACTCGGCGCCACGGGCCTTGATCCGCTCGTAGTCACCCTTGATGTCATCGGTAAAAAAATTGGCGGCCGGCTGGTGCTGTTGAAATATCGCCTGTTGATATGCTTTGGCGGCGGGATTGTTATTCAGCGATAGTTGCAACTCAGTGCCTTCCGGTTCCTCGGGCGAGGCTACGGTCAGCCAGCGATATGGTCCCTGACTGAAATCAGCCTTCTTGGTAAAGCCCAGTACTTCTGTGTAGAAGCGCAAAGCCTTTGCCTGGTCGTCCACGTACACGCTGGTTACTTTGATTTTCATTTCGTTTCTCCTTGGTCACGTTCGCGGTCTGGACCGCGTCGTGCTCTTTAGTTTTTTCTTTGTTGGATTTGATTGACGCGGACCCGCCTGGCCCATGCGGTCAAGATGCCGTTCAAGAGCATCCAGGTGAGTGGACCACAACCGGCGGAACGGAGCCAGCCAGGCATCCAGTTCCAGCAGTGGTTCGGGCTTCAGCCGGTAGAGACGCCGTTGTGCGTCCACCGTCGATTCCACGAATCCGGCATCGCGCAGCACGCGCAGGTGCTTTGAAACGGTCGGCTGCGACATGCGAAGCTGGCGCTCCATCTCTCCAACGGACTGTTGCGACGAGACGAGTAGGCTAAGTATTGCGCGGCGGTTCGGTTCCGCAATGATTTCGAATACGGATTCCACTCTCTGTATATACTCTATAAGGCATATGCGTGTCAAGGTATATTAAGCGCGTGTTTCTGCCGAAAACCGCGAAAGCCGATTCGGCATCAAAATCCGGATAAGAAAACGCCGGGAGGCCATCCATGCTCGACACAAGAAAAGCATTTAGCAGTTTTTCGGTGAACGATATTCAGAAGGCTAGAGAGTTTTATGGCGCCACGCTCGGGCTTGAACTTTCCAGCGGTCCCGAAGGTACCTTGGCTGTGCCGCTTGCTGGAGGTACCAAAGCCCTCATGTATCCTAAACCGAATCACCAGCCCGCAACTTTCACTGTCCTAAATTTTCCGGTTGAAAGTGTAGACAAGGCTGTCGATGAATTGAGCCAACGCGGCGTCCGATTTGAAACTTATAACGAGCCCAACTTGAAGACGGACGCGCGTGGAGTTTCTCGCGGCAATGGACCGACGATCGCTTGGTTCAAGGATCCAGCCGGGAATATTTTGTCGGTGCTCGAAGCCGCCTGAGGGTAGTCTTGGCTCCACTACGTTGAAATGTTCTTTAGAGCTTCCAGAAAATCGGCAGATCAGCGTTTTCCTGGGGCGGAATGGAACGGATCATCCTGCGGAGTGTCAGGCCCGTCTTCCGGGCTTGGGATATCCAAATTGACAACGACGGGTTCCTGCCCGCTGCGCACGATCACTGCTTCCACTGGTTGGTCTTTGCGCGCGTTCAGTTCTTGATGAGGGACGTAGGGAGGCACATAGACGAAGTCTCCCGGACCAGCTTCATCGACGAACTCGAGATTATTTCCCCAGCGAAAGCGCGCGTGGCCGCGCACCACATAAATTACAGTTTCGAGCTCGCCGTGATGATGCGGGCCAGTCTTGGCATTGGGATGGACGACGACCGTTCCGGCCCAGAGTTTTTGCGCGCCAACTTTCGCGTGTGAAATAGCTTCGGCGCGGGTCATCCCGGGGGTCTGAGGGGTGTTGGCGTCGAGTTCGCCACCTCGGATGATGCGCAGGCCGTCCGTTTTCCAGTCGGGCATTTTGTTTCCCTTACGTGCTGTTTGCTCTGCTGTGATAGATCAAGCTTTATGTGAACCTTAGAACTTCTTTCTGAGAAATTCAAAAAGTGTATAGCCGATGACAGCGGCTATCGCGGCAATTCCAAAGTTGGCCACGGTAAAAATATCCTCCAATGCCGGGCCCATGCCTCTTTTCTGGCCTAGGCCTGACCGCTCAAATTCGCCCATCAGAAGATTGGCATAAAAGAGGAAGATGATGAAACCTATCTCGATGGCCGCTCTCAAGATATTTTTTTTCATCGCTATGTGTCAATCAACGCCCGAGGCGAATCACGTCGCCATTCTAGACGATTGGACGCACGCCCGAGGGTTTTGTGCAAGTAAGTCGTGAAGTAGTCCGCCGAGTCCCCCGACGAACGAAAATGGTTTAGCATCCAGTCTCATGTACGCTCCCGTCCCCGAGTTGACTGCGGACCAGGTTTTGCAAGCGTTTCGCCACGACGCTCCCAGCCTTCTTTTCGGCGCCATCATCATGGCTGTGGGGGTGGTCGCGGCGGCGTTTTCCGTGCTCCGGCGTAAGTATGACCGGTTGCTGATTTATCTGGGGCTGTTGGCTGTGCTCTACGGCTTGCGCATGTGGATGCAGTCGCAACTTCTGTTTCTAACGATGCAGGAGTGGCCGTTCTACGCGAGAGTTGCCTCGGCAATCGATTTCGTAGTGCCCATCCCAGCCATTCTTTTTCTCGATGCAGCCGGCTTTTTGCACCGCAAGATGCGAAGCGGCACTTACGTGATCGAAGGGATTCTTGCTCTGCTTGCGTTGGGGACGCTCGCGGTGGGGCGGCAAAACATCTTTTACACGATCAATGCTGTCTTGATTATCGCCGCGCTAACCACGCTGGTTTTAATATCCATGGGCAGGAGGTCGGCGGATCGGGATGCCGTAGTCATACGCCGCGGCCTGTTAATTTTTGCGGCCTTCATTTTCTGGGAGAACTTCCGGAGCATCCTCGGAATTCGTTTGCCCGATATCGAACCGATTGGCTTCGTCGCGTTTCTTGCCGCCCTCGGATATGTCGCCGCACGTCAGACTTTGCAGCGCGATCTGCAGCTCAGAGAGATTCAAAAGGAACTTGAAGTAGCACGCCGGATTCAGTTATCGATTCTGCCCGGAGAATTCCCGAATTTCACGAACTTCCGCGTTGCCGCACGCTATGTGCCAATGACTTCGGTGGCGGGAGACTTCTACGACTTTATCGTTGCTGATGACAATCGGGCCGGGCTCCTCATTGCCGACGTCTCCGGCCACGGCGTGCCCGCGGCGCTCATCGCATCAATGGTGAAGCTTGCCGCGACTTCGCAGCGCGCCAATGCCGGCGACCCTGCCCGCTTGTTAGCCGGGATGAACGCCGCTCTCTGCGGCAACACGCAGAATCAATTTGTCACCGCGGCTTATGTTCACCTCGATTCGATTGCGGGCACACTTCGATATTCTGCGGCAGGGCATCCGCCGATGCTTTTGCTGAGGCGCGGAGAAGTGATAGAGATTTCCGAGAATGGATTGATCCTCGCGGCTTTTGATTATGCGACATACACCAACGGCACACGTCAATTGGAACCGGGCGACCGTTTTCTTCTTTACACTGACGGCATTGTGGAGGCCGCTAACGCTGCGGGAGATTTCTTTGGGCAAGATGCTTTGGCTGCGGTGTTGCGGCAGACGGCTGAACTTGCTCCCGCCGTGGCTTCGGATCAGATCGTCTCCGCAGTGCAGCGCTGGTCCGCTTCGCAAGACGACGATTTAACGGTTCTGATATGCGATTACGTCGCACGTAAGCAGGAATCGCCGGGGACTGGCTCCGGGGAGCCGATGCAGTAGGTTTATTGAGGCTGAAGCCCCTACCCGCCGGCTTTCAACTCTGTTAAAACCTGCTTGGCGATTTCCTTCAAGGTCTCGAACACGCCGACGCCCTGGAACGCTACTGCCTCGACTACCGCTTCGTTTTTCTTGCGCAGCTCTTTGTTGAGGTCATCCGGGGACAAAATGTTGGGTAGGTCGCGCTTGTTGAGTTGCAGCACGTAGGGAATCTTGTTGAAGTCGTAGCCGTGCTCTTTCAGGTTCGACATGAGGTTGTCGAGGGCTTCCACGTTGGCATCCATGCGCTGTTCCTGCGAGTCGGCGACGAAGACGATGCCATCGACGCCCCGCAGAATCAGCTTGCGGCTAGCATCGTAGAAAACCTGGCCGGGGACAGTATAAAGATGGATTCGAGTCTTGAAACCGCGAACGTTGCCCAGATCAAGCGGCAGGAAGTCGAAGAACAAGGTGCGCTCAGTTTCGGTGGCAAGCGAGATCATCTTGCCCTTCTGCTGCTCCGCGGTCTTCTGATAAATGATCTGCAGGTTCGTGGTTTTGCCGCCCAATCCGGCGCCGTAGTACACGATTTTGCAGTTGATCTCGCGGGCTGCGAAGTTGATGAAACTCAAGAACTTTCCTCAATCGTGCGAACCGCACACCCTTGCGGGTGCTGGCGCGCAAAAATATCCCTAAGGGGACTTGGGTTTTTTATATCACACGCGCCGGATGCAGGGCAGGTTACTCAGGTGACCCCTGCCGAATCGGAGGTGCCGGACGGAAAAAATCCAATTCAATTGCCGATTGTTGATTTCTGATTGTTGATTGAAAAGCCCACCGTGGTCTGACTGCCGGTGAGGCTAAGATCAGGCCTTCAATCATCAATCAAAAATCATTAATCAACAATTCATAGGCTCTACCGCACTGGCGGCGCCGCGTAATACCCATCCTTCGCGTAGACCTTCAGTCCCGGCCGGAGTACTCGCACGTCGATGCTCCGGTAGTTGGATGCGGTTGGGACCTTGGGGCGGATCGGCGTGTAGCCCAGCAGGTACTGGTTGCGAGCCTCGCTGATGGCGCGGGCGTAAATTTCTTCAATCGCATTGGTCGTGAGTTCGGTGTAAACCGGCATGCCGCCCGTGGCCGAAGCATACTTGGGCAGCAGGTCGCCGTGTCCCTGGTCGGGTATGTGCAGCCGTTCCAGCTTTCCGTAAATCGGCAGTGCCGTGTTGCCCACCGCCACGGCTCGCACCTGGATCTCCTTGGAGAGCAGAACACGCTTAACGTCGTTGAAGCTGGCCTTGCTGCCATATTCCCGGCCATCGCTGATTACAAAGATAATTTTCCGGCGCGCGCGGTCGCGTTTGCCGAGGTCCAGCGCAGCCTGCAGAATCGCATCGTTCAGCACGTATGACTCTTTCGACGGGGTATATACAGGCTCGGTCGGGCTTCCCACGGGAACGCCATTAATAATCGGTCCGCCCGCCATGGGTCCTCCGAGAACCGGTGGACCATCGTAGTTCCCGCGCTCCGTTTTCATCTGAGTCAAAACCGCATTCAGCCTCTTGGTCGCTCCCGTGAAGTCGGTGACTTGACTCACGGTGCTGCTGTAGGTGTAGACCGCGACTTCATCGTATGGCGCGAACGCGGCAACCAGCGAGGCGAAGGTTCGGTTGATCTTCTGGACGTCGGAATCCGACATACCTGTATCGAGCACGATCGCCACCGAAAGAGCCATCGGATCGGCGGTGAAATAGCTTAGCTTCTGCTCCACGCCGTTTTCGATCACCTTGAAGTCAGTGGAGAGCAGTCCATCCACCAGTCGCCCGTCCTTATTCTTTACGGTAACCGGAACTTGCACAAAAGTGGGATGAACCACGAAGGTGGTGAGCTGATCTTGCGCGTTCGGTTTTGCAGTAGTGCCAGCTGGAACCGTCTTCACCGGCGCCATCGGCGGCGGTGTGGATGCTGGTTGGTCCGATCCGTCGTCAGTTGGATTTGTCGCAGGCTTATTAATCGGCTGATTCGTCCACGGATCTCTCTCGACTGTCTTCTTTTCTTCCGGCTTCGGAATCGGAGATGGCGCCACAGGTTGATCGGTTGGTGGTTGGACCGAGGGCGCGTCAGGGATGTTCTGCGGGTCTTGTGCCTGGGTACCCGACTGCGAACTTGGGGAAGTCTGCCCGGCGATCGTGGGAACGCCGCTGCAGACGAACGCCATGACCAGCGCTGCACCAAGCCAATTTGCCGCGCCCCACCGCTTCTGTCGTTTCTGTTGCCTCGTATACGCCGCGGTTTCGATTTTCACAAACACCATCCGATCTTTACGTGATCCATTCTCTACTTTGCCTCAGGCCCGTCGGCGTTCGTTTCCGACCAGAGTTTCGAAAACACAGCATCTTCTTTTCCATCGGATGCCGGAACCCGCCATTTGGTGCATCCAACGCTAAGGATTAGACTAACAAAAGTCCTCCGAGGGATTGCTGGCATGTTCAAATTTTCCGCTTATCGAAGATTTTCCGCGGCCCTGGCCGCCGCGTCCATTCTATTCTTCCTGGCAGCTCTGTCGGATGCCTCTCCATTTGTCTTGGCTCAGATTCCTTCCATCCCCAAGGGCCAGCCCACTGAAGCACCTCCGGCCCAGAAGCCCGGAGACGCGCAGAAGCCCGAAGAAGACCAAACGCCCGCCGAGACCCTGAAAGTGAGCGTCAACGTTGTCGGGCTCTTCTTCAACGTTAAAGACAAGCATGGCACTCTCATGCCTAACCTTACCAAAGACGATTTTACAGTTCTCGAAGACGGCAAGCCGCAGACTATCAAATATTTCGCCGCCGAATCGAATCTGCCGCTTACTCTCGGTATCCTGATCGATTCCTCGGGCAGCCAGCGCAATGTTCTCGATATGGAAAAAGAGGTTGGCGGCGCGTTCCTGCGCCAGATTCTCACCGACAAGGACGAGGCCTACGTCATTGACTTCAACGTCGACGCCTCGCTGATACAGGATTTCACTCGTGACGTTCACCGCCTGCAAGCGGCCATGAATAAAGTGAAGATCAACACCGGCGTTTCCGGCATGGGAGGTGGTCCCGTTCCCACGACCCGCCAGGCTGGCACAGTGCTCTACGATGCCGTTTATCTCTCCGCCCACGACATGCTGGCGAAAGAAGTTGGCCGGAAGGCAATGATTCTGCTCACCGACGGCGAGGATGAAGGCAGCCAGCTCAAGATTAAAGACGCCATCGAAGCGGCGCTGAAAGCCGATGCCATCGTCTACGTCCTGCTCTGCGCAGACCGTGGCTTTTACGGTTCATACGGATTAGGCGGCTACTCGGGCGAGAGCGAAATGCGCAAGCTCACCGAGGCTACCGGAGGCCGCGTCATCAACGTCGGCAACAAGTTCGACAAGCTGCGCGAGGCCTTCGACCAGATCGCCGCCGAACTCCGCAGCCAGTACAACCTCGGTTACACGTCCACCAATTCCAAGCTCGACGGCACTTACCGCAAACTGGAGATCAAGTCCAAAGAGAACTACAAAGTTCAATGTCGTGCAGGGTACTATGCAACCGCGCGCGAACCGTTGCCGCAATAGCGATATAGGATTCGAAGAAGCTTATGGCAGACACATTTGGTACGGACATTTTGATTCAGGCCGAAGACCGGATGAAAGCGGCGAATTTTTATGTGAAGGAACTCGGTTTCACGATTACCGATAAAAACTCGAAAATGATCGGCCTTCACGGAGAGCATTTTAATTTATTTATTGAGCCGGGTCCGGCCCTCGGGCCGGTTCTTGAAGTCACCGTCAAGAGCGTTAAAAAAGCCAGAGCAAATCTGACGAAGAAGGGCTGCAAAATAATTAAGGACGAACCGGAAGTTCCCAGGGTTTACGTCAAAGATCCATACGGCCTCATTTACAATCTGACGGAGTAGTCACCGGGTGACGACGCTTGTAAGCCCGTTCCCGTGATGTGTGCGTATTAGCTGGAGGTTCGCTATGGCGCCTCGAAATCCCTCGCCTTTTTCCCGCCGCTCATTTCTGCAACTCTCAGCCGCCGCAGCCGCTTTCCAGGCCATCAGCGAGCCTATGCTCGCCGCCGCGGTTCGCCGGCCGGGATCCAAAGACGGAGTCATGATCGACTCCAACGAGAATCCTCTCGGCCCCTGCCAAGCCGCGCGTGAGGCCATGTCCGCGATCATTCCGCAAGGTGGACGCTATCTCGACAATCTTACCGAGGACCTGACCAACACTTTCGCCCAACTCGAAGGCCTTGGCTCCGACCACGTACAGATCTTTCCCGGTTCAAGTCCTGCGCTGCGCTTCGGGGTCGTGGCCTTCACGTCGCAGCAGAGAAGCTATGTCACTGCCGATCCCGGCTATGAAGCAGGTATGTTTGCGGCCAAGGTCGCCGAGGCCCGCGTAGTCAAAGTTCCGCTCACCAAGACTTACGCGCACGACGTCAAGGCGATGATCGCCGCTGCTCCTGACGCCGGGCTCTTCTACATCTGCAATCCCAATAATCCTACGGGCACGCTCACGCCGCACTCCGACATCGAGTACCTCGTAGAAAATAAGCCCAAGGGTTCTGTCGTGATGATAGACGAGGCCTACATCCATTTTTGCGATGCGCCATCCGCGATTGATTTGGTCAAGTCTGGCAAGGATGTGGTCTTGCTCCGTACCTTCTCAAAAACCTACGGCATGGCGGGCCTGCGCTGCGGATTCGCCATCGGCCGCCCTGATCTGATGGAAAAAATTACGAATCTCTCCGGCTGGAATTTCATGCCCGTAACCGCAGTCGTGGCTGCCTCGGCCAGCTTGAAAGATCCGGGCCTAATCCTGGAACGCAAGCGCATCAATGCCAGCATTCGGCAGGAAACATTTCAGTGGCTCGCCAGCAATGGCTACTCTTACACGCCCTCCGAGTCGAACTGCCTCCTGCTCGAAACCAAGCGCCCGGGCAAAGAGGTGATCGACGCCATGGCCAAGCAAAATGTTTTCATCGGACGCATCTGGCCCATCCTGCCGACGTGGGTGCGCATCACAGTCGGCACGCATGACGAAATGCAGCAGTTTCAGGCCGCGTACCAGAAAGTGATGCGCGGAATGACAGCGTTCTCGCTGCAACCCGCGAGGCCGGGCAGAAATCCGCGTCGGCAAGCCGTTCTGCCCAGTTGACACGAGTACTTTCTTCATCTTGACAGCGCGGCAGTTCTCGACCAGACTGGGCGCCGCTCCTTACATTTGAGGAAGCACCATGAAGATCTGTATCAGACGCTGGTTTTGCCGTGGAGCAGCTGTGCTGGTCTGCCTTAGTGTTGCCACCGGATTTGCCGCTGGCGCCAGCGGTCCGCACTATGTCGTTACCAATGACGACGCACTGTACTTGAACGGCGTCACGTTTTATACCGTGGGGGCGAATGGCCTGCTCACGCTACAGCAGCAGGTACAAACCGGACTCTCAGGCATCGCCGGTGGTTATTTTTCGGCGAACCGGGTCGTCGTGCTCGACAACGAGAGCGAAGAGTGCATCTATGCCTCCAATGCTTTGACCGGTGAGATCGTCGGTATCAACGTCAGCACTCTCGCCGTGAGCGGCAGCGCTTTTGGTTCCACCACTGATACTGGCATAACCAATGGGGTCGGTTTAGCTGTGAACGCGCAATACGTTTATGCCGGCTTCAGCGACTTCAGTACGATTGGAACCTTTCAGGTTCAACCCGGCTGCTCTCTTACATTTGTGAATGACATTTCCGTCTCCGGCCTACAAGGCGGCGTCGTCAGCGCCATCGCGATCCATGGGAATATTTTGATTGTCACGTACAATGACGGCTCGATCGAGAGCTTCAACATTTCGTCCGGCACCCCGGTATCGAACGGCGATAAACAGAACTCTACCGGCTATCTCAAGTCGCAGGGTGCTACGTATCCCAACGGCATCGACATTACGCAGGACGGGCATTACGCAATCTTTGGCGATACTTCCATGACGACGTCGATCGAAGTCTCCGACATTTCATCCGGCAAATTGACGAAGACGGTTTCCTACGATCTAGGCGGTTCGATCAACTCCAGTAACATGATGCTCAGCCCCGATGAGACGCTTCTCTATATCGCAAACACGCAAGGGGACAGGGTTACCGCGGCTTTTTTCAATGCCAGCACAGGCGCGCTCTCGACCGGTTGTACTTCGGGCAAGCTCAAGAACTATGTGAGTTCGTGGTCGTACCTGGCGGCCTTGGGTCTGGAGACTACCACGGGCACTGGCGAAGTCTTGTACGTGGCAGAGTATGGTGCGGCGTCGGGCATCGCGATGCTGCAAGTGACTTCGGCGGGCGGGACTTGCGCGTTGTCGGAGTTGTCCGGTTCGCCCGTTGCCGATCCCAACAGTCCAGGATTGTTGTCCATTGGCACTTTTCCCCCGCGAAGTTTCTAAGACAGGTTGTCGTGAAGCTGACGTTGAAAGTTGAGGCATCGAACGAATGTTCAGGAGTTTCAAGATGCACGCTGGGTTGAGATGTTTTCTGGGCGTCACGGTCTGCGGATTTTCCTTCTTACCTGCACTGGCACAGTGTCCACCGCGCCCGCAATCAGCCACCGTGGTGCAGGATGCCCTGAGCCTCTATTCGCAAAATGGCGTCCTCAACGCCAGCCTCGCGCTAGGTCACTCCATCGACGCCGGCGGCTTTACCCACTTCTGCTACAAGTACCAGCAAGGCACAAACACAGCGGAGGCTCCCACGCTGCGCCTCAATCAGGGCGACCACCTGCTTCTCAACATCACCGACGACCTTTCGAATCCCGGCGCGCAAAGCCGCAGCGCCATGGACATGTCCGCTCCGTCAGGCGCAACCTGCGGTGATGGCGGGCCCGCGACCTTGCAGTCGACCAACGTTCACTTCCACGGCCTGAATGTGTCGCCGACTTGCCATTCGGATGATGTACTCACCACGTTGATCCAACCCGGCACGCCGGGGTTTCAGTATGACATCCAGATCCCAGCCAATGAGCCGCCGGGACTGTATTGGTACCATCCCCATGTGCACGGTTTCACCGAATTTCAGGTGAATGGTGGCGCGGCCGGCGCGCTGATTGTCGAAGGCATGGAAAAGTATCGCCCGGAGGTGACAGGCCTCACCGAGCGCGTATTCGTGATTCGTCAGCAATTCCTGGTCCCGTGGGTGCCTGGGCCCTTCAATCTTACGTTGAACTTCGAAACCACCGTGCCCTTCGAAGGACCTATGCCCATCATCCAAATGAAACAGGGTGAAAAGCAGTTCTGGCGCGTGGCCAATGCCACTCTGCAAGATTTCATGCCCATGCAAGTCTGGTTCGACAACGTGCCGCAGAAACTCCAATTGATCGCGCTCGACGGATATCCTCTAGCCGAGCCTCGATCGGTGGAAACGATTCTGCTGCCGCCGGCGGGACGCGCCGAATTTACCGTGCAGGCTCCGCCGCCAAACTCCTACGCGCTGTTTACGATTCTGGATTATCCCACCGGACCAACGGGCAACCCTGACACCGCACAGCCGCTCGCAGTTATCCAGCTCAGCAATGCCCCGGCGAAATCGGCGGCGCAGGCGGCGGCGCCCAATCCGCCGGCACCAGCGCAAACCTCCATGCCGCAAGCGTCGATGCCTCGGGCTTCTCTGCCTCAAACTTCGATGGATCACCTGAAGTTCGCAGGCCTGAAAAATGCGACACCGACCACGCAGCGTAACCTTTACTTCTCCGAAGAATTCGCCGGGACGAACGGTCCGATACAGTTCTATGTCACCGTCGACGGACAAAAGCAAAAAGTTTTTGATCCCAACGAGAAGCCCATGATCACCACCCACGTGGGCGCCGTGGAAGATTGGACCATCGAGAACCGCGCGCTTGAGACTCACGCATTTCACATTCACCAGATCCACTTTATGATCCTGGAAGTCAACGGCCAGCCGGTCGCGAATCAAGATCTGCGCGACACTATCGAGATTCCTTATTGGTCAGGGAAAGGACCGTATCCCAGCGTGAAGGTGCGGATGGATTTCCGCGATCCGACGATTGCCGGCACTTTTGTGTTTCACTGCCACATCCTGCTGCACGAGGATCTCGGCATGATGCATAAGATACAAGTCCTGCCTTAGCGGCCTTTGTCGCCAACTGCAAAGAAAGAAGGTTTCAAGATGAGGAAAAGAATTTCGCTTGTCTTAAGCGGCGCTCTGTTGGCGCTCGCGGGTTATCTGTTTGGTAATCGAAGCGTCACGGTAGCACATGCTGGAGCGCCGGCTCAATACGCCGGTGCCCCGAACCAGCCCGTTGAAGCGCCAACCCAAGGCAGCGTCCCGAGGTCTTATGGACGCGTAGCCGCAGCAATCGCCGACAAGATCGGCACCGGCCTGATCTTCGAGGACGCACAGGGCGTGATTCGGTTCGTCAGCATGACCGGAATGATGGAAGGAGAACTGGCCCGCTACGACAAAGCTCCGACTCAGGGCGGAATACCGAAATCCTACGGTCACCTTGCAGCTGCAGTAGTGAACGGCGAAAGCACTGGCTTGGTTTTCGAAGACGCTCAGGGCGTGATTCGGTTCGTCACAATAGCCGGCAAGAAAGAGGGAGAGTTGACGCGCTTTTGATCGTCGTCATCCAACTTATTTTACGGGCGTCAGTAAGAATCCGTGTTCCTCTCCATGGATCGTACCCGTGCCGACAATCTGCCCGGAGTTGTTGATGCCGAAGGCTTGCAACAGCACCCATCCCGATCCCGCGGGTATCAGCTTGTTCAGATCCTTCATCTTCCCTCCGCTGTACACAAAGGCGTGATAGGTCCCCTGATAATCTGAATACCCGACGACAACGCCCGAATCGTTGATCGAAAATCCCCAGCTTGAAACCAGCGCGCCAGCAAGCGTTCCGAGGTCCGTCATCTTGCCGACGCTGTCGAGATAAGCATGAGCGGCAACATTATTCTTTGTATATGCGATGCCCGTGGTCTGCCCTTTGCTGTTGATCGCGTAGCCTTCACTCCAAGAGCCACCCAGCGTTCCGAGCTGAGTCATGGTTCCGTTTTTCCAGGTGAAGCCGAAGAAGTTGCCCGCCGCATCATAAGACGTTCCCACTACTTCGCCGTACTTATTCACGCCCTGCGCGCTGTTCCACCATGCGTTTCCGTTGGGAGATCCCAGAGTTCCCAAGTCGGTCATCACGCCGTCGCTGTAAATAAACGGATGGTTGCTGCCGTCGGTGGTGACGGCGGAGCCAACTACCTGCCCCGCATCGTTGAGGCCATAAGCCACCGCCGAACCCCCACCTAGATCTCCAATGTCGGTCAACGTTCCACCGCTCGCTCCGCCACTGGAGAGGAAAGCCCGATACGTGCCCGAAGCGTTGGTGGAATAGCCAGCGATCTGTCCGGATGCGTTGATACCGTTGCCGATGCCGCTCGTGCCGCCAAGAGTGCCGAGACTCGTCAACTCGCCGGCGCTGTACAGAGAAACAGCGCTTGTATTTTTGGTGTCGCTGCCCACGGCGCCCGCGACTTCGCCGCTTGCGTCTATCCCGCGGGCAACGCTGTAATCGTCACCGGAGAGTGTTCCCAGATCAGTGATGGTATAGGTTTGCGCGGAGCACAAAGCCGGCAAAGCCGCGAGAAGAAGAACGAAAACAAGTCGTGGAGGGCTGGCGCACAGATTCATAACTGCTCCTTGGTTACAGCCGAAGCCTGAAGTGCAGGGAGTTTGACGCTCGCAATTGTCCCACGTCCGCCTCGGGCAGTTGTCAAGAGATTGTCAAAATGCGGGTGGCCTATTCCGCA
>Ga0116125_1000895_pt1 | contig 13562 bp, 10 predicted proteins | sample June2015DPH_16_1_2_FD_89729 | JGI IMG/M metagenome (GOLD analysis project Ga0116125, IMG submission 89729) | Peatland microbial communities from SPRUCE experiment site at the Marcell Experimental Forest, Minnesota, USA - June2015DPH_16_10 | ecosystem: Environmental > Terrestrial > Soil >...
GCGACCCCGACCCGCGACCCCGACCCGCGACCCCTTGGCCAATAAACGCCACGGAGGTCGCAATCCTGCGCTGGAGCTGGAATGCGTCCGGTCGCGCTTTCCGTCGCGCTCGCCCGTGCTGGATGCGGCCTCTACCCTAGAGCGGTTCGAATGCGGTTGGCCCTTCTGGTCGCTCCATCGGATCCGCGGGCGGACGATTCGGCGTCTCGGCGGGAAGCGCTGGCGTGGCTGCGCGGGCAGCTCGCGCGTTCCAAGTTCGACGTCGTGATCGTCGGCGCTGCCCAGAATCCAGACGACGCGGTCGCAAAAGCCGCGCGGAGCATCACCGCGGGGGATTCGGTGCTGGTTCACGTGAGCGGGCGCCTGCTCGGAACCGACGGGCTCGCCTTCGGAGGAGGTCGATCCGCCTCCCTGCGCCTGCTCCCCGAGGCATTTGCGGCAAGATGCCCTGCCGACCTCTCGTTCGTGCTCGACTTGACGTACGAGGACAATCCCGCCGCGCCCAGTGGGCGCGATCGGCTCGTGTCGGCCGTTGAGGCTCTTGGAACCGCGAGCCACGGTTACGCGGTGTTGGGTGCGCTGCGACGGGCCGCCGACTCCCCCGGGCGCTTCGCCTTCACACGGGTTGCGCTGGCCGCGGCCCTGACTCCGCTCGGGCCGCAAGCTGCGCCGGTGCCGGTCGCCTGGGTGCTGCAGGCGATGCACGCCGCGGCCCATGGTTCTCCCGAGAGCCGCGCCGTGGCCGAGCACATCATCGTCCGCCACGGCGCCGATTCCAGCGAAGGCGCGCTCGGCGTCTCCGCGGTCGGTCCTGGCCCATCGACGGCGGCAGTCACGCAGGGGGCAGTCGTCCCCGTGCTCGCGGCGCTCGAGGTCACGGACGAGGTCGCCGTCTCGGAAGCCCGGGCGGCCTCGGCGGCTGGCGAGGTCGCGGTTCCGCCGCCTGAGATCGTTGCGGCGACCGGCGAGTCGCACGCCGCAGTCGGAAGCGCGGCAGCGGCGGATGATGCGGTAACGGCAACCACCGTCCGCACCGCGGGGGTCGAACGCCATACGCTGGACGAGATCGAGGCCGCGGCGGCTCGGGCCCCAACGCACGCGCCGCTCTACGCGACGGCGTTCGAGATCTACCGTCGCGACGGAAGCGTCGATGGCGCGCTGCTCGCGGCCATGGCTCTGGAGGAGCTCGGCGCCGTCTCGTCGGATCAGCGGACTCTCGTGGATCACGCTCGATCGGTCGGCCCTGTCCGAGCCCGTGCGCCGATCGACGAGGCGGCTTGGGGGCTTTTGCGTGCTCCCGGCTACGACGAAGTGCTGGCGGCGCTCTTTGCCGGGATCGAGGACGCGGCCATCCGTGTGAAGATCGAAAGCCTGCGCGAGGCCCGCAAGCTGCCGTCGATGGATCGCGAACAGCGGCTGAGTGAGACGAGCACCGCTTCGGTGGTTCGCACCTTTCAGTGGGCGGCGCGGTTTCTGGGGGTCCGGTGCCCGGATCTCTACGCCGTAGACCACGTGCCGGGCATCGAGGTCATCCAAGCCCGCGAGCCATCGACTGCGCTGGGGCGGACCGTCCTGTCCGGACGGTCAGCGAAGGATCTCGCATTTCTCGCGGCTCGGCACCTGACCTACCTACGTTCCGAGCATCACGTCCTTCTCTACTACCCGACGCGAGACGAATTGACCGAGCTCCTCTTTGCCACGGTGCAGCTCGGTCTACGCGAGAGCGCGTCCGCGGCCGCATCCCCCGAAATTCGGGCCCTGCGCGCTCGGCTCGCGACTCGCATCGACGAACCCGCTCGCCGGGCGCTCATCCAGGCGGTTCAGGCACTCGACGCCCGCGGTGGACAGGCGAGAATCGGCGCGTGGATGCGTGGCGTCGAACTCACCGCGGCGAGAGCCGGGCTGCTTCTTTGCGGCGACCTGGTGACCGCCGCGGGCCTCGTGCGCGCCGAGACGCGCGCCGTCGCGGATTTGTCGACCGAGGAGCGACGAGGGGATCTCCTCGCGTTCTGCGCGTCGCGCGCGCACCTCGCGCTGCGGGCGCAGTTCGTCGCCGGCGCTCCCGAGAGCGGCATGCCCCCCCCACTTTCGGGGGTCCCGCCACGCACGCTCGCCGCCTCGTGATGGCGGCCGAGCCCGGTCAACCTTCGCCGACCGGTGCGCTGAGCGCGTCAGCGCCGGCGGGCGTCAGAAGGATGAGGTCCTGAGCGAGCCGAAGGCCTTCCTCGATCGTGGCCGCCAGAAAGACGTGACCGTGGCCTGTTTCGAGATTCGCCTTGTCAAACACGCGCCTCGGTTCGGGCAACGGCCCGGCGATGACGACGATCTTTTTCGCGTGATGCAGCCTCGCGAGAGCGCTCTCGAGCGCGACGAGGCCGGTCGCGTCGATCGTCGGGACCGCGCCGAGCGCAAGCACGATGACGCGGGCGCCGCCTCCTACCGTTTCGATGGTGCTCATCGCTCGCTGCGCGGCGCCGAAGAACAAGGGCCCCGCGATCTCGTACAGGCTGACGCCAGCCGGCACGGCGAGCGCACGGTCTTGCTCGGACGACGCGGCGACCAAGCGCGAACTCGTGAGCTCGGACATGCGCTGCATGAACAGCAGCGCTGCGAGGACGACCCCCACTCCAATCGCAACGACCATGTCGAAGACAACCGTCAGGCCGAAGCACGTCAGCAGTACGGCGACGTCGCTGCCCGGCGCGACCCGCAACATGTGCACGACGTGGCGAGCGTCGCTCATGTTCCATGCGATGAGGAGTAGGAGCGCCGCGAGTGCGGCCATCGGTACATAAGCGACGAGCGGGGCGGCGATCAGCACGGCCAAGAGAACGGTCAACGAGTGCACCACCGCGGCGATCGGCGAAGTCGCGCCTGCCCGGACGTTCGTGGCCGTTCGCGCGAGCGCACCGGTCGCTGCGATTCCACCGAAGAACGGCGTGATCACGTTGCCGATTCCCAGGCCGACGAGCTCGGCGTTGGGGTCGTGCTTTTTGCCCGTCATCGCGTCGGCGATCACGGCGGAAAGCAGACTCTCGATGGCTCCGAGCATCGCGATCGCCAGCGCGGGCGAAACGAGATCGCGCGCCGTGCCGATCGTGATGCCGCCCGACCCCCACGGCACGGTGGGCATCGGCGGGACCGGCGGGATGCCCGCGAACTCGTGGCCGTTGACGAAGGAGTGGAACCGCGAACCGATCGTCGCGACCCGGAATGCGGGCCACATGTGGGTGGCCAGGGTGGTCGCGAGCGTCACGGCGACGATGGCGACCAGAGGCGCCGGGATCGAACGCGTCAACCGCGGCCAGAGGATGAGCAGCCCGAGCGTCGCGGCGGCGACGACGAACTCCGCGGTAGACGCGCCGTGGCGCGCCGCCCACATGGTCGTGATTTTCTCGACATACGCGTCCGGTAGCTTCGAGACCGGCAGTCCGAGCACGTCTTTGACCTGCAGCGTGGCGATGACGGTCGCGATCCCCAACGTGAATCCGGTCGTCACAGGGTGCGGAATGAACTCGATCAGCCGACCCATGCGCATCGCACCCATGGCGATGAGCAGAAGCCCGGCCATCAGTCCGGCGGTGAGCAGACCGGACACTCCGAACTTGGAGACGACAGGCGCCAGGATGACGATGAACGCGGCGGTCGGCCCGGTCACCTGGTGCTTGGATCCGCCCGTGAGCGCGACGACGGCCCCCCCGACGATTGCCGTGTACAGACCGCGCTGCGGCTCCACCCCGACCGCGATGGCGAGGGCCATCGACAGCGGCAGCGCCACGATCCCGACGACGACGCCCGCAAGCGCGTCCTTTCGGAAGCGCTCTAACGAGTACCCCTGCGCGAACGACCTGCGGAGTGCGACGCACAGCGGGAACTCGGATGGAGCCCCTGCGTGCGGTCGAAGCGACGACTTTCGATGGGGCACGGCGGAATCGGAGCTTATCAGCAGAGTTGTGCGGGTGCGGCACGCGCGGCTGGGGCAGGGGCAGAGCACACTGGAGCTCACGTTTGGCGCGTGCGCCGGGTCGCGAAGAGTCTTTGACCCCTTGCTTGCGCGACCTGTACACTTCTTTCCAAAGCGAAAATCGTGGCCGAATTCGTATGGGAAGCGCGAGCGCGCACGGGGGAAGTGCGCAAAGGCTCCATGGATGCCGAGTCCGAGGACGCGGTCAATCAACGCCTGCGTTCGCAGCAGCTTCAGCCCACGAAGGTAAAGAAAAAGGGCAAAGAGTTCTCGTTCAGGTTTGGAACGGGCGTTGGCCCAAAGGATCTCGTCACGTTCACTCGCCTGTTCGCGACGATGATCGATGCCGGTCTACCGATCGTCCAGTGCTTGGACATTCTGCAGGGCCAAACCGACAACAAGGCATTCGGCGTCATATTGCGGGACGTCAAAGCCAGCGTCGAGCAGGGTGCGACGTTCAGCGACTCGCTCCGGCGTCATCCCAAGGTGTTCGATCATCTCTACGTGAACCTGGTCCAAGCGGGCGAAGTCGGTGGCATCCTCGACACCATTCTCAACCGCCTGGCCGTCTACATCGAGAAGGCCATGAAACTGCGTCGCCAAGTGCGCGGCGCCATGGCGTACCCGAGCGTGGTCATCGTCGTCTTCTTCGCCGTCTTGTCGATCTTGCTCATCTTCGTCATCCCCGGATTCCAGACCATGTTCAAGGACTTCGGCGCGAAGGACGAGCTGCCGGCGCTCACGAAGATGGTCATGGCCATCTCGAGCGGGTTCGTCAGCAACGGGCCGTTTATTGTGCTCGGGCTCGCCGGGCTGGTGGTCGGTTTCGTGTACTTCTATCGAACGCCGAAGGGAAAAAAGACTGTCCACAAGTGGCTTCTGCGCTTGCCGGTCGTCGGCGACGTGTTGAGAAAGATCGCTGTGGCTCGTTTCACCCGGACGCTCGGCACGCTGCTGTCTTCGGGCGTGCCCATTTTGGACGCCTTGGAAATCGTCGCCAAGACGGCCGGCAACGTCATTGTCGAAGAAGCGATCATGTACGCCCGGCTTCGGATCTCCGAGGGCAAGACGATGGCGCAGCCGCTGCTCGAGACAGCCGTATTTCCCACGATGGTCGTGCAGATGGTCGGCGTCGGCGAGCAGACGGGCGCCCTCGATGCGATGCTCAACAAGATCGCCGATTTTTACGAAGAGGAAGTCGATGTGGCCGTCTCGGCGTTGACGAGCCTCATCGAACCGCTGCTGATGGTCGGCATCGGCGGAACGGTCGGCGTCGTGCTCATTGCGATGTACCTGCCAATCTTTGCCATCGCGGGCAAAATCAAAGCCGACTAGATCGATGACGGCGCCCGCCAGCCGCTCCGCCGCCTTGGGGCCGCGCGCGCACGATGGCTCGGTCAAGAGCAGGTCGTCGAGCAGCCGTCCGCCCGACCACAGTCTCGCGACGCGGCTCGCGTGGGTCACCGGTCTTCGCCTCGCTTTTTTGCTCTTGCTGCTTGGCGCTACGGCCACGCTGTATCTGCGCGGAGCGCTCACTCTTTACCCATTCAGTCTGCGCGTCGTGTTCGTGACGATCGTCGCCGGCTTCGCGCTCGCTGCGGTCTATGCGGCGACACTGCGGCGATCGAAACACCTGCTCGGCCTCGCATGGGCGCAGATCGCGCTCGATCAGGTGACGGGCACCGCCATCGTGTACGTGACGGGGGGTGCGTCGAGCGGTGCGACGTCGCTCTACGCCTTGACGTGTCTCGTGGGGGCCATTCTCGTCGGCGTGCGCGGTGCCCTCGTCGCGGCCGCGCTCGGCATCGGAATGTATGCGCTGCTGTGCGTCGCGTTTCACTTTGGCTGGGTGCTTGCTCCACCGGACCAGGCGCCGGCCAGCTACGAAGCGACCGCAAGCGACCTGATTTTCCCCGTGCTCATCAACGCGCTCGGGGTCGCGGTCGTCGCCCTGCTGGCGGGGTATCTCGCGGAGCGCTTGCGACTGACGGGGGGCGCTCTGCAGGTGGCGACGCGACGCGCGAACGACGCCGAGCGTCTGGCGGTGCTCGGTCGGATCGCCGCAGGACTCGCGCACGAAATTCGAAACCCGCTCGGGTCGATTACCGGCTCGATCGAGATGCTTCACGACTCGTCGGCATTGTCCGACGAGGACCGGCTCTTGTGCGACATCGTCAAACGTGAGGCCATCCGCCTGAACGATCTGGTGGGCGATATGGTCGACCTCTCGAGGCCTCGCCCTCCCACCGCCGAATCGACGGATATCGTCGCGCTCGCCCGCGAAGTGGTGGCGCTCGCGACGAACGCATCGCGCGCCGCGGACGTGCGCGTGCTCTACGACGGCCCTGACGAAGAGACCCGGGCACGGTGCGACGGCTCCCAGATGCGGCAAGTGCTCTGGAACCTCGTTCGAAATGCCATGGAGGCGACGTCGGCTGGTTCGACGGTGACGGTGTGGCTGCGTATTCGCGAACGCGAGGTCACGTTGGGGGTCGACGACCAGGGGCCCGGAATTGCCGATGCCACCGCAGATCGTATTTTCGACGAGTTCTTCACGACGCGAACGCACGGCGCTGGGATCGGTCTGGCGGTCGTGCGGCGCATCGTCGAAGACCATGCGCCCATGGGTGTCACTCTGCGCGTCGAGCGGTCGGATTCGGGCGGGGCGAGCTTTCGCCTGACGCTGAGCCGCGATGTCGGCGGCCTGCGTCGGAGCACGCGCCCTCCGCCCCCCTCGCCGGATGCATCGTGAATGGGTAATCCAACCGATGGAATGTCCGCAGCGCTACGATGGCTTGTGCGTCATTGTGGCACGTTCTCGCAGGGTTCTCCTGGCGGCGTTCGCACCGCCGGCGAGGCTCTGTTGTCTGCTTTCGAGGTCAAGTCTCATGTCGTTCCGCCACATCACCCGGATCTCATCGGCACTGAGCGCGGTCGCGCTCATGTGGCCTGCTCTGGCCGCCGCGGAAGACCCCCATGCGTTCGTCGAACGCGAGCACCATCACCTCGAGCAGCTGCTGCACGAGCCCGAATCGGCCGAGCGACACGCCCAGCTGCAGCGCGCACTCGGCACCTTCGTCGACTACGACGAACTGACCCACCGCGCGTTCGGTGAACCCTGTCCTGTCGCCGAGCCTTCCTGCGAAGACCTATGGGCCGGCTACAGCGACGCGCAGCGATCCGAGGTCCGTGGCCTGCTCGAACAGCTGGTGAGCAAGACGTACCAGCGCAACCTGACGAAAACGCTCGACTACGACATCGCCTACCGCGGCTCGCGCGATGCCGCCGGGGATACGCGCGTCATGACCGAAGCGCAAGACCGCCTCAAACCCCGCGAGCCTCCGGTGCGCGTCGACTACATCGTCAAGCAGACACCGGCCGGCTGGAAGGTGGTCGACATCGTGACCGAGGGCTCCAGCTTGACCAAAAATTATTACGACCAGTTCAGAAAGAAGATGCACAACCCGAACGAAGGCTATCCCAATATCGTGAAGAAGCTTCGGGACAAGATCGCTGCGAGCGACTGACTGCTCGCTCGGATCATCCAAGGCGGTGGGAGTGCCCTATGACCGTTGCTATTGGCGACCGAGCTCCGGACTTCACCTTGCCCTCGGCGACCGGCGAGTCCGTCACCCTCTCTCTCTTGCTCGGCAAGCGCACCGTCGTCGTCTTCTTCTATCCCAAGGACGACACGATGGGGTGCACGGTCGAGGCGTGCACGTTTCGCGATCTGAACGGCGATTTCGTGGCGGCCGGCGCCGAAGTGGTCGGCATCAGTTCCGACTCGTCGGGGTCCCACGAGCGTTTTGCAAACAAGCACCGCTTGCCGATGACGCTCCTGAGCGACGTCGATGGCAAGGTGCGAGCGCTCTACGGCGTGCGCTCCACGCTCGGCCTGTTGCCGGGCCGCGCGACGTTCGTCATCGATCGAGATGGGGTCGTTCGCCACGTGCTCGTCTCGCAGTTTCGCTTTCATCAACACGCCGAGAGCGCTCTCGACGTCGTCCGACGGCTCGAGACGCAGCGGCTTGCCCAAGGCGCTGCGCGCACTTCGAACCCCTGAGGCCGTCTCTCTGAGAGACGGCGCCGTGACGCGCTTGCGCCGCCGCCCGCGTTCTGGGGCGGCCGGATCGCGGTCGCGCGCGGCGCGCAAGCTCAAAACGGCTGTCCATTTCGTTCCGCGCGCCTTCGCTTTATAGTCGCCCATTGTGGCTCGCACGTTCGCCATCGGCGACATTCACGGCGACCTCGACGCGCTCGAGTGCATGCTCGGGCGGCTACCACCGTTGCAGTCGACCGACACCATCGTCTTCCTGGGCGACTACGTGGACCGGGGTCCAAGGTCCGCTCAAGTCATCGACTTCATTCGTACCCTTGCGCGCGGAGGGCCGGCGAAGGTGTTCGCGCTCCGGGGCAACCACGAGGACGCCTGGCTTCGCGTGATCGAAACGGGCTGGCCCGAGTACGTGACGCCGGCCGGCAACGGCTGTCTGGCCGCGATGCGATCGTTTACGGGTGGCCCTCTCGTCGTGCCGGACGAAAAGCCGCGGCCCGACGAAGTGCGCGCCTTACTCGCAGGAGCTTTCTTTCCGGACGACGTCGTCGAATGGATGCAGGGGCTCCCGCATTGGTACGAGGACGAGCACGCCATCTACGTTCATGCGGGCTTGCCGCGCGGCCCGAACGGCTTTCTTCATCCGTCTGAGGTGCCCCTCCGGGCGACCCTGCTTTGGCTTCGCGACGACGACTTCTTTCGCAACTATCGGGGCAAGCTCGTCGTGTTCGGGCACACTGCGACGGCGTTTTTGCCGCCGGAGTTGAGCACGTACACCCCCGAGGACCCGCTCGACGTTTGGGCTGGCCCGTGCTGCGTGGGGCTCGATACGGGTGCCGGCAAGGGAGGTTTTTTGACCGCCCTCGAGCTTCCCGCGATGCACGTGTACGAGTCGCGCTGATCGCCGCGATGGGTCCCGGCTCGGTCGCTGCCGCGGCGGCGCGTCCCCGCGGGCTGGCTCAAGCTAAATGCCCCCTTCGATGCCGATGCTGGGAAGTGAGACCGGGCCGATATCCCGAGCCGAACAGACCCATGTCGTCGGACTGCACTGGTAATCGACCGACTCCTTGGAGAGCGTGGCGTTGAAGAACTCCAGGACCGCTGCAAGCCATCTGCGCCGGCCAAGTTCCCAGCGCTTTTCCGCGCGGACATCGACGCGGTAGAAATCGGGCAGCCGGTGCTGACCGAACTGTCCGGGGCCGAACGCGAAATTGACCTCCGATCCACTCAGGAAGACGTTCACCGTCTCGGGGCGACCCGAATAGTACGTGGCGCGCACGCCCGCGTGGATGCCGGCTCCAAAATCGTAGCGAATCACCGCCGACAAAACGTGCGTTCGATCGAACGGCGATAGAAACGTCAACGCTCCGATGTTTCGTTGCGCGCGTGAGAGCGTGTACGCAAGCCAGCCTCCGAGCCGATGGGTGAGCGGGCGTCGAAGCAGCGCCTCGAGCCCGTAGGTGCGCCCGTCCACGCGCTGAACGACGTTGCAGTTCAACGCGAAGGTGCCGCAGTCGAAAAGCACGTCGGTCATGGCATGGTCGATGTTGTAGAACCCCGTGACGCTCGTCGTGAGGTCCCACGGAAGCCGGATCGTCGCTCCCTGGGCGATTTGAATGACCTGCTGCAAGCCGCCCGAGGCGTCCAGCAGGAGCGCGGGGGTGGGGATCGCGTACGTGGTGGGCTCTTGGTGCACGATGCCGAACGTGGTGCTCGACGTGACGACTGGACCGAGCGCCATCCGAGCCGCCACCTTGGGATCGACCGACGGCGTGACGGTGCTCGATGAGCGGTATCCGTCCATCCGAACACCGGGCACGATCTCCACGCCTCGCACCGGGTGGAGCGACAGGTCGACGTACGCCCCGCCCAGCTGCTCGAAGTCGAGGGGCAAGGTGTCGTCGACGTTGCCGCTGTATTGGAATCTGTTGCGCGTCGCGTTCAGATCCATCCCTGCCGACAGGTGGTTGTCGTCTCCGAGCCGCTGCTCCAACTCGAGGCGCAGCCGGCCGCTGGCCTGGGTGGCGAGCTCGTTCGATCCGGAAGAGAACTGCTCTAACGTTCGATCGAGCCCGAACGTCGTGCCGATGCGCAGAGAGCCCTCGGCAAAGCGATGGTCCAAGCGCAGGTCGATGCGGTGAAACTGTGAAGAGACCGGGGTGATTTCATCCGCGGCGTCGTGCTCCTGGTCGGATGCGCCGATGGCGAAGATCGAAAGCGTGTCGGCGGCGGTGAGAGAGCGCGTGATCCGTGCCGTGTAATCCCAATAGGCGAGCGACGCCCCTGGCGCGAGCCTCGATAGGAGCCAGTTCGGATAGGCGTAACGTCCGGCGACGAGCGCCGTGGATCGATCGTCGATGGGACTTTCGACCAACGCATTCGCCTCGAAGAGGCCCGCTGCCCCGTCGGCGTGGAACTCACGATCGGGGACGAGGGTGGTGGCGGCGATGATCCCGCCGACGAATCGACCGTAGCGAGAAGGTGCGGTGGCCGGATAAAAGTCGATGGTGCCGGCGAGCGCCGGCGGCACCACCGACGCGCCGGGGCCGATGTGAAAGAGCGCGGGCAGCGGGATCCCGTCGAGGAAGTACCCCGTGTCCGCAGGCGGTGCGCCGCGGACGTAGAAATAAGACAGTCCGCTCGCAGTCGATGCCACCCCCGGCAGTGCGGCAACCGCCTCGAACGGATCGCCGAACGTTCCGGCGACGCCTCGCGTCTGACGCGCGTCGAGTTCCACGGCGCCGATGGGCCCCACGGTCCGTGCCGTGCCACGAACCGTGACCTGAACCGGATCGCCGGAAGACGAAGGCGCAACCGGCGGCTTCGCGCGCGGGGTCGGGGTCGAGGTCGAGGTCGAGGTCGGGGTCGGGGTCGAGGTCGAGGTCGCGGTCGCGGTCGGGGTAGTCGAGGTCGGGGTCGCGGTCGCGGTCGGCACGGGAAAAGCGAGCAACAGCACCAGGCCTGTCGGCGCCGCCCAGCAACGGCGCACCCGGTGTGTGTGGCGCGATGGCTCCGCGGTGTCGAGTCGACAAGGCCTGGCCGTTGGTCGCCGCAAATCGGTCGACGACGTCGATTGCACGATCTTCACGGGCATGGAGCGCTTGCGGCGGACGTCATACGCTGGGTCGATGCCGCGGCGGGCCCGTCTTCGTGCCCTCGGTCTGTCCGCTTCGCTTCTGGGGTGCAGCGGCCAGTCTAGCTTCGTTATCCTGCCCGTGGACGCCGGGGATCCAAGCACCCGCTATGCATCCGCCTGCGGGGCGTGGGCGCTGACCGTCTGCGCGTACGAGGCTCGTTGTCCACCCTACTCGCCGTGGGTCAGCCAGGATCAATGCGTCGCGCGATCGACGATCTTGTGCGAACTGGTGGCGTCCGATCCGAACGTGGTCTTCAACGAACAGGCGTTGGAATCGTGCCAGTACCCGCCTTCGTGCAGCTCGTCGGTCGCGTATCTTCCGCTGGACTGCCTGCCTTCGGGCCGGACTCCCAGCGGTGGCACCTGCGTGTTCGACGAAGCGTGCCAGAGTGGGGTGTGCTCGGGGGTGTGCGGCACGTGCTTGCCGGATCCGTGCGCTGCGCGTTGTTCGCTCGGCCAAGACTGCGATGCGGGGACCGACGCATCCGGCGTCCTTTGCGCGCGCGCGGTCGGCGAGTCGTGCAACGCCGCGGTCGACTGTGCGAGCTTCAATTGCGAGCCTGAGTCCGACGGCGGTGCCGCAGAGCGCGTCTGCGCGCCGGCCGCCCAGCCGTTGGAGCCTTGCGGCAATGGCTGCGGCCCGCTCACGGGCATCGAAGAGGGCTGCGCCGGCGGCTCCCCGTGCGCCGATGTCGCCGAATACTGCGATGCCACTCGGCGCTGCGCCGATTTCGATGTCATTGGGTACAACCAGTCGTGCGGTGAGTCGTCGACGCCCACGACCTGCGGCGGCGACGCCACGTGCTACGGCGTCTGTTTTCCGCCCGAGATGGACGGCGACCCGTGCGACGTCAGCCAGGGACTCGACTGCCTTGACCCTGCCGTGTGCGCCGGCCAGTTCTGCGTCTTTCCGAGTTTGGCCATGTGTGCGATCGACGCCGGTGGGCCATGAAGATGCACCAGCGAACAGTTGCCTGCTTGACCCGCGGCCGCGGTTTCTACGACGTTACCGCAGACGTCGCCCGCGTCGTTGCGGAAGCCGGTGTGACCAGCGGGCTATGCACGGTCTTCTTGCGCCACACGAGCGCGTCGCTGGTCGTTCAGGAAAACGCGGACCCTGCGGTTCTGCGCGATCTGGGCCGATGGATGGATGCCGTCGCGCCCGAAGATCGCGCCTACGAACACGACGACGAAGGTCCGGACGACATGCCAAGCCATCTGCGCTCCGCCATCACGCGCTCGAGCGAATCGATCCCGATTGTGTCCGGTGAGCTCGGGCTTGGGACCTGGCAGGCCCTCTACGTATGGGAGCACCGGCGCGAAGGCCATCGGCGCGAGCTCATCGTGCACGTGACCGGCATGTAGCATCACCCGTCCCGCCGGGTGCGGTCGAACGCCAGGCGTGCTTCCAGAGCGAACGCGTACGACCCGAGCGCGTCATGCAGCGTCGGTGGCGGTTGCGACCGCGCGGCGCGAACGACGCTCAGGAATTCGAGGTAACGAGGGCCATCCAAGCCGAGCAGCATCACCATGGTGGCGGGATCGAGCGAGCGCTTCTCGTCGCCGACCTGCGTCCACACCCCCGCCAGGACTCGTGCGACCAGGATCTCGCAGGCGGCGATTGCGGCCACGGCGTCCCTCGTGGACAGCGCACGTTCGGTCCGTCGCGCGACGTCGCGATCGCCGTCGGGCCAGATTTCGGCGAACGTGAACGCAACACCGTTTGCTTCCGATGGCTTGGGGTTCGCCGGAGGGCCGGCCGCCGGCTGCTGCGGAGATCGAGCTCGCAACGGAGCTGGCGTCGGAGCCGACGAGAGCGTGTGCGAAGGCAACGTCCCCTCAAGGTGCGCCATCACGGCCGGCGAGGCTGCCTCGCGCCGCGCGCTCGCCGGCACTCGGCCTGGCTGCGAGTCGGCAAGTCCCTTGATCGCGAGGGCGAGCCCCATTTCTTCGGCGTCGAGAAAGAGCGGGAATCCGTCGTTGCGTGTGACTCCGGGTAAATCGGCCCGATACCCCTCTACGACGAGCCGGCTGATGCGCTCGAGAAGGTCGAAGATCCCTTCGCCCGAGGTGGCGATCGTCGGCACTGCCGGGGCGCCGAACAGGTTCAGTCGTCGATCGAGTTCGTCCACCGATACGAGCGCCGGCAAGTCCCGCTTGTTCCATTGGAACACGTGCGGCACTCGGCTCAGTTGGCGTCCCTGTTCGGCGAGGTTCCGGTTGAGATCGTCGAGCGACTCCTGGTTCGAATCGTACCGGGCCGTCTGTGTGTCAGCGACGAACACGATGCCGTCGGCGCCGCTGAGCACGAGCTTGCGCGTGGCGGCGTAGTAGACCTGCCCCGGCACCGTATAGAGCTGCAGCTTGACGCCCATGTCCCCTATCTTGAGGAGCTTGATGGGCAAGTA
>Ga0116125_1000896_pt1 | contig 13557 bp, 10 predicted proteins | sample June2015DPH_16_1_2_FD_89729 | JGI IMG/M metagenome (GOLD analysis project Ga0116125, IMG submission 89729) | Peatland microbial communities from SPRUCE experiment site at the Marcell Experimental Forest, Minnesota, USA - June2015DPH_16_10 | ecosystem: Environmental > Terrestrial > Soil >...
TCGCACGAGCTGGCCCAGATGCGCGATATGGGACTGATTCGCGGCGCCTCGCTCGACAATGCGATCTGTTTCGATCGTGAAACCGTTCGTAATCCCGAAGGCCTGCGGTTTCCCGACGAATGTTGCCGGCACAAAGCTCTGGATCTGATCGGTGATCTCGCGCTGATCGGCAAGCCGTTGCTGGGTCACGTGATCGCCGAGCGAGCCGGACACGCCATGCACACCGCGCTAGTGGCGCGCATCATGTCCGATCCGTCGCTCTACGAAATGCTGAGCTTCGATCAACTGGCCACTCGCGTAGCACACGCTCTGGTATCATAAGCCGTTTCTGGTTCCTGGTTTCTAGTTTCTGGTTAACGACCGTCCGCCGCGAGCATGGGCCAACCAGCAACCAGAAACCAGAAACGAGAAACTAGTAGTTGCTCACGGCCCCCAACCTGCTAACGCTGCTCCGGCTAATGCTCGCTCCCTTCGTGGCGGCCGATATCCTGGAGGGCTATTATGGCCGCGCCATTGCTCTTGCCTTTTTCGCCGGACTCACCGACGTGTTCGATGGGCTGCTGGCGAGGAAGATGGGCGAATCCACGGCAACCGGCGCTTATCTCGATCCCATCGCCGACAAGATTCTACTGAGCGCAATCTACGTTGCGCTGGGAGTGGCGCACGCCATCCCCTGGTGGATGGTGGGGGTGGTCTTCGGGCGGGATGTGCTGATTCTCGGCATGGCGGCCTACGGGATTCTGTTCACCAGCGTCCGGAAATTCCCGCCGTCGGTGTGGGGCAAGCTCAGCACATTCTTCCAGATTTCGGCCGCGCTGATGGTGATGTGCGCCCGCGCCGGATTTCCGGCTCCCGTGAAACTCGCCGTCTGGCTGATGGTGGCCGCGACCGTGTGGAGTGGAATCCACTACGCCTGGCGCGGCATAATGCTGCTTCGTTCCGGGGCTGGTTGATGTGACGAATTGACGTGCGCACAACGTCGGGCCGAGTCACGAGCCGCCGGGCCGCCGACTACACGTTGAATGTGGAAAGCTCTAATCTGCGCTCTTGCCGCCGCCAACTCCCGCTCGTGCGCTGCGGCGAGGTGCGCGCTATGCAATCCGTAATGTGCCGCGCTATTTCGGGACGGACGTCGCGGTGATGTATTGGTAGATATGGCTCAAACCGTTCAGGATAAGCTTCCCGTTATTGGTTGAGCCATGGCAGTCGAAACAGTTGTCGCCGAGTCCCTGGCCATTGCTTAGATTTCCCAGGATGGTGGTGTTCGCACCCTGGTCGTAAGTTTCCATGGTGGAGTTGAACAGTTGGCTGGTACCGACGACATTAACAGGATATATTGCCCCGAATTCGTTGGCTGGCAGCCCGTAGCTTATCCCGGGCGCGACGCCGCCCTTGGTCCAGGTCGCGCCGATCATTATATAGTTATTACGAACATCGGCGCCCGCACCCGCCATCTTCATCAGCCCGTGGACGCTGTTGTTGAGCGAGATAATCTGGCTATTGGACACCGCCACGGAATGGACATTGGGATTGGGGATGGTGTCCGACGCCGCTCCCCAGGCCTTCTGCCGGATCGTATCGCTGGGGCTGATCGAGAACGAGGGCAGCGCCTGAATCGTCCCCACCACCGAGCCTACTATATCCATATGCTGCACATTGAACGGGCCTGTGGACCCGCTCGTCGAGAGCAGCCAGTTGCCGCTCGTGTTCTGCGGCACCTGAATAGTCTGGTCGCCGCGGATGGGAGGGCGCGGCGTTGTGGAAACGTAGCTATACGCAGCATCCGGCGCATTACCGAGATGTTCGAAGGTCGCAAAGATCATCTCGGGATGTCCAAATGCGCTACCCACCACATGCATGCCCACCAGGGCCAGCGTCGCCTGCTTATTTGGACCCGGCGTCCATTGAGTACCGTTGGCGGACGACGTGTACGTCGGTATGGTTCCTTGCGTCGTGATGTAGCTCGCGGCGGCGCCGGCGGGGAGGGTGGAAGCGTCGATCCAGGAAGCTTTCAACTCGACGATTAGAGCGTTGGGATCGGGAAAAGACACTCCCTGGGTCGCTGCGAACGCGGTGATCTGGTTCAGATCGGTCTGAGTCGTCGGGAAGTGCGTCGGCTTCGGGCTTATGCCGCCACCGTAACTTCCCGCGAGAAAGTACGCATCAACGTCGTTCACCATGATGGAATAATAGAGCAGCGAGTTGGTCTGAGTCATTACCACCGGGAAGTCCGGGGCGTTATCCGGCGCCTGCCCTGTCTCAACCTCGATGACACTGCCGGTGGTGACGTCCACGAACGTCCCGCCACCTGGCCCCCCATTGCAGATCGCTCCGAGACGGCAGATCGAACTCATCGGAATCGCACTCACAAAGTGCCCAACCTTAAGGGACGGCTTCGAAGGGGACGGCTTCGACTTCCCACTTAGGGCGATCACCTTGCCACTAGCGTCGAACAGGGTCGCGTGGTTTTTCTTGTCGACTTCCACCCGCGCGATCTCAACCGCCTTGCCCGAGGCGTCGGTGATCAGAGCCTTACCCGTCGGGCCCTGCCGCAGTCGCTCCACCTCCACCATTCCACCCCCCTTGGCCTTGACGAGCGGTAATCCGTTGGGACCCAGCTTTCTGCCCCGCGCCACGGCATCCCGGACAAAAATCACGCTTGTCGGATGCGGAACCAGGGTTCGCGCGCCGGACGCACCCACCGGCGGCGAAACGTCGAAGAACGCCGTCGAATCGAAGATGCTCGGTGGCGTGCCGCTGGTGGGCACGAAGCCGCCATACCCGGAGCCGGCGCTGGGAACCTGCGAGGTCACCCACAGGAACATTTGTTCCGCCCACTGATAGAAAGGACAATTCCTCTTCGCCGGGTTGGAGAACGCGACACTGTTCGCGGGCATTACCATCGCGTTCAAACCCGGCCCCGATGGAAACCATCCGTTGAACGTCGCCTGTGGCACCGCACAATACGTCTCCGAGTCGGCGGGAAGCGTCTGAGCGCGCGCCGGCCTCTCCGTTACCAATACGCCGGAGACCGTCGCCAGCCATGCGATTCCGCTCAGCCAGCCCAACATCTTCACCCTGTGAGTTTCGTCGGACATTTTCGATCTCCTTTTGAAGTTTCGCAGCAATTGTAGCAGTGTTTTCACCCGGCGACACCGTCCGCAATCACCAGGACATTGTCCCGCTTCCCGATAGCCGCATTCCGGTCGACTTATAGGGTTAGTTGGTTATGCTAGAGCGAATCCGGTCCAGCGAAGCGGCCCCGCGGCAGCGTCCCGCACGCACTTCTGCCCCGACGTTCTCCTGACGCATATCTCTGAATACGAAGAAGACGAATTGACGTGCGCCCAACGCCGGGGTAGTCTGAAAGTGTGCCTGTGCCCATCACTCGCTATCAAGTGTCCACGCATTATATGTGGGCCGGGTTCGCGGCACTCGCACTGACCGGGTTTTCCTTCTGGATGTCCTTCGTCTGGCCGCTGGCCTGGGTTGCGACCGGCCTCTTTGCCATCACAGCCGTCCTGGTGCTCTATTTGGCCTTGCGCCCCGCCGTCGAGATCTATGAGAGCCACCTGAAAATCGGACAGGCCGCCATCCCCTGGAAGCACATCCGCCGGCTCGATCGCAGTTCCAACGTTCCGCTCATGGTGCGGTTGACCTTGTCCGACAAGACCCGCATTCTGATGGTCTTTCCGAGCGATCCCCACTCCTCCAGTAGTCTGCTGCGCCAGTTGCGGCGCCACGCCCGCGAAGCATTGATCGATGGCGTGCCCTATCGGCAGTTCTGGGGCGAGCCTGTCAACGCGGCTCCGTCCCGAAAAGCATTGCAGGCTCCGCGCTACCCTTTGCTGTTGCCCGACGATGAAGCTGAAGTGGAGCGCATGTTCCAGCGGCTAAAATCCGTAGGACATTTCGATCAGAAGACGTCCCCGGAGGACAAGTAGCCACCGAGTGCCTGGCACTCTGCGACGTTTCCGCTGGCTGCTGGCGGCGGTACTCGCGGCGCTTCTCGTACTGGCGACTTATCCGATCTGGCTGACCGTGCTGGGCGGATACTTGGTGCACAGCGATGCTCCTGTCCCCGCCGACATGATCGTCGTGCTGGCCGGCGATTTCACCGGCAGCCGTATCTTTACCGCTGGAAACCTGGTCCGGCAGGGTTTCGCCTCCAAGGCGCTCATCAGCGGCCCGGCGGGAATCTATGGCATCTATGAAAGCGACTTGGCCATCGCTTTGGCAGTTCGTAACGGCTTCCCGGCCGCCTATTTCGTCGCGTTTCCTAACGATTCCAAATCCACAACGTCCGAAGCGGAGGTGGTTATCTCGGAGCTCAGGAAGCTGCATGTCCATAGAATCGACCTGGTCACCAGCAATTTCCATACACGGCGCGCGGCCAAGATCTTTCGATCGCAGGCGCCCGATATCGATGTCCACACCGTGGCCGCGCCGGACCGTTACTTCACTCCGAACGGCTGGTGGAAAGAACGCGAAGGCCGAAAAACTTTTCTGATGGAGTGGATGAAAACAGTCGGTTCCTGGTTCGGTCTTTAGGTTGGGAATGTAACATGTGGAGCCTCTTCAAAGCCGTCACGCCTCATCTGCTGCGCTACCGCCGCGGGTTGGCTCTTGGCATGGGATCGCTGGTGCTGAAGGATATCGTCAGCGCCTCGCTGCCGCTCGTAATTCGCGCCGGCGTCGACTCGTTGACATCCGGATTTCGCATCCAGATTGTGTTCCAGTTCGCTGCCATCCTGGTAGGTCTCTCGATCTTGAAGGGCATCTTCCAGTATTGGATGCGCGTGATCCTGATCGGCATCTCGCGCGACGTGGAATACGATCTGCGCAACCAGCTCTTCTCGCACCTGGTGACGCTCTCATCCGATTTCTATGCGCGCTACCGCACCGGCGACATCATGGCGCGCTCCACCAACGATCTGAACGCCGTGCGCATGATGCTGGGTCCGGGCATCATGTACTGGACCGAGACCATGTTCACGGCCGTCCTTTCCATCGCCGTGATGCTATCGGTGGATTGGCGGCTCACGCTGATTTGCCTGGTGCCGGCGCCGCTTGTGAGTATCGCCGTGATGTTCTTCGGCAAGCGCATTCACGACCGCTTCGAAGTGATCCAGAAAATGTTTTCCGATATCAGCAGCCGCGTGCAGGAGAACCTGTCGGGCGTCCGCGTGATCCGCGCTTACGCCCAGGAAAAATCCGAATTGCATAAATTCGAGCTGCTCAACCAGGATTACGTTGCGCAGAACATCCGCCTGGCCAAACTTTCGGCGCTGTTCATGCCGCTTCTACAGGGGCTGATCAGCCTTTCATTCTTGATGGTCTTGTTGGCCGGCGGCTATCAGTTGCTGGAACATCGCATTTCGCTCGGCAGCTTCGTGATGTTCAACACCTACATGGGGATGTTGGTGTGGCCCATGATTGCCATCGGCTGGGTGGTGAATCTGATGCAGCGCGGCAAAGCTTCCTGGGAGAGAATCATGGAGCTGATGCGGGAGCGGCCGGCGATTTACGCCGGCGAATCCAAGGAATGCAAGGAAGCCGAGGAAATAACGGGGGCTCTCCGTTTTGAAGATGTTGAGGTGAAATACCCAGCCGGACTGGCTCTGAAGAAAGTGGACCTCGAGATCGCCGCCGGTGAGACGGTTGCCATTGTCGGGCATACCGGCAGCGGCAAGAGCACGCTGGTGAGCCTTATTCCGCGCTTGATTGATCCCACCCGCGGCCGTGTTCTGCTGGACGGCGTGGATCTGCACGAGCTCGATCCGGAATGGGTGCGCAGGCAGATTGGGTTCGTTCCGCAAGAGACGTTTCTGTTCAGCGCCACGCTCGCCGAAAACATTGCGTGGGGTGTGGAGGGCCCCACTCAAGCAGACATCCGAAACGCAGCGGATCTGGCCGGCCTTACTCCCGATATCGCCGGATTTCCCGCGGGTTTCGAAACGGTGATCGGTGAGCGCGGCCTGACGCTATCCGGCGGGCAGAAGCAGCGTGTAGCCATCGCGCGGGCCATTTTGCGTGATCCTCGAATTCTCATTTTGGACGACGCGTTATCCAGCGTCGATACGCTCACTGAAGAGAGCATCCTTACGGGATTGGCTGGAGTGATGCGCGGCCGGACCACGATCCTGATTTCGCACCGGGTCTCCACCGTCCAGAACGCCCACCGGATTTTTGTCATCGAGCATGGCGAGGTTGCCGAGCAGGGCACGCACGATCAATTGATCGCGAGTGGCGGATACTATGCGGACCTGTATCAGAAGCAGTTGTTGGAAGAAGAGCTGGAGGCGATTTGAAACTTAGCCCGAACATCCGGCCGTGCCCGACCGTATCACAAACGAGGTGTTATTTATGCTGAAAGCATTATTCCAATTGTCCGTCGTCGGCCTACTGGCAAGCGCCGCGCTCCTGGCCGACGAATGGCCGGCGAAGAAATACGCGATCTCAGGCCATGCTGACTTGCGCGTGGATGCCAATGACGGTTCGGTGAGCATTCGAACCTGGGACCGCAAGGAAATTGAAGCCCGCGTGTACACCACCGGCTGGAAAATCGGGCCGGGCGAAGTGACCGTGATGGATCATCAAACAGGCGACCACGTAGAGCTCGAGGTGCGGATTCCGCATTCCCATTTCAGGCTGGACTTCGGGCAGCGCTCGGTTCGCGTGGAGCTACAAGTCCCGCGCGAAATTCGCACCGACATCCACACTGGCGATGGCAGCATCACCGTGGATGGCCTGCACGGCGAAACGCGATTATCCACCGGCGACGGCCATATCGAAGCCGACCGGCTGGATGGCGCGCTGGACGCCCAAACCGGCGATGGCCGGATGCGCGTGCGCGGGCGCTTTGACCTGCTCAATCTGCACACCGGTGACGGAAGCATCGAAGCGGAAATCGAAAGCGGCTCAAAAATCTCGTCGGAATGGAGAGTCCGCACCGGCGACGGTCACGTAACTTTGCGATTACCCTCGAATTTCGCGGCCGATCTCGACGTCCACACTGGCGATGGCCACATCGATTCAGATCTCCCCGTAACCGTCTCAGGTTTACGGCGTGAAAATGAACTTCGCGGTAAGTTGAATGCCGGTGGACCGCCATTAGTGGTCCGCACCAATGACGGCTCGATCCGGCTGGAACGGCTTTAACAAAAAAGAAAGGACCGGCCCTTCGACCGGTCCCCTCAGTGGGTCAGTTGTTATTGACTTGCACTTTGATCGCTTTCGGCTTGGCGATTTCCTTCTTTGGCAGGGTCACGGTCAATACGCCGCCCTGATAGTCCGCCTTCACGTTCTCAGTGTCGACGGTTTCTGGAATTGTGAAATAGCGTACGAATGAACCGTAGCTGCGCTCCTGGCGGTGGAATCCCTTGTTCCTCTCATCGCGCTCGAACTTCCGCTCTCCCTTGAGCGACAGCGTGCCGTTCTCGATCTGAATATCGATGTCCTTCATGTCTACCCCAGGGACGTCGGCCTTCAGAACTAACTCATTATCTGTCTCGAAGATATCCACGGATGGCGCCCAGGGACGCGCGGTAGTCTGGTCGCTGAACAGGCGATTCACAGTGTCCTGAAACAGCCGCAACCCGGCCGGAAAATCGTCCGTATCTACGAATGGTGAGTACTTTACAACTGGCATAACTTAGTTAGCCCTCCTTGTTTTATTTGACTCTACAGCTAGTATAAAATCTTAGTATGTTATTGTCAATAGCAGTCTTGCGAAATATTTTCGAAAGATTTTCGTATCTAGGACCAAAATGGTCGGGTATAATCCTTGGTAGGGCAAGCCTCTCGCTTGCCTTCGGGAACTTGGCGTGCTTAAGAACAAGCCGGATACTGATTCCACGATGCAACTGAGTGTCAACAGGGGAGCGAATGGGCGAAATACCCCAGTTGCGCCCCAGACGCTGGCTCACCTGAAAGAAGGTGAAACCGGCACGCTGGATCGCCTGGACCTACCCGAAGATGTGGCCCGACGCCTCATGGAACTCGGCTTTCTCCCAGGTCACACTATAGTTCCGGCTCGCAGCGCACCAGGCGGAGAGCCCCGCGTCTACCGCGTGGATGGGTCCGAAGTGGCGCTTCGGCGCGAAACTGCATCGCGATTGATTCTCCGGCCACCCTCGAAAAGACCCCGTCAGGCGCTGGAGCCATGAGCGATTGCCAGGGTTGCAGCAGTTGTTCGGTGGCTACCGCGCCGCCACCCCCGCGTTCATCCGCCCGGCCGCATGTGGTAGCCATCATTGGTCCGCCGAACTCCGGAAAATCCACGCTGTTCAATCGTCTCACCGGCCTGCGCCAAAAAGTCGCCAACTTTCCAGGCGTAACGGTAGAGCAACGCGTCGGCCGCGCCAAGATGAACAATCACCGCGAGGTGATTCTGGTGGATCTGCCAGGCGTTTACAGCTTGAATCCGCGTTCGGAAGACGAACAAGTGACGCGCGACGTCCTGACCGGGCACATGCAGGATGTTCCCAAGCCCGACGCCGTGCTGCTGATTCTGGATAGCACCAACCTGGGCCGGCATCTGGCGCTGGCGGCTCCCATTCTCAGCCTGAAACTGCCGACGCTAGTGATCCTCAACATGGCGGACGATTTGTCCAGCCGCGGCGGCCAAATTGACACCGGCGAGCTCGCCAGCGAGCTGGGAGCGCCCGTCGCGCTTATCAGCGCATCCAAAGGCGACGGCGTCGAAAAAGTGTTTCAGTTCATGGTGGGTACCTCGGCCGGAACCACCTCGCTCGCGCCTCCTAGGGTAGAGTTGCCTGTCCTGCAAGATATCCCGCGCTGCCGCCAGTGGGCACGCGAGGTAGGTATCGGCGCCGCGTATCAGGCGCCCAGTCCGCCCTTGTGGACGCGCCGCTTGGATGCCATATTTCTGCATCCGGTATTTGGGCTCCTGATCTTTTTGGCGGTTGTCGCCGGCGTATTTCAGACCATCTTCCGCGGCGCCAAACCGCTCATGGACGGTTTGCAGGCACTGGTGCAAATGTCCGGTCACTGGATCGGCACCGTTCTTCCGGCCGGAATCCTCCGCTCGTTACTGGTCGAGGGCATTTGGAACGGCGTCGGCTCCGTGATCGTTTTCCTTCCGCAGATTCTGCTGCTCTTTCTGTTTATTGGAATCCTGGAAGACTCCGGCTACCTGGCGCGGGCGGCCCTGATCGCCGACCGGACCATGGCGAAGTTCGGGCTACAAGGAAAATCATTCATTCCGCTGCTCTCGGCTTATGCCTGCGCAGTTCCCGCCATCATGGCGACGCGCACCATCGAGAGCAAACGCGACCGGCTGGCTACTATATTGATCGCCCCGTTCATGACTTGCTCGGCGCGGCTGCCGATTTACTTCCTGGTCATCGCCGCATTCATCAAAGAGCGTCCGTTTCTGGGGCCGTTCCTCGGGACGCAAGCCGCCGCTCTGCTGGGACTATATGCCCTGGGATTCCTAGCCGCCATCGTGACAGCGCGCCTGCTGAAATCATCCATTCTCAAAAGCGAACGTACGCCGTTCATGCTGGAGATGCCGCCGTATCGGATGCCCACACTGCGGTCCCTGGGCCTGCGCCTTTACGATCGTTCCAAGGTTTTTCTGCACCGCGCCGGGACTGTGATTTTGGTCTGCGCCGTGGTGCTGTGGATTCTCGCGCATCTTCCGCTCCAGAACGGGAAGCCGCCCGATATCTCGGATAGCTTCGCCGGCATGATCGGCCACACCATAGAGCCGGTCATCAAGCCTCTGGGATTCAACTGGAAGATCGGCATTGGCCTGATCAGTTCCATCGCCGCGCGCGAGACCATTGTGGCCACTTTTGGGACCATTTATGGCATCGAAGGCGATGAGCACTCGGTCGGACTCCAGCAGGCGCTCCAAAACGAGCTGACGCCCGGCGGCGCCTTCGCGCTACTGATCTTCTTCGCGTTCGCCATGCAGTGCATGTCGACAATCGCCGTCGTCCGGCGCGAAACAGGTGGTTGGAAATGGCCGGCCATCCAGTTCGCCTACATGACGCTAGTAGCCTATGTCTGCGCCATGCTAACCAATGTAGCGGTGCGTTCTGGATTGTTCACTTGAGCGTCGCGCGGGTCCTACGTTTAGATAACCTAAAAGGCATGGCAGCGAAGACAGCCACAACATCAAGCAAGCAACCCACTGGCGTGCTAATCAAACCGAGGCGTGTCGTAGATCCCGACCTCGTACTTTCGCCTGCAGAGGCGAAAAAAGTAAGGCACGCTCTTAAACAGGTCCGCGAGGGAAAGACGAAGCCCTTGGCTCGGATCAAAAATGAGCTGGGTCTGTGAGGTAACCGAGGACGCAGAGCGGGAACTCCGCGAGCTTCCGAAAGCCATTCAGAAACGGGTGGCCAGGGTACTGGCGCAAATGGAAAATGAGCCTTTCCAGCGTAATGTAAAGTCCTTACATGGCGAAGAATGGAAAGGGGTGTTCCGGCGGCGTATCGGCGACTATCGGCTCCTCTTTCTAGCGAATCACGAAAAGCAGACGATTACGGTCCTCCGAGTTCTGCTTAGGTCAGGCAAGACATACCGCTAAGCCTTTTCTGCGCGGCACTCTTCTGGCGCGGATACACGGTCCGCAATCACTCGGAACAACCACCTTCCGCCGGACGTATTATGAGAAAGAACTGGAGAGGTGTGCTCATGATCCGGATTCCTAACGCCCTGCTTCTATTCGCCGCCGTCAATCTCGCGCTTCACGCTGCGCCCGACAACACGCAACACTTCCGCTGGCAGGAAGACGACTTACGCGGCCTTTTCTCGCGCATGGACCTCGAGATGCGAGGCACCGTCGAGTTCACCGACAACGATTCGGACATCAAAAGCATCTCAAGCGATGGGTACTTCCGCTTTGAGCAATGGTCCACCGGTCCCACCCGGACCTATCTGGTGCGCCCCGGCTCGAACGGCATCGAGCGCCTGTATTCCGTGGATGGCGTATCGAAAACCCTGGACGCGGAGGGCCGGGCTTGGCTGGCGCGCATTCTCCCGGAGGTAATTCGCGAAACGGCCATCGGGGCGTCCGAACGGGTGAAGCGCATCTTGCGCCAGCAGGGGGCGAGCGGGGTCCTGGCGGAAGTCAATAAAATCCGCAGCGATCACTCGCGCCGTGTTTACCTCGAAAATCTGCTGGATTACGGCAGCCTGAATGGCGAGGATCTGCGCGAATCGATGCGGCTCGGCCGTAAGATCTCATCCGATGGCGAAAAGGCCGGCCTCCTAATCGCGGCTTCTCCGCATTATCAGAGCCCCGCCACTCGCGAATCGTTTTTCGATTCGGTGGATTCCATCAGCTCGGATGGTGAGCACCGGCACGTACTGGCTGCGGTGTTGGAACGCTATGGTCCCGACCATGAAACCCTGGCGCTGGCGCTGCGCTCGGCCAAGCGCATCTCCTCCGATGGCGAGAAGGCCACAGTCCTGGTGCAGGCCGCCGATTTCCGGCTTATGGACGACACTGTTCGAACGAATTATTTTCGCGCTGCGGACAGCATCAGCTCGGACGGCGAGCATCGACGCGTATTATCAGCCGTGCTCAAGAAAAATAGCGACAAGGACATTCTGGTTCGCAGCCTGCGCTCCGCGTCCGGCATCAGCTCGGATGGGGAGAAATGCGCCGTGCTAACCGAGGCCGCAAACGTCTATGTGGATGACCCGATCGTTCGGAGAGCCTTCTTCGATGCGGCCGGCACTATCAGCTCCGATGGTGAACGGCACCATGCCTTGTCCGCGCTACTGAAGAAAGCGGACTGGAGCGCCGACACTCTGCGCGAAGTTGCCAAATCGGCCTCACGAATGTCCTCCGACGGCGAAAAAGCCGCGGTGCTGGCAACCATGGCCGACGCTGCTCCCAAAGACCCCGGAGTTTGGGAGGCATTGATCGCCGCGACTGATTCCATCAGTTCTGACGGTGAGCACGCCCGCGTGTTGATGGCGGCGTTGAACGCCGGAACAATCGGTAAGGACAGTGTAGTTTTGATTGTTCGCTCGGCCGAGAGAATCAGCTCGGATGGCGAAAAAGCGCGGGTGATGGCCCGCGTAGCCCAGAAGTATTCGAATGACCCGCAAGTTGCTGCCGCGCTGCGAGCGGCCGCGAAGACCATTCAATCGGACGGCGAATATCGCCGGGTGATGACCGCTCTCGATCGCGGCAATACGCTCTAGCGGCAGTTTGCAGTTCAACAGCTCCGGCCGATTACCGCCGCGTTACGATTCCGTCATCTGACCACGCGTTCACCAGGCGCGATATTATCATCGAGTAGGAAGCATTATGCCAAATTTGTTCTGGAAGCGAAGCTCTGCCCCTGGATCCACCCGCCGGGAGCTGTTCCGTCGCGGTGGAATGCTGGTTGCCGCGCAAGCATTCGGTGGGCGCATCGAACGCGCCTCTGCGGCCGCGCTCGACATCGGCGCCAATCTGTATCAATCCATCGGCGTGCGCCCCATCCTCAATGCGCGCGGTACGTTCACCATCATCACCGGCTCGCTGACCTTGCCTGAAGTGAAGCACGCTATGGACGAAGCCTCGCGCCATTTCGTCCAGATGGATGAACTAATGGCGGGCGTGAGCAAGCGGCTGGCCGATCTCACCGGAGCCGAGTGGGGCATCATCACCGCGGGATGCTGCGCGGCTCTCACCCATTGCACGGCTGCCGCGATCGCCGGAAACAATCCGGAACGAATGCAGCGCCTTCCGGATCTCGCTGGATTGAAGAGCGAGGTGATTATCCCCGCCTACTCGCGCAATGTCTACGACCACGCCATCCGAATGCTAGGCGTGAAGATCATCGAAGTACACGAACCGTCGCAGCTCGAATCCGCATTTAACGAACGCACCGCGATGGTTTATATTCTCGGCGGACCCGGCGACGATGGCCCGCTCGGCACACGCGTGATCGCGGAAGTGGCCAAGCGAAAAAATGTCCCAGTCATCGTGGATGCCGCGGCCGAAATTTTGACCGTCAAACCGAATGTTCACCTGGAGCGTGGCGCGACAGCGGTAGCTTACAGCGGCGGCAAGTGCATTCGCGGTCCGCAAGCAGCTGGTCTTTTGTTGGGCGAGAAAAACTGGCTGCAGGCCGCGTGGGCCAACAGCGCGCCGCATCATGCGTTTGGCCGGTCGCTCAAAGTGGGCAAAGAAGAAATCATGGGGATGCTCGCGGCCGTCGAGATGTGGATTAAGCGCGACCATCAGGCCGAATGGCGTGCCTGGGAGGAATCGCTGAATCATATTGCAGCCAGCGTGCAGCGGATCAACGGCGTGACGACGCAGATTACTCAACCGGACGAAGGCCTTTCCAATCGCTCGCCGGGGCTGACCATCCAGTGGGACAGCACGCACTTGAACATCACTGGCCAAGAGTTGAGCAAAGTGGTGCTCGACAGTGAACCGCGCATCGTTCTGGCCGGAGCACGCGGAAACCGCAATGGCGACAAGAATAGTTCGGTTTCCATCATTCCCTACATGATGATGCCGGGCGACGACAAAATTGTGGCGGAGCGTTTGTACGCAGTGCTCTCGAATCCACCGAA
>Ga0116125_1000897_pt1 | contig 13548 bp, 12 predicted proteins | sample June2015DPH_16_1_2_FD_89729 | JGI IMG/M metagenome (GOLD analysis project Ga0116125, IMG submission 89729) | Peatland microbial communities from SPRUCE experiment site at the Marcell Experimental Forest, Minnesota, USA - June2015DPH_16_10 | ecosystem: Environmental > Terrestrial > Soil >...
CAGACGTAGGAGTTGTCGCGTTTGTAGATGGTGCACTTGACCTGCACGCGGCGAAATAGGCCTTGGTAGTCCGTGGCTACGTCGTAGGGAGCGGCTTCTCCCCAGGGCGTGGTGACGCGGAATCCGCGTTCGATGGCGCATTGCATGAAACGGAGTTCGGCCCACTCTCCGCGGAGCTTGGCTTGCTTGATGTTTTTGCCGCTGGTGCTGCCTTGATTACGCATTGCTGATTTGTCTCTGGAAACTTTTGGGCAATAAAAAACGCGGCCCTTTCGGGTCGCGTTGGTTTTTTGTCCTATATTTCTATTATATCAATTGGCTAATTGGCAAAGGGACAGGTTTGCGGAAATATTTGGGCTTTGGGGTCATGGGGTTGGGGGGATTTGGTCGTTCTTGGCTATTGACAGGAAATTGGATCTCGCTTCGCTTTGCGATGACAGGGGAATTTCGATAACGGATTTAGTTTTCTTTCCAGTCGTCGTCTGAGTTTTTCTTCTTCCAGTCCTGATCGGATTTTTCGGAGTCGTCTTCGCGGGTTTGGTTGCGTTTGCGGTAGCAGACTACGATTGCACCGATGGTCATTAGGGTTGGCGGGGCGATCAGGATTAGGATTCCGCTTTTCAGGGCTTGGATCATGCGTTGTCCTGCGGAGGCGGCCTGGGTGTAGCAGAGGGCGCAGCTTTGGGCGTGGGCGGCGGGAGGTAGCAGGAGGAGTGCGGTGATGCCGAAGAGCAGGATCGAAATTGATTTCCGGTTCATCTCTTAACTTCCTGACTGCCCCGAGGGGCTAAAGCCCGTTCTTGAGATCCCGACTTTAACGGCACAACTGAAGTCGTGCCCTGATACGAACCTTATCGCGGCGGCCCGATACGAATCTTGTCTAAGCGCTGAAACAGCGGGCTACCCAAAAGCGCCCATCGCGCGAGTGGGCGGTGCGTCCGATCAGATGCTTACCTTGCCCAGGGGACGCCGTCGATCAGGCGGTAGCTGTCGGTCCAGCTGTATTGCAGGCCCAGCAGGACGGCTACCGTGAAGATCACTACGAACCACATCAGGCCGCGGTTCTGGCTCAGGTGCATGAAGAAGAGCAGGGCCAGCGCGCCTTCGATGATGGCTACGGCCAGCATGCGAACGAACATTTGCGAGGCGGTGATGTTTTGATAGGCGATGAAGAATTGGATGGCTGCGAGAATCAGCAGCAGGACGTAGATGGTTACGTCTTTCCCTACTCCTCCGGAGTGCGCTTCGGTTGCGGCCATGGTTTCTCCTGTTTGGTGCTTCGGGGGCTAAAGCCCCTTTCTTATTTGGCATTCATTGGCACGCCTTAAAGGCGTGCCCTGATACGAATCGTTGCGGCCCTTAAGCGCCGCTCTTCCGTTTCGACCTTAGCGGCTAAAGCCGCTTCACCATTTCGCCCTGATTCGCAGCGCTCAAGCGCTGCTCCACCCAAATCGCGCGGCGCGGCTGAAGCCGTGCCCTTTCGAATCTCTTCACACTCTCCGCTCAATGCGCCAGGTTCATTAAGTAGACCAGCGGGACCACGAACATCCAGACCAAGTCTACGAAGTGCCAGTACAGGCCGGTTACTTCGATATCGTCGGCTTGGTAGCGGCCGCCCATGTAGCGGATTCCTACCGCGATTAGCGCGATCACGCCGCCGGTTACGTGCAACAGATGGAGGCCGGTGATGCTGAAGAATGCGCTGCCGAACAGCGGCGTGCCCCACGGGTTATGGAAAAGAGAAACGCCTTCGTCGAACATTCCGAACCACTCGCGGATGTGCAGTATGGCAAAGAGCGCGCCTAGCGCGGCGGTGATCATCATCCAGCGGAAAGCTCCGGACTTGTCATTTTGCCGGGAGGAGCGCAGGGCGAAGAGCATGGTCAGGCTGCTGGTGAGCAGGATGAACGTCATGATGGCGACGTTGGTGATGCTGTGGAATGGGCGCGGCCAGTTGGGCGTGGCGTTGCGGATGAAGCCGTAGGCGACGAGGCATCCGGCGAAAGTGGCGGTGTCGGCGATGATGAACAGCCACATCGCCATCCTTTTGGCGGAAACTGAGAACGCGGGAGCGGTCATTATTTCAGTCGCTTCCGTCCGCGACACCTGCCCGTGTATGGAAAGATCAGCTTGGCTCACTTTGCCTCCTGGCGGATCCCTCAGCGGCTAAAGCCGCGACATCTTGAGGGGACTTAGCGGCGCGGCTGAAGCCGCGCCCTTTCAAAACATTTTCAACATCTTCAACATCCACAGGCGTGCTACAACTTCATCCACAGCAGCAAGAGCAGATACAGCCACAGCGCGCCCATGAAATGCCAGTAGAGCGAAGTGGCGCTCAGGGTGCTGCGTTTCAATGTCGCGTGGTTCAGCTTGGCGATTACTCGTACCAAGCCGCCTAAGCCTCCGAGCACGTGCAGGGCGTGGGCTACGGTTAGGACGTAGAAAAAGGAGTAGCTCACGTTGGTGGCGAGGCCGAAGCCTTGGGATTTCAATTGCAGCCAGGCGTAGGTTTGTCCGGCTACGAAGAGCAGGCCTAGGAATAAGGTGATATAGAGCCAGCTTGCGGATGCGCCCGCTTGCGTCTTCGAGGCGGTCATGAAGGCGGTGATGCGCTTGCGGGCGATGTCGAGAGTTATGCTGCTGGCGATAATAATGAGCGAGTTCAGATAGAGGACTGGGGGGAGGGTGAAGTGGTGCCAATCTGTCGATCCGCCTTGCCGCACGATTAGGGCGCTGGTGAAGGCGGCGAAGGTCATGGTGATCGCCGCGAGGCCTACCCAGATGCCGGTGCTGGCTGGCGGCGGGGAGGAATCTTTTACGCGCCGCGGGTCGGCGGTGGCGGGGGATAGATTGCGCCAGTTTCCGCCTCCGTGGCTGGGAAGGCGTTCGAGTTTTGGCGGTTCGTGGATTGTGGTTGCCATACGGCTTACTCCAGTTTTGCTACGGCCCTCAGGGGCTAAAGCCCGTGTTGTATTGTGTCTCTATCGGCACGGCTAAAGCCGTGCCCTGATACGAATCTCTTTACACGGCGCTAAAGCGCCGCTCTTCCACTTACCTCAGCGGCTAAAGCCGCTCATTCTGCTCGACTCTCATCGCAGCGCGGAAGCGCTGCGCCACCCAAAAGCACGCTTCGATCATTTTTCTTCGTCGGGGCTGTGGGCCTTTTCGGTTGAGGTTTGCATGATGTAGTCGGCAGCGGCGCCTTCTACGTTGTATTGATATGGATCGTGATAAACGACTGGCATGGTGTCGCCAAAATTGTTGTGCGGTGGAGGAGTGGCGGTGCTCCACTCGAGGCTTGTGCCTTGCCACGGGTTGTCGCTGGCGTGCTCGCCTTTGAAGCGGCTGTAGATCAGGTTGTAGATAAAGATGACCTGAGCCAGGCCGGTTAGCAACGCTGCTATGGTGATGAACTTGTGGACTGGGATCAGCGGAATCAGGTAATCGTCAGTGAAGGCTTGATAGCGGCGAACGTTGCCGGCGATGCCGAGATAGTGGAACGGCATGAAGATGCAATAGGCACCGATGAAGCTGAGGATGAAGTGGAGCTTGCCCAGGCCGTCGTTCATCATGCGGCCGGTCATTTTGGGGAACCAGAAGTAGGTTCCGGCGAAGATGCCGAACATGGCGGCTACCGCCATGACTAAGTGGAAGTGGCCGACTACGAAATAGGTGGCGTGGAGCATGATGTCGAGCGAGGGCTGGGCAAGGAAGAATCCGCTGACGCCGCCGCTGATGAACATGGAAATGAAACCGAGGGCGAACAACGAGGCTGCGTTGATGCGCAGCTTCGAGCCGTAGAGGCTGCCCAGCCAGATCAGGACCACGATGGTGGATGGGATGGTGATGATTAGCGTCGGGAACGAGAAGGCCAGCGCGGAGACAGGATTCATTCCGCTGACGAACATGTGGTGGCCGTAAACCATGTAGCTTAGGACAGCCAGCGAACCCATCGAATAAATGAGAGTGCGATGGCTCAGCATGGGGCGGCGCATGTTGGTGATGAGCACGTGCGAGACGATGCCCATGCCGGGAACGATGGCGATGTAAACCTCGGGGTGCCCGAAGAACCAGAAGAGGTGCTGCCAGAGCAGGGTCGATCCACCTTGATGCGGCAGGACCGAATCATTGATCACGAGGTTGGAGGCGACGAAGAAACTGGTGCCGGCTACGTGATCGAGGATGCAGAGGATGCAGGCGGGCATGAGAACGGCGAATGCCGTCAGGCCCATGACGGAGGTGATGAACCATGCCCAGGCGCTGAGCGGGAGACGCATCAGAGACATGCCTTTGCAGCGCATGTCGAGCGTGGTGGTGATGAAGTTGAGGGAGCCCAGCAGTTGGCCGATACAGAAGATGCCGATAGAGGCCATCCAGAGAACTACGCCCCAGCCCTGCCCGGGACCGGCTACCGCGCCCACGGCGTTGAGCGGGGCATATTGGGTCCAGCCGCCGAGGCTTGGACCATCGGCTACAAAGAACGATGCCATCGCCACGATGAACGCCACGAAAGTGACCCAGAACGACATCATGTTGAAATGAGGGAAGGGCATGTCTTCTGCGCCGGTTTGGATGGGCAGGAAGAAGTTGCCGAAGGCGGCGAAGGGCGCGGTGGTGAGCACGAAGAAGACCATGATGGTGCCGTGCATGGTCATGAGCTGGAGGTAATACTCCGGCGTCATCACGTCGCCGGGTGCGCCGTTCTTGGAGAGCAGGTGCAGGCCGGGGATGGCGTAGCTTCCGTAGCCCAGGTGGATGCGCATCAGCCAGGAGAGGATCATGCCGACGATGGCGGCGACCAGAGCGAGGGCATAATACTGCTTGCCGATGACTTTGTGGTCGATGCTGAAGACATGCTTTCGAATGAAGCTGGTGGGAGCTCCGTGGGGTACTGAGTGTGCCGTATCGTGCATGGTGATTTCTCCAGGCCTTGTCGGGGCTAAAGCCCCTCTTTCTTTCGGTGCTCTTCCGGCACGGCTAAAGCCGTACCCTGATACGAATCCTGATTATTCCGGGGGCTAAAGCCCGCATTTTTGTTGCGCTTTACGCGGCGCTAAGGCGCCGCTCTTCCACCATTTGGTTTACTCGCTCGGCGCGGCTGAAGCCGCGCCCTTTCAAAATTAGCTTTGTGCGTTTCGGCACGCCTGAACTCGTGCCCTTCCCCAAAACTACTGCAATGCGGCTTGCTGTTTTAGCCAGGCGTCGTAATCTTCCTGGGACTTTACTTCTAAATAGGCTTTCATGTTGTAGTGGCCCAGGCCACAGAGCTGGGTGCAGACGATTTCGTATTTGCCAACCTGGGTGGCGGTGAAATGAACGGAGACGTCCAAGCCGGGAACGAAATCCTGCTGGATGCGCAACTCGGGGACATAGAAAGAATGTCCGAGGTCTTTCGAGTGCATCAGGAGGTGGATTTCGCGATTGACCGGAATCGCCATTTCGGCGGTGACTATATCGTCTTTCGAGTCCGCGTCGTTGGTTTGATCTAAGCCGAAGAAATTCGCGTTGGCTTCGCTGATCAGATTCGCGTGCAACGGGCCGAAGTTGCCATCGGGGCCGGGGTAACGGAAATAGAAAGCGAACTGTCCTGCTTGTACTTGAATGGGGAGGGCATTGGCCGCTGGAGGACTGAGGTAAACGTTGGCCCAGGCTTTTGCGCCGAATACGCCGAGCGCAAGGACTTCGGTTCCGACCAGCAGGAAAGCGGCGATTACCAATCCGGCTGCGCCGCCGGGAAATTTCTTTATCTTCGCGTCCGGCCTGGCGCCGGAAAATTTCCAGATGAAAAAGGCGAGGAGAATCTGCGAGGCGAGAAAGGAGATTCCAGCTTCGGTCATGGTGTCGGCGAATTGCTCGTCGATGACGTGACCGTGGGTGGAGATGTCCTGCGGCAAGGGCCACATGTGCATCACGATGGGAATCGCCGAACCAATTGCGATGATAACGATAACTACCGCCAGTAGTTTTGCCATATTGGCACTATCTCCCCGGATTATCCGGCCTTAATTGTCGAATCGCCGCAGTGTTCGGCTGCGGCGATTCATTGAATAACGCAACACTTGAATAGAATCCTACTTGGCTTTGAAAGTGAAGTTGGCGGAGGCGGCAGCGCCACCAGCGACCGTTACTTTTTGCGTCTGGGTCTCGTCCGGCTCATGCCACGCCTGCACGGTATAGCTGCCGGGAGGAACATTTTCAATGGTGTAGTTGCCGCTGTCATCGGAAGTTGCATAGGGGCCCTTTACGACGACGAAAAAGCCGTGCATCCACGGATGGATGTTGCACTGCACCGGAATCACTTCAGCGTTCTTCCAGCTCTTTTCGACTGGCGGGGCTCCCGGTGGCTGCGATTGATTCCAGCCGACGTTGACCATGGGATTGGGGAGCGGGTGAATGTTGTGAGCGGTCTGGTCGCTGGTGGTCACTTTGAAACTCTGGGTTGTGTCGAGCGCAAGAACGTGCGGAGTGTACATGCAATTCTTCTGATTGAAGACGGGGACGCTGGTGACCACGTCGGCGGAGCCGCTCCAGCCCTGAATCGAGATCACTACGTTTGCCAGCCCGCCGCCGGAGCCGACCACATAGGTCTCCATTTTAGCGGGAGTGGCTGAGTTGGCCTTCACGCAATAAGGATCTTTCGACATGTCGATGCCCCGCATGTGAGGAGCAGCGCCATCGAGTTTAACGGTGCCGGAAATTTTGCCTTCTCCAGCGGCGCTCACGTTCTGATTGAGGATAAGCGCGCCGGAGCACAACAAAGCGACTACGGAAAAAACAACTACGATCTTGTGTCTCATTACTTTCTCCTTAAACACTGCAAAGCTGAGTGCCAGCCTTTGATGCCAATTCTAGTCCCGGCTATTGCCCCGCTGGAGCGTTGGGATCGACTGGCTTGAGTTGGAGCCCCTTGGCTAGCTGTTTTGCTTTGCTGGATTGAGCCATGAAAGTTCGCAAATAGAAGACCAAGTCCCAGGCCTCGTCGGGTTTGATGTTGTCGGCGAAGGAAGGCATGGGAGTGCCATCGAGGCCGGTCATGAAAATACGATAGATGTCGGCATCCGTGTCACCGCACTTGGGCCGCGAACCTTCGGTGAAGTTGTAGGGGGCGATCGGGCGGCCGAGATCATCCTGCAAGGTCGGAGCCGAAGGACCATCGGCATTGCCTTGCACGCCGTGGCACTTCCAGCACTGGACGCGAGCAAACACATCGCGGCCGGCCTTGATGCGATCGGGAGTGACTTCCGGCTCGGGCGGAATCGTGATCGGAGTTCCCGGCTTTTCAGTGGCGAAACGCGGCGAGTAGTGCTTCACATAGGCGACTAAATCGGCGCGTTCTTGCTTAGTGAAGGTGCTCCACTGCGGCATGGCAGAACGGTCCAACCCGCGAGCGATGGTGTCGAAAAGATCCTGGTCGGTGGGCAGAGTGCCGGTAGGGGTGGAGCGGCACTTGAAGACACCCAATTGGAAATTGCGGGGTTTAGGCCACATTGGTGGATCGAGCCACTGCGCGACTTCGCCGTTGCCGTCTCCGAGATCGCCATGGCAACTGACACAATAGCGCCGGTAGGCGTATTTTGAGTCCGCGTTGATGTGACCGGTGAGATTGCCGATATGAGCTTCCATGTTGTCGCGGACCGCGATATCGGCTTTCGTCAGCTGCGCCCAGGAAGTCAACGGCAAGGCCACAGCCACAGCCGCGATCAACCATAGCGCCAAATTGGGCAGCGACCACTTCCTCAGATGTGTCCGCATGTCTATCTCTCCCCTACGAAATTGATTCGTTTAGAAATCAAAGTCAAATCCCATCAGCAACTCGCTGGTATTGATATTGGCGGAGTTCAGTCCAAGAGACGGACCAGTGCCATCCTGATGCAGCCAGTTGTACTCGTTGTGCCAGGCAAAGCCGGCGCGGTTGGTCATGAACGGGTTATAGCGGAAGCCGACAGTATAAGTGGTGATGTTGCCGAGGTTGGAAGCTTCCGTGCCGAACGCCCCGTTGGCCTGCTGCGACATCCGAATGGTTTCGAAGCGGCCCAGGAAGATGAGCTGCGGGCTGTAAACGAAGTGGGGCTCAACCAGGACGCCGTTCCAGGTGGGATTTTGCGATCCGGCGGGCAGCGTGGTTCCGGTCACGTTGTTGTTGGGTGCGATTCCGTCGATGAAGTCGCCATAGCCCTGACCAAACCAGGCGTTGTCCTCGCCGTGCTGAGTCACGACCGTAACGTCGGCGTGTTCGCCGAAGTAGAACAAGCCGTAGAAACCTTCGCGGCTAAAGTTCTTGTTGCCGATGCCGGAGCCCGGAATTATCGTGCTGCCACTTGGACCGGTCTGAGTCGCCCAGGTGGTCGGGGCTTGGCCGATCATGGCGTAGCCGCCGACTCGGTCAACCCCCATTTTTCCGGCGTCGAAGGCGGTGTAGAAAGTGAAGAACCCGGTATAAGCGTTCCCGTAGGGCAACTGGGTAGTACCGTCGCTGGAGCTAAGAAGGGCTGCGGAGTAACGGGTGCGGTCATTCCAGGAGTGGCCCAAGACTTCAAGACCTAACTGGTTGTCGCCCATCTGCCCGAAGATGTTGCCGTCATTCGTCGGGATGAAATGGTAAAGCTGGTAGATACCGCCGTTACCAGTCAGCGTAAGGATGCGTTTTTCCGAAAGCAGGTTATCGAGTTCAAACTTGCCGAGCTTGATGTTCAACCATGGCGTGTGGAATACATTATCCAACCTGGCCATCACGGTTTCGAAGTGGAAAGCCCCGGTGGGGTCTGAAGAAGGCAACAGGTAGAACGAGATGTTCTTTTCGAGAGTGCCGCCGGTGTGGAAGTCGAGGCCGCTCAGATCGAAGCCTTGGGTCGTGAGACGAGCGACCGTCGCACCCGTGGGGGTCGTCGAGCCACCCGAGTAAACGTCCTCTTGAACCTTGCCCACGCTCACACGGTGCCAGATCGGCGTCATGCGCATGGTGACCGGCCAATAACCGGGATTCTGCCAGATCGGGGCATCCCGGTCGTTCATGATCTGGTAGCCGTTGTCTTTGAACTTTTGTCCAAAGTAATTGAGCATCGGCCAGGATTCATGGCAGGCGGAACAGCGGAGGCCATACTTGCGAGCGAAGGCGGGGAGGGCGTTCGCGGGCTGGCTGCTGGCCAGGACGATGAAAATCGCTAACAGGGAAAGCGCGACAAGAGACGAGGAAAGCTTCGTGAGGTTGCGACGTTGCAAATGCCTCAAATCGTACATGGCCGGACTCCTCGGCGTTCAGTCAGAATTTGTATTTGTTGAACCGCATTCCCACAAAATGCGACAAGGCGCAGATGATGCCAAAAAAAGTAACCTGGTGTCAACGGGGAACCCACCCTGCCGACAAATATGCCGGCTAGATCTTTTTCTGTGCAAGGTCCTACCACCGTACCGGGGATGAATCCTACTACGAGCGAAATGAGAAGTTCAAGGGTTTTGCAGAAATATTTTTTACAAATTTTTTACAACTCGGTAACACGGACGCCGACTTTTTGAGGTTCGACTCTGGACGTGGGTCCCGGTTGACAGCTTTATGTCGGGCATACGAGACTCTGTGCAGGGTAGCAGATGCGGTGGAATAGCAAGAACGAATGTCGCTCCGGCGCGCAAATCTTGTGCGCGCGATATGGCGGAACTGTGCGAGTTGGAGCGGGGCGCAAGCAAGTGATTGCGCCGCCGGGGACTTGGCGGTGGTTGAGCCTGGTGACCGTTACGCTGATTTTCGCCGCAACGCCGCTGGTGGCGCGCGATAAGGAGAAAATTTCTTACGGCGAAGGACTCATCGTAAATATTCCGCTGCCGGAAGCGGAGGTGGAGCAAGTCGTGGAAGACGTGGCGGGGAACGGTGTGATCCGGGGAACCAAAGAGTACAACAAGGATCAATACGTTTCCGGGGCGAAAGCCGCCAGCAGCCCGCACGTTTTCCAGCCGTGGACCGAGGGCGGGAAGGTTATCTACAAGGTTCGCACGGAAGCTCTCGACCCGAGAAACTTCAAGGACTCCAGCGACGTAGGGACGCTGGAAGTGCGCTACATTTTGCAGACTCAGGGCGAAAAAAATACGGTGCTGCGAATCAACGCGCTGTTCGAAGAGGAGTTCCGCCATGCTGTGCATCCCTCAGACGGATCGGTGGAAAGCAGCGAATATAAGGACATTCGCGAGCACCTTGACGCCATTGAGGTGATGAAAAAGCAGGACGCTGAGGCGATACAGGAGCGGAAGGAAAGACTGGCGAAGAAGCAGAATCAGAGCCTGCAGGGCGACTCGTCGTCTTCGGTCGCAACGGCGGCGCCGGCACCGACACTAACGGAAGAAAATTCAGGCGCGGCGGCAGAGGAAAATTCAGGCACAGAAGCGCGGGTCGAGGTGCCGCAAGCCGCGGAGGCAGCGGCTGATCCGTCAGCGCCTGACAACCATCCTGCGCTGACATTGGAGCAGCAGGTGAAGGAGTTGCGGCGGCAGGTGCAGCGCGTGGTGAAGTCACCGGGAGCGCCGCTGAAATCGGCGCCGTTTCACACGGCCGGCACGTTGCAGTTGCTTGCCACGGGAGCCGAAGTCTTGGTCGTGATCGACACGCCTTATTGGTATGGAGTGGAGACGCACGACGGGCAGCACGGATGGATGATGCGCGACGAGTTGGAGCAACAGCCATGAAGCGGAGCGCAGCAAGCATTCGCCCGCGCTTCTGGCTTGCGGTTTTGAGCGCAGTTTTTTTCTGCGGCGCGAGTGTTGTAGCGCAAAGCGCAGAATCTGAGCGGGCGTTTCCCCAGTCGAAGGCCGCGGTGGAAAAGGCTTTGAAGGAGATACAGGCTGCCGGGCGGCTGCCGACGCTGGAGGGCTTTGCGACCTCTCCCGATCATGCATTGGAGAGTTATCGGCGCGGATACTATCAGGCAAAATTTCAGGTGAGCACGGCGCCAACGGGCGGATCGACTGTGCGCGTCAGCGTGGAAGTTACAGCCTGGTACAACGATCCTGTGGCTGGCAAGTCCGGTTACCGAGTGTTGGCTTCGAACGGGCGGCTGGAGGGAGATCTGCTGGATCAGCTGAGCGATGAGTTGGCGACTACGGCGCCAGCGGGCGCTGCTGGAGGCACGAGAGCTCCGGTTATGGCCGCGGCGAAGCCGACGAAGCCGGCTGGAACGGCGGCTTCGCCTGCTCCAACTACGGCGCGGAACGAACCGGAAATTTCAGCGCCAATGCCGAGACTCCCGGACACGAGCTATTCAGCGTCTTCTGTGGCGAGAGGTTTGGCGGCGAGCGAAAAGCCCAGTTCTCAGCCGGGGGCCAAAAAGCTTGAGGATACGGGTGGTCCGCTGCAAACCGAACTCGAGAGCCTGCAGCAGATCATCAAGAACCAGGGGCATCCAAAGAATCTGGTGGCAGTGAAGAAATCCGGAACGCCGGTGGTTTCGTCGGCGAGTTTAAGCGCGAAGACCTTGTTCATGGCCAGCGCGCACGACGAGTTTGAGATGCTGGATTACAACCGGGATTGGGTGCATGTGCGGATTTCGGGTTTGTCGCGGGGATGGATCTGGCGGAACAATTTGGAAATGCCCAGCACGGTTCCGAACACGGACGCGGCGCCGACCAAGTCTGCGCTACCCTCGGCGGCGGAACTATTTCATGTGAGCCGCGAAGAGATCGCGCAGTTCCCCGGAGACTGGGCGCCGCTGCGGGGAAAGAACGTGAAGATCGTCTCGGTAGAAGACACGCAGGAAAACGCGAAGACCGACTCGCTGCTACGGCTGGAGTTCGCCAAGTCGGTGCTGCGAAAAGACTATGCGGAGTTGGCACAGAAGACGCAGGAACTGGCTGGAATTGTGGTGATTTTTGACGCGGTGGATGGCGGAATGATCGCGGCTACCTTCCCTACGCTGCAACAATGGAAGGCGGGCAAGTTAACGGACGCGGCTTTGTGGCATGCGTGCTTCTTTGATCCGCCGGAAACTTTCGGGGTTCCCAGTTCGGGGAGTGACGAAAAGTCGAGCGGGGGGAACTTGTAGCTGAAATCGCAACGACCCGGTGGTTGAGACTGGGCTGACTGTGTCGTTGAGACTTGGCTTACTGCGAGGTTGGTATGCGTCGATTCTGCGGTCGGGCCCTTGCTTTAGCGATCTTTGCCTTAGCGATCCTGGCTTCATTTGCGACTCAGACTGCGTGGGCGCAAGCCGTAGAGCAACAGACGGCGCGGCAGGCATTGATCGAAATGTTTTTCAGCCAGGCACCGAAGCACCTGGAAAAACATCTGCCGGAGATCACGCAGCAAGCCTTGCAGAAGCTGCAGGCAGGCAATGGCAGCAGCGTATTGACCGCGTTCTCCGGGTTCGCGCAACAGGCTGCGAGCGGCAAGGAGAAATTGGAGACGTTCGATACGGGCTCGACACTGTTTACGGTGAAAAGTGTGCCGGGAGCGAGTTTCGACGAACTCGACGTTACGGTCGAACAAGACAGCCTTTCCGGAGACGAAGATGAGATCGAACTCGGAATGCACGTGATTCGCGCCGGAAAGGAAGAAAGTCTGCCGGTGATTCCGCGGTTCACGTTCACGATGAAGATAGATTCGGGAGTGTGGAGACTGAATGAGGTCGGCGCTTCTGTGACGGTGCCGCTTGCGGATCCGGATTTTTTGAAGGGCCTGCTGGATCGGCAACGAACCGAGAACGAGCAAATGGCGATTTTTTCGATGCGATCGGTGATTGTCGCGGAAACTTCTTATCAGGCGGCCAACAATGCCTTTGCCTGCTCGCTTTCGGCATTGGGCAGCAAGCCGACCGGAGCGCTGCAGCGCTACCTTTGGGACGCGCAATTGGTGAGCGGCAAGAAGAACGGGTATGTTTTCGCAATTTCGAATTGCGATGCCACTCATTATCAACTTGCGGCTGAGCCAGCGTCTGCGGATGCGGGTGAGCGCGCGTTTTGCGCCGACGAGAGCGGCGCGCTGCGCGCATCTTCTGACGGGAAGGCGACGACTTGCATCAGCAACGGTACAGTGGTGGCGGACACGCCGAAGGTTGGAATTTCCGAGGGCAACACGCGCGTCAGTTACTCGACGACCGTTGGCCGGGGGCAGCGGATTCGGATTACGCCCGAAGTTGCCAGCGGGCTGTTGGTTCACAAAGTGGATCCGGTTTATCCGGCGGAAGCTCGAGCAGCGAGGATTTCGGGTAGCGTGGTGTTGAAGGCGATGATTAGTACGACGGGAGATGTCACCAACCTGCAACTCATTTCCGGGCATCCGATGTTGGCTCCCGCCGCAATCGAAGCTGTGAAACAATGGAAATATAAGCCGTATCTGTTGAACGGAAAGCCGGTGGAAATAGATACGCAAGTGACGGTAAATTACAGTCTAAGAGAGCGCTGATACTTTTCGACTTGACTTTCGGGTGACGGAGTAGTACCTATGCAATCCGGGCTTGGTGTGGTCTGTGGGCCACCGGCCTTCCTGTCACTTTGAGAAATTAGACGTTACCAAGCAGCTTTCACAGTGCATCGAACGCGGTAGGACAACCACACCATTTGCTCATGAGC
>Ga0116125_1000898_pt1 | contig 13544 bp, 11 predicted proteins | sample June2015DPH_16_1_2_FD_89729 | JGI IMG/M metagenome (GOLD analysis project Ga0116125, IMG submission 89729) | Peatland microbial communities from SPRUCE experiment site at the Marcell Experimental Forest, Minnesota, USA - June2015DPH_16_10 | ecosystem: Environmental > Terrestrial > Soil >...
GAACTGTTCGATCCCAGCAACCGCCGCTTCGAATATCCCTTCACCAACTGCACCAACTGCGGTCCGCGCTACACCATCGTGGTCGACATTCCCTATGACCGGCCCAACACCACGATGCGCGATTTTGTGTTGTGCCCCAGTTGCCGCGAGGAGTACGAGAATCCAGCGAACCGCCGCTTCCATGCCCAACCGAACGCCTGCCCGGTATGCGGCCCGCGGCTCGACGGAGCTATCGAAGACGCGGTCGAAGCCCTTCGCCAGGGCGAAATCGTTGCCCTCAAAGGCATCGGAGGATTCCAGCTTCTCGTCGACGCCCGCAATCCCGCAGCCGTGGCCCGTCTTCGCGAGCGTAAGCATCGCGAGGAGAAACCGTTCGCGGTCATGATGCCGTCGCTCGAGGTGGCGCGAGCGTACTGCGAAATATCGCAGGCCGAAGTCGAACTGCTCGAATCGCAGGCCGCGCCGATCGTGTTGTTACAACCCAAGCTTCTACATCCCAAGTCCGGCACCGGCATCGCCCAGAACGTCGCGCATTGCTCCCCGTATCTTGGCGTCATGTTGCCCTATTCGCCGCTGCATCACCTGCTCATGCAAGAGTGCCGTTTCCCGCTCATCGCCACTAGTGGCAACCGCAGCGACGAGCCCATCGCGATCGCCAACGAAGAAGCCGTGGTTCGCCTGAAAGACATCGCCGACCATTTCCTGATGCACAACCGCCCCATCGTGCGGGCGTGCGACGATTCCGTAGTTCGCCTGACCCGCGGACGCGCCGGAATCCTGCGCCGCGCCCGCGGCTACGCACCCCTCGGCATTCATGTCGGGCACGACCTGCCGCCCGTGCTCGCGGTTGGCGGCCATCTCAAAAACACGGTAGCGATCGGCGTAGGTCGCGACGTTTTTCTCAGCCAGCACATCGGCGATCTCGAAACCGTCGAAGCCCGCGGAGCCTTCGCCAAAGCTATTGACGACCTGTGCCGCCTCTACAGTTTCAAGCCGGAGGTCATCGCCTGCGACCTGCATCCCGACTACGCTTCAACCCACTGGGCAGAGAAATCGGGCTTGCCCGTGATCCGCGTGCAGCACCATCAGGCGCACGTCGCCGCCTGTGCCGCCGAGAACAACGTCGAGGGAGCCTATCTCGGCGTCTCCTGGGACGGCACCGGATACGGCCTCGACGGCGCCATCTGGGGTGGCGAGTTCTTCAGAGTTGAAGGGAAAAACGCGGAAGGGAATCACGCGGAAGGGAATCAGTTTACCCGCATCGCGCACCTGCGTCCGTTCGGCCTTCCCGGAGGCGATGCCGCGGTGCGCGAAGGCTGGCGTTCGGCCGAGAGCTTGATGTTCGAAGTCGCCGGTCAAAACTCATCAGGCCCTGATGTGGAAGAGCAGATGCCGGGAAATCCCCGATTGGACCGCGCGAAGATCGGTTATATGCTCCGGCACGGCGTCAACGTGGTTCCGACCACGAGCGTGGGCCGCCTTTTTGACGCCGTAGCCTGCATGACTGGCGTTGCCCTGCTGAACCGCTTTGAAGGCCAGGCCGCCATGTTGCTCGAGAATGAAATCGGATCGTTGCGCACGGAACAGGCGTATGCTCTACCTGGTGGAGACTGGGGCCCTTTGATTCTGGCTGTGCTGGCCGACAAACGGGCCGGAGTCGCCGTACCACTCATCGCAGCCCGGTTTCACAACGCGCTGGTCAGTTGGATCGTCGAAGTCGCAGCAACCGCCGGGCTGAAGCAGGTGGTGCTGAGCGGCGGAGTTTTTCAGAACCGTTACTTGACCGAGCGCGCCGCCGCTGCTTTGGAGTCTCGCGGCTTTGTAGTGCATACGCACCACCAGGTCCCGCCCAACGACGGCGGCATCGCCCTGGGGCAGGCAGTAATGAGCATGTTGTAGCGCCGCCCCGGCGGCTGTAGGTGGGCGTTTTGCCCGCGCAGCTCGGGAAGCGGGACGATTCGAGGGTAAGATGCTCGCGCCCTCGCCGTGGAAGAGCGGCGCTTTAGCGCCGCGTCGAGGCTGCAAACACTGGGGCTTTAGCCCCGGGGTGGAGGAGATCACGTCATGTGTCTCGCAGTTCCAGGCCGGGTCATCGAAATCATGGACGACGGCGACATCGCTTTCCGCCGCGGCCGCGTCGACTTCGGCGGCATCCGCAAGGAAGTCAATCTCGCCTACGTTCCCGAAGCCGAAGTCGGAAAATATGTTCTCGTCCACGTCGGCTTCGCCATCAGCGTGATCGACGAGGAAGAAGCCAACCGCGTCTTCAAGTACCTCGAAGAAATCGGTGGGCTGAAGGAGGAACTCGGTGAAATTCCTCAGTGAATATCGCGATCAGAAAGCCGCCGAGCAACTTTCGCAACAAATCTGGAAAAAAGTAACCCGCCCTTGGACCATCATGGAAATCTGCGGCGGCCAGACTCACACCATCGTGAAGAGCGGCCTCGAAGACCTGCTGCCGCGCGACATCACCCTGGTGCATGGCCCCGGTTGCCCGGTCTGCGTCACGCCGATTGAATTAATCGACAAAGCCGTAGCCATCGCGCACCGCCCGGAAGTGATTTTCTGTTCTTTCGGCGACATGTTGCGCGTGCCCGGCTCGACCAAGAGCCTGTTTGACGCCAAGGCCGAAGGCGCCGACGTGCGCATCGTCTACTCGCCGCTCGATGCGCTGAAACTTGCCAAAACCAATCCCGATCGTCAAGTCGTTTTCTTTGCCGTCGGCTTCGAAACCACCGCGCCCGCCAACGCCATGGCCGCGTGGCAGGCCGATCATGACCACGTCGACAACTTCTCCCTGCTGGTCTCGCATGTGCTGGTTCCTCCCGCCATGGAGGCGTTGCTCTCCTCCGACAATTGCGTTGTCCAAGGATTTCTTGCCGCCGGCCACGTCTGCACCGTCATGGGCTACGAAGAATATTTTCCGATAGCCGAGCGTTATAACGTTCCGATCGTCGTCACCGGCTTCGAGCCCGTCGACATCCTCGACGGAATTCTCATGACGGTCACCCAATTGGAAGAAGGCCGCCACGAAGTCGAGAACCAATACGCGCGCGCCACGCGCCGCGAAGGCAACCGCCCGGCGCAGGATCGCATTATCGAAGTCTTCGAGATCGTGAACCGCCAATGGCGCGGCCTGGGCGAGATTCCCGCCAGCGGCTTCCAGTTGCGCGGACGTTTCCAGAAACATGACGCCAACCTGCGCTATCCATTTTCAGGTGTGCCGGCACAAGAGTCGCCGGAGTGCATCAGTGGACTGATTCTGCAAGGCATCAAGAAGCCGCACCAGTGCGCGGCTTTTGGAGTGAAGTGCACGCCCGAAAACCCGCTCGGCGCTCCCATGGTTTCGTCCGAGGGCGCGTGCGCGGCTTATTACCACTATGGCAGGCGGCAATCGAATGACCGAATTCAACCTGAGTTGTCCAGTACCCCGAGTCGCTGACGATCGCATCGTTCTGGCGCACGGCGGTGGTGGACGGCTGACCCATCAGCTGATCGAAAAGATTTTTATGCCCGCGTTCGGCAATCCCTTGCTCGAACAGCGGCACGACGGCGCGGTGCTACCGCTCGATGAACTTAAGCCCGGTTCCCGTCTGGCGTTCACGACGGATTCCTTCGTCGTGCGCCCGCTGATCTTTCCTGGTGGCACCATCGGCGACCTAGCCATCTACGGCACGGTTAACGACCTCGCCATGTGCGGCGCCCGCCCGCTCTACCTGAGCGCGGGATTCATTCTCGAAGAAGGCCTTGCCATGGACACGCTGCGCACGGTGGTCGCCTCCATGCAACAGGCCGCGGCGAAGGCCGGCGTTCAGTTGGTAACCGGCGATACGAAAGTCGTCGACAAAGGAAAAGGCGACGGCATCTTCGTCAACACTTCTGGAATCGGATTGATCGAAGCGAATGTAGAGACCATCGGCCCGGCTTCGGTTCAGGTCGGCGACGCCGTAATCGTCAGCGGCGACCTCGGCCGTCACGGTGTCGCAATACTTTCCGTGCGCGAAGGCCTCGAATTCGAATCGCCTATCCTGAGCGATACTGCGTCCGTCTGGCCAGCAGTCGAAGCACTGTTAAATGGCGGCATCGAAATCCACTGCCTGCGCGACCTGACCCGCGGTGGCCTGGCCACCACCCTCAACGAAATCGCCTCCGACCGCAACATCTGCATCAAGCTCGAAGAAGCCCTCATTCCCGTGCTGGAAACCGTCCAGAGCGCCTGCGAAATTCTGGGCCTCGATCCGCTCTACGTCGCGAACGAAGGCCGATTCGCCGTCTTCGTCCCAGCCGCGCAGCTGAACGCAACCCTCGATATCATGAAAAGGATTCCAGTTTCCGAAGGCTCAGTCTGCGTAGGAAAAGTAGAGGAAAGCCCCGCCCGGACGGTAGTCCTGCAAAGCCGCATCGGTGGCAACCGCGTAGTCGACATGCTGAGCGGCGAGCAGTTACCGCGCATCTGCTAACTCTGTACGGTAGCGCCGCCGTCGCGGCGGCCGACACTACTCCGAATCTCTGTGGCTGATCACCGAATGGTGTGAATTCGAATTCCCAACTTAAGGCTCTTCCACGAGCGATCCGCGGTGTAAACCGGCGCCCGAAGCGCGAGGCCAAGCGCCAGGCAGGCGCGGTCTCCGAGAGACAAGCCAAAGGCGTGAGTCTCCGCGATCATATTGCCCGCCACTCGGGCGTGCTCAGCGGTGAAGGGGACCACTTCCCGGACCGAGCCCGTCGCATCCGTCCACGCTTCGCCGGAGGGCCATCCCGAACTCACCAACTTGCTCTGCACCTCAGCCAGATTGACCGTGCTGATGATGGCCCGCGTCAAAAACTCGGGCGTGATTTTTTCAGATCCCCGTTCCTGGTGAATGACCGCGAGCAGGACCGAGGAATCCACTACGACCTTATTCACGCTTGGCAGCCTCGCGCCGCTCGGCAAGTAATTCGTCAACCAGCGAGACGCGGCGCTTCACATACTTCCGCGCATGCCGCTGCGCGCGCGCGATGCGATGTTTCATGGTCGTAATCCGCAGTTCGTCGTCCTCGAGGCGCAGCAAGATTTCGTCACCGGGACTGATGCCCAGCGCCTTGCGAAAGGAAGCCGGAATCACAACCCGCCCATTCTCATTGATCCGCAACCTGGCTTCGGTATCCATGTCACTCCTCCTAACGAATGACATTACAGTATGAGTTAGTCATATTATACTAGAAGTGACAATTACATGCGATCTGTCATGGGAGGCACTCCAATTCAGTCCCGCCGACCATAGCCCGCCAGATCCACTGGCGGGTTCGGCGGTCGAAAAGTAGGAAACGCGTCTCGAAGGGGAGGCCCGAACCGGACTCACCCGGGACTAGCCAAAGCTAATCTCAATGTAAGTATCTGTTCTCCACCACACCAGGGGAATCCGCGCCGGCCAATATTTTCGGTTGATCGTCTGTCGCGCCCGGGCGTGCTCCTCCGGCGGCAGAATGCGCGCGGTCGCGGCAACCTTCTCTCCCGTCACCGTGCCACGGATCGTGCACGGCGCAACCTGCACCTGCGGATTATTGCGAATCCGCTTCGTCTTCCCCATATCGCTTCGCGTCATCACATAGAGCTTGCCGTCTTGTTCTCCAAACCACACCGCAGTCGCCACTCCGACTCCGGTCTTGCGAAGCGTTGTCAGGGAAATATACTTCTGACCTCGAATCGAGCTGGGAATCTCGCTAGGCATAGCGACATTCTAGAATGGAAGAATGAAAAAGTCGCCGCCGGTGGCCGGGGAGAGTCGCAAGGGGAAACAGAAACACGGGCGCCAGCCGCTGTCGTCGCTGGTGCGCATCCTCTCGCGCCGATTGCTCCCGTCCCGTCAACTGTGTTACAAGCCTGAACATGCGTAAATGGATGAAAGATCGACTACAGCGCCGCAAGAAGAAAACTCCGGAGCCGGGAAGTGAACCGGCGCCTCCGCCCCTGCAGCCGGCGTATTTCGATGCGGAGCAAGCTCCCGGCCCAGCGCCCGAGTCGAGCCACCTCGATTCTCCACATCTGGAGTCCAGCCGCCACAAAACGGACGTTCCGGCCGCATCCGAGCCTGAGCCCGAGGCGCACCCCGCTCCCGCGGAGTTGGCCGGCGCGCCCGACCAGAGCCGCCCGCCGGCCAGCGCCGACGGCCAGCGTGGACGCGGACGCCGCCGCCGTGGTGGCCGCGGCCGTGGCGGTCGCGGTCGAGAACAAGCGGTCGCGCAGGCCTTTACTCCGGCTGCCACGAAGGGCATCATACCCGAGACTGGAGTTCCCGAGGTCGCCCTGGATGCGGCAGCTGAAGACAGTCCCGAAGCGGCCGCAGTAGTAGTCTCGCCCGAAGCCGAGTCCGCTGCCCAACCAGCGCCGCAAGCGCCCCGCGCTCCGGCCCCGGTACCTGCCGCCTCGGTGCCCGCAGCCTCGGTCCGTCCGCCCAAAGGCATCGTGTTCCTCGCCATCGGGCTGCCCGGTTCCGGCAAGAGCTCTTGGTTCAAGCGCCACAACGTGGTCCCGCTCTCCAGCGACATGGTGCGCTCGCTTCTGTTCGATGACGTTCGCGAGCAGCGCTTTCAGGATCTCGTATTTTCTAACCTACGCTCGATGTTGAAGGCCCGCCTCATTGCCAAGCGCCCCATGAATTACGTGGACGCCACCAACCTGACTCCGCAGGAACGCCAGCACTGGATCAAACTTGCCAAGGACTACAACTACGAAGTCCACGCCATATTTTTCGACGTTCCGCTGGAAGTCTGCGTCGAGCGACATCAGCGCCGCGATCGCGTCGTCCCCGAAGACGTCATGCGCCGCATGGCCGCCAAGCTAAAAGCCCCCGCATTCGAAGAAGGCTTTGCGAAAATCACGGTTGTGCGGGTGAAGAAGAAAGAAGAGTAGGCGCGAAGGGCTGGAAGAAGCCGCAGGCCGTTGCTGCCCCTCACCCCTTCAAATACGGCAACAACTCCTTGAACGCCGCCGACGATGACGACCGAATCAACTCATAAATAATCATCTCGGCGGACGAAATCACCGCGCCCGCTGCCCGCATTCTTTCGAGGCCAATCTTCCAATTCCACTCCGTCCGCGAACTGACCGCGTCGGACGCCACATGCACCAGATATCCCTCGCGCAGTGCCCCAAGCGCCGTCTGCGTTACGCAAATGTGGCTCTCCATGCCGCAGAGCAGCAGCGTGTTGCGCTGGCCCGGCAACCGCTTGAGCAGCGCGCAAAAAGCGTCGCTGCCGAAACATGAAAATAAAGTCTTATCGATGGCCTCCGTCCCCGCCAGCAGGGAAGCGATCTCCGGCACCGTTCCTCCCAGCCCCTTCGCATACTGCGTGCTGACCAGCGCGGGAATGTTCAGAGCTCCAGCCGCGCGAATCAACAGCTGAGCGTTCCTCACCAGTTGCTCTTTCTGAAAAATCGGCGGCAGCAGCTTCCCCTGAATATCGATTACCAGCAGCGCGCACTGTTCAGCCTCCAGTGGACGCCGCGCCATCTCGGCGTAGGCAGAGGTAGTTGCGTGACTCTCGAAAGCAGTGACCATATCCATTCCCCTCATCGGCCGGAGCAAAACCGTTCGCAGAAATTCTAACGCGCTCTAGACGCCCGTGATACTCCCCACCGTTCCTCTTCTCGGTTGACCCCGCCGCTCCTGAACCATAAAATAAAACTGGCTGTGAGCGCCGGCTCCAGCCCAAAGTATTGCCCCCTCGTTCAACGGCTAGGACACCTGCCTCTGGAGCAGGTTATCGGGGTTCGAATCCCTGGGGGGCAGCCAAACTCTTCTCCTAGTGCCAGAGCATCCGCGATCGCATAGAAAATGCTGCTTGCGACGGGGGTTGCAATAGAGCTGTTATCGAAGGTCACGCCCCGCGGGAATAGAGCTTGTTGCAACCGTTGCTTGCCGCTTAGATCGGACTCGACCCAGAGGCGCCCTGCGTTCGAGAGCACATACTCCGAGAAGTTGAGTGCTCCTTCGACATCGATCTCATCCTCGTGGGCCTCCAGATATTCAAGATCGGCGAGGGAAATCTGTTGATCGAGGTTGTGCTGTTCCTCGTTGTAAGTGTTTTCGTCGATCGCAGCCTTGTAGACAAACGCTTCGACCAAGCGGCTGTTTCGGCGCTTTAGTTCATCCAACCTGCGCTGGGCAACAGGCGGATCTCCGCGGTATTCTGATGGCGCTGTTTCCAAACGTCAACGACTACCGAGTGGAAGCGCTTGCGCACCTCGGGGCCGGGTCTCAATGTTTCAAGCAGCGGAACAAATACACTCTCAAGCCGCTCCCTACGAACATTCACCGAGCCGCAACCTGAACCCGGACAGGGGTAATAGGCATACTTGCCGCCGTGGCGCCCTCGTGACCAACTGCCGGTGTGTGGTCGTTCGCAGTGCCTGCAGGAAACAAACCGGCGAAGAGGAAAGTCAGGGTGATTCCTGTGTCGGGGCGTCAAAGACGTTTTCTTGCCCGGGTCAGGTTCACCACCAGAATTTACTTGAGCAGCGGATCAAGAAACACGCGATTGCATACAGTTGCGCGGGCGAACAGCGTCATGCAAGGCCGAAACTTGAGATGACAGGAGAACCGAGTCCTCTTGTGAAGGCGCGATTCGACCGGGCACGGAACGCGCGAGCGTCCCCAGTCTCACGTCGAAGTCTAGTCCGCACTCGTGGCTGAGATTATTTTTCCATTCGCTTGCGCATCTGCACTCGCGTGAGGTGAGCGTCGAGGCGCTGAGCGAGGACTTCTTCGGCGACCAGCGCGCGTTCCTCTTCCGCGACTTCAGACGTGTGCAGATGGGCCGCGAACGCGTCGCGCAGGGCGAAGAAGTCTTCCGCGGTTTGGTTGGGGAGTTGGTGTTGGACGATCGATTGAAATGTTTCCCGAGCGCCGGCGCGGAACGCGCGGAATGGTTCGGCCTCAACGCCGCGCGGGGAGCCGTTAAAAATCCGGGCGGCTTCGTCGGCTCGGCGCCCGACTTCTGGATCACTTGCGATCGCAAACAGCCGGCCGAGTACATCGGCTTCCATGCGCAGCACTTCGCGCCGCACGATGGGGATAGGTTCGCGCTGGTACCCGATAGCGAAGCCGGCGACAGGCTTGCCCTTGGATACTTCGTTGAATCGAATGATGGATAGAGATCCGTTTTCGCCGTCGACCTGGCCAAAAACGACACGGATCCAGCGGTTTTCACCGGGAGCCATGTCGCCGAGCACGAGGCGGCCGGATGGTTTGAGTTCGACCGTCGGTCCGCCGATGACGGAGATCGTGCCGCCGTGCATCGACTTCGCGGCCTGGGGATCCAGGCTGTATTCGAGGTCAATATCGCGCTGGTATTTCTCGATGTTGTGAATGATGGCATGATATTCCCCGCCCGCCCCGCCAGAACCGCCGGTTCCCATGACCGTGGCCAGATTGCGCTGCGCCTTCTTGTTGTCTTCTCGAATAAGCGGATCACTGCCGCTGGGGCCGGGTGACAGTCCCACCAGCGAAGGTGGCAAGTAAGCCCCATCCGGCGTGGTGATTTGCACCGCGAGACAGACGTGAGTCGAGGCGGTCGCCGAAACCGCCCACGGATGAGCGTTCGTAATCTGGCTAAGATCGCCGGCCGCGAGCGTCACAGTTTCGGTGCCCAGATCTGCAAAGGGTATACCCAGTCCGAAATCGGCCTCGAGGAAATCCACGGTGACGGTCGCGCTTGGCGATGTGGATGCTGCTGCTGCGCGGCGGGAGACTCGGGCAAAAGCGTAATTCGTGGCTCCGCGCACCGCCGAGTCACCTAGAACCCAATCGCTCACCGGCGGATAGGGCGTGGTTGTGGTCTGGTTCCAGACGTCGCTCGAGGAATAGAAATCAGGATTCGTGGAAGGTTCCACTCCGCCGTCGTGTTGCGTGATGCCGGGGCCGGTAGTCCAATCGCGCACAAAGAAATCCGGGTCGAGTGGCGTGACTGTCACATAGGCGAGGACATTGTTGTTCGCAGCTGGAGGCAGGCTCGCAGGAGCTGTGCTCGAGGCCCATATATTTAAGAGCAGGCCACTGCCGGTCGTGAGACCGTTGTAGTCGCCGTACTTCGGACAGCCGCTCCCGATCGATCCCCCTGACGGAATTGTGCAGCTGGTATAGTCATTGGCGGATCGAGCGCCGCACGGCCATCCGCTCTTGCACTGAGCATCGTCAATCCCCATCAGATCGACATCAGTGCCCGGTGTAAGCGTTCCGTTGGCTCCGAGCACGCTGCCGTAGTGGTAGCGTGTGAAATCGTCAGGATCGGATGTTGTGGTTCCCGCCGTGCTGCGGTCGTACCAGCCGACGTATGCGGTTCCTCCCCAGGAATTGACCCAGGGCATAAAGCGGACTCCGGTGGCGGCGGCATTGGCGGCGACGGGCGCGCTAAACGATTGGCCGCCGTTGGTTGAGTCCGCGATCATAATGTTCGCGCCAGTTCCACCTCCGTTCTCTTGGGCCCATCCGAGGTAGACGTGGCTGGCGTCGGTGTCGTCGACGGCAATCGTTGGACTGGCAAGCGTATTGCCGTTGTTGCAGCGGTCAAGGCCGGGAACGGGGCAGGGAATGTCGCTGATGGCGATGGTGACTGGGAATCCTGCCTGCTCGACCAGTCCGGAATCGCAGTTGCTGAATTTGTCCAGGATGATGGAACTCGGCCAGCTTCGCGAAGCCACATAGACCATGCTGTCAGGGCCGACGGAAACTCGAGGATAGCCGAAGTTCCCACTGTTTGCGTCCACCGGAGCGCTCCAGGCGCTGCCGCTATTGGATGAGCAGGCAACTCGAGAGAGGAAGTTACCCGTCTCCTGCCACGACACATAAACGAAATCGCCGCTGCTCGACGATGTATTCCAGCGGTCGGCCGCGATATGGGGTTGGTCGACGTTGATCCCGGCGCTGATGCGGTTGACGGCGTCGATCACGTAAGGGAAATTCGCTCCGTTGTTGGGAGCAAGCGAGGAGTAGAACGAGACGAAATCATTGCCCAGCCGACCCAGATAAAAATTTCCGCTGGGGCCCCACGTGACCGTGCAATCACCATCACTGTTCGAGGGAATTCCAGTCACTGAACTGGGGTTGAAACTCGCGCCTCCGGTGATCGAATAGGAAATCGAGCAAGCAGCATCGGTAACGATGTTGCCACCCGACAGCGAGGATGTGGCCTCAATCTCGCCGGCGCCGGGGACTTTTAGCGCCGAGCCACCACCACCGGGCCGGGGCTTGCGAGAAGATGCAGCAGGCGCAGGCTCATTTAATTCGCGCGCGATCCGCCGCGCGGAAGCGGTCCGGGCATAGGACTGCGGCGGAAGGGGCTTCGGTTTGAACGTGCCGTTCCGCAGGTCTTTCAAGTCCGAATCCGATTGCTCGCTCCTCGGCGAGGGGGCAGTGAGCGTTTTCGTGATGGCCAACGGCACGTCGGCGAGCGATGAAGTCGCATCCGGTGCCAACAATGCTCTCAGCTTGATGACTTCGTCCTCAATCGCGACGGCAATCGTGACCTGAACCGATTTCTCGCCGGTGGGGTGTCCCCAGGGGCTTTCATGCGCGTTGTCCTCGCCGGGATATTGAAATAGCTCTACGGATTCGCGCACCAACGCGGGCCATCCGGCGATGAGTGAGTACTCGGATTTGGCCGGAGATTCCGCTTCGATTTGGGCCAGCCGCCGCACCGCTTCGGCGTGGCTGGCCCGCCTTTCCATTTGAACCGCAATGGAAGCGTCGAGAACCTTTTCTTTGCGAAAATGCTCGAAGAGAAATGTGGTGCGCGTGTCGCGCGTGACTTTCCACCCTTGCGGCGCACGCAGCGTCACTCCGTCGGCGACGGTGATCATTTCCTGGGAAACGGCGTTGGTGGTGGCGAACAGGACAGATGCTAGAGCGAAGCCAACGATCGGGAAGCGCATATTCCACCTCTGTTCAAAGGAGACGGACCAAGAGCCCTGAGGATTTCAACGCTGGGAACCGGAGGGGAAGACCGCTCAACTGTACATCCATATTTTGATTGCGAATAAAAAGACATTTTCCGTTACGAAATCCGGACAGGCAGTTGCGAGCACGGACAAACCGGCTCAACCAAGCCGACGACTAGCGGCCAACGACCAACGACCAACGACCAACGACGATTAACTCTTGCTAACTGGGACTCGCGCGCGACCTTGACTCCCGCTCTTGCCGGCCACCTGCCCACACGGTGACCAGCGAGCTGCCCAAAATCCCCCTCCCCCCAAGCTCTGTAAGTAGCTGAGCCGCTGAGCAAGAGTGTTTTTTCGAACCGAGCAATTGTGAACATCACGCCATCCTCCGCATGGCGCATCATCTCTGTAAAATAGGAACTGGTCGGGGCTGGAAGTTGTAACGGCGAAGGTAATGGCGGCAACCGTCGGAGTGGCTACGGCATCTTCAGTTGGACCAGACCGTTCGGCTGTAATTTGAGTCGGCGCATCGTCTTCGACAATGGAACGGCTTTGAGATCGCGGTTTGAGGGGAATCACGCATGTTGATTCAGGTCGGCTACGAATTAGTCTTTTACTGTCCGCAAGAGACGCCGATGATCCTTATGGTCAACGTCCATTACTCTCGCGCCTTGGATATCGTCACTCCTGATCTGCTGGTTACAGATCCGGCAACGCCAATCACGGCGTATAGGGACGGCTTTGGGAACTGGTGCACCCGCATTGTGGCGTCTGCCGGGAGAATTCGTTTGACCAGCACCGGAGTGGTTCGCGACTCGGGACAAACCGACGTGCTGACGCCGGCCGCTCAACAGCACCCTTTGCAGGAATTGCCCGAAGATACTCTGGTTTTTCTGTTGGGCAGCCGGTATTGCGAGACCGATTTGTTGTCCGACGCAGCGTGGTCGAGATTCGGTCAGACGACGCCGGGCTGGCCGCGCGTCCAGGCGATCTGCGATTTCGTGCACAACCATATTGTTTTCGATTATCAGAAAGCGCGCCCCACGCGAACCGCCTGGGAGGCGTTCAACGAGGGTGTGGGCGTCTGCCGCGACTACGCGCACCTCGCGATCGCGTTCTGCCGCTGCATGAATATTCCAGCGCGCTATTGCACGGGATACCTTGGCGACATGGGAACGCTGCCGCCTTACGGCCTGATGGATTTTGCCGCATGGATTGAAGTTTATCTCGGTGGCGCCTGGCACACGTTCGATCCGCGGAACAACGTGCCCAGGATTGGACGAGTGCTGATCGCGCGCGGCCGCGATGCCACCGACGTAGCCATCGCCACTACGTTTGGCCCACATACCCTTGAGGGCTTCAAAGTCTGGACGGATGAAATCGGGGAGAATGTGGCAGAAGTGCGTTCGGCATGAAAGGAATGAAAAGTATTAGCTCCGGCGGCCAAATCACACAATCCTCGAACTACGAATCGAGCGGCTCCATGTCGACGGCGACATTTAGCGTATGAGCTCCACCGCCCAGGATTAAGCCGCGCAGAGGACTTACGTCACCGTAATCACGGCCCCAGGCCAGGGTCACGTGGCCGTTCGAGGGGACAAGATTGTTCGTGGGATCCAGATCA
>Ga0116125_1000905_pt1 | contig 13471 bp, 11 predicted proteins | sample June2015DPH_16_1_2_FD_89729 | JGI IMG/M metagenome (GOLD analysis project Ga0116125, IMG submission 89729) | Peatland microbial communities from SPRUCE experiment site at the Marcell Experimental Forest, Minnesota, USA - June2015DPH_16_10 | ecosystem: Environmental > Terrestrial > Soil >...
CCGCTTCTGGCAGGAGGCTGGAGCCCGCGTGTTTGCGACATCCGCCGCGGATCATGGCTCCTGCTCGATAGGGCAGTATACGCACAATCTCGAGATGAGCCCAGCGTCGAATACCGATCTCATGGACGCGCTGAAGGTTTTCGCGGATTTGACTTACGTTCGCGAACAGGATTTGCAGATGATCCCGGTTCTCCAAGCCAAGCCGAAGTACGTGATTTACGGGCCGCTGGCGAAGATTCCTCTGGAGCCGGATGTCGTATTGCTGTTAGTACGCGCCGACCAAACGTTGATTCTTTCAGAAGCTTCCCAGCAGCTAGAGAACGGACTGCCTCCGGCCATGGGGCGTCCCGCTTGCGCCGTCATCCCGCAGGCCAAGAATACGGGCCGTTCAGCGCTGAGCCTGGGATGTTGCGGAGCTCGCGCTTATCTCGATGTACTCTCCGACGATGTTGCGCTCTATGCAATTCCGGGCGTGACGCTGAGCGCCTTTGCGGAGAGAATCGCGGCACTTGCGAAGGCCAATGGGATTCTGACGAAATTTCACCAGATCCGCCGGAAAGATATCGAGGCGGGAAAGACTCCTACTATTCAAGACTCGCTGGTGGCTTTGCAGTCCGCGTGAGCTAGCCCCGCTCTTCGATTCCAACCCATTGCAGTCCCTGCGCCCGATCGGCGAAAGCACGCATGGAGACAGCGTCCCGCCCTTCGGCCCAGTTGGCTATCGGGATGGAGCGACTCCACTGTTCGATCAATGTCTCCGCGATTGAACGCATCGTAGGCGCGGCGCAGCGCTGAGATGCAGGCGTCTTGCTCGGTTTTAGTAAGCATAGAACTTTCATTTTGAACTCCGAGCCGGGCGCTTTACGGCCTATTGCTTTCGACGCATCGATCGGATATCCTGTTGTCAGTTACTGAGAGGAGCTGCCTGAGCAAACCTACCGATCTGGTGCAAGGCACGCTGGACCTGTTGGTCCTTAAGGTAATTGCGCTCGAACCCATGCACGGATGGGCCATTGCGCAACGCATCCGGCAAATCTCGGGCGACGTTCTGCAGGTGGGGCAGGGCGCGCTGTATCCATCGCTGCACAAACTCGAGCAGAACGGCTGGATCAGCTCGAAATGGGCCATTAGCGAGAACAATCGGCGCGCCAAGTACTACACCTTGACGAGAGCTGGTCGTAAGGCGATGGAGCAAGAAGCCGCGCAGTGGGACCGTTTGTCCACGGCGATCGCGCTGGTGGTGGGGAAGGTTTGAGAAGAGGTAACCGCGATGCGCCTGGCCAGTATCTTGTATATGCGGTTTCGGTCGCTCTTCTCGCGCGCGAAGGTGGAGCAGGATCTTGACGAAGAGCTCCGCTATCACCTGGACCGGCAAATTGATGAAGACGTAGCGGCCGGCATGAGCCGCGAAGATGCACGCCGCGCCGCGCTCAAGGCCTTTCAAGATTTGGAACAAAGAAAAGAGGAGTGTCGCGACATGCGGGGATGGAATTTTATAGACAACCTGACGCAGGATTTCCGCTTCACGCTTCGGCAGCTCAGGAAGAATCCCGGATTCACCGCGACCGCCATTCTGATGCTGGCTCTGGGCATGTGCGCGAGCGTGGCCATTTTCGCTTTTGTGGATGCGGCGCTGTTGAAACCGCTGCCCTACCGGGATTCATCCAGACTTTTAGGAGTGTACGAACATATCCCGCTTTGCCCGCGCTGCAATCTTTCCTATCTCGATTATGTGGATTGGAAGAAACTCAACAAAGTTTTTACGTCGCTCGAGGTGTATCACAACAACGGATACATATTGACCACGCCATCGGGCGTTGAGCCGGCGAGAGCAGGCCAGGTCAGCGCCGGATTTTTCCGCACTTTGGGCGTTGCTCCCGCGCTGGGCCGCGATTTCTATGCGGGCGAGGATCGGCCAGGAGCGGCTCGCACCGCATTGTTGACTAACGCGGCTTGGCAGAAGCGGTACGGCGGAAAACCCGACGTGTTAGGACGCACGGTAACGCTCGACAACGATTCCTACGTGATCATCGGAGTGTTGCCCGCGGATTTTCATTTTGCTCCGATGGGAGCGGCGGAGTTCTGGACCATCGAGGACGGTACGGGATCCTGCGAGAAGCGGCGAGGCTGCCATAACCTTTATGGTCTCGCACGTCTCAAGGACGGCGTCACCATCCAGACGGCCCAAGCACACACGACATTGATTGCAAGTCAATTGGAGAAGCAGTATCCCGATTCCAACCACGGTCAGGGCGCGGCAGTAGTGGCTCTGACTGAAGTGATCGTGGGTGACATTCGTCCGATTTTGCTGATGCTGTTGGGCGGCGCCGCATTGCTGCTCGTGATCGCGTGCGTGAATGTCGTGAGTCTGCTGCTGGTCCGCGCCGAGAGCCGCAGACGGGAGATGTCAGTCCGCAGCGCGCTGGGAGCCTCGCGGGTGCGATTGATCCGTCAGTTTGTGACGGAGGGTCTGGTTCTAGTAGCGGCCGCGAGCACGCTGGGATTGGCATCGGCGGACTGGACCATGAAGCTGCTCACGCGTCTGATTCCGGCAGATATGCTAGCGGGGATGCCGTTTCTAAATGGCTTGGGATTCAATCTACGCGTATCGATATTCGGATGCGGGATTGTCTTGATCGCGGCCGTGCTCTTCGCCATCACTCCCACCTTGCGCCTCTCCTTCGATGAGATGCGGGTGGGGCTCAGCGAGGGTAGCCGAGGATCTGCGGGAAATACGTGGCGGCGCTTGGGTTCCAAACTTGTCGTGGTGGAACTCGCTACAGCTATGGTGCTGCTGGTGGGCGCTGGGCTCCTTGGCCAGAGCCTGTATCGCCTGCTGCATGTGGATCTGCAATTTCAGCCGGACCATCTGGCCACGCTGCGGGTAGCGGCGCCGGATTCAACTTACGGGAAGGATCCGCAGGCGGTAGCGCTGGGGCGGCGGGTGATCGGCCGCATCTTGACCCTGCCGGGCGTAACATCTGCCGGGACTACCAGCGTATTTCCGGTGAGCTACAACGGCAACACGGATTGGATCCGGTTTGTGGGAAAGCCCTACAACGGCGAGCACAATGAAGTGAACGAGCGGGACGTGAGCGCCAATTACTTCGCAACGCTGGGCACGAAAATGTTGCGCGGCCGCTACTTCAGCGACGCCGAAGATGAATCCAAGCCCCACGTGGTTATCATCAACCGGGCGCTGGCGAAGAAATATTTCGCCGGCGAGGATCCCATCGGCAAGCAGATCGGCGATTTGCAACTGTCGCCTAAGTCGTTGCGCCAGATCGTCGGAGTGGTGGACGATATCCGGGAGGGCTCACTCGATGCGGAGATCTGGCCGGCTGAATATCTTCCGTTTAACCAGAACCCGGGCAATTATTTCGAGCTGGCAATTCGAACTTCGCAGTCCGAGCAGTCGACGCTTCCGGCGCTGGCCGCAACCATTCACGATATCGATCACAGCATCGTAACGTTTGACGTGTCGACCATGCGCGAAAGAATTGAGAACTCTACATCCGCCTATATGCATCGCTCCTCAGCCTGGCTGGTGGGCGGATTCGCGGCCTTGGCATTACTGCTCGGCGTAGTCGGGCTGTACGGCGTGATCGCCTATTCGGTGAGCCAGAGAACGCGAGAAATCGGAGTGCGGATGGCGCTGGGCGCGGAACCCCATAGCGTGTATGCGCTTATTTTGAAAGAGGCGGGCTGGTTGACCTGCGCCGGAATTGCCGCGGGCATGCTCTGCTCGCTGGCCGCGACCACGCTGATGCGCAAGCTGCTCTTCGGCATTCAATCGTGGGATGTGCCAACGCTGATCGGTGTGGCCGCGGTGCTAGGTATCTCGGCGCTGGTGGCCAGTTTTATTCCCGCGCGGCGCGCCGCGTCGGTGAATCCGGTGGACGCGTTGAGGGCGGAGTGAAAACCGTTTCTGGTTTCTGGTTTCTCGTTTCTGGTTGCTTCACCGAACGCTCGAGAACAAGAAACCAGAAACAAGAAACCAGAAACCGGTTTTTATCGTTCTCCGAAGTTATAGCCCACCCATACCGATCCACCTGGAACGGCGTCGCTCCCAAACTGGTTCGTTAAGCCGGGCACGTAATGAAAATCGAATTGCGGACGGATGAATATGTGCTCGGTCACGAAAATCTGCACGCCCGCGCTAAAGTTGACATCGAAATGATTCGCGGCTCCCACCGGCTCATTTTGCGAGGTACAAACGGCGGTGCCGATACAGCCACTTTGATTGAATGAAAAGCTGGTTCTGGCCTCGCCTATACCGCCCATCAATTGCAGCACGGCACGCTTGCGATTAATTGGCGCGTAAATGCCCTTCACGTCGTAGAAGGCCTGGCGGTAGTCGAGCGGTCCGTAACCGCTCTGCGCCGGCTGGAGACTGGCCTGAAACCCACCGCCGAAATGATGGGTGAACATGATATCGCCTCCGAAGCCAAGAAAAAATCCACCTAGCTTGCCGGTGGCTTGACAGTTCGTGTCGGTGGATCCAGGCGTGCAGGTGCCAAACGGAATGAGCGCGGATGAGTTATCCAGGCCGCTGCCAGTGGCCGAATCATGAAGACTGCCGAATCCCAGGTTAATATCAAATGCGCTCTGCGCGCCGGCGAATGGCAGGCACAACGCGAATAAAGAAAGTACGGGCAAACATACGGGAATACAACGGAACGTTCGTTTCACTTTAAACTACCCCTTTTATTTGCGCCGAAAAGCCGCGCATGTCCAAGTGGACGTGATTCAGGGGTAAGCGGTTTCAGCCGAGGGGCGTTTTAGTAAAGAACGAAGGCCCAGAGGGTGTCGCCAGTGGCCGCGATTACATATTGTCGGCCGTCCAGCATGTACGTTTGAGCGGGATTTGTAACCCAACCGATGCGCGTGTTCCAGAGCGGTTTTCCGGTGACCACATCATGCGCCACCAAGTTGCCCGCCCCATCTCCGGCAAAGAGCAGCTTGCCCGCCGTGGTTAACATTCCGCCACCTCCGCCCTGGCCGTAATAAGGACGCCGCCACTTCACCTCGCCGGTCCGGTAGTCGATGGCTGTCAGGAAGCTTCCGCCGGATCCTACCTGGACTTCGTCTTTGCCGCCCAGACCCATCGATCCGCGTGGATCCAAGTCGGTCAGGTAAAAGATGGAGTAGTCGTCGGACTCCGCAACATAGAACAGACCAGTATCGGGCGAATAGGAGGGCGGCTCCCAGTTGGTGGTGCCATCGGAGGTGGGCGAGACTAGCGAGCCTCCAACGGTCGCGTTTTTCCCAGGATCAGGGAACGGACCGCCGGCATTGGTGAGTTTGTTCGACCAGTTCGTCAACAGCCCGTATTTGCTGGTCACCAGGTGCTCGCCGGTTACGCGATCCATTGTAAACCAGTAACCGTTACGTGCCGCGGTCAATATCATTTTTCGCATTTTGCCGTTGAACATTCCGTCCACCAGAACCGGGGTCTGGGCGGAATCGTAGTCGTGCATGTCATGCGGCGATGTGGAGTAATACCAAGCCATCTTTCCGGTGTCCACGTTGAGAGCGACGATCGCGCAGGTGAATAAGTTGTCTCCCTCACCGCGCGTGCCCGTGGTAAACGCGGGCGTTGGATTGCCGGTGCTAAAAATGTAAAGCTTTGTATCGGGATCATACACGCCCGGTACCCAAGCCTGGCCACCACCGTGGCGGGCTGCGTCGAGGCTGGCCCACGTGTTCAATCCCGGATCGCCCGGGTTCATCGGCACGGTATAAAACTTCCACTGCAGGTCGCCCGTTTCCGGATCGAATGATTGCAGCATCCCGGGCGCGTCGAGATCATTGCCGGTTCCGACCAACACATGGTTTCCGACTACAACCGGAGCCGGCGTAGAGAAATATCCCTGCGCAAGATCGGCGATGGTTTTGTGCCAGCGCTCCTTGCCCGTCTTTGAATCGAGCGAGACCAGGTAATCGTCCGGAGTCTCCATGAACAGGTAGCTGTTCCACATCCCGAGTCCGCGATTGCCGATGTGCGTGCCGCCTTTGGTTTTCCAGAAGTAGTGCCACAGCTCCGTGCCGTCGCGGGCATCCACGGCCCAGGCATTGTCCGGCATGGTGAAGTACAAAACACCATCCACTTCGAGCGCCGAGGCTTTGATGGTGCCGCCACCCACGTTGATGTCGCCGGGACCTTCGCCGCCGATGATGACCGGTGCAGGGGCGCGCCCACCTCGGCCACTGCCGCCAGAGGTCTGGCCAGGCGTCACGCGCGTCGTCCAGGCCAGCGTCAAATGCATCACGTTCGACTGATCGACCTGTGTTAACGCGCTGTAACGTTTGCCGGAGTAATCGCCACTGTAGGTGGGCCAAGAATCCTTGAGCGGCTTGAGGAGCTCTGAGGGCGCCACGCCGCCACCCTGCCCGAACAGAGTGAGCGGCAACAGCGCTCCGCACAATATGAGTTTGTTGGTTGTCATTTCAAGGTCACCAGATACGCAGTTACATCGTGCAGGTCTTTGTCGGTGTACACGGCCAGCAGATCGCGATGCGTCTTCATCGGATCATGTACATCTACCTTTGGGACATCGCCTTCCCTGCGGAAAGTGCGCGACGTTCCATCAGCCAGCGCGACCGTGACGAGGAAATCGTCGATTCGAACCAGCCGGCCTTCCACGCTTTCTCCGGAGGGCTCGGTGACAGTCACCATGACGGTGCGCCGTGAGCCTGGCGCGCCCAGCGTGGGTCCGAAACGGCGATTCCGGGTCCCACCCGCAACCCACGCGTTCTGCAGCGCCTTGGGATCGGAGACGCGCGTCGCGATTCCTGCGAGATCGCCGGTGGGAGAATGGCAGCTAGCACATTTCGCTGCGAAGTAGGCTTGCCCGGCGGTTGCGTCACCAACCAGAACGCTCGGAGCCGCTTTACCGATGGATGGGGGCTTGCCCTGTGTTCCGATGGTGCCGACTTCGCCCCGGATATAAGCGGCCACGGCTTTCGCGTCCGCGGGACTCATGGGCACGGCGGGCATCCCAGCGTTCTGACGGCCGCCCTGGATGATGGGGACAATCAATTCGCCATCCTGGTCGCTGAGGGCCACCTGCGAGCGCAGCAAGTTGGGACCACCCAGATCACCGCCTCTCAGATCCGCGCCGTGACAACTGGTGCAACTTATGCCATACAGCGTTTTCCCGCGCGCGATCTGTACGGGATCACCCGGTGGACGCTTTTGGCCCGGAACCAATCCTCCGGGTCGGCGCACCGGGGTCGGGACACTCGCGGCTGGCGGCGTACCGGCCGGTGGTGTGGTCTGTGCCGCGGCGCGATCGGCCACGGCGATGGTCAGTAATGTTGGAAGCGCAATCAGCAACCAGTTCTTCACCTGTACCATTCACCTCGGAATCAAGTTGGACGTCTCCTGAATGGAAACGTCTTCATACTTAGATTAGTTCAGTTTGTTTGATGCTGTCAGCAGGATGGGCTACTTCTGATCGCGCGGCGGGACAATCCATAGGAAAATCTGGTGACTCAGGCCAAGCCCATGCTCCGTGTCGCCGCTTTTCAAAGTCTCTTCCTTGTCCGGCTTCCAATCGCCCATGTCGAACGTATTTGAAACGATCCGGGTACCTGGTTTCAAATCCTTCAGCAACTTTGGACGCAGACGCAGATTGACCCTTTGAAGCAGGAATAGAGTGACAACCGTGGCGTCGCGGATGTCGGCTTTGAACAGATCATTCTCTTCGAACCGGACCAGATTTTCGACGCCCGCCTTCTTGGCGTTCTCTCGCGCTTCGTGAATACGCTGCGGGTTGATGTCGATTCCTACGCCGTGCGTCCCGTACTGCTTGGCTGCCGTAATCACGATCCGGCCATCCCCGCAGCCGAGGTCGTAAACCACGTCGGTGCTTTTCACATCCGCGAGTTTCAACATCGCGTCCACGGCTTCGTCCGTGGTGGGTACGTAAGGAACTTCAGGGCGTCTGGATTGAGCGCTGGCGAGCGAAATGGAAAAGATCAGGAGCGCAAGACGGTGGCAGTTGGTCCGCGTGTGGAAATGCATCGGTCGCCTGAGCAATGGCGCGCCCGGAGGGACTCGAACCCCCGGCCTATTGGTTCGAAGCCAATCGCTCTATCCAGCTGAGCTACGGGCGCGGATCTAATGCCCATCGTAGCATTCTCCCGTGGGGCAGCTTGGTAAGCTGCGGGCGATTGTCAATCGGCCTGCCACGCACTACAGCGGAGGCAGCCAACCGCCGCGCAGGATGCCAGCCCGCCCCACACTCTTGTGAGTTCTCCGAGATCCTAGTTATCATAATCAGGCGTGAGCGGAAAGCGTGTAATAAAGAAGCGCCAAGCACAAGCGCCGAAGCCGGCCGCAGTCAGCGCGGCGCTTCCAACGGACGATAAGACCGCATTGACCGTGCGGCAACTTGGCGTGATTCTGGCCATAGGAGTGGTGTTCGGGCTGGGAGTGATTTATGAATTGGGACCGCTCAACGGTTTCGCCAGCATCACGAAGTGGGGATGGCCCTGGCAGGATCTCGGGACCATCCAGATGGGGCTCGCACTGCTGGCGCCATTTCTACTGATCGTGTTGGTTTTGTGGAACTCGGATCGCGTCATGCCGCGTGTGCCCATTTGGTTCTGGCTAGCCGCTGTCGCCCTAGCGCAGTTCTGCCTCCAACTGTTCAGCGTGCTCGCCGACCCGCGAGGGGCCGAGCGTATTCTGCAGATCGTATCCTCCGCCGACGCCACCTCCTATTTCACGGACGCGCTCAACATCCATAACCTAAGGGACTGGATGTCGAAGTTTCAGCAGGCAAGTCTCACCGGACATTCGACATCCCATCCGGCCGGTCCCATCCTCTTCTACTGGGTTTTTGCGACGCTATTCGGCAAGGATGCGGGCGCTTTCCTGGGCGGCATCGCAGTAGGTCTCATAGCTAGTTTCGGAGTGGTGGTGATGTACCACTTCGCGGGACTCTGGACCACCGATCGCCGTGTGCGCCTGCTGGCCAGCGGCTTCTACGCGCTGCTGCCTGGATTGACGGTTTTCTTTCCGGAGTTGGACCAAGTCTATCCGATTTTCTCGATGCTCGCGATCCTCGCATTTGTGAAGGCATTGAACACATCGAGTGCGTGGTACGGTTACGCCCCGGCCTTAGGGGCCGTCTTGTTCGCAGCAAGTTTCTTTGCGTACAATCTTTTGACCATCGGGGCGTTCCTTCTGTACTACAGCCTGTGGTGGTGGTGGCGAGAAGGCCGTACCGGCACGGCGGCGTTCACGGCTATCCGCGCTCCCGCCGTTTCTTTGATCGCCGCCGCATCGCTATATCTGGTGCTCTGGGCAGCCACAGGTTATAACCTTCCCGCGGCTCTTCGTCATGCCTTAGCGCTGCAAGATGCAACTGCTCGGTGGCTGAATCGTCCCTACATCGTCTTCATCCTTCCAGATCTGTATGATTTCGCGCTGGCCGCCGGGATCATCGCCATTCCGATTCTTTGGATTCACCTGAGCAAGCTGCGCGAGGAATTCAAGAAGAATCCAAACAGGATGGCGCTTACGCTGATCGGCTTGGCAACCATCGTGACTGTAGACGTATCCGGACTCTTACGCGGCGAGACAGCCCGGGTGTGGCTATTCCTGCAGCCTCTGTTAGTGGTTCCGGTGGCATTGGAGCTCGCGCGCCTTCGTTGGACCTGGCGATTGCCGATACTCACCCTGCAATGGTGGCTGCTGGTTCTGATCAAAGCCAAGATGTCGTTTATCGAGCCTTGACATAATACAAATTGCGGTTTTTCATTGTATTCGCATGTCTCTGCGCTTTTTGCTGCTAATAAGCGGCTGCGGTTCGCTAGTATCGCGCAGCAGACTAGCTCAGTCGAGATCCGGTGGCCGCGCGGCACCGTGCAGAAGCTAACGAATGTTACAGCGGAACCGGTTTCTCAAGATTGAGGAACCGTAGCGAGGAACTAATGGGACATACTGCGAGACTTTCTCTTGTGTTGATTGCGCTGGCGGCAGCCTTTTCCCAGCAGCGCGAAGCTAATCCTGGAAACCCCTCAACGCTCGAGGATTTCCAATCGGGCGACCAAAACCGCGAAGCGTTGCAACGGGCGACCGATCTCGTCGGCGCCACTAAAGCCTCTCCCGGAGATTGGGTAGCGGATGTGGGCGCGGGCGCCGGCTATTCCATGCGCTTGTCCAGGATGGTGGGGCCTACTGGAAAGGTATTCGCAGAAGAAATCTGGGCTCCAGCGCTCCGCTGCCTGGATTTGAGAGTCAAGCTGTTCGATCTTCCCAACGTGGACGTCGTTAAAGGAGAAGACGACAATCCCAAGCTTCCGCCCGGTTCGCTCGCTGCCGTGTTAGTTGTCAATTCATATCACCACTTCGAAAAGTATCAAGCCACGTGTGAGCAGATGCTGAAATCATTGAAACCTGGCGGCCGGCTGGTGATCGCCGATTACAGCTTGCCGGCCTATCGGCAGAAATCGAGAGCCGATCAACTGAAGATCCACGAAATTGATCCTGAACTATTGAGGACAGAGCTCACGCAAGCTGGCTTCTGCGTGCTATCGTGCGACGACCCTTTTGTAAACCGTATGCCGGATGCGGCATTCAGCTACGGCCCCAAGGAGGCCGACCTTTATCTAATGGTTGCTGTACGTCCGCAGGCGCAAAAATAAGGGCTGCTGCCTCCTGACAAAGAAGCAGGCCGCAAGGCCGAGCGCTGATCGACGCGAACCAGAAACCAGAAACGAGAAACGGCTTTTCAGATTCTCAACGACAGCAGCTCCGCCAATTCCCGGAACTCCACCGCCCACAGCGTTTCCCCTTTTTCCAACATCTCCGGATACACTTTTTCCAGAACGTCGTAGCAAAGGTTCTGGAGCGACCACAAATTCAGCGGCAATGGCAATGATCTCGCCGAGATGAGCTGGTGCCTAAGCCTAACCAGATGCTCCAGCTCAAGCGGGTTCTGAAAAAAATGTTGTGCGTTGCGCTCCAGGTGCCGCCGCAAAGTCATTTCAAGTGAAGTTTCGTCCAATGCCCCATTCGCAGTTCGCATATCCTCCAAAAGGCTCTGGATCAGCTCCAGATTCAGCTCGCCGGATTCCAAAGCGCGGCGCAACATGCCGTTCAACGCAATCTCAGCGGTAATCTTCATCGCGTAGGGAACCGGAATGTGGCAATCGTGCATGAAACGCAGCAGCGGCGCGTAGTTATCGTAAAGCTGCCGGTAGGCGGATTCGATTCCCCGCAGCGCAGGTTTAAGGATTTCGTTCAGAATCTTGCGCTGTTCATCGCGGAAGAGGTTCCGCAACGAGTAAGTATGGCCTCCGAAGCTCTGATCGATGAGGTGAATGGTATCCGGAACATCCGATCGTATGAAGGCATCCCGGACGGCCTTGCCCAGGTCCCGATAGCCTTCGTCGTTCGAAAACATGGAGACGCCGCCGTGCAAATTGTGATCCCCGAAGTGCACCACGCCGAACATCAACATCTCGGATTCCTGGGTAATCCTGGAATTGAAGCGCGCCCGGCCAAGGGCCAGCCGCATTTTCCCGGATCGCTTCAAGCGGTAGTCCTTACTATCCACCTCATAGGAATAAACTCGCGCATTCTCGGGTAACTGCTCGAATAATGAGGTAATGGCGTAGTGGGCGCCCAACTTCAACAAGTCCACCATGGCGGGTTTCACTAAAGTACTGTAAATGTTCGCGCCGTCCCGGTGTTCCGGGACATTACTCTTGGCGAGCGCCAGCTTTCCGAGGAAATGCTGCTCGACGGAATCGTCGAACAACTCCTCGGCCAGTTGAACCACGCGGCCGGCGTATTGGATCACCTGCACGGTTTCGATCCCGGAAAGCTCATCGAAGAACCAGCCGCAGCTGGTGTACATGAGCATGGCGTGGCGCTGCAGCTCAAGCAGCTTCCACACGTGGACGCGATCGGCTCGTTGCAGATTCTTGCGCCGGAAATGGCGTGCCCCGAAGCGATCCCGGCTCTCGGGCGAGCGGTCCAGAATCACGTCGATGTAATCGTCACGCGCGGCCCAGGGGTCCTTGAGATAGCGAGCCGCTGCTTTTTCGTAATGGGGCGCAACTTCGTCGCGCAGCCAGTCCAGCGCGACGCGTAAAGGCTCGCGCCATTCCTGATTCCAGTCGCCATGGCCGCCGGAATTGCAGCTGCAGTTTCTGCTCCAGCGTCCCACGTCGTGCACGCAGCTCCAGGCGGTGTTTTCGAAAATCTCGACGGTATGCTCGGGTGGATGGAGCGACAGAAATTGGGGGTAGTTGGTGATCTTCGCCAGGCCTTTGGACTCGATGTAACCGAGCGCATAGGCCAGCGCCATATCGCCGTATCGGTGATGATGGCCGTAGGTTTCGCCATCGGTAGCGATGTGGGCCAGTTGGGGCCAGTCGCGCTGATCGTTGAAGGAGGTCAACAAACGCCGGGCGAAGTTCTCCCCGTTGTTGAGCAAGCCCTCGAAGGCGACGGCGCGTGAAATGGGTCCGTCGTAAAAGAACAGATCGATAGCCCGGCCCGATTCCAGGTTGAGCTTATAAGCGCGCGTAGGATCAATGCGGCCATCGCTGACATCCTCGCCATCCATGGATTTGGCTTGCGAAGGAGCTAGCACCGTGTATTTGATGCCGTGCTGGGCCATGATATCCAGGGTTTCCAAATCCACTGCCGTTTCGGGCAGCCACATGCCTTCCGGGTCGCGCCCGAAACGAAACCGAAAGTCCTGGATGCCCCAATACACCTGAGTGAACTTGTCGCGCGAGTTGGCAAGCGGCATGATCATGTGGCTATAGCACTGAGCCATGGCCGATCCGTGCCCGGAGAAGCGCTGGGCGCTAATGCGGTCAGCCGCCAGGATATCGCGGTACGTTTCCGGTACTTTTTCCGCCAGCCAGGAAAGCAGGGTAGGTCCAAAGTTGAAGTTGATGCTGGCGTAGTTATTAACTATCTTGATGATGCGGTTTTCACTGTCGAGAATGCGCGAAGCGCCGTTGGGAGCGTAACATTCCGATGTGATTCTCTCATTCCAATCGTGGTAGGGATAGGCGGAATCCTGCTGCTCGATGGCCTCCAGCCAAGCGTTCTCGCGCGGTGGTTGATAAAAATGGCCGTGGATACATAAGTAGCGCATAAAAACGTTCTTCGGTTCTCCCGTTATTCGGTTCTTCGGTTCCAAGGCAAGCGCCGGTTCCCGCGAACCGAGGAACCGATGAACTGAGGAACCGAAGAACTATGCCCTTGATGCAACTACCGCGGTCCCGTAGCAGAGAACTTCGGTAACGCCTTGCATGATTTCGGTGGCGTCGTAGCGTACTCCAATGATGGCGTTGGCGCCCATCTGGGCCGCGTGCTCGGACATGCGCTGGTAGGCATGGGCCCGGGTCTCTTCGCACAACTTGGTGAACCGAGTGATGTCGCCCCCCACCAGCGTTTGCAGGCTTGCGCCCACGGTTCCGAAAATGGAACGCG
>Ga0116125_1000907_pt1 | contig 13439 bp, 15 predicted proteins | sample June2015DPH_16_1_2_FD_89729 | JGI IMG/M metagenome (GOLD analysis project Ga0116125, IMG submission 89729) | Peatland microbial communities from SPRUCE experiment site at the Marcell Experimental Forest, Minnesota, USA - June2015DPH_16_10 | ecosystem: Environmental > Terrestrial > Soil >...
ACCAGAGCATGCCACGCTCGGCTTCTTGCACCGGCAACGGCTCTTTGCCGGCGGTTCGTTTCCAGGACAAAGTGAAGGAGTATTCGCCGGAGCCGCTTTGCGGGTCGTGAATGGAGACCCGGGCAGTGTAGTTATTGTTCTCGCGCGGTTGTTCCACCAATCGGATCTCGCCGCGGCCCTCATGGTCATCGAGAGTCACCGCGACATCGCCATGCGGTAAGGGCCGGGTAAACTTGAAGCGCTCGTCGGCCACGGGCCCGCCGCGGTCCACCTTGGAGATGCAGGTTTTGTCCTGGCAGCTAATGATGGCCTCTTCGTCCACCCGGCCGCTCCAGGCTAATTTGTCCGTCTTGTTACCGCGCTCGTAGGCTTGGTTGGAAGCATCCCAATAGAGGGCGATGGAATAGAATGAGCTACCGGGCTGGCGGTCCTCGACGGAAACGGCCAGCGTGTACTGATTCTCGATCCGCGGCTGGTCGATGATGTGGACGAATCCTCGGCCCTCCCGCACTTCCAGCCGGGCATCCTGCCGGGATTCGGGAAGCCGGTCGTAAAAATGATATTGCTGGCGCGAGACGGGTGCGCCCTCTTTGACTTGGACGTTGAGGCGATCGGCGTGTAGATAGAGGATGTCGATGCCGTCAACTTCGCCTTGCCAAGTGAATTGTGCGCGGTCCTGGGCGGGGAGAAGCGGCGTGAGGAGCAACCACGTGAGGATTCGCACGGAAATCCTATTGTACCTGTGGGGCGGGTTGCCAACCCGCCAGTTAGCTACTCAGCCACCGAATTCCACACACCCCGTTCGCCCATCGTATTGGCGAAATAGCAAACCACCTGCGTCATCTCCTGGAGCGCGCGCCGAGCCAGGGAACGCGGCAGCACCGACGCGAGCGCGTAGAAGGCCTTCATCAGCTCGAAATCCAACATCAGCATGCGCTGCTCGAAGCCCTCGCTCCCGGTGTGCAAGGCGGGACTATGATCCAGCAGATAACTGAGCAGATGATAGTCCCGCTCCAGCTTTTTTCGCAGCGTGTCCAGAACGCGCCGCTCGTTTGCATTGGGGAGAGTCTGCTGCACTTCCAGGACCCCCAACTCATTGGCCGCTGCCACCTGCGGCGTGTAGTCGTGAGCCGGTTTAGCGCTCAGTATCAGGCCGCAACTATAGCGGAACCATGCCAGCAGCGACCCCATGGAAAACGCCGTGATAATAGCGCTCGCAATCATTGGTTCTACAGAACGCGTACCGCCGATGCAGTACGTCCTCTTGTGAAAAAAGAATACCATCGGCAGGTACTCGGTACAAGAGTTTGGTGCAGTTCTAAGGTTGTTTCCGCCGAAACAGCTCAGGCGTTTCGCCGACTGATGAAAAGCATGTCCTTGAGTTTCAGGCCATGCTCCCGGCAATACAGCATATGTAGATAACCGTAGCTGCCAGTGATGTAATCGGCTTGAGAAAACCCGAGCAGTTTGGCCGTGCGGCCAATCCATCGAGGAGTGCCTTCCAGCTCCAGGAAGTTCCCAACCGGTGTCTCATCCAGCATTACGTTGCCGGATTCATCGGAAGGTTTCGCAAACTCCGTGCGAAATTTCTCGTAACGGAACACCGGTTGATAGCCAATGTTCTTGAACATCTTTTCGAGTAATTCGGCGTCGGAAACGTACACTTCCAGTTCGTGACGTTTCTTGTACCGCACGCTCTTGGACGGTCCCTTGTAAGTGAGCAGAGCGTGACGCCCGACGCGGCGGATGCGGATCAGCTTGCCCTGTTTGCCGAGGGAATCCTTGGGATTGTCGAACAGCGTGTTGAATTCGTGGGAGCGCGCCACGGCAACTCGGAAGCCTAGCTTGCGCAAAGTCCGGCGGATTTTCGAGATGTCGGAGGGAAGGCGCAGCTTGATTTCAATCTCGAAGTTCACGAAACAAGATTATGGATAGAATGGGGGATTGTCAATGGAGCGAATATGGCCAAATCTAAAAAGCACTCAGTGGATCGCCGTGGTTTCTTGAAAGGCGCGGCAGCGGGCGCCACAGTGCTGGCTGTAAAGCCCGAGGTTGCACAAGCGCAGAAGTCCGATGTGCGGCGCGCCGCAGCTCCGCCGCCAAGTGCCAAAGAGACCGCCGCTGAAACCTCGCCGCCAGTGAAAGTGGAGGTGCTGACCACGGACCGTCCGGGCTCGGACTTCATGTTGGACGTCCTTAAATCGCTTGACTTTGAGTATGTTTGCTCCAATCCCGGATCCAGTTTCCGTGCTCTCCACGAATCCACCATCAACCACGGCGGCAATCGTAGCCCGGAGTTCATCACCTGCTGTCACGAAGAATCCGCAACCGCCATGGCGCACGGCTACGCCAAGATTGAAGGCAAACCGCTTCTGGTTTTCGCTCACGGCACCGTCGGATTGCAGCATGCCTCCATGGCCATCTATAACGCCTACTGCGACCGCGTGCCCGTCTACGTGGTCCTGGGCAATATCATGGACGCCACGCGGCGCCGGTCTTTCGTGGATTGGACGCACAGCGTGCAAGATGCGGCGGCCATGGTCCGCGAGTACATCAAGTGGGATGACGCGCCGCTCTCGCTGCCTCATTTCGCAGAGTCCGCCGTGCGCGCCTACAAGATCGCGATGACGCCGCCGTGTATGCCGGTGGTGATCGTGGCGGATGCCGACACGCAAGAGAGCCCGATTCCAGACGGTACGGATTTGCGCATCCCGAAGCTCACCTTGACCGCGCCTCCGCAGGGCGATTCGGGCGCAGTGACCGAAGCCGCGCGTTTGTTGGCCGCGGCGGAAAATCCCGTGATTCTAGCGGGCCGCGCCGCGCGTACGCCCGCGGGATTGAAACTACTGGTGGAACTCGCCGAAACGTTGCAGACCGCCGTCATCGATCAACGCCAGCGCATGAATTTCCCAAGCCGCCATCCGCTGAATCAAACGTTGCGCGGCCGCGCGGCGATCGCCAACGCCGACGTGATCCTGGGCCTGGAGGTAGAGGATTTTTACGGCGCCGTCCATTCCATCGGCCAGCAAATCGAATATTCCACGCGAACAATCACCAAGCCAGGCGCGAAACTCATCAGCATCACCGCCGGCGATCTATTTCTGCGCAGCAACTATCAGGACTTCCAGCGCTTTCAGGAAGTGGATCTCGCGATCGCCGCGGACGCGGAAGCAACTTTGCCGTCTCTCATCGAAGCGGTGAAGCGCCAGCTCACCGATGATCGCAAGCGCGCGTTTCAGGACCGCGGCGCCAAGCTTACAGCCTCGCATCAGGAAGTTCACGAAAAGGCTCGCGCGGATGCCGCCTACGCCTGGGACGCAAGCCCCATCAGCACCGCCCGTTTGTGCGCGGAGCTGTGGGCTCAAATCAAGAATGAGGATTGGTCGTTTGTATCCACCAGCGCTTTCGTCAGTGGCTGGCACGACCGGCTGTGGGACTTCAACAAACACTACCATCACATCGGCGGACAAGGCGGCTACGGCATCGGATACGGCGCGCCGGCGGCGGTGGGCGCCGCGCTTGCGAATCGCAAACATGGGCGGCTCACGGTCAATATACAGTGCGACGGCGACATGATGTATGCACCGGGAATCCTATGGACCGCCGCGCATCATCGCATCCCGCTGCTGAACATCATGCACAACAATCGCGGGTATCATCAGGAAGTGATGCAGGTGCAGATCATGGCCAACCAACACAACCGTGGCGTGGATCGCGCGCAGATCGGCACGACGATTGATGATCCGCCGGTCGACTATGCCAAGCTAGCGCAGAGTATGGGCATGTATGGCGAAGGGCCCATCAGCGATCCGAAAGATCTTGCAGCGGCTCTTCGCCGCGGTATCGAAGTAGTGAAGCGCGGCGAACCGGCCATGATCGACGTAGTCACCCAACCGCGTTAGGAGGAACACATGCGAAAGCTGATCCTGCTATTGACCGCCGGCCTTCTTCACGCGCAGGACGCTGCCACTGGCAAGAAGCTTTTTTCCAGCGTCGGTTGCTACGAATGCCACGGACGCGTAGGCCAAGGCGGAAGCGCCGGCCCGCGACTAGCTCCGCGCCCGGTTCCACTCGAAGCCCTGATCGCGTACGTCCGCCATCCCTCCGGCGCCATGCCGCCCTACACCACGAAGTTAGTAACCGACGCCCAACTAGCAGACATACACGTGTACCTGGCATCCATTCCACCGCCGGCGAAAGACATTCCACTTTTGAAGCAACAATAGCGATCTGGACCACTTCAGCACAGTTGCACGGAGTTGAAGTACGCTGAAAAGGGGAACGCAATGGGCCGCGAGCAACTTCACACATTGATTGATCGGATTCCTGAGAACGAGATTTCAGCGGCGCAACGTTTTCTGGAATATCTGGCCAGCACCGCTGCCTTCCGTGCCGCGATCCTGGCGTCACCTGACGACGAGCCCGTGACACAGGGTGACGCAGAAGCCATAGCTCGTGCGCGCGCTGACATCGAAGCCGGAAGAATAGTGTCCCACGACGAGATCCTACGTGAATTCGGCGGTTAATGAAATTCATATGGCCCGAGTCCGCTCGCGCGGAATTGCGCGGAATCGATCGCGATACGGCCATGCGGATCCTTCTTGCACTGACCAAGTTCAGTGATTCCGGCGAAGGCGATGTTAAGGCTCTTGTAGGTAGGTGGCTGGGATATTTCCGGCTACGGGTTGGCGACTATCGCGTGATCTTTTCGATCAGTCCAAAAGAGATCGCCATCGTGAGAGTTCGGCATCGATCTGACGTGTACAGTTAGCGCCGGCGAATGTGGCGCGCAATCCTACTAATTCTTGGCGGCGATGAAATCGTCCACATCCTTATGCAGCTTCTCCCGCGCCTTTTTATCGATGTACATCATATGCCCCGCTTCGTAATACGCGAACGCAATGTTCTTCCGGATGGCCGGCTCCAGATTCATATGCGACACAGTCTGCTCAATGCCGTTGAACGGCGTGGCCAGGTCGTAGTAGCCGCATGCCACCAGCACTCGCAACGAGCCCTGCTGCGTCATGGCTGAGCGCAACGATTCGGCAACCTGGCCCGGCTGCCCCTGGTCCCATGGCCGGACGTTCGCGGTGATGGTGTAAAACATGTCGGAGTTCCAGTTCAGTTCGCGCCGTAAATAATCCTGGAACATCGCCGAATAAGCGCCTTCATAAGATGCTTCGCTCGAATCGTATTCATTGCGCTCGCCGGCCGCGTCCACGTCCATCCCCGTGAATCGTGAATCCAGGCGCCCCACCGTCAGCCGCTTGTCGCGCAGCAGCTCCTTAAACCAACGCTGCGGACTGATCCGAAGGTTGGTTTCTTCAATGTACTTCGGCGAGAGCCCTGTGTATCGCGCCAGATCGTGGACCACCTTCTGATACTCCGACGCCGGCAACTGGTCGCCTTTCTCCAGCGCGGCCGCATATTCGCCGTGCGCGAACTGCCGCGCCGCCTGAGCCACCGATTCGACATTCTCTTTCTGAAGCTCTGGCGGCAGCAGGTGGTGATACCACGCCGAAACCGTGAACGTTGGCAGGAAAAACTTAAAGCGGTCGTCAGCGCCCCAACTGGCAAACGCCACCGAAGAAACCAGCACGATTCCATTCAGATAAATCTGGTGACGCTGCTGCAGGATGCTGGCCATCTGCGCCGAGCGCGTGGTGCCGTAGCTTTCGCCGATCAGAAATTTTGGCGAAGCCCAGCGCTCGTTGCGGGTCAGATACTGGTAGACGAAATCGGAAAACCAAGTGGCGTCCTGCACCGTGCCATAGAATTGCGACGGATTCTCGCCCGGCGCGGGCCGGCTGAATCCGGTGGAGATGGCGTCCACGAACACCATATCGGTGGCATCCAAAAACGAGCTCTCGTTATCGACAATCGAGTATGGCGCCGGCATCCCGTGCCCATCGTCCGTCAGCACGATTCGTTTCGGCCCCAGCCCCATGTGAGTAAACAACGAAGCTGAACCCGGGCCCCCGTTGTACACGATCGACAGCGGTCGTTTGGAAATATCCGCCACGCCGTCCTTGGTGTAAGCGACGTAAAAGAAACTGGCCTTGGGCGTCCCATCGTCGGATTTGATCACATACGTTCCCGCGGTCGCGGTGTAGTTGATTTGCTGCCCGCCCACGTGCGCGCTGTGCTTCGTCTCGATGATTTGTTCCACGGGCGGCGGACCGTGGTGCGCGGGTTGTGCCGGCGCTTGCCCCGGCTGCTCCTGCGCTGGAGGTTGCTGATCCCGGTTGCGGCGCTGTTCAACCTGCGCGGTGGCGATCACCGTTGTAAACAACAAAACCGAAATAGTGCGACTCATTCCCAGCCCTCCCTACTTGGACACTCGAAGCATCACCACGCCATGGGGATAAACTTCGGCTTCGAACAGATCCTTGATTTTGCCGCGATCGGCGTGCGCCCACAGATCGCGTACCGAATGTTTTCCATTGAGCCCCAGGTCGAACCATTTGGCGATCATCAACTCGGCCCGATCTCCGCGATTGAAAAGTGCAACAGCCATGTCGCCACCATCCAGCGGCTTCGCCCAAATTTCAGTACGGCCATCCTTAGAAACGCGAAAACCCTGCTTGCCCAACTTGTCCTGATTGATCGCGATCACCTCGCGGTTCGTCAAAAGTTGCTTGATTTCATCCGGCATACTGCGCAGATCGTTGCCCGCCAGCAGCGGCGCGGCCAGCATCGCCCACAGGCTCATATGCGTTTTGTACTCCACCTCGTCCATGTGCTCGTTGCCGATTTCGAGCATATCCGGATCGTTCCAGTGCCCCGGTCCCGCGTACTGTTCCAAACCCGTCTGCTTGTCGAAACCAATCGTAGACATGCTTTTCCATGTATCTTCGATATCGCCGGTGGTGCGCCACAAATTTCCACCCGAAGCCGCGCCCCACTCCCAAACTTTGTGCAGTCCGTACTGGCACAAACTGAAGACGATGGGACGCCCGGTGGCCTTCAGTGCGTCGCCCATTCTTTTGTAGACTGCCGGCATCTCTTCTTCCTTGTAGACCGTCTTCGCGCTGCACCAATCGTACTTAAGATAATCGATACCCCATGCGGCCCAAGTGCGCGCGTCCTGCTCCTCGTGCTGATAGCTGCCTTCGTATCCAGCGCAAGTCTGCGGCCCCGGCGACGAATAAATTCCGATCTTCAGTCCCTTGGAATGGACGTAGTCGGCCAGCCCTTTCATGTCGGGGAATTTCTCGTTGGGCTGAAGCACTCCCTGCGCATCCCGCTTTCCCTGCCAAGTGTCGTCGATGTTGACATACAGGTAGCCGGCGTCCTTCATCCCGCTGGATACCATGGCGTCCGCAATTTCTTTGACCACCTGGGCGTTGACATTCTTTTCGAACTTGTTCCAGCTGTTCCAGCCCATGGGCGGCGTCACGGCCAGTTGCTGCGCGAAGCATGCAGATGCGAAAATCAAGCCGGTAATGGGTCTCCAGGTCATAGCTTCTATGAAACCACTTTTTGTCCCGTCCCTGGAGTTGACTGGCTATACTAAGAAGGTATGGCAACCTTAGTGAGCCTCGGCGCCTCCAAACTCGACGCCGCTTCGCTAGCCCAAAAGCAGGAAAAACTATTCTCGATCCTGGAGCAACTGGGCCGCGTCATGGTGGCCTATTCAGGCGGCACCGATTCCGCTTTCCTCGCCTGGGCAGCGCACCGCGCGCTCTCGGACAATGCCATCGCCATCACCGCCGACTCCGCATCCATCCCCGAATCTCACAAGCGCGATGCGGAGGCATTCGCCCGCGAATGCGGATTCCGGCACGAATACATTGAAACTCACGAATTCGACAATCCCGATTACGTGAAAAACGATCCCAACCGCTGCTTCCATTGCAAGGACGAGTTATTCACGCAATTGGACGCCTTAGGCCGCGAGCGGGGAATTCCGCACATCGTCTATGGCGTGAACGTAGATGATCTAGGCGATTACCGCCCCGGCCAGCGCGCTGCGAAACTGCACGAAGTGGAAGCGCCGCTCGTCGATGCCGGATTAACAAAAGCCGAAATCCGCGAACTATCCCGATTGGCCAACCTCTCCACCTGGGACCGTCCGGCGTCCGCCTGCCTGAGTTCCCGCATCCCCTATGGAACGGCCGTGACAGTTGAGAACGTGAAGACGGTGGAAGTGGGCGAAGAGCGAATCCGTGCGCTCGGCTTCCGCCAATTCCGCGTGCGCTTTCACGGCGAGTTGGTCCGGATCGAAATCGCCCCCGACGAACTCGCCCGCGCCCTGACTCCCGAAATGGCGCAAGCCTTCGTCGAAATCTTCAAGCCGCTAGGATTTCACTACGTAACGATCGATCTGGAAGGTTATCGACAAGGGTCGCTGAATTCGGTCTTGAAATAATTGAATTGCCTTTAAGGCATTTTCGTTGCTACCCGGCCTACACCGCTTCCACCCTCAACGGATTCGATATGAGAAGCGTCACGCCTTGCATGGAGAAGCCGATCGGCATGACGTCTCTACCTCTGTTTGGAGCTCTGCGCATCATGGCGCTTCCTTTCGCCCTCAACGTGTCGACTGCGCAGCCGTTGCCGCCAACGCCGTCATATAAATTCGAAGTGGCGGTCATTAAGCCGTCAGATCTTGAGTCTTCCGTGGTCTGGCTTATCCCGGAAGCTAACGGCGGTTTCCGTTGACAGAATGTCACTGTTTGGCAGCTGATCACGAGCGCTTATTATATCCGCGATCAGCAGTTAACGGGCGGCCCACCGTGGATCAAGACGGATCGGTACGACATTTCTGCAAAGCCAGAGGAGGTAGACCCGGAACCGCTCGGGCCAGCGATGGGCCCTGTAAGTTTTACGAGTTATATGACTCGGCATAGACAGCGCGTGCAGGCGTTGCTAAGCGATCGGTTCGGTCTCGTGCTTGGAACTGAGACGAAGGTTATGCCCTTCTACTCCTTGAAATTAGCCAAAAGCGGGAACAAAATGCAAGTCGTCGACGAAAACAGTCCGGCGGACCCGATTGCCAGGATGAGAAATGGTCAATTGGCAATGACCACCGATATGAAAGGAATTGTGTCCATGCTCACTGACATTGTTGGGCGACCTGTGATTGATGAAACGGGCTTGACCGCTTACTACAAGGTAAAGCTGGAATGGACACCGGATACGGAAGACGGCGCAGAAGAAGGTAAGGGCTCCATTTTCACGGCGCTAAAAGAGCAACTTGGCCTCCAGCTTGAATCAAAGAAAGGCCCGGTGCCGGTGTTTGTCGTCGAAAAGATTGAAAGACCCAGCGAGAATTGATGTGATTTAATTCCGCGTCCCGATGGTTTCTGTCCGCCCCGCCAACGGCTTTACAGCGGGCCCTCCACAAACTCCAACGCCCGTATTCAAAAGGGCGTTCAGCAGATTGTGCAGCACGGCGTAGACCATCTGTTCATTTACGGGCTGCTTGCCCGGCAGACGAAATGATGCAGGCAGCTCCTTGGCGATCTGCAGCCGGATGGAATGCGGCAGCGTGCGGCCCGAGCGATCCTTCTGGTTCGCAACGGAAATCGGCGTTTGCAGTACGGCGCCGGATTGTCCGTCCACATAAAACTGGCAGCGAGAAAACCAACCCAGGTTGCCGGGGTCCGCCGCATCGAAGAGCAGCAGCGGAGCTTGACGGTCGGCCGCCAGCAGGTCCAGGCACAGCCAACGCTTGTTGTCTTCGATCTTGTATTCAAAACCGGCCTGCTTGGCGATATTGGCCACAAAATCTGGATCCAGCTCCAGCAACAGGAATTTGTGATCGCCGGCCTGCAGCACTTGCATGAATTTCTATTTTATCCAATTCGAGAGCGAGTGCGCTGCTGCGCGCTGATAAAGCTGATAAAAACCAGCGTCGAATAATACCAGCAAAACTTCGCGCACGTGCGTATCGGGACCATCCAAATGAGCGGCCACGGTCTCAAGCGCGATGCTGGCGGCTTCCTGCGCGGGATAACCGTACGCGCCGGTGCTGATGGCGGGAAAACTAATAGTGCGCACGTTGCGTTCCTCAGCCAGCTCAAGGCACTTGCGATAGCACCCCGCCAGTTGATCTGGTTCACCGTGCCGCCCGTCGCGATAGATAGGTCCAACCGCGTGAAACACATACTGCGCCGGAAGTGCGCCGGCACTGGTCACCACAGCGCTGCCGGTTCGACATCCTCCGGCGCTATTTCTCACTTCATCCAGCTCGCGCATGATGGCCGGCCCGCCCGCGCGATGAATTGCCCCATCCACGCCTCCGCCGCCCGCCAAGCTGGAATTCGCGGCGTTGACAATAGCGTCAACGCGGATCTTGGTAATGTCACCGATCACCAAACGAAGTTTCCTTCCGTTCGGGAAATCGATGTCCATGCCGTTGATTGTACCCCGATTGCCCATTCGGACCCGCGACCGTAAGAGAGTCGGTGCCTTATAGTAATCGGTGCCTTATAGTAAAAGGTTGGAACCCGTGGACGCTCTAGTGCTCTTCGACATTGACGGTACTCTTGTCCGCCGCGCCGGCGAGCATCATCGTGAAGCACTGGTAGAAGCCATCCGTCGCACCGTGGGCTTGGAAACCACTACCGACGGCGTCCCCGTATCCGGCATGTTGGATCGCGATATTCTCACCATCATGATGACTCGCGCCGGAATGAAACCAGCGGCCATCCGCAAAGCGATGCCGGCCGTAGTGGAGCGCGCGCAGCAAATTTATGTTCGCACCGTGCCGCCGCTCGAACGTAAGGTGTGCCCCGGTGTTCGTCGCGTGCTTCGATCTCTCCAGCGCCGTGGCGTTGTCACCGGTCTCGTCACCGGAAACCTCTCGCGGATTGGCTGGCGCAAGATGGAACGCGCCGGTTTGAAGCCGTATTTCCGTTTTGGGGCTTTCGCCGAGCTCGCGAAAGACCGCGCCGGATTGGTCCGCCTGGCCATCCGCCGCGCGCGCAAAGAAAAATGGATCAGCCGCGCTGGCAACATTTCCTTGATCGGCGACCATCCCAACGACGTCCGTGCCGCGAGAGCCAACGGAATTCGCGCCATCGCAGTCGCAACCGGTCTGGTACCGATCGAGGAGCTGCGCACTTATTCGCCCGATGTCCTGCTGCCCGATCTCCGCTCCCTGGCGTTGGAGATGCTGTTTTGATGGAAGCTCAGTCGCTCGCGGTGAAGCGCGCGGAAGTGGAGTTTCACAATTTCGCGTCTCTGGGGCAACCCGAGCGCGCCATCGCGCATTACGCCGAACAGAATGTCCGCCGCGGTGCGGTGATCCGCAACCATCTCAACTTCATCGGCGAGATGACGCCCTTCCTCGAGATCGGTTCCAACGTCGGACACACCAGCTACATGCTGGCCAATGAATTCGGCGCGAGCGGCTTTGCCTTGGACATTTCAGCCGATTCATTGCGCTATGGCACCGCCCTGCAGGACCGCTGGCAGCTTTCCCGCGCGCCCATCCGCGTGGCCGGCGATGCCGTGAATTTGCCTTTCGCCGACGGATCGCTGCGCTTCGTCATGGCGTTTCAGATGCTCAGCCAGTTCATGAATATGGAGAGCGTATTTCTGGAAGTGAAGCGCGTGCTCGCACCCGGCGGCACTTTCCTTTTCGCCGAAGAGCCGCTGAAACGCAAGTTGACGCTGCGCCTTTACCGCTGCCCTTACTACGACACCATGAAACCCTGGGAGCGCCGCTTGTCCGATTGGGGCCTGCTGGGTTATCTGGTCCGCGATGTCATCGGCGCGCACCAGGAGGAAAGCTTCGGAATCCGGCAGAACCACAGCATGGGCATCAAGGAATGGCACCAATTGATTCGCGCGCATTTCGTAGACGCCGAGTACGAAATGTTCGTGCCGGAGCGCGGGTGGGGTGAGCGGATCGTCAAGAATGGCGCGATGTCCCAATGGCGCGCCGCGCGATTGCTGGGCGGAACGCTAGCCGCGGTTTGTCGCAAGGCCGGTGACACCGCGCGTGTCCCTTTCAACGAATCTGAATTTCAGTTGCAGCTGCGCTGCCCGGATTGCCACTCCCCCCTGCATCGCGATTCGAGCGACACCCTGCAATGTTTGAAATGCAGCTATCGCGCGCCGAACGAAGGCGCAGTATATAATCTGCTGCCAACCTCCGAACGCGCTGAACTCTACCCGGGCGATCGCGAAGACGTGATCGACTTCTGTCTGGCGAGCCACAATGAGCGCTTGCTCGAAGGCTGGTACGATCTCGAAGGCGTGTTCGGAAACAAATATCGCTGGATTGGTGAGCACGCAGCGGCTCACCTGGTGCGTGTCAAGCCCGGTCCACAACGGTTGCGGATTCGCGGTCACGCTAGCGAAGGGCATCCTGTGGAGTTGCACGCCCGCGCCAACGGGCGGGAAGTGGGCCGTTGGAAACTCGATCGCCCCGGCCTATTCATCGTAGAAGCCGACCTTTCGGAGAGTTCGGAATATCACATCGAAATCAATGCCGGCCCAACATGGAGCGTACCCACCGACGACCGCGTCTTCACTGTCAACCTGAGCATGATTCGGCTGGTGCCGCGCGACTGAAGTGGCTAAGAGGCTACGGCAAAGCCAACTTCCGCGCCAGCTCCCGAAACCTTGCCTCCCCATGTAGCGCTTCAAACCCGGGTTCAGATTTCAATAGCGGCATCATGATGCTCTTATCCGCATAAGCCTGCTCCAGCGCATCCAACGCCTTCGCATCCCGCCCGAGAAAGGTATATTGTGTGGCCATGCCAAATGAATCCCGCGACCCGGCCTTCTCCTCATCCTGCAGCCTCTGCCCATACAAGCGCTTTAAAGCCTCTTCGGGATTCCCAGCCGCCAGATGCAGAATACCGGCTACCTCGCCGTACTTCTTCTGATAAAAAAGACTGCGCAGGATGCACGCGTTCACCTCGGCAAGAGCCGGCTCCAGCGCCTGCGCCCGCCGCGCCTGCCGGATCGCGTCGTCAAAACGGTGCGCCTGCAAATACAGCCATCCGGCATCCATGTTCACCCGCGCCGACAGCGGATCCAACGCAATTGCGCGCCGTAGCGACTCGATACCCTGCTCCGTCCGCCCCATCGCAACCAGAAAGAACGCGTAATCGTGATGCGCCACGGGAAGACTCGGATTAATTGCGATGGCACGCGTGAAATGCTGCTGCGCCAGCGGCCAATTCCATTCGCGCCAAAACAGCACGTTGGCCAGCGCATTTTGCGCTTCCGCGTTTAGCGCGTTGATGCTCAGCGCTTTCTCCGCCGCTTCCCGCGCTCGCGTCCAGATCTCGGGCGTCGACGCCGAGCCGGACCGCGCCAGCCCCACGCGAGCTTCCGCCGCGGATGAATAAGCCGGGTCGAATTGAGCATCCAGCCTGGCGGCTTCTTCAAAATAATCGATGCTGCGCTCCAGGTCCGCGCGGGTTTCCTTGTGCTCCAGGTACAGTCCATTCAAATAGGCCTGATATGCTTCCTGA
>Ga0116125_1000911_pt1 | contig 13391 bp, 12 predicted proteins | sample June2015DPH_16_1_2_FD_89729 | JGI IMG/M metagenome (GOLD analysis project Ga0116125, IMG submission 89729) | Peatland microbial communities from SPRUCE experiment site at the Marcell Experimental Forest, Minnesota, USA - June2015DPH_16_10 | ecosystem: Environmental > Terrestrial > Soil >...
CAGATGGGGGCGAAGATGGTCGATTTCAACGGCTGGGACATGCCGGTGGAGTATCCCGCATCTATCGGATGCGGCGTTATCAATGAGCATATGGCGGTGCGGACCGGCGTGGGAATTTTTGATGTCAGCCATATGGGCGACATTCGCCTTGCGGGGCCGCAGGCGCTGGCCGCTGTGCAGTACATTTCCATGAACGATGCCTCGAAGTTGGTGGTGGGGCAGGCGCAGTATTCCGCGCTGCTCTATCCGCAGGGGACGTTTGTGGACGACGTGATCGTCCATCGACTGGGCGAGGATGAATATCTTCTTGTCATCAATGCCGGCACGCGGGAGAAGGATTTCAGCTGGGTGCGGGACAATACGCGGCAGTTTGATTGCGCGGTAGAGAATTTGTCCGACGATTTCACGCAGATTGCGATTCAGGGGCCGAAGGCGGTCGATCTGTTGCAGAAAATGACGTCTGCCGATCTCTCCGCGGTGAAGTTTTACTGGGTTACACGTGGCGATATCTTAGTTCTCGATCACAGTATGCGGCATCACTTCGGAAATACTCTGATCGCACGAACAGGTTACACGGCGGAGGATGGATTTGAAATCTACGTGCCTTCCGACGAAGCTACCAGTGCGCTGGTGTGGAATAGGCTCCTCGAAGTTGGCAAAGAGTTTGGGGTTGTCCCCTGCGGATTAGGGGCGCGTAATACTCTGCGCCTGGAGGGAAAACTTCCCCTTTACGGGCATGAGATTTCCGATACGATAAATGTTTGGGAAGCGGGGCTTGATCGCTTTTGTAAGATGGACAAGCCGGAGTTTGTTGGGCGTGCTGCGCTAGAGAAGGCAAAAACAGATGGCGTCAAGCGCACGCTGGTTGGGTTGGAAATGACTGAACGCGGCATCGCTCGCGACGGATACAAAGTGATGGACGAGGGCGGGCGAGAGATCGGATATGTGACCAGCGGGTCGCCTGCGCCGTTCTTGAAGAAAAATATTGCGCTGGCTTATGTGCCGCCGGAATTCGGCTCTGTGGGCGGTACAGTGAAAGTCGAGATTCGCGGCCAGGGTGTTGGGGCGCAAGTGGTGCCGACTCCTTTTTATAAGCGGCCTAAGAAAGCTTAAACACAGAGGGCACAGGGTTTCACAGAGGATTTTGCTGGAAGCAGCAGCTAGGAGCTATAGGCGTTTATGGCGTACCCAACCGATCGCAAATATACGAAGCAGCATGAGTGGGTCAAAGTCGTGGGGCAGCAAGCCGCGGTTGGCATCACCGACCACGCGCAGGAGGCGCTGGGCGACATTGTGTTTGTTGAGTTGCCCAAAGTGGGTGCGGACCTGACCGCCGGCAATTCGTTTGGCACGGTGGAATCCGTAAAAGCTGTTTCGGACTTGTATGCCCCCGTCACGGGAACGGTCACTGAGATCAACGCCGACCTCGCGACCTCGCCGGAGAAGGTGAATAAGGACCCCCACGGCTCGTGGATGTTGAAGATGAGCCTGAGAAATGCGGGGGAGATCGGCGATCTGCTCTCCGCCGCCGCTTACGAACAGTTCGTTGCGGAAGAGGGCGGAAACTGACAGACCATGCTTTTATCTTCGCCTCTATCTCCCGGCGAAGTACGCCAACTCAGCGGGAATCTCCGCGCCTGAGCCCAACGTCGAGTGGCAAGATCAAGAGTGGCAAGATCAAGAGTGGCAAGATCAAGAGTGGCAAGATCAAGAGTGGCAAGATCAAGAGTGGCAAGATCAAGAGTGGCAAGATCAAGAGTGGCAAGATCGAAAGACCGCCTTACTACATCTAATAATTTCCTATGCGCTATCTCCCAAAATCTCCTGCCGACCGTGAAGCCATGCTGAAGGCGATTGGCGCGCGCTCGATCGATGATTTGTTCGCGCCGATTCCGGCTGAATACCGGTTGAACCGCGATCTCGCGATTCCGCGGCAGATGGCGGAATCGGAGATCGTGGATTATTTTCGCGAGCGCTCGCTGGAGAACGGCGAGGGTTACAAGAATTTCCTGGGGGCGGGAGCATACTTGCATTATCGGCCGGTGATTATTGATTCGCTGATCTCGCGCGGCGAATTTCTTACGGCATACACACCTTATCAGGCGGAGATTTCGCAGGGCACGCTGCAATCGATATTCGAATTTCAGACGATGATTTGCGAGCTGACCGGCATGGAGGTGGCCAATGCTTCCATGTATGACGGTTCCACCGCGGCGGCAGAAGCTGTGATGATGGCGGTGAGGCTTACCGGGCGGCGGTCGGTGGTGGTGTCGCGCAGCCTGCATCCAGAGTATCGGGAGGTGCTGGCGACTTACGCCACGCACCAGGGAATGCCGCTCTCTGTGGCGAGTTTTGGCGATGACGGACGCTTGAATGTCAAGGAGATCGAGAAGTCGATCACGCAGGACACCGCTTGCGTGCTGATTCAGTCGCCGAATTTTTTTGGAACGATCGAGAATGTGGCGGCCATTGCTGAGATCGCGCACAAGGCGGGTGCGATGCTGGTGGTTTCGATTGCCGAGGCGGTTTCGCTGGGAATTGTTGAACCGCCGCGGCAAGCCGACATCATCGCGATGGAAGCGCAGTCGTTCGGCGTGCCGATGGGATTTGGTGGACCTTATTGTGGTGTGATCGCGACGCGCGAAAAATTCGTGCGGCAGATGCCGGGACGGTTGGTGGGCCAGACGGTTGACACGAAGGGTAGACGCGGATTCGTGCTGACGCTGGCTACACGGGAACAGCACATCCGTCGTGAGAAGGCGACTTCGAACATCTGCACCAACCAGGCGCTGGTCGCGCTCATGGTCAACATCTTCATGACTGTGTATGGAAAGGTTGGCTTAAAGGAATTGGCGAAACAAAATCTGGCGAAGACCGCCTACGCTGCTGCGCAATTCGCCAAACACGGCACGGTTTTGTTTAGCGGCGCTCCGCGGTTCAACGAATTTGTAGTCGAGACTAGCGAAGATCCCTATGCCATCAACAGCCGGTTGCTCGGACACAAGATCATTGGCGGACTACCGCTGAGGAAGTTTTATCCTGAACTTGGCAACGCGGTGCTCTGGTGCTGCACGGAGTTGACGACGCGTAGCGCGATCGATGCGGCTGTGGGACTGGTGGCGGAGAGCGAGCGCTCGGTGGGGTCGGCCAAAGAAGAGGCGGATATCGAAGAGGTAACGCGATGAAGGATGGGATACGAAAAGCCACGCGCCACGTCAATCAGAATGAAGGGTTGATCTTCGAGAAATCTTCGGCGGGCAAAGCGGCATGGAAGTTGCCCCCGCTCGATGTACCGGAAGCGGACGCATCAGCTTTGCTGGGAGCGGCGGAGAGAAAAGACCTCGGGAACATGCCCGAGGTGAGCGAGATCGAAATCATTCGACACTTTACGCGGCTTTCGACGTGGAATTACGCCATCGATCTGGGAATGTATCCGCTAGGCTCGTGCACGATGAAATACAACCCGCGGGTGAACGAAGCGGTGGCGCGGGTGGAGGGAATCGCCAACGGCCATCCTTACCAGCCGGAGAAGATCTCGCAGGGTGCGCTGCGGATTCTGAAGACGCTGAGCGAGGCGTTGATCGAAATTACGGGCATGGACGCGATCACGTTGCAGCCTGCGGCGGGGGCGCATGGCGAGATGACCGGGTTGCTTATGGTGCGGGCCTATCATCACTCGCAAGGGCGGCCGCGAAAGAAAGTTCTGATTCCTGACTCGGCGCATGGAACGAATCCAGCGACGGCCGCGATGGTCGATTACGCTGTCGAGAACCTGAAGTCGAATGCCCAAGGCATGGTGGATATTGGCGCGCTGGCGGCGCAGATGAATGAAGATGTAGCCGCGCTCATGCTTACGAATCCGAACACCTTGGGAGTGTTCGAGCAAGAGATTCATAAGATAGCCGACATTCTGCACGCCAAGGGTGGGTTGCTTTACATGGACGGCGCGAACATGAATGCGCTCGTGGGGAAAGTGCGACCGGGAGATTTTGGCGTCGACTTGATGCACTTGAATCTGCACAAGACTTTTTCCACTCCGCATGGCGGAGGCGGACCGGGGTCGGGGCCAGTGGCAATCAAGAAGAAACTCGAACCGTTTTTGCCTAAGCCTGTTCTTGTCACGAAATCCGACGGCACGCTAGGTTTTGAATATGATCGTCCGCAATCGGTGGGGCGAGTGCGCGCCTTCTATGGCAACTTTGGAATGTTTGTGCGGGCGCTGGCTTACATTCAGGCGAATGGGCCGGATGGATTGCGCCAGACGACCGAAGATGCGGTGCTGAACGCCAACTACATTCGCAAGGGGCTTGAGGGAACCTACGATCTGCCGTATTCCACGCCGACCATGCACGAGGTTGTTTTCAGCGACAAGCTGCAGGCGAAAAAGGGTGTGCGCACGATGGATATTGCCAAGCGCCTGATCGATTACGGATTCCATCCTTACACGACTGCGTTTCCCTTGATCGTTCCCGGTGCGCTGATGATCGAGCCGACCGAGAGCGAATCGAAAGAAGAGATGGATTTGTTTGTCGAGGCCATGAAGTCGATTGCAGAAGAAGTGGTGGAAGATCCGCAGACGGTGCTGGATGCGCCGCACTCCACGCGGGTTTCGCGACTGGATGAGACGGCGGCAGCGAGGAAGCCGATTTTGCGATGGAAACCGGGTACGTAAGGGCGGTTTAAACTTAAAAAGAAGAATGGGGCGGATGCTAGCGTCCGCCCTTTTTGTTTAAATTACCGCTGGGTTTTCATTTCGCAAAGCTGCATGCTTGCGGCGACGAAGGCGTCCGGCGCTCCACGAGTTACTTCGCTGAAATGTTCACGGACGCGCGTGTCGTTTCCCAATCGATGTTCATCACACACCCGTTTCCGGATTTTGTGTAGGAGATGGTGAAGTTCTCAACCGGCGAAGGAAGCTTGGAGACCTTCATATCCACTCGCGCGAGTTCATCGCTCTCATATTTGTAGGGAATGCCCCACTCGCCGGTTTTCTTGTTAATGATCAGCTTCCAACCGTCGGCGTTGGGAACGGTGAAAATCGTGTAACTGCCGGCGGGAACCGATGCGCCGCCCACCGTCACGTCTGCGCTGTTGACGAAGGTGGTCGCGTCGTTCGCGCCGGTGCGCCAGACTTCGCCGAAGGGCACCAGTCCGCCGTAGATCTTGCGGCCCTTCATGCGCGGGCTGGAGTAGTCGGTTTTGATGGTTTTGCCGCCGCCGAGATCGCAGCTGGCCGAAGCTGGCGGGCTGGGCTTTCCGCCCATCTGAGCGAAGGCTGCGGTAGCGAGTAGGGTGGCTAGGAGTGCGCGAAGCGCGTTTCGTTTCTGCATGGTTCTCCTTAAGCGAGCAATTAGCAGTTGGCAATTAGCGGTTGGCTGCATCGTAGAATTTTCGGCCGCAGATCTCTGCGGCCAAATGCTAATTGCCAGTTGCTGATTGTTTTGACGTATGAATTGAAATGCCGGAAGCATTATGCGCTCGCGAGCGCGCACGTTACAATCGCCACATGCCGGTATTCGAGGAAAAGCAGGAAGAATTGGAACATTACGAAACCATGATGGGGGTTCCGCGGGGGCGGCTGGCCGTGACCATGGATACGATTACCGACGCGATGGCGCTGGTTGGGCAGCACGGGGTTTACTGCCAAAGCCAACGGTGGCCGGGCAAGCCGGTGATGGATATTCAGCTCATCATGAAAGGTCTGACGGATGCGAAGGAGTTGATCCAGAGCGTGATGGAAGAGCTGAAGAAATCCTCTGGATAATCGTGTATTTTTGATGGACCGGAAATCCATCCGGCAAAATTTTCAGGAGAATATTCAAATGCGGCGATCGAAGGCGTTCGGGTATTTGAGCGGCGTAATGCTTGTGGCGGTGACTTGTGCGCTGGCCCAGACGGCACCGCAGGCCGCAATGCAGGTCCCGTCAACAACTCTAACAGCGCAAGAGCGGGATGCGGCACTTAAGCACTTTGAGATGACGCGCGACAATTTTCTGAAATCGATTTCCGGACTGTCGCAGAAGCAATGGACGTTCAAGCCTGCGCCGGATCGCTGGTCTGTGGCGGAAGTCGCAGAACATATTACGGTTTCAGAAGAGGCACTCCTGGGGCTGGTGCAAAAGCGGCTGATGCAGTCTCCCGCAACGCCCGACAAGCGTGCACAGGTAGCTGGCAAGGATGAGTTGATTCTCCAGAGAGTTCCCGATCGGAGCCACAAGGCGCAAGCACCGGAGTTTCTCAAGCCTACTGGCCGCTGGGCCAGTGAGGCTGACTTGACCAAGACATTCGAGGAACGGCGGGCGGCGACCATGGAATACGTACGCAGCACGAATGACGACTTGCGCGACCACTTTTTCGATCATCCCACGCTCGGGACACTCGATGGGTATCAATGGCTGCTCCTGATTTCCGCGCATAGCGCGCGGCACACGGCGCAGATCGAGGAAGTGAAGGCCGATGCGAATTTTCCTAAGGAATGAAGGAGTGAAGGATCACCACGAAGGACACTAAGTTACATTGGGAATTCTTAGCCTTACGGATTTACGGTGATCATAACCATGCCTGCGATTTCCGGCAACAGCGTCACCTAACAGCGGCGTCTGCCGGCCGGCGAGAGTGTTTGCGAGCACTGCCCGTTTTACTTGAGCTCGAAGTTCTTCGGGTCAAGGCTGATGTTATTCACCAACTTCTCCGCCGTCATGCTCCAGTCGTAGAGGCTGGTTGAGCCATTCTGCAACTCCTGGCTGAACCGCAAATCGTAGGCTCGCGGCAGCGTCATTCCGCCCTCGGTCTGGAAGTCGCTGAAACGCTCCTCGAGGATATAACGGACATCCTTCTGGCGGGCGGTCTCCTTGTCCGTGTGCGCGATGATGGCCCCTTGCGCCACCTCGTAAACCGTCATCACGTGCCGCCCGGTTTCCGGATCGAAATAAAGCCGAACCTTCATTTCGTTGTTATTCTTCGAGAGGTATTCGAGACCCTGCAATTCGCGCCCATCGACCTTTTTCACGCCGATGTTTTCCAGTTTGCACTTGTGGCGGTCAAGGTCCTGCAACGCCCAGTTCGTGGAGAGTTCTCCACCCAGTAATCCGTCGCTGACGATAAAGCTGTAACTGTTCACGAATTCAGCGAGGGTGCTCCGGTGATATCCGGCGGTAGCGGAAGCTATGGAGGTCTTGTCGCCATCGGTGACAAACCGCTCTCCCCTCCAATTGATCGCGTCGAACTTCATCAGAAAATTCGATTTGTGCTGCTCCGAAACCTCTTGCCAGGCGCCGGTTGCATCGATCCTTCCGCCTACCACACTCTTAAAGCGGAGCGTGCCTTGAACGGAACGAGACTTGACCGCAGCGCGTGCATCCGGAGCGCCAATAGAGTCCAGGTTTTTTGCGACAACATCTTCCGGCTTCGTTCCTGCGGCGGCAGTTCCTACGAGGCAGGCAAGGGCGCAAATGGTGGTGAGGTATCGCACGGATGCTCCTTCAGCAGCGTTAGTCCGGTGGCATTGACCCGAACCACGACGCGGCACTTACATTTCGCGGATCACTGTAACATTGGAACAGGGTATTTCTTCAACGATCAGGGGTTCGCCTCCGCGCCGCCCAGAAGAAGGTAAGCCCCAGCGATGCGAAGAGATCTCCCAGCAAGACTACTTCGTCGGGACCAGTGCGTGGGGCCATCATGCGCAAGCCAAGAATCAGGAAATAGAAAGCGATAAAAGCGAGGAAGGTTTCCTTCACGTGGCGTCCGACGCCCTGTGCGGGGCGAACCGCGTAGGCCAGCCAGAAGACCACAAGAGCGACCAGCGCGAGGTAGAGAGCAATTTCTGTGAACCGTCCGATCAACACCATAAACCTCTCGGGCGCGGGTTAGCGATGAATGAGTCAAAGTCGCACGACTACCTTTCATTTCACCACTACTTCTTGCCACGGACGCGCCAGTCCAGTTTGTTTCCTCCGCAGCCGTCATCCGGCAGAATTTTTGTCATCCAGTGATTTTCCTTTCAAGATTCCGGCTCTTGCCGCACCTTTCGGGTCTGCTACCGCGTCACGAATGACAAGCACCCCCTATGCGATGACGCCAAGACAGAACACGCCCAGCGTGAGCAGAATAACTACAAAACCCATGAAGTCTGATGACTCCATCCTGCACCTCCCACTCACACCGCCCTACGACCTACGCGCCAGATGCTCCGCCGCCCGGGCGAGGTGCTCGATAGCTCTCATACCGCGCCACCGACGACCATCCAGAAGATTGCTGACACGACTCCGGCAAGAACACCCAGAAGAACCAATATTTCCCCCATGAAAAATTCTCCCTCGGGGTAGGCCAAATTTAAGTTCGGGGAAAAAATCAGGGATCCGATGAGGGGGCCCTTCGGATCCCTGATAGCCTTGCTCAGCAAAACTGTTTCAAAAGCGCTTCCCCCCTCGCTTTTCGCCGAGCGGTGGCGCACTTCACAGCTTGCAAGCCTTATGCCAGTCGGAGGCGCCGCCGCCAAAGTGCTCGCCTCAAACGTAAGTCATTGTATTCGCATCTCATCGTCGACGAGTCGCATCGGTGGCCCAACTTTATAAAGGAGAACGCGGGGCTGCGGACGAGCGGTGCCCACAGCCTCGGCAGTTAGCTCAAGGGAGGATTGCCGTAGAAAGTACTCCCTTCGCAGAGGAGATTGCCTTTGCGGCCTGTGTTTTCGCAGTCTCGAAGAATACGTCGTAGGTGTACCTTCCATCCTTTGATTCGCCGTCGGCTGCATCGGGGTTCAATACGCTTCGGTAGCGAAACGCGTTTCCGTATTGATCCACATACGGTTCATGTTGATACCGTAAGCGGATCGAAAACACGCCCAGCTCTGGCAGGCTATGCAACTCGTTCGGCTGCGAAATGCCGTCGTGGTTGGCATCGATCCAGAGCAGCAGCTTCGAGTACACAGCATCGTGCCGGTCGATAATTCCGTCGCCGTTCCCGCCGTTTTCCGGCTTGTCGAACTCCGCCAGGGCGAGGTAGCCATTCGGGTTAGGAGAATTCGGCTGCTCCGTGAAGTTGCCGAAGAGCTCCTTGCCGTTGTCGATCCTGCCGTTGTGATTGCGATCAAGAGCTAGGAATGCGTCGCCGGAATCCGCCGCCGTCCAGGAAAGCTTGATCGGGTAACCGTCGCCAGCAATATCGAAAATCACGCCGCTCTCCGCCGAAGTCAAGTGAAATCCGTGCCCAGTTGTGTCCACAATGATCGGGGAGTCGTTGTCGCAGTCCATCCCCGTCACTTGGCCAGGCCCGGTTCCGTCCTCATTGCATGGCCCACACTCTGGATCACAACCACCCACGCCGCCTCCGCCTCCCCCGCCGCCAAAGCCGTTCCCGCCGCCGTTATTATAGGTCGGGTCGGGCTCATTGGGACAGCTCGTTGACAGACCTTGAGCCAGGCTGAAAATCGAGTCCGCTGGAAAACTCACGCCCACACCAACCCCAGTCGCCGAGCCGCTGAAACTAATCACAGCCGCGCAACTGACAAGACACGAAGTGACCGTTGCAGCAGCAGTCGCTTGGCTTGTCGTACTCACACCACCAATGGGGGTTATAGCGGTGCCAGCGTTTACTTGGTTCCCAGGATTGTGTTGCCAAAGCGGGTTTGTCGTAGTTAACCTCCCGGTGTCTACATTGGAAATCGATCCATAACTGTAGGAGGTGTTGGAGCAGTTCGCCTGGCCTACGCTGGCATAAGTGCAACTGCCGGTCAGCGTCGAATAGAAGTCATGATATCCGCCTGTTTTGTGGTCCTGGGTTCCAGACGGGTCCCAAAAAAAGGGATCGTCCTGGGCGTTAAAGGATGAACAAGTTTGCCCAACGGCTAATGTCCAAGAGAGGCACGAAAATAGAAGCAGGAAAAGACGCAGTCACATAAAAAGCTCCTCATTAATTTTCCACAGAACAATTTTTTCAAGGGATCAGTGCTCGGCCCGCTCTCACGGCTTTCCGGGGACAGGCAGAGGACGGGAGAGCCCGTCCGCCACGTCATCGCGTCCAGGGCCGCACCTGAGCGCGACCACGTCGCAGCAAACGTCTCCCACGCCAGACGAACATGATGGACCAGAAGTCTGCTTGGTGTTTAGCCAGCTCGCGATGACCTGATAGCCGCGTAGACGAGTGAGCACAAATGGCGCTGGGAATAGGTGGGACTGTATAGCAAAGGCAAGACCCATGGCGTCCGTGGTCCCGTCCTCCGGTTCGATGGTCTCGTTGCCCTTAGGGTCGTGCCCGAAGATGAACAACGCCCTATATGGTCCCTGCGTCTTTCCCTGGAAGGAAACCGTTACCATGTACGAGGCATAGCGCTGCCAGAGGGCCTCTGGCCGGAGGCGATGCCACTGTAGCTGGTACAAATCCGATATTTTGGTATCGGCGACCTCCGGAGCGAGCGGACTTGCTGACTGCCAGTGGAGGTCGAGAGATCGCAACTCGGACATCGTACCCCCTTCTGCGAATTGCGAAGACATTGGTCCAGCCACGAGCATCTCGCTTTTGGCGGGAGTGATGAAATCGATGACTTTGCGATTGAGTATTTCCCGCACATTGCCGAACGAGAAGTCACTCAATGTGAAGGTCACTTGTGCCGCGCTTAGGCGCTGATCGTTGGTCATCCCTGTGTTAGCCCGGCTCTCGGGCGACATGGCTTCGCGGGCCAACTGGGCCATCACATACTGTTCCGAGGCATAGGCAAACTTGGCGTAAGCGGTTCGGACCGCGGTTTCTTCGTGCGACATTTCGGCGGCTGCAGCCGACGAAATAGCCGCAAACGCCAGGCAAAGAGCGATAACGTACTTCATGTTTGGTAGTCTCCTTAAGTTAGACTCGCCCAGAAGGTTCGGCCCATGTTCGTCCCCCGTCGGTAGGTAGGAAAAAATCAGGGATCCGATGAGGGGGCCCCTCGGATCCCTGATAGCCTTGCTCAGCAAAACTGTTTCAAAAGCGCTTCCCCCATCGCTTTTCGCCGAGCGGTGGCGCACTTCTCTCAATGCACGCGGCGTGCCAGTCGATTCGGCCCGCACCGCAGCTCTGCGACTCGGTGTAAGTGATTGTCGGAAGCTGAGTTAGCTATCCCGTCTGCCCAAAGCCTGCATCAGCCTTCCCCTCCCGTGCCGACTATTTGCTATCCGAACAGATAGCCTCCCTATCTGTTCGGATATTGGAACAGTTTCAATCTAGAAATGAATTCGACCTAAAAGTGTGATAAGACAAGCATCGAGGTGATTTGCTTGCGCCCCAGACTTCTGGTTCTTTCTGGCCCATTGAAGGACTCGACCATCCCCTTAGCCGAACCCGAGACAACCATAGGCCGGGAAGCTTCCAACGGGATAGCCGTGAGCGACCCCTCGGTTTCCCGCAGGCACTTCGTTTTGCGACGGCAGGAAGGCAAGTTCGAATTGCGCGACCTCGGCAGCCGCAACGGCACACTGGTCAACGGCGATACCGTCCAGGAACAGTGGCTGAAGCACGGAGACGAAATCTCCGCCGGAGATTCTTCCTTTCTGTTCCTGGTGGAAGACGAAGAAGTCCTTCCCGCGCAAGGCCGGGTCGAGTTCGAAGACGCTCAGCGCACCGCGGAAACCACTGTGATCCATCCCAAGGATGTGGTCTATCTGCAACCCGACCGCCTCTTGCGTGAATTGCCCCCAACTTCGCGCGTGGCCGCCAATCTGAATGCGTTGCTGAAGATCAGCCGTATCGTGCATGCGATCCGCGACCTGGACGAGTTGCAGGGCAAGCTGCTCGACCTGATTTTTGACGTTGTACCCGCGGGCAGAGGCGCCATTCTGCTGGCCGATAGCGAAGGGCATCAGTTCAATTCTCTATTTGCGCGCATGAGGCAGTCCGGGCAAGCGCCGCTGGTAAAGGTTAGCCGCACGGTTGCGCGCCAGGTGCTGGAGCAGGGCATTGCGATTTTGGGTTCGGACGTTCCTAACAGCGAAGATCTCGGGCAGGTCGCCAGCCTCGCCGAGTCCCAGGTGCGGTCGCTTCTCTGCGTTCCGCTAACCGTATTTCAGCGGGTAATCGGCTGCATTTATTTGGACAGCGTCTCTTTCGGCAATCGGCTGAATGAAGACCACCTGCAACTGGTCGCCGCCATCGCCGGAATTTCTGCTTTCGCGTTAGAGAACGCCCGCCGTGTGCAGTGGCTGGAGCAGGAAAATGAGCGCTTGACGGTGGAAATAAGTCAGGAGCGAAGCCTGGTCGGCGAAAGCGCCCAGATGAAAGATGTTTATCAATTCCTGAAACGCGTGGCGCGTACGGATTCGACGGTGCTGATCGAAGGTGAAAGCGGCACCGGCAAAGAATTGGCGGCGCGTGCTTTGCACCGCAACAGTCCGCGCGCCAACAAGCCTTTTGTAGCCATTAATTGCGCTGCCATTCCGGAGACGCTTCTCGAAAGCGATCTTTTCGGCCACGAGCGCGGAGCTTTTACGGGCGCTGCCGGCTTGAAAAAAGGCCGCCTCGAAGTCGCCGACTCCGGCGTCGTTTTTCTGGATGAAATCGGCGAACTCGCTCCTGCCTTGCAGGTGAAACTTCTGCGGGTACTGCAGGAGCGCGAGTTCGAACGCGTGGGTGGCAATCACCCCATCAAAGTCGACATACGCGTCATCGCGGCCACCAACTGCAACCTCGAAGAAGCCGTAAGCAGTGGCGCATTTCGTAAGGACCTGTACTATCGTCTAGCCGTGCTGAAAGTAACTATGCCTGCTTTGCGCGAGCGCCGCGAGGATATTCCCATGCTCGCCCGTCACTTCGTGCAGAAACACGCCAAACATTGCAAAGCCAAGCCGCGTCCGATTTCCCGGGAAGCATTGTCTCGCCTGGTTGATTACGATTGGCCGGGTAACGTGCGCGAATTGGAAAACGCCATCGAGCGCGCGTTAGTTCTCGGATCTTCCGACATGATTCTGCCCGAAGACCTGCCCGAGTCGCTCCTGGAACGCACACCGCCGCCGGAAATGACAGAAGCGAAATACCACGTGGCCGTGAAGGAATTGAAGAAGCAACTAATCCGCGATGCAGTCGAGCAGACACAAGGCAGCTACGCCGATGCTGCCCGTCTGCTGGGCGTGCATCCGAACTACCTGCATCGCCTGATCCGCAATCTCGAGCTGAAAGAATCTTTGAAAAATGTGCTGCGTGAACTTCCCACCCGCAGCCTGGCCGAACTCTCGGGAGGCAACGCGTAAGGGAGCGCTAGCAGTGAGCCAGGAATTTGAGCATCAACGCTTTTGTCATCCAGTTCTTGATCTGAGTTCGGCTTAGGGGAGTCTTACGCGTGATATTCCAGTAGCGATCCTAAGAACTGCCAAAAATTCGTGACCCTCCCATCGACACGGCTGTTGCCATCCCGGCTCCCACCG
>Ga0116125_1000915_pt1 | contig 13379 bp, 11 predicted proteins | sample June2015DPH_16_1_2_FD_89729 | JGI IMG/M metagenome (GOLD analysis project Ga0116125, IMG submission 89729) | Peatland microbial communities from SPRUCE experiment site at the Marcell Experimental Forest, Minnesota, USA - June2015DPH_16_10 | ecosystem: Environmental > Terrestrial > Soil >...
AGCCAACCAGCGTGATGGCGATGACGACCATGGCCACCGGCACGCCCGCTAGAACCCCAACCCCCAGTCCCAGACTGCGCCAGCCTGAGCCCACCACTTGAGTCGTGGCCTGGAAGAAGCCGGGAAACAAAAGCATGCCCAGCCATCCGACCAGTATGGCGCCAGCGAACCAGACAGCTTGGTGAAAGTAGAATCTGGGGCGCGTGAAGCTGCTCTCCCTCACCCTCACCTGGATGTCACGTTTGCCCCCTATGGTCGCACCGTCGGCGATCTGCACCTCCTTCAACTGGCGCACGCGAGCGCTCAGGTTGCCACCGATCCGTGCCGTGTTCGTCAGCACTAAGCTGCGACCGATCATCGTCAGATCGCGGCCGATAGCGCCGCTCACGTCGACACTGCCACCAGTCACGATGTTCACACTGCGCTTCACTTCGCCCTCGAGGCTAGCCTCGCCGACGGCAACCACGATACCGTCACCCACGCGGCCACGGTCATCAATATGCAAGGATTGCACCGCGCCATAGATGCTGTGGCCCAACTGCCCTTCCAAGTCGAGCGTGCGGGCAAAGGTGTAGATGTGGCCTTCCACTGTCCCGCTAACCTCGGTCCTCTGGGCAAAGCTGATAAGGTCGCCCTTCACCGTGCCGCGCACCTCCACGGTCCGGCCAAAAGTCAGCAAGTCTCCATTGACCACGCCATCCACGCGCACCATGTTCGCGGCGGCCACAAGAGTGTCGTCCACAGTCTCTTTCGCCGCTACCGTGACGAACTCGCCGTGACGCCGTTCCAGGGCAAAGCTGGGCAACGACAACGCAAGCAACACGATCAGCAGGCGCAGGCCAGGGTAGTGTGGCCGCCCTCGGCGTCCAAGTAGCAGTGCACTGCCACCCAACAGTAACAGCAAACAAATCCAGCCCACGACCGCAGCATAATCACCTAGCATGGCAGTACCTCCGTGTGCAAAGTAGTAAAAGAGTTGGAAAGTCAGATTCGTGCGGCCGGTTACGCTGAAGGGATTGAACCATTCCACCGCGGCCGGAATATCCAGCTCATTGAACCAACCTGAAATAATCGAACCTAGCGCCAGGACCACAGCCAGGATGGCTAGGTCGCCCCACCCCCAAGACCAGTGCTGAGGGGAGAACCTCGCCGGGCTGGCTGCTTCTTCCGGAAGCTCGTTGAGACTTTCACTCAGCGCGCGGTTCTCAGCGCGCAATGCGTCCACCAGCGCACGACAGCGCTGGCATGAGGTCAGGTGGTCCCGCAGGCGCTGCGCCTCGTCGGCGGCCAGTTCGCCGTCTACGGCGAGGGCGCAGGTCTGTTCCGAATAACATTCCATGGTCACTTGCTCCTGTCGCGCAGTCTCCGACGTAACTCCTGTTTGGCGCGGAATATCAGCGTCGCCACGTTGTTCCTCTCTACGTCTAACTGCTGCGCGATTTCGTCGTAGCTGAGTTCGCTGTAATAGCGCAGGACGAGCGGCACGCGATAATTTTCCGGCAGGCGTGCAATGGCGTCCCGCACCTCCGCCCTCTCTTCCTTGCTGATGACAGCACCCAACGGCGAGGGTTCCGAACTTGGTACCTCGATGACTGCGGCTCTGTCTTCCACTTCCACAATCGCCCGCCGTCCACGCTGCCGGCGCCGCAAAGCGTCAATGCATTGGTTGCCAGCTACTCGTAGCAGCCATCTGAGGAAGGGTGTCGAACGGTCGTAGCTGTCGATGGAGCGCTGCAGCTTGAGGAAGACTTCACTGGTGGCATCTTCTGCGCTCTCCCGTGAATACAGCATGTAACGGCACAATCCGAACACGCGCCGGACATAACGGCGATAGATCTCCGCGAGAGCGTCGGCATCGTGACCGCGTGCGCACTCGATTACCCTCTCCAAGTCCATCCCCTCCATCTGCCTGGTTCCGCCTTCGCGGGGCTCGGGTGCCTTCGCCATGTTCCTCTTGGCGTCCATAAAGCAGTACGCTGCAGATTGGAGGATGTTACACACATTTTAGGGAAGAAGGGGAACCCAAGGCTGTGCGCCTAACTCACGACGGGGAGTAGCAGGTCACGGATTCTGATCGTGTCATAGGCTAACCGGAAGTTATTGCGGGCCAGAAGTCGGCTTTCCCGTTATCCCCCCTCAGTTTGAACAGCGCTTCATTGTAGAAGGCTGAGTGTGTTACTGCCTAGGCGGGAAGCGGTCTGGACTCTGGCGAGAGATCACCGTAAGGCTCATTGACCAGCGTCAGAAACGTGTACTCGCCTGGTAAGCGCGTTCGGAAGGAAAGGGAGACCTTCCCTCACTCGAAAATACGGAACAACACTCTTATCAATGCAAATTCCTTTCTGGCTGTGCATTTTTCCCTAGATTAGCGGAGCCGGATCGAGAGAGTTTAGTCTGCTGTCTCTCGCGAGTTCGTCCCACGTCTTCGTGGCAGCTAACCTGGGTTAGAGCCTCCGGACGGTCAGTTGGGAGTATTTTAACGGGAAGTCCATCCAAAGTGGCTGGAATTGGTTGGTGATATCGATCGCGCTCCACCAGTACTAGGATTGAGGGCTTTAACGGGTTCCCTTCTTCGGCACTCACGCCGACCCCGACGACAGCTGGATCTCGCAGGAGCACGGCCTCGTATCGCTGTTTGATAACTTTTGCGCGTGCCTCTTCTCCGCGCGGAAGTAGTACTTGACGCTTACTGAAATGGCATCCAGCGATGGTGTGTGGTGAACCGCTAGCAAGCGTGACGGATTCTCCTGTGAGCGAAGACAAGGCTCGCATAACTGTCTTGATCGGGTTTGCGTAGGATGGGGAGTTAGTCTTCGCGTTACTGGCGAACTCCAAACCAACGGCTTTTGCGGTCCCGGCATCAACAATCAGCGAACCTGAATCCCCAGCCAGTGTGAACGGATAACTGGAGTCTTCCGAGGTGATGGAAATCTGATCGGGGAAGTCCACCGTAAAATTGTTTTTCTTATTGCCACAAATATGGTACGTGTTTGCGACTTTAATATCCGTCGCCTGAATGGTGCCGCACGTTAGCGCGGAACTCCGTCCCTGTTTCGCAACTTGCTCGTTAACCGAAGGGGAGCCTGTGCCGGAAGGGATACCAATGTTATAGATCTGACCCGTGGTGTTGATTTGTCCAGGAGTTAAGGTTGCCAGCGCAGCGTCGACTCCCTTGCTCAAAGTGGGAGCAGCAAAGAAATTGCCCACGCTAGGCGGAGTCTCGCAGAAAAAATCTAAAGGGCCAGGTTCCGCGACGAGATTTGTCGAGGTTGCTTGATTCTGAGTAGCCGAAATCGGCCCTCCCAGTACGTGGTCATTACTGAGTGCGTAGGAGTTTCCGGAAACTAACGCCAGAGCGCCTAAAGTTCCAGCCCCGCAAACAGCCGGGTTGCATCCGGCATTGTTAAATCCAGATGTTCCAAATTGCTGTATATAAGAGGATAAAAGGATCATCTCTACCGCAGGTTCATTACTGGTTGAAACCCAATACGCGAGCTGATGATCTCCGGGGGTGGGGACAGGGCCAGCATTTGCGAGATCATCATAGACTCCTATTTCAAGGACGGTCGCGCCCGAACTACCTAGTGAACTGCCAATCTGTATTACCGGGATCGGTCGATACACATGGGTATATAGCTTCCCCTTTTTTACGAACAAATCAACTCGAACAGTCCAGAGGCCGGAATTCTCCGAGAAAAGATTCCACCCGGTTGCGTCATTCTTGTTTGGAGTCGCGATGAACGAGACCTCGGCCGTACTGCCGTCAATTCCTTCGCCCACGTGCGCCACTGCGATTCGATTTTCCCATTCTATTGAATTTTGGAAGCCCGTTTCAGTGAATGTGTTGAAATAAACGCTGTTTTTGCTATTGAAAGGTGGGAGGTCCTCCAGTTCCGCATCAGCGACACAAGTCTGTCCAAGAGTTATGTCACACCAAGGTGCTCCCTCCAGAGGAACTTTGCTAACGGTATCCATTCGAACATTCTTCATGCCGTCCTGTTTGTTGTAATGGAATCCGGCGACCCGCGTTCGATATTGAATTTGCCCATTCTGAATAACAGCGAGGAATATCCCCGGTCCGGCGTATTTGTCCCATGCTGTGGTACCCGCCGTCCCCGCCGAAGTCAGATCTCCCGCAAACACAACGATCAGCCCATCGCGGCTGATCCCCGGACTCTCCCCTAATGCGCTGAATTGAGTCGTGTCGGCTACAATGGTGATAGTCTTTAGATTTGGGGAATACAAGACAATCGGTGATGTGTTGGTATTGCCGGCTCGCACGACCGTGTATGCAGTGTCTGCAATGAGCGGAGCAAGGGGAGTTTTCATCCCGACTTGATGGGGTTGAGAATACGGTGCGCTCGCTTCTAATAGGAAGCCGTTGAAGCTGTGGTCAAGTGCACTCAACGCCACATCATTCGATATATCGATTGCAGGATTGCCTAGAATAACCTGAAACCCCGACGTGCTCGATTGTGCCACCAGCGTGAAAGAGTTCTGCTGATTACCATCCCACACGCGTCCGTAGTAAAAAGGTGGGCTCCCGGCGTATTCGTCTTGCGTCGCGATCTGGTTTTCGTCATTGATTTGCAAAGTACCAAAGAAGGTTCGTTGATCATCCAAGAAGTCCGGTGCAACTGCAGTAGGCGTGCCCGAGCCCGAACTCCATATGAAAGGGTTATTTCCTAAAGTCTGACCCGAACTGTTTTCCACTTGACCCACAAACGCAACCGTGCCGTATTCATTGATGGAAGGGGCCGATTCCTAAGGTCCCGAATGTTCCCAGAGAATTCGTCTGCCCGGTTTGAGCAACAATTTGGTATTGATAGAAGCTGCCGACCCAACAATTTGGTGGAGCGCAACTCTGTGCAATCGATTGAGGACACAGGACCGAAAGAAGCAACGCGACAGGGGTGAGAACGTGGCTAATTCCACCAACGAGTCTGCAATTTTTCCACTCGAACATGAGGGTTCCTCCTCAAAGTCAGCTTTGTGAACAACGCCCCAAAAAGTAGAACCCGGATTCTCCCGGTGACTTCAAAAACGACACGATTCTACGCCGATTCCCCTGCTTTGCAAGTGAGCGCCAGGAGCCCAGAAAGCAAGGCCAGACGGTCGCCGTTGCAAAAATCGCCGTTGCACTCATTGACTCCAGGGGAGGGGTTTTGAGTGAAATTGATTCCATGACAATGTCGGCTCCTACGCTCGAGTGAAGTTGGTGGTGCTGATCCGACCAACCGGCTCGGGAGAAAGGAGCCGGACATGATCATTATAGGAGTAGATTTTCACCCCGAGTTTCAGCAAATGGCTTCGGTGGATAGTGACACCGGGAGAGTTTCAGGAAAAACGATTAGCGCATCGCGAAGAGGCAGAGAAGTTCTACCGTGCTCTGACGGGTCAGAAGGTGCGTGTAGGAATGGAAGCCAGTGGGCACGGGCGCTGGTTCGAACGACTGTTCTCGGAGTTGTACTTCGAGCTGTGGATCAGAGATGCAGCGAAGATCCGGACGAAACGCGTCCGCAAGCAGAAGACCGACCGCCAGGATGCGCAGTTGATTCTGCAGTGAAGATCGCTTCCCGAAGATCTGGGTACCGAGCGGGGAGAATCGGGATCTACGGCAGCTGCTGTGGCACCGGCACCGGATGGTGCAGGCGCGCACGCGGATCATGAATCAACTGCAAGCGGTGGCGCTCAACGAAGGGCTGCGCGGCAAGAAGCGGTTGTGGCGCAAACATGGACGGGAGCAACTGGAGTCATTCCGCCTGGCGCCGTGGGCCAGCCGGCGACGACGCGATCTGCTGGAGTTGCTGGATCGACTGAACCCGACCATCGCGGAACTAAGTCAGGCGATCGAGCAAGAGGCTGAGAAGTTCCCCGAGGCACGATGTTTGATGACCCATCCCGGAGTGGGTGCGCTGACCGCATTCGCTTTCGTGCAGATCATCGGGAAAGCGGATCGGTTTTGAGTGTGGCAAGCAAATCGCGAGCTATCTCGGACTGGTGCCGCTGGAGGATTCCAGCGGGAACCGGCGACGGCTCGGGCGCCTCACGAAACAAGGGAGTTCGATGTTGCGCTTCTTGCTGGTGGAAGCTGCCCAAGTGACGGCACGTAGCCTTCCGGAATGGCGCAGCAAATATTTCCACTTGATGATGCGCCGGGGGCGGAAGATCGCCAAAGTCGCGATGGCGCGGCGCTTGGCGATTGGTTTGTACTGGATGTGGCGCAAGGGATGGGATTACGGGCAAGTGAAAAAGTTCGGTTCGCACGCGGGCCAGCTCGAACCAGGCCATGGTGTTCAGTAGAACATCGAGAAATTGATTGGGCAGCCCGCTCCTCTTTCACGAGAGGAGTTCGAAGTAGTAATCATGATCAAGGTTGTGACCGAAGAGATGCGTGGGTCGGACCGAGTGTCCTGACCTGAATGGATTACGAGCGAGCCTACGGTTGGAAAAGCAACACCTTCAACGAGAGCGAAATAGCGCTCTTCTCGGAGTGCATGCAGTCGTGTGCTCGAAAAGTGCTTGACACCGACGACATTGTCAGGGAGGCCTGGTTACGGCGTCGAGCATCTATTTCGGCACGCTGGCGACGTCACCACCATTTGCGGAACCACTGCCGCGTACCGCGCGGTCAAGCTAACCCAGGCCGCGTTGGAGAGTTCGCACCTCGTGTTGGTAGCCGTGAAAAATTCATGGAGGAGCGGCCAGGTTCGACCGCTCCTCCGTTTTGTTTAAGAAACTGGCGACCTTTAGTCGTTCGCCAGTATCCGAGTGCAAACCTTCAGCAACCTGAGCCGCCCGGTCCGCCGTCGTAGAAGAAGTCGTTCCATGCGCCAGAGTCATAGAACGGTCCGCTGATGCTGTAGCAGTGGGGCGAAGAGATATTCGGAGTAACGTTGTCCCAGATCCCATCGTCCGAGGTATTGGTGTAGAACAGGTCGCGCTGGTAGGCGGCGTACTTCCAACCCTTGCTCGGCCATTGTCCGCTGCCTTCCGGTGGCCATACCGTCGTGCCCACGCCCTCGGTACCGTACTCAATCTCTTGCGCGTGCTTTGAGTTCTGACCGCCGCCATACATTGCGCCAGGATAATAACCGACCCAGTTGCTCTCGAACTGAACCCACCAGTTGCCTTCCCAGAAGTAATATCGCATTTGGCTTTCGTACTGCGATCCGTCGATTGCGCTGACTGGGCTAAGACTGGCTCCGATGACCCCACCGTCGCACCCGTCACAGATGGTGAAATCTCCACAGGTATTATCCCAGCAGCCGGTCGCGTAGCCGTTAGGAGTTGAGAAGATGAAGAAGTGGGGATTCTCATCACCGAACATGGCGGGATAAACAACCCAGCCCACTTCCTCCGTTTGTATGGAGCACGATTGCGGGCCCCCGCACGGAGGAACGTTGGTGTTGATGCCGCCCACGTACCACTCCTGGGAAAGGGAGAAGATTTCGCCTGCCGATGTGTTCACGTAGGGATCCCAGACATTCAGGGTCGAATTCCCACCCAAGTTGTTCACATATTGGTAGGTAGTCGAGTACTTGTGTGGCGGGCCGCCAGGGATGTGCTTGGTCTTTTGCCCAGGGATCTGCTCGTTCGGGCTCTTTTGGAAAAACTGATTCAGGGTCTGGAAGCGGGTTATCGTTTCCAGGGTCAGGCGGCGCATCGGAATGGTGCCTTGCTCGCAATGGGTGGAGTTCCCAAATGCATCGAATGGCTTCTCGGAATCAGCTTGTAAGGCGCGTTTGAGGCCGCTGGTTGGATCGTCGTCCGCGCTATCAAGAATTTCGGTCGGCGGCGGCGTTGCCAGCTTCTTGATGCCGTACCTCCGAACCGCGGGCTGCTGCATGACTGGAACGCAGTCGTAGTGGCTGGAATCGCGCACGAAGCTGTGGTTTACCTCCACGTCCTGGTACATGTTGAGAATGTGCTGGCGCATTTCTTCGAAGGCCGCTGCGTCCTTGGCTTGGCTATCTGGCCGGCCAAGGTAGTCGCTGGCGTTCGCGGTGGTGGTTTGATCGATGAAGTTGCGGAACGGCACGAATTCCGCGGGGCCCGACTGGGCGCTCACGAGTCCGTTCATCATGAAGAGGGCTAGAGTTGCGCTGTAAGCAATCTTGGATCCGATTGCATGCTTGATGGTTTGCTGAACGCGATTGATAGTTTTGCAGAACATACGGTTTTTCATTTCATTTCTCCTTTAGGAAGTTTTTGATTTGGGCCGTCCAAGTTATTTATTTAGAACTGCCCTCACTTGATATAGCGGGAGCACGACTCAAAAAGGGTCATGGATGAGGGGAAACTTCTTTGGAGACGAAACACCCTTTATGAGTTGATGGTACGCGCGGTTCTAACCCCGGCTCTCCTGTGAAACCGGCAAGTCAATGAAAGCCGCCGAGTTGGCCGTGGCTCAAGAGGATGGTTTGCGAAAAATCACCATTACACTCATCTGCCTTCCCTGATGGGATTTGAGTGAAATGGTCTGGTTACATCAACCATCAATCGCACTTCCTGCTTCGATCGACCGCTCGGGTCGCGTAGACCTAAGCGGCCCGGTTTCGTTCCTTCACCAAGAACGGCTAGGAGCCCTGCGTGGTGGCCGTCGCGCTGCCCAGCACAATCGAAGACGCCTTCCCCGTCGCCGCAGTTTCGCCTGCGGGAACCAGCGTGCCCGTGGCGACATCCAGTTTCAAGGTGGTGATGCCGCCGGCTTTGTCACTCGTCACGTGCAGATACTGACCCGAGGGATCCACAGCCAGCGAACTCGGGCCGGCGCTCAGCAAAGGCGTGCGACCGAGCAGGCTCAGGACTCCCGTCTCGTTGTCAATCTGCAACGACGCAATATCGTTCGCCTGGTAATCGGCAACAAAGAGGTAGCTGCCGGTGAGGTCGATCGCGATCGCTGCCGCCCCCTTGCCGGTCTTGAAGGGGCTGCCCGTGACCTCCTGCAGAGTTTCGTTCTTGACATCGATGGCGAACGCGGAGACGTCGCCCGAGCCACGGTTCGCTACAAACAGGAACTTGCCCACGGAATCGATGATCACTGCGGACGGGCTGGTACCTGTGGCAGACGGCGATCCGCTCAAGGGCTTGAGCATTCCAGACGCGTCCCACGCGAATCCCTGCACTGTGTTCGTTCCAGCGTTTGTAACATAGACAACCGAACTGTCAGGATTAACTGCGATGGCACTGCGGTGAGCCAAGTCATTAGATGTAAGCTTGACCGTCCGACAGTGTTTTCTGGTCCGTCCCTTTACACTCACAACCCCGCAGTTCGCCAGTGGATTAGAGCGTATGTCGGATGAGTTTGGAGTACTCCAACTTGGCCTGCTTCAGGATGGGGATATCCGGGTCGGCATCCTTCCAGAGGGTGAGGAAATCTTTGTAGGCGGTGAGCGCCCGGACGCGGGCGGCATCTGCATCCGCACCTTGGGACGTCTTCGCTTGCAGAGCGTTGGCACGAGCCACGCCCAGATGCGCCAGCGCTCCCGTCCAGCAGTTCCAGACGATTCCGCCGTGATCGAGAATTTTCTCGAATTCGGCGGCGGCGGCACTTCCTTGTCCGGACCCCAAGTACGCCTCTCCACGCACATACACAGAATAGAGGCAGGACGGATTGATGATGAATGAGATCTGCCCTAACTCGATAGTGGAAGCGGCTTGCAGCTTATTCAGAGCGAGATCGGGGTTCTTTTTGTCCAATGCTAACTGTGCCTCAATCGCAGACAGCCAAAGGGAGTGCATTTGGGTATCCAGCGGGAAGCGTTTACCCAAGTCTTGGGCTAAAGATTCGGCTTGAGCGACATCGCCTGCCGCAGCAAACGCAAGCGCCGCCTCAGCAGTCGCTCCCGGACTGGTGGGGCTAAGCTTCAACGCGCCTGCTGCTAATTGCTGGCTTAGGGCCGGATAGCCGAACGCGGCTTCCCGCTGAGCCGCAATCGCCTGCCAGATTGCACCACTCTCCTTGCTGTCAGCTTTTATGGCCGAGTCTACCGCTTGCCTGGTCAGTTCCCGCGCCCTGTCGAGATGGCCGCTATATGCCTCGGTATCGGAAGCCAGCGCGAGTCCATAGTTCTCATATTCCGGCTTGCCCGCAAACCACTGCCGCTGTTCCGCCATCGCGGCTGAGTCCGAGCCGACGAAGGCAAGAGCGTAGAGGAGGTTGCGCAATATTACGTCATCCAATTTTCGCGCCTCCGCGTCGCGAATGATGCGGCGTGTTTCATCGATGCGCTCCAAGGCAAGGCTGTAGGTTGCTACATTGTCGGAGGGGAAGAGCACTCCGTCCGGGGAGATCTGCCTTGTGGTCTCCACGGCTTTCTCATACTGTCCTTGTTCGGCGAACACTACGCCTAAATTGCTATACGCCGCGAAATCCCGTGGGTAGCTCGCAATGTTCTCCTGAAATGTCTGAGCCGATTTATCCAGTTCTCCGGTTACGTACTGGTAATAATTGGCGGAGATCGACAGCTTTTCGCGTTCGCTGGCATGCTCCCGGAGCTGGAATCCCTTTGTGAAGTAATCGCCGGCCCGCCCTACCTCGCCGAGAGTGAAGTAATCGCCGCCCATTGCCAAATAGCCCATGGCAAAATTCGGATCAAGCTCGATGGCACGTTCATCGTAAGGCAGATCTGCGCCCGCGCCTTTCTCAACAAGGACTTTCCTGCCCAGACTGTACGCCTTCAGCGCGTCGAGCGAAGGAGTAGTGGCCTCTGCCAGAGGAACATCGAACTTCTGTACGGTGGCCAGCGATTCGCCTAGTTCAGCGCGCAGTTTAGACGCCGCTCCGCCGAGCGCGTCCAGCACTCTCTCCTTGACCGCTGCCGTGACTTGCTCCTCCGCCAGGGTGTCGCCGTTCTGGCAATTCACGGCTTTCAGTCCCAGCACATACTGGCTGCCCAGACTGCCAATCGATCCCTCAATGAAAGCTTTGCTGCCAGCCCGCTGGCAAACCTCGCGCGCCGTGTCGGGCGTGAGTTTCTCGCCCGCAGGACGAGTCATGAGTTTCAAAGTCTTAGCGACTTTGCCGTCGGAGAGCATACTCAGGAAAGGCGATTGCCGCAGGGAAAGGTTGAGCGCCGTCTTCAGGGTGTCATCGAATACCGCATCGCCCGTGCTGTTGGTAAAATCGGCGAGCACGACGGTGTCTTCTTTAGTCAGCTTGTTTGAAAGCCGTTGGCGAAAGCTGAAAACCGTTGCGATGACGGCGATGACTACGAGCACCGCGAGCCCGGCAAGCCACAGATTCTTGTTGGACGCGGCCCGGCCGGCGCTGACCGAGGCATGTTCTCCTGCGGCAACGAGCTTCAAATCTGCGAGCATGTCTGCCGCCGATTGGTAGCGCGCCTTGCGGTCCTTCTGCAGAGCCTTCGCGATAATCGGTTCGAGGCCGTCAGGGACGGGAGGATTCCGCTGGGCAAGCGAGACCGGATCGCGGTTGAGGATGGCGTCAAAAACCACTGCGGCTGTGGTCCCACCAAAGGCCCGCTGTCCCGTGGCCATCTCGTAGAACACGGCGCCGAAGCTGAACAAATCCGTGCGCACGTCAACGTCTTCCCCGCGCGCTTGTTCTGGTGACATGTACGCAATTGTTCCTATCGCTATGCCCGGGCTGGTCAGCTGATCCTGCGAACTCTCGTCCGGAGAGCCGGACTTTGCGGGCCCGGTTGCTACCGTATGGGGTGTCGGAGCCAGTTTTGCCAAACCAAAATCGAGGACTTTGGCCTGACCACGCTGGGTGAGGAAAATGTTGGCCGGCTTGATATCCCGATGAATGATGCCCTGCGTGTGAGCGGCGTCCAGAGCCTCGGCGATTTGCATTGCCAATTGGAGCAGGCGCGGATTTTCGATCGGGCGCGACTCGATGGCATGTTTCAGCGTCTGCCCCTCCATATACTCCATGGCGATGAAAGTACGCCCGGCTTCCTCGCCGATGTCGTAAATGGTGCAAATGTTGGGGTGGTTGAGCGAACTGGCGGCGCGGGCCTCGCGCTGAAATCTGACAATCGCTCTCTGGTCCGCGGCGAAATGCTCAGGCAGGAACTTCAACGCTACCAAGCGTCCCAGCCTGCCATCGCGCGCTTTGTAGACTACGCCCATCCCTCCGCCACCCAGTTTTTCGAGAATGTGGTAATGGGAGACGGTCTGGCCCGCGACGACAACGTCGCTCTCATGATCTGACTGATTGTGCTGTTGGGCTAACAATCGGGCGGCCATTTCCAGGGCTGGGGCTTCAATAAATTCGCCCGCTCCCTGGTCATGTACGAGCAACGATTCCACTTCCTGGCGGAGATCCGCGTCAGGGCCGCAGGCACTCTTCAGAAACGCAGCGCGCTCGGCTGCGGCATGCTCCAGCGCGGAGTGGTACAACTGCTCCAGACGCCGCGCTCGCTCAGCATCCATCGTCCTTTTCTCCGGTCTTTCCTTCGCTCTTTTCTTCGCTGAGGGCGCGCAGCAGCCAGCTCTTGGCAAATCTCCAATCTCGCTTGACTGTCTCCGGGGATATCTTCAGAGCTTCCGCTGCTTCCTGAACGTCGAGCCCGCCATAGAAACGTAGTTCCACGACTTGACTCTGTCGCGGATAGAGTGCAGCAAACTGAGTCAAAACCTGATCAAGCGCCATGATATCCGCTTGTTTTTCCGGAGCGACGATGAGACCTTCGTCCAAAGTGACCTGCACTGCACCACCCCCGCGCTTCTGATAATGACGGGAGCGGGCAAAATCCGTCAGGATGCGCCGCATCATGCGCGCGGAGATCGCGAAAAAATGAGCTCGATCCTGCCAACTCACGGCGTGGACGTCCACCAGGCGAAGGTAAACCTCATTCACCAGAGCGGTGGTTTGCAGAGTGTGACCAGGATTTTCCCCAGCCATGCAGCGATGGGCCAGGCGGTGAAGTTCCTGTTCGACTACCGGAGTCAGCTGTTCGAGTGCCTTGTCGTCTCCGCCGCCCCACGCTTTGAGAAGTTGTGTGACTTCGACTTTCGGTCGACTCTCAGAACCGTGCATGGCTGCCGCTCTTGCCTAGTGTAGGGAAAAGTATCACATTGACCTTAGACGCGCCAGCGGTCGCAGGATCGGATTTCTCACCGCGTCCATGACCCCTCTTTCCCAGAATTCCCGCTACATCAAGTGACGGGCTCTCACATGAACTCTGGGCCCGCCAATAAAAAAATCTTGGAAATCAAATCATGCTCCGGAACGGAGCTCCTACTCCTTAGGTTTTGGCTCCATACTAACTGCGTTAATCCTACGAGACAAACACAAATCAAAACCGCTTTCGACATTCTCATGGTGTCTTGGTTCAGCCTAAAATGGAGAAGCGACGTTCTCCGTTAGTGAGTATTCCGCCCTTTCGGGCGGGGATTTTCAAGGCATA